>Ga0209097_10002179_pt1 | contig 15967 bp, 10 predicted proteins | sample AD_UKC052_MetaG_FD_184419 | JGI IMG/M metagenome (GOLD analysis project Ga0209097, IMG submission 184419) | Active sludge microbial communities of municipal wastewater-treating anaerobic digesters from USA - AD_UKC052_MetaG (SPAdes) (version 2) | ecosystem: Engineered > Bioreactor > Anaerobic >... | reverse complement strand
GCAGGCTGAAGACCTCGGGCCTTATTTCGGTGCGCATGGCAATCAGCGGGATACACAGGATAAAAAACAGGAAGGCCACATAAGGATGGCTCTTGTTTTCGGCGGTTTTGTACAAAAGGAATACGGCTAAAGCCGATAGCAGGCAATAAATTATAGATAAGCCTGCAAACCCCATAATTTTCTGAATCAGATAAAACACAACGCCACTACCCCAATGATGATAGACAACAGGAAAATCAGGCTCGGTGTAAGAGTAATAATTGGCAGGAATAATTTTGCCGGTGTTTACAATTACTTCACCGTTTTTGATGTGTCTTCCCAGGTCGGCATTGATAAATACAATTTTTTGTGTAAAAAACACAAAACTAATGGCCAGCACCAGAACATATAATGAATAACGAATAGCCGGATGGACGGCCAGAGCTTTAGAAGCCGCTGTTTTTTTATCTGGTTTTTTTTTCGTGCTCATGTTCCAAAGGATAAGTTCCTGAAAGAGTCAAAGATACAACTATAACAGTATGGAAAATATCCTGAAGACGGTTTTTTCTTAAAAATCTGCGGAACAGGGTGATTATTTTTATTTATAATAGATATTGTGGCGGGCGTCTTTATTTCATTGATTCCACTGCATGTCCCTGCTTTCTTTAACGGCCGACAGTGCGCCATCGGATCCCACGTACATATACCCTTTGTTTGTCAATAGCTGTCCGTCTATAGCGCCTTTATGCTGCTGGGTTTTCAGAAGGGTACCGGTAGCCAGGTCGAAAGTCTTTATCTCTCCGGTGGTTGTTGCCAACACCAGTTTTTCGTCGGCAACCAGGGGCATCTGGTTGGGATGGGTGCTGACAGCCTGTTGCCAGAGGATTTTTTCGCTGTTGGCATCAAAAGCTGCCACTTTGGTGCTGTCGGTGATGATTACAATTTTGTTTTTATAGACCACCGGATGGGCTCCGTTATAGTTCATCTGCTCATAGCAGGAGTAGCGGTTGCTGATTTTTTTTGTAGCAAGCAGGGTGGGGTATTTTCTCTGTAGCTGTAAGGTTTTTCTGTCGAGCACTGCCAGTTGTTCCCTGCCGTTGACGGATGTTGTTACATAGATATGCTGAGGCGTAAGCGTGGGAGAGGATACAGCCTTGATGTTATTGGAGAACAGGTTTTGTTTACCCGACACTTTGTCAAAGACATAGTAGTTGCCGCTTTGTGAGGCCACATGTACCTCATTTCCTTCCACCACGGGACAAGCGATAACTTCTTTGTCGATCCAGTTGATCCAGTTCATTTTTCCGCTGCGCAGATCAAAACTCGTTACAACAAAACTTTCGGAAGGATTGGAAGGATTGGCGTATCCGTTGTTGTACACTGCATACACGCTGTTGCTATCTGCCGAAGGCGTGGAGTATATAGTGCCCGCCAGCCATTTGCTCCACAGCATTTTGCCTGTGGAGGCATCAAAAGCATATAATGTGCAGGAATAGGTGTTGATTAAAAGCACTCCGTTGTGGTACACTATCGGCGAGGCCCCCGATTCGCCCAGTTCGATGCCCCACTGATACTCTCCTGTAAGGGCTTGCAGGCAATAAAAATTCGGGGAGTAAAAACCTTCCTGAGTGAATAATTTGTTACCGGCAATGGTTGAAGTGCCTATGGGTCCCGAGGTGGCAAAGTCAATGTCGAAACCCTGGTTAGTGATCTTTAAATAATTGGATGGTCTTTTGGCCGCCCGTACCGGGGTTTGCTCATGATTAACCACAAAACCTTTCTCGTTGACATGCCTCTGAGCCATCATTTGTTTTATGGCAGCCGTTCCTCTGTAGCGCCGGGTGATGGAGGCCGCAGCAAAACCCAGGCTGGATGGCGCCTCAACCAGGTGGATGCCGTTTTCATAGGTGAGGTTTACCAGGTAATTAGTGCCTTTTTCAAGCATAAACTTGCAGGAACCATTTTTGTCCGTAGTGCCGGCGTAAACCTTTCTGCTGTTTTCCGCATCAAGATAAACCTTTTCATTGGGCAGTGGCTGGTCATCAAAGCCCACCAGGCTGATGGTAAACAGCAGATGCGTGGATGTTCCCTGGGTCTGTGTGATGTTTGCCTGAATTATCGTGTCGCCTTTTGAGGTTTCTTTTACGCGGGTTCTTTCGAAGTACACCACATTTTTGAATTCGGCATTCGTTTTATCGGGCACAGTAAATGTATGGACCGCCTGATTGCCGTCGACGTCAACCTCGTATGCTTTATTTACAGGTAAATAAAAAGTGGCGATGCCACCGGCATCGGTGGTTCCCTTGTACTTGACCTTGTCCTTGCAGTCAACAATTTCCACCGCTGTGTTTGGTATGGCTGTCTCGTTGTTTTTCCGCAGGTCGATCATAAATTTCACCACATTGGGTTGGCCTTTTAGTTGTTGCGGATACCGGCTTGTAAAGCTGATGCCGGTCCGGTCAGATTTTGTTTTTTCTGTAAATATTTTTTCCGGGTCGTAGGTCACTGTTTTGCCGCCTTTTCCTTTAAACCCTTCGGGAAGGTTCAAGGTGGCTGCTTCATTTATTTCAAGATAGCTGAAGGTATAGGTTCCGCTTTCGGTCAGGGTAAAAGAAGCGGTGCCCTTTTCATCAGTTTTGGATTGAAGAACGATATTTTTATCGCTGTTTTGCACCGTAACCACAACGCTTTTCAGTGGCTGGCCTTTAGTGTTTTTGATGGAAAAAGTGTATGCGCACTGGGCGTATAATGCCATATCAAAGCATAAAAGAATTAATACGAACAGTAATTTCTTCATACGTTTAAAATTTAATTGATAAAAATAATTGTGAACTTCCCTTGATAATAACGAAAGTGTTAGTGCGGATATTTTTACCAGGTGAAATAAATAATCAGTGTCTGCTGAAATACACGCAACACTCACAACATTAGTTATGTATAATAATTAAAATATTCAGTCAAATGCATTTTTATTATACATCGTCGTCTTACCGTCTCGAATCCCTGTGCGGGTGTTAAACTGAGCGCTTCGAAGTGCAAAGTCCGGGTATGATGCGCCTTAGGCTTTTTCAGCAATCCCTGGTAATATGACTTTGATCGGGCCGAAAATCTGATTCAAACTGCCGGACACAAATCATTTTATGATTTCAACGTTCCTCTTTGACATAGTGACTTTCAACTTTTCTGAAAACAATCCCATATAACTCCATTGTACAGTAAAAACATTGCCATAGGGATTTTCATCTTCAAAAAACCACCATTCATAAGTATCCGTACCACCTTTTTGTAATAAGTGGGCTCCGGTGGCTTCAGTACCGTTGTAAAATGATACCGGATTCTGTATGCTGTCGTTGATATGCATATTCACATAAGCGGACCGGTTTGTTACACAGAGATCGGGCAGGGGTTTTGTGCCTTTATTTTTGATCATCAGGATAAGCTTTACGGCAGGCTTTTTAATGTGTCCTTGATCGCCGTATGGCCCGTTGAAGGTATAGAATTCAACCCGGTTAAGCACCGTGACGGAATCACCATTGATTTTATCCAACTTATGCTGAGCTGTGGAATTTTGCGAAAAGCACCATATACAAATTATCAGGAACATCTTTTTCATAATCATAAAATTATTGTGTCACAGTAGATGCTGTTTAATAGTTTTTCCATAAATATTACAAAAGGGCACCTTTAATAACATAGATCGGGCAACTCTAACCTGAAAAATTCATTCGAATTTTTCACCCTTTGGGCCGACAAAAGAAAATCCGGTAATCCGGCAATAATACCAAATTGAAATATCAATTAGTCCAATAGGACGTATTGATATTTCTCATTTGCCTGCCTGTCTGCGACAGTCTGACAGGGTTATTCCGATGGTTAAAATAAATAGTGCAAACGAGTGTAGCGAAGTTTTGACTATATTATTTTTTCAATCGGAATTACTGTAATAACGATTATCGCTCCCGGGATATTTTTGGAGTGAAAAATAAATATTACTATTTATTAATGTCCGATAAAAATCAAACATGTATTAAAGGATGTAAATAAAAGTATCCGCTGTTTTCCTCGGTCCTAAAGGAAGAATTGATTTTTAGCAATTTACATCCTTTAGGACTGAGGTATAATAAATTGCTGAAAAGCAATTCGTTCTATGTTAAAAACATACTCCTATTGAATAAGCATCCACGCAAAACCTTATCCCAATAAGGCTTTTCATCAATTATTCAAATTTTTACCGGACAATAGTGATTACTCTTCAGAAAATTCTGAAGATCATCCGCACTTTTTTTTGTTGCTGTGCGCTTCTGATACCGGCAAATTTATATGTCAGGTTCTCTTTTTTTCTTATTTATTACGAATCAATAGGTTCAGCGAATAATCAGGAGGTTGCCTTTGTCCATTTGTTGTGTTCCATCCGTGATACAATAGAAATAAATGCCTTCGGAGATATCGCTCAGGTTAATCTGATGTTGATTTTTACTTTGCAAAGGCATTGAAATAACCGTGCGGCCTATCGCGTCGGTCAACCGGAATTGCAGTTTCGTGCCGGGATCCGTACCATAAATATTCAGGTAGTTTCCGGCCGGATTGGGGAAGATCTGGAATGGCCTGTCGGCAGGGGTACCGGCTGAAGTATAAAGAATGTCGGTAAATATCCCGTCGGAGGTAGTAAAGTCAGATTCCAGTCCTGCCATGTTTTTGGCTTTTACTGAAAAATAATACATCTGAAAGTTTTGCAGGTTCAGGTTATTACATACCGCAAAAGTATCGTTCAACGGGGTGAAAGGTATTACATCGCAGGCTCCCGGAGTGGTTCCTAATGCATAGAAGTACTGCGATATGCCGCTGTTTGAATCTGTTGCAGGGTTCCAGTATGCATTCAAGTTCGATGCTTCGGAGGTGGTGTCGGCATCGCCGGGATGATAGTCTGCCACTGCCGGAACAGGTGTTGGTGGCGTATAGTCGATGTTGGTGGCGGAAAAAGTTGAAAACATATTGTTAGCCGAGTCAATCACCACCGAATGGATGCGGCAGGCCGGGGTGGAGGGGTTGGGATTTTGGTCCGGTATCATTTTCCCTGGTCCGACCGTAACCAGCGAAGAGTTTGCCCTGCTTTTGTACGCTCTGATTTCGTCGAAATATCCCTGGCAGGCTCCCGTTCTCAGCGAAACATAGCGTCCCGAAGTCAGGGGCGCAGGATCGACCCATGAAGAAACCAATTCCTTATTCAGATAAGCTGAGATAAGCCCGCTTGCAGGCTGATAAGTAACATCGCAATCAAACCATCCGTTTTCATCGATGACGGCTTCGTCGTCTGTCATCAGGGTGATGGCGTTGTTTACGGATTTATAAATCTGACACTTGTCGTAATCGGCACGGTAATACACCATATAGGCGTTGTTGCGTTGAAGCATTGCTCCGCTGTCGCTGAAGAAATAAATACCTCCTCTTCTGTCGCTGCTGGTGCCGCTTACTTTCATCTTCCAGCTAAACAGGTAGCTGTTGTTGCTGTCTTGTTTAAGAAAAGTGTACGCGTTGTTTTGGGTTAATGCCTGATTTGTCTGGCATAGGGCGCCTGAAATTATGTTCCAGGAGGGTTCAATCGTCGTCCAGATGACATTAACGGTATCGGTGTAGTCCTCATATAAAAATCCGTCGGCTGTGCTGGCATGCCAGTTGTTGTTGTTCAGCGATGCAGGAAGCCAGTATCTTTCCTGTATTCCCGATGCGTCGGTATCGGTGAACGACACATTGAAATTTCCGGTATGCCAGGTGCCTGCTGTAATGGAGGTCTGTGGAGGCGTGGTGTCCTGGGGCGCAGGAACCGAATTGATAATATAGTTATAATACCGCGGAATATAATTAGCCTGAAGCTGAGCGGCAGTATAGTCGTTATATCCGACGCGCCAGTTAGTGCCCGAAGCGGAAGATTCAATGATGTGCATTGTTCCGCTCAGGTTCCAGGAATGAAACAGCCGGGCATGGCTGCCGGCGTAATTAATCAGATCGCCTGGTAAAAGCTGGCTGAAACTGGCATAGGCAGTGGAAACATTCGGCAGTGTGGAGGTGCCACGTTTGTAAGAAAGTTCCCACACCCGTGAAACAAATCCCGAACAATCAACTCCTACGGCACATTGCGGACTTGAAGAGCTGTAAGATGTAGCATCGTCGCCTGCAGATTTATTGTTTAACAGTTCTGCATCAAACACGGTCAGGCTTGTCCAGCCTCCCCAGCAATAGGGAATAGAGGTCTTAGGGCCTGTTGTTATCCAGGAAGGAGTGTTAATGGTGGTGCCACCGCAACTTACGTTGTCATAGATATTGCCGGCATTGCAATACCATGCGTGAGTGGCAAAAGGTTCCGCATTGGCAATGATCTCCGGGCGGCTGATAGAGTCTTCTGCCTTCACCGCATGACCAATATCCTGTAACTCAGGCGCAGGCATCGTGTTGCTACTGAAATGAATATCCAGAAATTCCTTTTTTGTAGTAATTTCTGTGTTAGCATTCAGATTGAATATTTTTACTCCTTCAGGGTCCGTAAGAGCATAATATGCCTGGGTTGGTGTGATGCTGATGTCGTTGGCTGCTAATATGTAATAGCAGTTTGGTACCTTTCGGATCACCGGCTCACGGATAATGCCGTTTTTACCAGTTTTTACTGACCATATTTCACGGGCCACCTTCAAGGGAACTTCATGAACGATGTACTGTACATCCACAAATATGCAGGAGCCATTATACCCTGCTATTTGAGCCGAAGCTAATTTTTGGGTGGTGTTGTAAGTCTTCGTGTGGTTGTTGATACTTATTGAGAAACTGTTTTCAGAATTTTTTACCGATCTTAGAGAAACACCTTCTTGCATTATCATACCCTGGTCCGTTACTTTCTGAATTTTAGCTGTTTCAGATTGCAGTTCATAGGTCTCCTGATTGTTGGTAAACAAGAAAATTTTCCCGCCAACGACTTTAATTTTTGAAAAAAATACCGGTGAGGTTTTCATGGGAATGAGTTGGCGGTTGCCTTTCGAAAGGTCGATGATTTCAACTGCACCGGGAGATAAGAGAAAGAATTTTTGTTTATGATAATCAAAGTCGTAAGCAGGTGCGTTTATGGCAATATCCTGATGTTTCAGTTTTTTCTCTGAAACGAAAATTCTTATCACGCTCTCTTCTTTCAAAAGAAAGGCGATTTTTTTGTTTTGTATCGGAATAAAGGCCTCAAACCCCGTGCAGCGGTCGAATGATTTGTGATACGGTATGCCGTTGTTGTTGCTCCAGGGGAAGGAGGCTACCTGTGAATATGAAGGGGTTTGATAGACAATTATTAGTATCAGGCTGATTATCAGCAAAAGTACAAAACGAAAATTTCTCATGGTTTTTTATTATTTCCGGACGCATAAAAATACCAAAAATCCTTTTAAAACCAGCGTTATAAAAAAGTTTATAAAAGCTTAGTTTCCACTTGTCCATCCGGATGATAAAAAACACAATCATAAAATTTCTGCAACCACAAACGTGCTTCCACCCACAAATACCAGGTCGTTTTCTTTCGCAGCGTTTTGTGCTGATTTTAAAGCCTGTCCTACCGAATCAAAACTTTTTCCCTTCAGGCCCTGTTTTTCTGCTTCTTTTAGTAGGGTTGTTACATCCAGGCCCCGTGGAATATCGGGTTTGCAAAAATAATACGTGGCATCTGCAGGCAGCAGCCCGAGTATGGCAGCCACATCTTTATCGCTGACCAGTCCGAAAACAAAATGTAAGTTATTGTGTTTAATGAGGTTTATATGCCGGATTACCTGTGTCAGCCCGTCTTTGTTGTGCCCTGTGTCGCAAATGGTGAGGGGTTTTGTGGATAATACCTGCCAGCGTCCCTGCAAACCGGTGTTTTTTACAACATTTTTCAACCCTTTGCGCAGGGTTTTTTCATCAATAGGGTATCCGCGTTCCGCTAATTCCAGGCAGGCGGCTATCACGGTCTTCATGTTTTCCTGCTGATAGATACCGCTCAATGCGCAGTAAACTTCATTCAGGAAAGGTTTGTCGCTAATCCGGATATTGCTGATGCTTCCGAATGGAGGCTCCTGCACAAAACGAAAATTTTTCAGGTGCAGGAGTGTATCGGCAAAAATAATTTTGCTGTTATTTTTTGAAGCAGTTTCGGTAAATACCGTTTTGGTTTCTGCCTGCGTTATTCCAATAATTACAGGTATTCCGGGCTTTATGATGCCGGCTTTTTCGGCAGCAATTTTTGGGAGCGTATCGCCCAAAAACTGGGTGTGGTCATAACCAATGTTGGTAATTACGGTAATCACCGGACTAACAATATTGGTGGAATCGAGACGGCCTCCCATGCCGGTCTCCACAATGGCAATATCGACTTTTTGTTCCGAAAAATATTCCATTGCCATGGCGAAGGTGATCTCAAAAAATGAAGGCAGTATGGTCTCAAAATCTTTTTTGTGTTGGTTTACAAACTGTACTACCTGATGTTTGGGTATCATTTTTCCGTTGACACGGATGCGTTCGCGAAAGTCTTTCAGATGCGGGGAGGTGTACAGGCCTGTTTTTAATCCCTGTTCCTGCATGATGGAAGCCATCATGTGCGAAACGGACCCTTTGCCGTTGGTGCCTGCAATATGAATGGAGGGAAAATCCAATTCCGGTTTTCCGCACAGTTTGCTGAGTGCAAGGGTATTGTCGAGGTTGGCTTTGTATGCAGCGGCTCCTATACGGTGGAACATCGGCAGGCAGTCGAACATGTAGGCAACGGTTTTCTCGTAAGTGGTCATTTATTTGTAATTCAGGAATGCAAAATTACATCAATCTGCCCATTACCGTTCAAAATTATGTACTAAATTAAACACGGATTTGTCACTAGAAACGATGATCGCTAATGACAAGTGTGTTAGCTGGACCGTTGTATTTCATCAACCTTAATAAAACTAACTATATTTCACTAAATTCAAAATTTAATGAATGATCTGTAGTTATTCAAACATTTTATTTTTTCGTAGAAAAAAAGTGCGTTGGCCTGCCCAGACGGCGGGCCAGCCAAGGCGTGAATCAGAAAATATTTGAAAATCTTCAAAGGCCCCGCAGATTGCGGGGTTTCCCGACGCATGGCGTCGGGCCTACTTTGATTAGATTTTCAATATTTTCTGAGAGCGGGCTGAAGCATTGTCTGGGCTGTCTTTTTCTTTGGTTCATTTCTTTTGCACAAGCAAAAGAAATGAACGTCCAAATCAATACACAATCATTTTAAAAGTTAGATGTTTTATTCTACTTTTTCAAAGTCTTGAAATCCGGGATAACCCTGGCTTAGTGTGTGTTAGATTTTCTTTCAAGGTTTATATATCGCAAATCCTATAAACACTTAGTCGCTGTATAGCAGAAAATCGTATAATGACGATTTTAGGGGAACCCATTTTAGACACGATAGTACTTAAAGCACTTCGTGCACTACACTAAGTAATCCTTTTTAATTCAGGTTTACGAAATTATAGGTAATGGTACCTTTTTGTTCTTCCGGAGCGGAAGGGTTAGTGTCGAATTTCGAACGTTTGGCGGCATCTTCGGCAAGTTTCCACAGGGCGGTACTGGTAGTGGTGGTACCCCTGGCGCCTGCCTGTGCTTTGGTTACATTGCCCTGTTTATCCACCCAAATGTTTACTACTACCGACCCTTCATCTTTCGAGTTGTAGTTTGGTTTGGGCAAAGATTTGGATTTGCGGTCGGAAAGTTTAAAAGAAATACCGTCACCGTATGGACTGTTGCCATTGTAGTTGTCAGAGTTCGGATTGCCGTTGGGATTCCCCTGGTTGCCCGGCTTTCCTGTGATTCCCTGCGACCCTCCGTCGGAATTTTTATTCTTGTTGTAAGCTATGTTTTTATCAATCCTTATTTCTTCCTGAGGGGTGGTATTTTTGTTGTTGTTTTTATTGTTCAGGGTAGCGCTTTCTTCGGTGTTTTGGGTGATATTTTCGTCGGCGTTATTTGGGTTGGTGTAGCTTACAGATTTTTCCGAGAAGGGATCTGTTGGTTCTATGTCTCCCATTCCATCATCGCTGTATCCGAGGTTAACTTCCACACCTTCTTCTTCGGGCAGGGGCAGGGGCGTGGTAAAGCCAAAAAATATAAAACACACCAAAAGCAGGGCGTGAAACAATAGGGTGCCCGCAATTCCTCCTTTTTGATATTTATCTAATTTCATGGCTGTTCGTATTTATTTTTTATACGAAAAATTAATCTTTTGGTTGTGTGGCCAGGATTACTTTGTGTTTTGAATTGTTTTTGTCGTTAATCTGGTTCACTGCATCGATGACATTGACCACATATTGCACGGGAACACTCTTGTCGGTTCTCAGCACAATGGTGGCGTCGTTTTGGCCTCCCAGTTTGGCTTCAATGGCGGGAACCAGTGCTGCTTCGGCCATGGGCCTGTCTTCAATGAAATATTGATACTGGTCGTTGATATATACCGTGGTGGTCTGTTTGGCGATGGTTTTGCTGTTGCTGTTGGGTAAAAGTAATTTTATGGCATTTGGGCTTACAAGTGTGGAAGTAAGCATGAAAAATATCAGCAGCAGGAATACCAGGTCAGACATGGATGACAAGCTAAATTCCGGATTAATTTTGTTGCGCATTTGTATTGCCATAGTCGGAATGTTTTTAATTGGCAGGTTCGTTAAGCAGATCCATAAATTCGGAAGCTCTTAATTCGAGCATATTCACAATTTTCTGAATTCGGGCGACGATGATGTTATAACAGAAATAGGCGATAATTCCAACGATAAGACCACCCACCGTGGTTATCATGGCTTCGTAAATACCTCCTGACAGGGTGGCAATTTCAATGTTGTTGCCGGCCTTGGACATATTATAGAAGGCTCTCACCATACCGGTTACGGTTCCCAGAAATCCCAGCATAGGGGCGCCTCCGGCAGCCATGGCAAGCAGCGTAATGCGTTTTTCAAGTTTTGCAATTTCCTGTTTTCCTACATTTTCTATGGTCACGTTAATATCGCTCATCGGTTTGCCTAAACGCAGCAATCCTTTATGGAGCATCCGGGCAATCGGTGTATCGGTGTTTTTGGAAAGGGATAGTGCTGCATCAAGTTTGCCCTGATGGATAAAATCCCTGATATTATTCATGAAACCGGGGTCTTCTTTGGCGGCTTTTTGTGTGGCCATAAATCTTTCGATAAAAATATATATGGCTAATACCGACAGTAAAGCAATCGGGATCATGATCCATCCGCCTTTCATTGTTAATTCCCATATCGAAAGGGTTTCTGACGTGGGAGCAGCAACCTGCGGCAGCTGTTGTGCCTGTTGTGCTACAGCTGCGGCTGTATCCGCAATGGTTCCCGATTGGGTGATTTGCAAAATTATTCCAAGCATAAAAAAATATTTATAAATATGTAAAGGTAGCGGAATTGCCTATGATGGTAGTGGTAAAGGGTGTTTATTTTTTAACACGCGGTTGTTAATATTACAACGCTGCAAGTGGCGATTTATTTTTTACAGGGGCAAGTATTATTGTACCACCATTCAAATTCAAGGTCAATGGCTGTCAGCTCGATGATTTCGGCTTCTTTTCCTATGTCTTTGCCTTTTTTATAATCCTTGATTTCTCTGTCATAAACATTGCTTTCCTTATAGATAATGCTGTGATAGTATCTTTTGAAAAACAGGCTCTCATAGTTGGGTATCATGGTATTGGGTGTCTCTGTCTCAGGTTGTTGCGATGCCAGCAAGCCGCGTATTTCAGGGTAATAAAGCCAGAAAAGTGTCTTTGTTTTGCCTGATTTTTTCATGGCCGGTCCTATTCCAATGGTACGGTATTCCGTTAGGCTCAGGGTCTTGTTGAAAAAAAAATCTTCTTTTATCCTGTAGCAGGCTACCTCCAGGTTCTTATATTCCTGCACCGAATCATACGGGAGCGCATGCTCATATTCTTCATCACGGAAGGCCGAAATCTTATTCGTCATGATTGCTTCCATGATCAGGCCGAACAGCCTGTTGTTCAGGAATAGTTGCTGGTTTATCAGACTGTCGGCAGGTATTTCGCGCCACAGCCTTTTGCACCAAAGCACTTCTTTTTCGGTAACGGGGTAATAAGGTACGTAGCCAAATGCAGGATCGACTGTAGAATACTTTTTGGTGGCCTTCTGTCTTACTTTGCATTTATTTCCGGTGCTGTCCCAAAGGCCTGTGATTCGGTAGTCAAAAGAATTTCCATAAACCCTCTCTGCCCTCCTGAGGCCACGGGAGTCCCATACTTTCCATTGTCCCTTGCGCTGGTTTAATACGTATTTTCCTTCGGCCTTTTTGTTGCCGTTCTCATAATAACTGACAAAGGGTCCGTCGAGCAATCCGTTTTTGGTTTCGTATTCATAATGTACCTTGCCATCAGGATATGTGACGACGTGTTTTTGCTGTCCCGTGGCCAGCAAGACCGTGAAAATCAGTAAAATAACAAGCAGGTGTTTTTTCATGATTGATTATTCGAGCCAGGTTTTTATGCGGTCGATGATTTCCTGTTTTTCTTTTTCGCCAAAAGAACGTATGCGGGTGGCATGACTTCCTCCGGGACACACCGCCTTGAACATGTTTTTCTTTCCGCTGAATTCCACAGCCGGTGCCGACCAGGGATCGTATCCGCCATAGATGAAAATCATTTTTTCATCCTGGGTGTCCAGAAAATGCTGACACTTGAGAGAAAGGGTGCTGTCGAAATCAATTTTTAAACCTTCCGGCAAAAATATTTTCCCGAGATAACCTTTTGCCGTTTTTATTTTCAGGTATTTTTTAAAAGGTTCGGTGTCATAACCGTAGTAACCCAGTTCCCGGGCAGCCTGAACAAAAAAAGATTGCGAATAGTCCTGACCATCATCGGCAAAATAGTCGGGACCGCACACCCGGATGAGGTAATCAAACAGATCGCTGTCAGAGGCGCTTGTTGAAGGAATGGAGGATGGCTTCCAACCCCATTGCCAAAACGAAAACGAAAATTCCAGCACACAATAGTCGTATATTTCCTGTAATGGCAGATGGAAGACGTATTTTTTTTCATTGCAGAATTTTTTGAACAGGGGGAAAATTTTGTTGCGTCTTTTCAGTACTTCCATCTGGAAGTCCTGGATCTTTTGCCGGTCACTTGCTGTGCCAACTTTGCTGCTGATGAATGGTTCGTGCCTGCCGTCTTCCACATTAAAACACAATGGCCCGACATAACATACCGAAATATCCACATCACCGGGATACAATGCACGGTGTATCAGGGCCGTTTGCCCTCCTTTGCTGATGCCGGTGTTTATCCATTTATTTTTATAAACGTTTTTGAAGAGGGATACCACACGGTGGTGGTCTGCTGCGGCATTGGTTGCCGTGAGGTATTTCCAGTCTTTAATAGCCGGCGTAGATTTCCCAAAATAACGGTGTTCGACCAGAATTTGGTTCGTCTTGAAAAGACCGGTAAGTTCTTCGGTGTAATCTTCGCGTTCGGCATAGGTGCCTGCGTATCCTTCAGTTACCAGCACTGTAGGGGCATCAAAAGCATAATGCGAAACAAAAACCCGTTGCACAAAAGTGCCGGCGGCTGTATCCATGGGGTCGAGCCATTGTTTTAACAATACAAGATACTTTTCTTTAAACGGTGTTGAGTGTTTTAATGCCTGAACTTCCTGCACGCCCGGCAGTGATTTCAGTTTATTATATAAATCAGTTCCGCTGGGTTGGGCTTGTGTTTCTCCTGTCAGGCCAAAAGGAAGGGACAAAATGATTGTCAACACAATCAACAGGTGTCTCATAGCTTTTTGTGTCATTGGTATGGTTTATTTGGGTTTAATTTGTCGAGTAAGAACCAAAATTCGAATGTATTAGTAAGAGTTGATTGCTATTATCAACTTAAATCACGAATGCGTTTCAGGTCAAATTTAGGGTTTTTCATTGACGAAAGAGGCACCGTCTCTATGACGACATTGCTGGTGTCAAGTCCAAAAGCCCGAACTTCGGTAATGCCGATTTTTTTCAGGTAAGTATAGATATCCATTACAAACTGTTCGAACGGGGGGAAGTCAAAGTCATAATTCTGAATGCGATCGATGAGAATAAAACGGAAATCGGCCAGCACATGGTGTTTTTGTAGGGAGGGATACCTCGATATCATATCAATTTCGTTATTACGAATCATTTCATCGACCACTTGCTTGAAGAACAGGTTTATCCTCGGTTGTACTCTGAAACCGAGGTTGAAATCAATTTTTATAAGGGTGTCGGGGATTATTGTGGTAACTTTAAATTCTTTGGTATTAGGGTCGTCGGTAATGTTGATGTGTAACAGCCAGTAAAGGTCGGCTCTTTTAGGCTGTTTGTTGATGATAGAATAAATAATTTTTGTTTCCACATCGCCGACATGGTTGGCCTTGGTGATATATACCAGGTTAGTGGCATATTTTGGAATGGTAGTGTCTTTTTTTACATCCTTCAGGAGCTCTGCAAAAGGGGCTATTCGTGTAAACTCAATAAATCTGTTTTTTAACGACCGTCCTTTTTGCCAGATAAACATTATGCTGAATAAAAATCCGCCAATCATTATCGTAAACCATCCGCCGCTCATAAATTTGTGGAGGTTGGCTATCAGAAAACTACCCTCGATGGTGAGAAATGTCATCATAAATAAAGCAACCACCAGGATATGAACCTTTACAATCCTTAAAAGATAATAGCTGAGCAAAATAGTGGTCATCAGCATGGTAATGGTAATAGACAGACCATAGGCGGCAGTCATGTTATTGGATTCCTTGAAAAATAGCACGACAAAAAAACAGGCAATACACAAGGCCCAGTTTACCGAACTGATATACATCTGCCCTTTGATGTTGGTGGGATAAGATATCCTGAGGCGGGGCCACAAATTAAGCGACATGGCGACCGAAATGAGGGTATAGGCGCCGCTTATCAGGGCCTGGCTGGCGATAATGGCTGCCAGAGTAGCCAGGATAATGGCAGGAATAAGAAAAGAAACATCCTGCATCATGCCAAAAAATGGATTCGTGGTCTGAGTTACTTTATCCATATTAAGTAGAATCCATGAGCCTTGTCCTAAATAATTCAGAATGAGCGTCAACTTCACAAACATCCAGCTGATTCTTATGTTGTTTTTTCCGCAATGTCCCAAATCGGAATACAAGGCCTCGGCTCCTGTGGTAGCCAGAAAAATAGCCCCGAGGAGGACAAAGCCACCCGGATGCCCTATCAGAAAATCAATGGCATAATAAGGATTAAACGCCTTGAAAATATATGGAGCACGAACAACATACATCGTGCCGACGATGCCCAGCATGGTAAACCACATCAGCATGATAGGCCCGAAGGAACTGCCCACTACTTTGGTGCCAAATTTCTGATAGCTGAAAAGTGCCAGGATAATCAGCAGGGCTATTGGAATAACAGGAACATGGGAATTTACCAATAATAAACCTTCGGTCGCGGAAACCACCGTGATGGAGGGGGTGATAACACCATCGGCCAGTTCGGTGGCCCCGCCAATAATGGCAAAAACAAAGATCCAGGGGGCTTTTTTCCTGATAAGTGCAAACAACGAAAAAATACCGCCTTCACCCTTGTTGTCGGCCCGCAGGGCAATGATCACATATTTCAACGTTGTAAGTAAGGTGAGCGTCCATATGACACAGGATATCGCACCGATAACGAACCCGGGAGTGATTGCCTCGCTGCTTCCAAGTACAGCACGCATCACATATAACGGGGACGTGCCGATGTCTCCGTATACTATTCCCAATGTCATGATGACACTGAAAAAAGAAACTTTGGATTTGACAGATTTGTTATCCTGCATCACTAATGTTTTGATATTAAAATAAACCGTTCTTTGAAATTCTTTGTAAATAAGGGTTGCAACGTTTTTTAGAGCTCAAACGATTTGAAAAATATTTTTGTTGTAAAACAAGAATATTTATGAATC
>Ga0209097_10002176_pt1 | contig 15990 bp, 17 predicted proteins | sample AD_UKC052_MetaG_FD_184419 | JGI IMG/M metagenome (GOLD analysis project Ga0209097, IMG submission 184419) | Active sludge microbial communities of municipal wastewater-treating anaerobic digesters from USA - AD_UKC052_MetaG (SPAdes) (version 2) | ecosystem: Engineered > Bioreactor > Anaerobic >... | reverse complement strand
TTGGGTGGGGTCAGCGTTAGTGATGCTGGTGACTTTTTTAACGGCTGTGCCAGTTGGTGTTGCGGCAGGTTTGTATTTAGAAGAGTACGCACCAAAAAACTGGTTTTCAGACCTCATTGAAATTAACGTTTCAAATCTAGCTGGCGTGCCCTCCATCATTTACGGTTTGCTCGCTCTTGGCCTTTTTGTGTATGGATTGAATTTAGGTCAAAGCATTCAAACCGCAGGTTTAACGCTTGGTTTACTGATATTGCCGATTGTAATTACGTCAACGCGGGAGGCGATTCGCGGTATTCCAGTGGCGATTCGCGAGGCAGCCTATGCGGTTGGTGCTACTAAATGGCAAGTGGTGAGTGATCATGTGGTGAAGTATTCACAAGGCGGCATATTAACGGGTGTGATCATTGGCATGTCGCGCGCGATAGGTGAAACAGCACCGATTATCACCATAGGCGCGCTCACTTTTATTGCGTTCTTACCCCCAACACCTGTTTCAGACGTTGCGCCATTTATCAGCTTTCAGTGGTTAGAATCTGGGTTTACTGTGTTGCCGATTCAAATGTTTAACTGGCTGTCACGCCCAGATCATGCCTTTCATATCAATGCCGCTGCTACGGGTGCAATTATTATTTTAGTGACATTACTCATGAACGGCACCGCAATTTACTTGCGCTATAAAATTCGTAAAAACATCAAATGGTAAAAATTTAGGCATATTCAGGGAACAACATACATGGTAAACACAACAACCCCAATCAAAGCAGAAGCGCGCGATTTAAACTTCTTCTACAGCAATGGCAATCAGGCGTTAAAGAGCATCAACATGCCGCTTTACGAGAAAAAAATCACCGCGCTCATCGGCCCTTCTGGTTGCGGAAAATCCACCTTTTTGCGCTGCTTTAACCGTATGCATGATTTATATCCTGGCAATAAATATCAGGGTCAAATTGTGATGCATCCAGATAACACCAATATTTTAGAGCATGGTGTTGACCCGATTGAAGTGCGCATGCGCATCAGCATGGTGTTTCAAAAACCTAATCCATTCCCCAAAACCATTTATGAAAATGTGGCTTATGGCCTTCGTGTGCGCGATGAAAAAAATAAACGCACCATTGATGACAAAGTAGAAGAAGCCCTTAAAGGCGCAGCGTTGTGGAATGAAGTCAAAGACCGTTTGCAGGATTTGGCGTTTAATTTATCAGGCGGCCAGCAACAGCGCTTGTGTATTGCCCGCGCTTTGGCAACTGACCCTGAAATCATGTTGTTTGATGAGCCAACTTCAGCGCTCGACCCAATTGCCACGGCCAATATAGAAGAATTGATGAGTGAACTCAAAGAAAAACTCACCATATTGGTGGTGACACATAACATGCAACAGGCTGCGCGCGTCTCGGACTACACTGCTTATATGTATTTAGGTGAGTTGATGGAGTATGGTGATACCAACCAGATTTTTACGCGCCCAACCCGCAAAGAGACAGAAGATTACATCACGGGCAAGTTTGGTTAATTTAACTGCAAAATTTTAAAGATAAATTTAAGGAAACACCATGAGTTCAGAACACATATTTAAGCAATACGATGCCGAGTTGGAAAGCGTGCGCGCCAAAGTTCTCGAAATGGGCGGTCTGGTTGAAAAGCAAATTGCCGATGCAATGAAAGCACTAGTGGAATCAAACCCAACTCTTGCACAAACAGTAGTGAAAAAAGACCATCAAGTGAATGCGCTTGAAGTGCAGATTGATGAAGATTGTAGCACTATCATCGCGCGCCGCCAGCCTACTGCTGGGGATTTGCGCATGATTCTCATGATGATTAAAACCATTACTGACCTTGAGCGTATTGGTGATGAGGCCTCAAAAATTGCACGTTTTGCGATTAGTATTCATGAAGCAAACCGCGCGTGGTCAACTAAGTTTTCTGATGTAAAAGCTATGGCTTCCGTTACGCAAACCATGCTGCGCATGGCACTCGATGCGTTTGCGCGCTCAGACGAAACCAAGGTGCAAGAAATCGCCCAGATGGATGAAAAAGTAGATGAGCAATATCAAGCCGCCATTCGCCAGATGATTACCTTTATGCTGGAAGACCCACGCACCATTTCCATGACGCTTGAAGTGTTGTTTGTAGCAAAAGCCATTGAGCGCATTGGCGACCACGCTAAAAACGTTTCAGAATATGTGGTGTATATGGTGAAGGGTAAAGATGTGCGGCATACTATTGATGAAGATCACATTGAGTAAATCGCAATTTCAATAGCGGTATTTTGCATTAAAAAGCACCGCTTTAAATGACAACCCTCTCACGCTGCCCTGTAAGCCTTATAAATAAAGGCTTACAGGGCAGCGTTTTTTCTAGTAGTTTTCTTTGTAATATTTTTGTAACTTACTTAAACAAAAAGCTTCACATTTCCATCACGCAATTATCATAAAGGCTCGCTAAACTGAATTCATCTTAATGTTATCGGCATGTCTAGATGAGTTTAGTTGCAATCAATCGTTTTGGCGGTGAGGCTGTTTACAGCCAAATTGCGCGTCAACTGGAAGATGAAATCCAGCGCTTCTATCAGCCAGGGTGTTATTTACCTTCTGAGGCTGAGCTTGCGCAACGTTTTGGTGTCAATCGCCATACGCTACGCCGTGCTATTGAAGAGTTGATGCAGGCCGGCTTGGTCGAACGCAACCATGGCAAGGGTACGCGTGTACTTGATGCGCCGGTTGATTATACGCTGGGACAGAATACGCGCTTTACCGAGCTGCTTGAAGCAGAAGGTATGACGGCAGTTACGCGCATTTTGAGGAAGTTGCAAATACCGGCACACGATGGCGTGGCGAAGCGCCTTAATCTGCCAGAGAATGCACCAGTGATTTGGCTGGAAACATTACGCTTGGTTGACGACCGGCCTTACTGCGTGATTTCTCACTTTCTGCCGCTACAACACTTTCCTGAATTGTTAGAAAGTTATACCGGCGGATCACTTCACGACTTTATTCTTAGCAACTACCAAATTTCTCTACACAGGGTAGAAAGTTTAGTAACAGCCACATTGCCACTGGGCGATGACGCTGGTTTGCTACACATGCCGCAGCATCAGGCGATATTGCGTGTGAAAAGCGTGAATGTCGATGCGGCATGCCCAGAAATGCCACTGGAATATGCCTTAACCCGTTTTCGTGCGGATCGTATTCAGTTACGTATTCGTCCTTAAGTTAGTTTTTCTTATCCATATCAATATCAAATAGGAGTGTTTCAAATGAAATTAAAAAAATTATTGTCTGCAATGGTTGTAGCCTCATTAGTGCATATCGCAACACCAGCATTTGCTGCACAAAATGACGGCAGTGCAGAAAAACCATTGCGTGTTGTGCTGATACCTGCTGATGGTGGTACTGAAGAAGGTACAAAAAAGGATTTTCAACCTATTTTTGATGCAATTTCTGGGCATACTGGCCTTAAGTTTGATATTAAAGTAGGGCAAAGTTATAACGCAGTGGTTGAGGCGATGTGTACTGGCGCGGCAGATATTGCATGGTTTGGCCCAGCTTCTTATTTGCAAGCACGTAATCGCGGCTGTGCTGAGCTGATGGCACTAGCGGTAAAACATGGCGAATCTGTGTATTACTCAGGTATTTTCGCGCGTAAAGATGCCAAGATCAATACGATTGCTGACCTAAAAGGCAAAAGAATCGCGCTGGGTGATGTGAACTCAACCTCAAGCTTTAATGTGCCTGTGGCAATGATGTTGGCGAATGGCGTTAACCCAGCACAAGATGCCTCGGTAATCAATATGGCAGGCAGTCATGCCAACGTGTTGAAAGCCCTTTCTGAAGGTTTGGTGGATGCAGGCGGTGCTTCTTTTGATTCATACGAAAAAGCGGTGAATCAAAAAGCGATAGACCCTAGCAAGATTAAAGTAGTGGTAAAAAGTGATCCTATCCCACAACCGCCATTGGCGATGCACCCTGAACTCTCAGCAGAGCTAAAAAAGAAGCTCAAGTTTTCATTTAGCAATATTCACAATATGCCTGGCATTACTAAAGAGCAAATCCGTGGTTACGGTGGTGGCAAGGTAGATGGATACACTGCGCTGGTAAGTGAAAAGCAAATGGCTGCAACAGGCAAAATGTTTGAAACGGTGACTGAGCAAGTCAAAACCGAGATTATGCAAAAAGCAGGTAAACGCTAGTCGCAGGATGTTGATTCAAGGGGTGGCAAATGTTTGTCATCCCTATTTTAGCGGGAGAAAGACATGATTGAATTTAAAGAAATTTCAAAACAATGGCCAGATGGCACGATGGCACTATCTGAGGTGAGTGTCAGTATTCCTAAAGGACAGTTTTGTGTCATTCTGGGGCCATCTGGCGCAGGTAAATCTACATTATTGCGTGCGGTCAACGGCCTAATGCAGCCAACCAATGGCCGTATTGTCATTGATGGTACAGCGTTAACCCCAGCCACAGCGCGGCATTTGCGTCAACGCGTGGCGATGATTCATCAACACTTTAATCTAACCTTGCGCATGAGCGTAGCAGGTAATGTGCTGGCAGGTTTGCTGCCAGTAGTTTCAACAGGACGTGCTATTTTGGGCTGGTTTACGCCAGAACATCGCGTAAAAGCTTGTTCACTGTTGGCGCGTGTTGGTTTAAGCCCCAAGCATGTACAACGCCGTGCGGGTGAGTTGTCTGGCGGGCAGCAGCAGCGCGTTGGGGTGGCACGCGCATTTATGCTAGACCCTGAAGTGGTGTTGGCGGATGAACCTGTAGCGAGCTTAGACCCAAAAATCTCACGTGAAATACTAGGGTTGATTCGAGATGCGGCGCGTGAACGCAATGCAACAGTGCTTTGCAGTTTGCACCAAGTAGATTTAGCACGTGAATTTGGTGACCGTATTGTAGGCATGCGTGACGGCAAGATTGTGTTTGATGGTACGCCTGCGGAATTTACCGATGAACGCGTTGAGGCCTTATATCGCGGTGCCAAATGGGAAGATGCGCCAAAAGTTGAAGATGAAGTCTCGTTTGAAGCAATGCCTTCAGATTTAGTGGCAGCGTAATGGGGCAGTCTATGAAGATCAAACCCATTCCAGTCCCCGCACAAGGATCCACGCTCGATTGGCATTTAGATCAGCCTTATCGAGCAAAACATCTGTTGTGGTTATTGTTGGCATTGGCATTTCTGCTGTTTACAGGCCACCGCACCGAGATGGACAAAATGATCATGATGACATGGCAAGCGGTCGGCAATGTCGTTGGCTTGGCGGATGATTCACAAGTGGTGCGTGGTTTATCGCGCGTAGGTGAGTCGATGTGGCCGCCAGCACTTGGCACGCAAGAAGAAGTTGCGCGTCTGGCCGATTTGGACCGCGAAAACTTGCCATTGTTTGCAAGCATACAAGTGCATGAGCGCGTAGAACAAAAGCTCAATACCGATACGCTTGAATTAGAAGAACACCGAGAACAGGCGGAATTGCTGGTTAAGCCGCTGGGATATGTCTGGTTGGTCTTTATCAAAATGCTGGAAACCATCGAAATCGCGATTTGGGGAACCTTGCTTTCAGTAGTGCTTTCAATACCACTCGCCTGGTATGCCGCACGTAACTACACCTATAACAAGTTCACTTACACGTTGGCACGCGGCACCATTAGTTTGTTGCGCTCCATGCCTGAACTAATTGTGGCCCTATTTTTGGTGTTGGCTTATGGCTTTGGCCCCATTGCGGGTGTGTTGGCACTTGGTTTACATGCAGCAGGTTTCTTGGGCAAGTTCTATGCTGAAGACATTGAAAACGCTGACAAAAAACCGCAAGAAGCACTGGAGGCCATTGGTGCAGGCAAGCTTAAAACGCTGTGGTATGGCGTGATGCCGCAAGTAGTGCCGCAATACATTGCCTATACGCTCTACATTTTAGACCGTAACGTGCGGATGGCAACGGTGATTGGTTTGGTTGGTGCAGGTGGTATCGGGCAAGAGCTAAAAGGGCGTTTTGACATGTTCCAGTACGACCATGTGGCGACCATTTTGATTGCCATTTTTATCGTGGTGTTTCTGCTCGATCAGTTTTCAGCAAGGCTGAGAGCCAAACTAATTTAATTGGACTGTTTGGTTGATTTCCCGCCAATTAAAGCGGGTTTCGACATGGCACTACTTGTCTAGACATCCATACTAAAAGAAAGAGATAAACCAAATGTTAAATAATCAAAGCCAGCGCGCGCAGTTGCCTAGACTGCTGATGGCGTTGCCAGAAGATGAAGTGATAGGCGCGGCGGCAAGCTTTGCCAAGCAATACACCATAGAAGACATTAAGTTGCCACAGGCCGGCTTAGGGTTGATGCAGTTAAAAGATAGCGCTTTGCAGGAAGGCTATTTTTTGGGGGAAATTCCGCTGGCTACCGCCCACGTGGTACTCACGGATGCCCAGCAGAACCGCACAGAAGGCGCGGCGCAAATCATGCACAGTGAAGCAAGCCTTGCCCGTGCCATTGCGATTATGGATGCAGTAGTGAGTGCAAAACTAAACGGCCATGAAAGGGTAACGCAGTTGCTGGCGCGTGGCTTAACCGTACTCACCGAACAACAATCCAGCCGTAAAAAAATGCTGGCACGTACTCGTGTTGATTTTTCATTGCTCAGCAGTGCAGAAGAGGAGGACGCAGATGAATAATCTTGCAACAGCGATACCAGCAATTTGGCAGCCGCATACACAACAGCATGCCTATCGCCTGTTGATGCAGGCGTTTGCAAACCCAGGACAAATTGAAACACTCGCTGAAGATGCCTTGCTACTCACATTAGCTACGCTGCTCGATGGTGCTACTTCAATAGCCGATGTGCATGGCCTGATTTCAGCACTGGATTTGGCACGATTGGAAACAGTCAATGCGGCCACCGAAACAGCGCACTTTGTGCTGGCAGAGGGAGGGCAAGTGCCTGCGTTTACGCCTAGCCTTGGCACGCTGGAGTCACCTGAGGGTGGGGCAACGCTGTTACTCACCGTGACTGCGTTTAACGATGGCACGCCATACACCCTTTCTGGCCCGGGCGTTGATGGCGCACGTAATGTCACGCTGCAAGGTTTGAATCCTGCATGGCTTGATGCGCGTGAAAGCTGGAATGCGGCTTTTCCGATGGGTGTGGATATTGTGCTGCTGGCAGGTAAACAGGTAATGGCCTTGCCGCGTACGACAAAAATAAGTACTACAAGCATAAAGGGAGCATAAATTATGGGTTATGTCGCTATTAAAGGGGGCGGGCAGGCCATACGCGGGGCTGAAGATGTACTGGAAACCTTGCGTGCCAGTGAAGGCGCGGCGGGTGTGCCGCTTAGCATCGACACGATTGAAAACCAGTTGCGCTTGCTTACTTCACGCATTGTGTCAGAAGGGGGCTTATATCACCCTAAACTTGCAGCACTAGCGATTAAGCAATCGCAGGGCGATACACTGGAGGCGGCCTTTGCCTTACGGGCTTATCGCTCCACCATGCCGCGCCTGATGGAAACGCAAGCGCAGGACACCAGCAAGATGCGTTTGATTCGGCGCATTTCATCGGCGTTTAAGGATATTCCGGGCGGGCAGATGTTAGGCCCCACTTACGATTATGCCTTGCGCCTGATGCGTCTGGATTTAACCGATGAATCCCCCGAAAAATTTCGTGACATCGCGCACCAGTTTTTAGAACAAACCCCAGAGCCTAATCTGCCGGATACTTTCCCAAAAGTGGTAGAGGCATTGCGTGAAGAAGGGTTGTTACCGCAGGCAGAAGTCAGCGAAGCTTTGGCATTTGATATTACGCGCGAGCCGTTGATTTTTCCCGTGCCACGCTCGGCAGCACTTGCCACCATGGCGCGTGCTGAAACAGGCTCGCTGCTGGCCTTGGCGTATTCTAACATGCGCGGTTATGGCGATGTTCACCCGACCATTGCCGAACTGCGCGTGGGGTATTTGCCTGTGATGCTGCCGCACCCGATCACGGGCGAACTCACAGAAGCAGGCGAAGTGTTGATGACTGAATGTGAAGTGGTGGCGATGTATGAAGATGACAGCAACCAAGGCAAACCGACGTTTACGCTGGGCTATGGCGCGTGTTTTGGCCATAACGAAGTCAAAGCCATTTCTATGGCCATTTTAGACCGTGCTTTGCAAAAAGGCATGAAAGAGGGCGCGAGTAACCCGTCTGAAGACCCTGAATTTGTGCTCCTGCATGTCGATGGCGTGGATTCGATGGGCTTTGCTTCGCACTATAAAATGCCGCATTACGTGACGTTCCAGTCTGATATGGACAGATTGCGTACCACCCAGCAAAAACATGAAGACAGCAAAAAGACCAAGATGGGAGATGCGCAATGAGTGTGACTTATAACTTTGGCTTTATGGACGAGCACGCGAAAAAAGAAGTGCGCCGTTCTATCTTAAAAGCCATTTCTATTCCCGGTTACCAAGTACCATATTCATCGCGCGAAATGCCGATGGGGCGTGGTTTTGGTACAGGCGGGCTGCAAATTACGCTGTCGTTGATTGGTGCAGATGAAACTTTAAAAGTGATTGATCAGGGTTCTGATGACTCGGTCAATGCGGTGAATTTACGCCAGTTTGTTGAGCTCACTTGCCCAGGTGTGAATACCACCACGCATTTGAATGCGGCGACGCTGATTCAATCACGCCACCGCATCCCGGAAGTGCCGCTGACGCCGAATCAAACCTTGGTGCTGCAAGTGCCATACCCTGACCCGCTGGTGGTGGTAGAGCCTTCAGAAGATAAACGCAAAATGATGCACGGTGAGGCAGATTACGCACGCCTGCTGGTGAAATTATATGAGGACATCGTGAAGTTTGACGAAATTACCATCTCACACCGTTACCCCACGCGTATCAACGGGCATTACGTGATTGACCCATCGCCGATTCCGCGCTGGGATGTGCCTAAACTGCATAACTCACCCGCCTTGATTTTATTTGGCGCCGGACGTGAAAAGAAAATTTATGCTGTACCGCCACACACAAAAGCTGAGCCATTGGCGTTTGATGATGTGCCGTTCCGCGTGGAAAGTTTTAACGATGCGCAGGGTAATCGCCGCCCATGTGAGCGCTGCGGCGCGACGGATTCCTTTTTGGATGAATATATTAATGAAGATGGCAGCAAACGTTACCAGTGTTCAGATAGCGATTACTGCGACACGGTATTAGAAAACAGCAAGGAGGTCGCACATGCGTAAGATTTTAGAAGTCCGTCATTTATCTAAAATTTACGGTAAAGGTTGCCCGCGCTGTATCGAGTCCACAGGGCCTGAAGCAGACACCAATATATGCCCGCACTGCGGCAGCGTGGTAGCGATTCATGATGTGAGTTTTGACTTGCACGAGGGGGAAATTTTAGGCTTGATGGGTGAATCAGGCAGTGGTAAATCCACCGTGGTCAAAAATCTGTATTTTGACCAAACACCCACCAGTGGCTCAGCACGTTTTATTGAAGGAGATGCCACGCATGAAATGTTTAATCTCAATGCTGCTCAGCAAAGGCGATTACGTAATCAGCGCTTTGGCATGGTGTACCAAAACCCGCATTTGGGTCTGAACTTTGGCATTTCATCAGGCGGTAACATTGCCGAGCGATTATTGATGAGCGATGTATCGCATTACGGTGAAATCCGAAAACGGGCCAAAGAATTGCTGTCACGTACTGAAGTGTTGCTGTCACGCATGGATGAGTCACCAGCGGCCTTCTCTGGCGGTATGCAACAGCGCGTGCAAATTGCCAAGGCACTGGCGACCAATCCGCCGCTGCTGTATCTGGATGAAGTGACGACGGGGCTGGATCTTTCAGTCCAGGCACGCATTCTGGATTTGATTTTAGAAATCCAGCAGGAGCGTAACACCGCCATGATCGTCGTGACGCATGATTTAGGCGTGATTCGCCTGCTCACAGGTCGTGCACTGGTCATGAAATATGGCCGCGTGATTGAATCTGGCCTAACTGACCAGATTCTTGAAGACCCGCAACACGCCTACACGCAGCGTTTGGTCGCGTCTGCTCTATAAGGAAATTTTATGCAAACACCCATACTTAAAATTAACGGCTTTGCCAAACACTTCACCCTGCACGAGCAAGGTAAGCAGATTCCTTCTTCGCATAATGTGAATTTAGAAGTGTATGCGGGCGAGTTGACCGCACTCATCGGCCCTACTGGCGCAGGTAAATCGTCTGTACTCAAAGGCATTTACCGCACCTATCTGCCTAGTGCAGGTGAAATTCTGTATTGCGACCGCCATGGTGAACTGGTGGATTTAGCGCAGGTGGATGAATACCGCATGTTGCAACTGCGCCATGAAGAAATTGGTTTTGTGACGCAGTTCCTGTTTTGTTTACCGCGCCAATCCACGCTGGATGTGGTTGCGCATCCGCTGGTAGTGCGTGGCGAGAGCCGCGAGTCTGGGCGCAACAAAGCGGCTGAAATGCTGGCTGCGCTCAATTTACCTGAGCGTTTGTGGAGTATTTCTCCTGCCACGTTTTCAGGCGGTGAGAAGCAACGCGTGAATCTGGCACGCGGTTTGGTGGCCAAACCGCGCTTGCTGTTGCTGGATGAACCCACGGCAAGTCTTGACCCTGTCACCGCCGAGCGAGTGATTGGTATTATCGAGGGCATCAAACAAGAAGGCGTTGCAATGCTGGCGATTTTTCACCATCCGGAATTGACCCAGAGGTTAGGCGACCGTGTGGTGGAACTCACCCCACCATCTGCCTTTTTAAAAACACAAGCAATCAACCAGCAAGAAAAGGTGTACGCATGAGCAAAATCTACTTAACCCACGCCAATGTGGTACTAGAAAATGAAACCCTGCACGATGCATCTGTGCTGATTGAAAATGGCATAATTGCCGCGATTAACCCGCAACAAGTGAGCGATGCGGGAGAAGTTAATCTGCGTGGGCAAACCTTGATTCCTGGCATGATTGATTTACATTGCGACGCGCTGGAGAAAGAAGTTGAGCCGCGTCCCAACGTGCATTTTCCGCTCGATTTTGCCTGCGCGCAGGCCGATAAGCGCAACGCTGCTGCTGGTGTGACCACGGTGTTTCATGCACTGTCATTTGCCAACCACGAGCTAGGCGTGCGTAATAATGCATTCGCGGCAGAAATTGCCCGTGCCGTACATGCCTGGCAACCGCATGCGCTGGTGGATAATCGCGTGCATTGCCGTTACGAAGTGACTGACCCAACCGCGCCAGAGGTGTTGCTGGATTTAATGCAAAAAGGCGACATGCATTTGTTCTCAGTGATGGATCACTCGCCTGGGCAAGGGCAGTTTAAAGACATTACCGCTTTTCGCGATTATTTAGCCCGTACCTACAAAAAAACGGATGCAGAACTCGATGCCTTGCTGGCTGAAAAAGCCGCGCAGTCAGAAGGCGCCATGCAGCGCATTGAAACCTTGATTGAGGCCGCACGCGGTTTTGGCATTCGTGTGGCGAGTCATGATGACGACACGCCGGAAAAAGTGCAAACCGTACACGCGCTGGGTGTGGGGATTTCAGAGTTCCCTATTAACTTGGCCGCAGCACAAACCGCCAAGGCCAATGGCATGTTTACCATATTCGGTGCTCCTAACATTTTACGCGGCAAAAGCCAGTCTGGTTCGATGAAGGCGCTGGACGCGGTGAAAGAAAACGTGGCCGACTGCCTGTGCGCAGATTACGCCCCAGCGGCTTTAATCGTTGCGATTTTTCGCCTGCCTGAATTGGCAGGCATTTCGCTGGCAGATGCTATCCGTTTGGTAACCATCAACCCAGCACGTGCAGTAGGTTTGGATGACAGAGGCGTGATTGCTGTGGGTAAACGTGCTGATTTAGTTGCGGTGGCGCATATCAATGGTTTGGTGCAGGCCTCCAGTGTTTGGACGAATGGCAGACTTGCTTATCAGGCGAGGTTTGATCATGGCTGAAGGTAAGCTTTTTTATGTGATTGGACCTTCTGGCAGTGGTAAAGATAGTCTGATGAGCTATGCGCGCAAAAGATTGGCAAGCAAATCGGGCATTGTATTTGCGCATCGTTATATTACGCGCCCGGCTAATGCTGGCGGCGAAAATCATATTGCATTGAGTGAAGACGAGTTTACGGCACGCGTGCATTCCAGCTTGTTTGCCATGTACTGGGAAAGTCACGGTTGTCGCTATGGCATTGGTAGTGAAGTGAACATTTGGTTGGCTAAAGGCTATCACGTTGTGATGAACGGATCGCGTGAACATTTGCATGAAGCTCAAAAAAGCCATCCAAAATTAATTCCAGTATGGATCGAGGTTGCGCCAGAAGTATTGGCAAAACGATTGCGTGCGAGGGGTCGTGAAAATGAAACGGAAATTTCTGAACGCCTCAAGCGCGCATCAGTATATCAAGCGACACCAGACGGTATCGTCATTCGTAATGATGGTGAGTTGCAAGAAGCAGGGGACAAGTTGGTTCAAGTGATTGCACCACTGACTACCTCTAGGGTAGGCGAAAAATGCAATTAACTTTTGTTGGCACAGGTTCTACCACCGCAGCACCGCTTTATGGGTGTGACTGTGAAGTTTGCACCTCTGCGCACACTAATCCAACGTTTAAACGTAACCCAGCATCAGTATTAGTCGAGGCTGGCGGCACGCGAATATTGATAGATGCGGGGCTACACAATTTAGGTGAGCGTTTTGCTGCAGGCACTTTTGAGGCCTTTTTGATCACACATTTTCACGCTGACCATGTACAGGGTTTGCTCCCGATTCGCTGGGGTGTGGGTGACAAGATTGCCGTCTATGGCCCGCCAGACAACGAAGGTTGTGCTGATTTATACAAAAATCCGGGCTTGCTAGATTTTCGCACGGTGCATAAATTTGAATCATTCAGCATCGGCGAAATCACGATTACGCCAGTCCCGCTCATACACTCTAAACCTACGCTGGGTTATTGTTTGCAGTGGCGTCACTCACGGATTGCTTACCTCACAGATACGGTAGGATTGCCACCTGCTACAGCGGATTTTTTGAGGCAGTGGCAGCCCACGCAGCTTATCCTTGATTGCTCCTTTCCACCCCGATTGGATATGCCAAAAGGACATAATGATGTCACGCGGGCATTAGAAAGTATTGCATTAGTGCAGCCTGAACATGCTTGGATTACCCACATAGGGCATGCCCTAGATATGTGGTTAATCCAAAATGTGGATGCACTACCTGAGAATGTTTCTGTCGCGCGCGATAACATGGTCATTGGCAGATGAACACCGCCCTCTTAGCTATTGCTGGTTCTGTGGCCATGCACGTGGCATGGAATTTACTTGTACGTCAGCAAGGCACTAAAACTAGACTGCTATGGTGGGCACTGGCGACCCATTGCTTGATTCTCGCCCCGTGGGGAGTGTATGCATTGGTAACGCAGGCGCATTGGGGGCCTCAGCTGACAACGGCTTTATTGGTATCCAGTCTTGCCAATGTTGCCTATTTTGTTGCGCTAGACCGCGCCTACCACCGTGCGCCAGTGGCACTGGTTTACCCAATTGTGCGTAGCTCACCCATTCTAATTGCCATCTGGAGCATGTTGTTTTTTGGCGAGTCTTTTGGAATAGGTGCTTGGTTGGCCATGCTGTTGAGCGTTGCTGGGCTTATATTGCTAGCCTCTACCGCTTGGCGCAATGATGCGAATGCCGCGTTACCTTGGGCGTTGGCTGCGGCACTGGCGACCAGTGCTTACTCTCTTTCTGACAAAGCGGCAGCAAAATTTTTGCCTACACTTTCCAGTGTGCTCGGCTTTATCAGTGTCGGTTACGCCCTTTCTTTTATTGCGATTACCGTGCTGTTGCGTCGAGAGCATGGCCGCTGGTACCCTGAGCGTAGGGCGCCGTTACTTATCATGCTGTTTGCCGGGCTTTGCATTGGGCTTGCATATGTATTGGTGATACACGCGATGCGCAACATGCCTGCGGCTGTCGTGGTGGCATTTACTAATGCGGGTATTGTGATTGCAGGTGTGCTGTCGATATTGATGTTTCACGAACGTCAGCATTGGAAGCAGCGATTAATAGGTATGGTTGTTGTGATGTTGGGGTTAATTGTGTTGGCAATTGTTCAAATTTGACGTTGTTTTTACGCAACACTGCGTTGTAAAAATAGTCACGTGTCACAAAGATGTCATATTCAAAATTCATAATTGCACTTGTCTTAAAGCTTATGCGTAGTTCAGTTTATATTTAATTTTTCAAAAGGGAGTAATTCAATGAATGGTAATAAATTACGCGGCGTTATTGCCGCTGTAGCCGGTGTAATGATGTTTAATGCCATGCCTGCCATGGCAGACAGCACCGATGATATATTAAACGCGCTGATTGCAAAAGGCGTACTAACTGAAGAAGAAGGCGCGTTGTTGCAAAAAGGCCGTACAGGCGAAAAAGAAGCCGCTGCTAAAAAGAAAGAAAGCGCGATTTCAGCATCTTTCAAAGACGGTATCGTATTTGAGTCAGGCGACAAACAACACAAAATGTCCATCAACGGCCGTGCACAGTTAGATTTCCGTTCATTTAGCAATGAAGTTACGAGTAATCAGGCAGAAACCTTTGATATTCGTCGTGCCTACCTAAGTGCCAAAGGTTCATTTTATGATACTTATGATTTTGAATTGACTGAAAATTCAGGTGATTTGTTATACGCATATTTTAATGTGCGCTGGTGGGAGCAGGCGCAGTTTAAATTAGGTCAGTTTAAACAGCCATTCAGCATGGAAGAGTTAGGCAGCTCACGCTTTCTTAACTTTACTGAACGTTCTTTTGTGACACAGCTAGTGCCTGCAGTAGATCGTGGTGCACAAATTCACGGTACACCATTTAAAGGGGTGACCTATGCATTAGGTGTGTTTAATGGTGTGGGTATCAATAGGGGTCAAAATGCGAATGACACTAGCATAGATGCCGACGGTAAATCAGTCACAGGCCGTGCGACAGTCAATATTGCCGAGTTGATGGATCAAAAAGATGCGGTGTATCACTTAGGTGCGGCATATTCTGACACCAGTGACAATCATGATGTCAATGCATTTGCAATTCGTACTGAAGGTCGTGGTTCTAATATATTTCAATCTACTGCACCTGGTGCTGTCGGTGCTACCAACAAGGGTTATGATTTAAAACGCACAGGCTTGGAAGGCGCAGTTGCTTACGGCCCCGTTAAATTTCAAACAGAATGGATTAAGGCGGAATTTGAACCTGATGGCAACAATAGGCTGGTTGCAGGCGCTCCAGTTGGTCAAGAAAAAGACATTACTGCTTGGTATGCCGCTGTAAACTGGATGATAACTGGCGAAAGCTATGCAGATGCCTACAAAGGCGGTTTGTTTGGTGGCCGCATGAAACCAAAAAATAACTTTGACCCTAAAGCCGGTAAATGGGGTGCGGGTGCATGGGAAATTGGCGCGCGTTACAGCAAGCTAGATGCCTCTGATTTTAGTCTGGGTGCTGAAACCGCTGATGTATTTAATGGTACGGGTGAGAATGGTAAATTCAACGAAGCGGATGCTTGGACACTTGGTTTAAAATGGATTCCTAGCCCGAATGTGCGCTTCTTGGCTAACTACGTGACCACCGACATGGATTGCGTAAAAGGCTTTGTATGTACTGAAGACAAAGAAAAAGCCGTTAACTTGCGTGCACAAATTGACTTCTAATTCTTATAGTAAAAGTCAATAAGGTTCTCCTTGTGGTTTAGGCTACAAGCCCTTTAGCCCGCGCAAGCGGGCTTTTTTTTAAGAAATTTTGATTTAGTAGGACGTTGAAATGCAAAAATGGCCTAAATTCATTCCCTTCTTGTTATCTCTGATGGGTTGTTCATCAATATTACCTCACGATAAATCGTCTGCGGCAATGATTCATCCAACGGCGGCAGGCTGGCAGGTCCGCCCACTTATCTCAGTAGGGCAGTCGGCTAACAATGGCTATCTTATGACAGGTATTCCAGATGGCATGGGAGGATTTGA
>Ga0209097_10002170_pt1 | contig 16037 bp, 10 predicted proteins | sample AD_UKC052_MetaG_FD_184419 | JGI IMG/M metagenome (GOLD analysis project Ga0209097, IMG submission 184419) | Active sludge microbial communities of municipal wastewater-treating anaerobic digesters from USA - AD_UKC052_MetaG (SPAdes) (version 2) | ecosystem: Engineered > Bioreactor > Anaerobic >... | reverse complement strand
TGTCGACGTCGCCCGTTTTGCGGTCTGAAAATTCGCCGGTGAACGCCAGCGACCCTGCGCTCGTGCGCAGTTGCGCGCCGATGTCGCGCGTTCGTTCGGCTGTAGAGAAGCGGGTGTCGGCGATTACGCGTGTTCGCTCAGTGTGTGTTTGCGGAATGCGGTCGGTGACAACATTGACCAGTCCGCCAATCGCGCCGGAGCCGTAGAGTAAGGTCGCCGGGCCGCGCAGAATTTCTATCTGACGCGCGCCGAGGGTCTCGCTCGAAACCGCGTGATCTGGACTGATGGTCGACACGTCGGCCGAGCCCATGCCGTTTTCTGTCGTTTTGATTCGCGGTCCATCCAGACCGCGAATAATCGGGCGGCTTGCGCCGGGGCCGAACGACGAGGATTGAATGCCCGCCTGTCCCGCGAGGGTGTCACCTAGGCTCGCGGCACGTTCGCGAGCGAGCGTGTCACGGCTCACCACGACGCCCGGCTGCACCGATTGCAGCTCGTCGCGATTTGCAAACGGGGCGGCGGTGACGATCACCTTTTCGACCTTCGCTGGCTCGGTGGTGGTGTTGGCCTGAGCAGGCGGTGCCGCAGAAGGTTCGGTTTGGGCGTGCGCCATGGCGGCGAGCGCGCCGAACTGCGCCGCCATCAGCACTCGCAGCGCGTTTGTTGACCTGAATGGGGCTTGGAGCCGAAGCGCTTTTGCGTGGGACATGGGTATTTCCAATTTGCAACAAAATTGCATTATAGGAAATACTTTCTTTAATGCATCATGGTTGCGTTAAGGTCGTGAGCTGTCGATGTTGAAGTCAAAGGTCGCGCTTTCACGATACAGCTTTTGCGGATGAACGACTTCTGCGTGGGGGCCCAACGGTATTTGTTGTGTAGTCGACATATCAATAAATTTGGCTATAACGACCGCCTGGATGTCGCTCATGCGAAAAAGCTGTATCGACTTGAGATCGCGGTTTGGGGAGACGCACGCTGATTAAAACGCCGACAGGTTGCGAGGTCGCAACACACGCGCTTGCGCGTGGCGGTCCGGACGAACGAGTTCACCGAAGCGGCGACTTTAGGGGCACAATACTCGGCAATAACGCTGGACAAAGCGGTGCGCATGCAACAGATCGCGCTCACACTGTCTGCCGTACAAATCAGATTTCTCAGGCAACAAGGAGGCTCCATGAACCGCAAGATTTTTATCCGCACGGCAGCTGCGCTCGCTGCGATTCCGCTTTCATTGGCGGTTTCTCAAAGCATCGCGCAGACGGCGAACGTTACGCTCTACGGAATCGTTGATGTTGGCGTACAGCACGTCACAGGCGTCAAGGGCGGCTCGATCACGCAAGTGGCCAGCGGCATCATGGAAGGTTCGCGTTGGGGTTTGCGCGGCACTGAAGACATGGGCAACGGCTACAAAACCATGTTCGTGCTCGAGAGCCGTTTCGAGGCGGACACCGGCGGTTTAAGTAATCGCCCAGTTTCTGGCACTCAGCTACCTGACCGACTCACGGCTGGGCTTCCGCCTGCCGTGCAAGCTGCACTCAACAGTGCCGTGGGTTCTTCGCTCGGCGTGAACTTGCCCGGTCGTTTGTTCGATCGCCAAGCGTATGTCGGCCTGGTCACGCCGTTTGGTGCAATTCTCGCTGGCCGCCAATACACGCCAGCCTTCGAGATTTCAAATCGCTTCGATGCATTCGCCAACGCCTCGGCGGCGTCGCCCGGCCAGTTGCTTTCGATTCCAGCGGGTATCGATATTCGCGAGAGCAATTCGGTGCTCTACCGTATCGAACTGAACGGGTTCTACGGTACCGGCTACTACGCGTTTGGCGAGAACACTGCCGGCACCAAAAATGGCCGTCTGGTCGGTATCAACGGTGGTTACCAAACCGGCAAATTCGGCGTCGGCTTGGGCTACAACGAGCGCACCAACAGCGCGGGCTTGAAGTCGCTCAACTCGTTGATCGGTGGTGCAAACTTCGACACCGGTTTCGCCAATCTCTTCGCGATGTACGGCATCATTAAAGAGCCCAACGGCGCAACCGCGCCTGAGCTTCGCGCGGGCCTCATCGGCGGTGGCGTTCCAGCTGCGCTGGTAGACAGCAGCATCCTGCCGCGCTTCCTGCAAGACGCGCGCCTCTATCACTTCGGTGCGCGCGTTCCACTGGGCACGGGCACATTGACAGTCGGCTATTCGCAGGTCGATGACCGTCGCGCAACCAACGCGGACGTCACGTCCTACGGCGCTGTGTACACCTACCCGATGTCTAAACGCACGGACCTTAATGTAGGTGTCACACAGGTCAACAACAATGCCAATGCGCAAGTCGTTGGTGGTGGTAATGGCTTCCTCGGCGGCGTAAGCGCATTCGGCGGCAAAGACTCCACGTCGTTCCAGCTTTCATTGCGTCACAAGTTCTAGAAAACAGACTCTCACAGTAAGGCACACACCTTAAGGCCGCATGGCGCAAGCTTTGCGGCCTTTTTCTTGGTGGCGACGCGCGCAAACGCGAAAGGCGGTCACAGCCCGCACTGGGGCTATGTCGTTGAGCACGCATCGGTGCGATTCCCGTTGATAAACCGCATGCCCCCTAAAATGCGTTGATGGACAACATCATTTACACGCTGGCGGTAAACGCTATCCCCTTGCTGCTTGCGATTACGTTGCACGAAGCCGCGCACGGTTACGTCGCACGCATGTTCGGCGACCGCACAGCCGAGATGCTGGGTCGCATTACGCTCAATCCGCTGAAACATATCGATATGGTCGGAACGTTGATTGTTCCGGCAATTACGCTGGCGATTGGCGGTTTTGTGTTTGGTTGGGCCAAGCCCGTGCCCGTGAATACGAGTGCCTTGCGCAATCCGAAGCGCGACATGATTTGGGTCGCCGCCGCGGGGCCGCTATCCAACTTCCTCATGGCGATTGGCTGGGCGATTTTGCTTAAGGTGTCTGATTCGTCGGCGCTTGACGCGATCGCGCAGGCAGGTATTTCTTGGAACGTGGGTCTGATGGTGTTGAATCTGCTGCCCATCCTGCCACTCGATGGCGGACGCATTCTCGCCGGTTTGCTGCCGGGGCCATTGTCGTACAAGTACTCGAGATTGGAACCCTACGGGCTTTACATCGTGCTCGGGCTTTCAATTGCGCAGCTGCTCGGCCCAATTCTTTTTCCGCTTTACAAGATTGTTTTTTCGGCGCTTCGAGCGTTGGTTGGTATCTAAGTTTCTATGTTTAAAGACCGCGTTCTCTCCGGCATGCGCCCTACGGGTTTCATGCATCTTGGCCACTATCACGGTGCGCTCAAAAACTGGGTCAAGCTTCAAGCCGATTTGGAGTGTTTTTTCTTTGTGGCCGATTGGCATGCGCTAACGAGCCATTACGACGACCCTCGTGTGATCGAAAGCTCAACGTTTGACATGGTGGCCGATTGGCTCGCGGCTGGGCTCGATCCGAACCAAGCCACGATTTTTTTGCAAAGCCAAGTGCCGCAACACGCGGAGCTGTCGCTGCTACTCGGCATGATCACGCCGCTGGGCTGGTTGGAGCGCGTGCCGACGTACAAAGAACAGCAAGAAAACCTGAAAGAGAAAGATCTCACGACCTACGGTTTCCTTGGCTATCCACTGATGCAAACGGCGGATATCGTCGTCTACCGCGCGAACAAAGTGCCGGTGGGTGCAGATCAAGTGTCTCACCTTGAAGTGAGCCGGGAAATTGCACGGCGCTTCAACCATATCTACGGTCGGGAGCCGGGCTTCGAAGAGAAGGCCATTGCCACCATCAAAAAGCTTGGTGGAAAGACGGCCAAGCAGTATGAAGCGCTTAAGACGGCCTTCAATCAGGATGGAAACACCGAGGCGCTGGAGCAGGCGAAGGCGCTAGTGATCGCGGCGGGTTCTCTTTCTAACGCAGAAAAAGAAACGCTGTTGGGCTACTTGACTGGCGCTCGACGCACGATCCTGCCCGAGCCGCAGGCGCTCTTGACGCCGACGTCGAAACTCATCGGCCTCGACGGTCGCAAGATGAGCAAAAGCTACGGAAACGGTATCGATTTGCGTGAAGCGCCAGCCGCCGTTGAGCAAAAAATTAAACGCATGCCGACGGATCCGAAACGAGCGCGTCGCAATGATCCGGGCAATCCAGACGACTGCCCAGTGTTCACGCTGCATCAGGTGTATTCCAACGACGAGACCAAGGCTTGGGTGCGCCAAGGGTGCACCACGGCCGGCATTGGTTGTCTCGAATGCAAAGCGCCGATCATTACCGCGATTAACGAAGAGCTAGCGCCGATTCAGGCGCGCATCAAAGAAATCGATGCACGCCCCAACTACGTGAAAGAAGTGTTGCACGACGGTTGCGCCAAGGCGCGCCGCGTGGCTGAAGAGACTATGCTTGACGTGCGCGCTGCGATGGGACTGGCGAAGGTTTAATTGGCGGCGAGTAGTGAAGGGTGATTTCGCGGTAGCTGCCTTCTTGTAAACGTGTTGATACGGTGTGGCTGCGCGGCACCTCTCAACTATTCACCGTTTTCTAGTCACTGCTCACTTTTAAGGATAGACATGAAATCTTTTGTGGATCAGTTGAGTAAGTACGCGTCTTACCACCGTGACCGCCGCAACATTGCGACGCACTTTATCGGCATTCCGATGATCGTGGCAGCGGTCGTGATTTTGTTGTCGCGACCCGCGTTTGCCGTGATCGGCGGCGTGGCGGTTACCCCCGCGTTGGTAGTGATGCTGGTAACGTCCGCGTATTACGTGAAGCTCGATTGGCGCTTTGGCGTTGCGATGATTTTGTTTCTACTCGGTTGTTTGCGTTTGGGCCAATGGTTTTCGGTGGAGACGACATCGACGTGGCTCACTTGGGGCGTTGGACTCTTCGTCGTGGGTTGGATATTTCAGTTTGTTGGGCACTTCTACGAGGGCAAGAAGCCTGCGTTTGTGGACGACATCATGGGCCTCATCATTGGGCCGATTTTCGTGGCCGCCGAAGCGGCGTTCTTGTTGGGTTTGCGCAAAGACGTGCAACACGCTGTGGAGGCCCGCGTTGGGCCAACGATCATTCGTAAATCGATCGCTGCATGATTTTTTCATTGGGCGCAATGTGCCGCACCATTTTTTGACTGATTAATTGCTTGATGGAAACCGCCGTAGCTTCGTTGCCTGATCCCGCTGCTACCGCTGCTGTAGTTGCAGAACACTCGCTTGCCAAGATTTATGGTCAGCCGATGTCGGAAATGCCGAAAGATCTCTACATTCCGCCCGAGGCGTTAGAGATTTTTCTGGATGCATTTGAAGGGCCGCTTGACTTGCTGCTCTATCTCATCCGCAAGCAAAATCTGAATATTCTGGACATTCCGATGGCTGCGCTCACGCGGCAGTATTTGGATTACGTCGAAAAGATGAAGTCGACGCAGCGCTTTGAGCTGGCGGCGGAATACTTGTTGATGGCCGCGATGTTGATCGAGATTAAGTCTCGGATGTTGCTGCCGCGTCCGCCGACGGTGGAAGCCGAAGAAATCGATCCGCGCGCAGAGTTGGTGAAACGCCTGCTGGAATACGAGCAAATGAAGCTCGCGGCGGCGGGATTAGATGATCTTCCGCAGGCTGAACGCGATTTCGCGATTGTGCATGTGATCTTCGAGAAGCAGGCCAGCACGCGCCTCCCTGACGTTGAACCGGACGACCTGCGCAAGGCCTGGAGCTGGATTCTCGCGCGGGCGAAGCTCAACAAAATGCATCTCATCTCGCGGGATGAGCTTTCGGTGCGTGCGCGCATGAGTTACCTACTTCGTAAGCTAAAACCCGGAGTGCATGTAGAATTCGCCCAACTGTTCGAGGAAACAGCCACCGTACCCTTGGTTGTTGTTACTTTCCTCGCGATTCTGGAGTTAGCGCGCGAACGATTGATCTCGGTTGCGCAAACAGAACCCTTTAAGCCCATTTATGTGCATCTCGCCGGTGACGGCGGAGTGATGGTTGCGGCCACACCCACCCAGAGCACTGATGTGGCGAACGACGAAGCAGCGTAGCAGTCCTTCGCTTTTCTCTGCTTTATTGTCTTCGCGGCTTATTGGGACGTACGCAACGGCGTTTACCGTTGCCCTTACCTGATAAATAGTAGAGCCTTCATTGGACGAACTCACCCACGCTAAACGCGTACTCGAAACGGTTTTATTGGCCAGCCATGAGCCGTTGCCGCTTGACGAAATTGTCAAGGTATTTGACCCGCCAGTGCCCACCGAGACGGTGCGCCTTTTGCTTGCGGACTTAACCGCGGAGTGGAAAGAACGCGGCAGCATCGAGCTGATGCAAGTCGCCTCTGGCTATCGCTTTCAAACGCGCGTTGAAATGCAGCCGAACATCGACCGCCTCACGCCGGAAAAGCCGCCGAAATACTCGCGCGCTGTGATGGAAACGCTCGCCATTATTGCCTATCGCCAGCCCGCGACTCGCGGCGAAGTCGAAGCGATTCGCGGCGTCGCGGTTTCAGCCAACATCCTCAAGGCGCTCGAAGATCGCGGCTGGATCGAAGTCATTGGCCATAAAGACACACCGGGTCGCCCAGCGCTGTTCGCCACGACCAAGGCGTTTCTGAACGATTTGAGCCTGCGTTCTTTGTCCGAATTGCCACCGCTGGCTGAGCTCGACGCGAACCCCGCCCTTGAATTGCCCGAGGTGCCGCAAGAGCCGATTTACCCAGAGCAGGGTCGCATCGATACGCGCAGCGAAGCCGCGATCGAAGCAGCCGATGCCGCGAACGCTGCCGAAGCCGCAGAAGACGCGGCATTGTTTGCCGACGAAACCTACGTTGAGCCTGTGATGCGAGCGCTGCCGGACAGCGCTGATGCGGCGCTCTTCGCGTCTGATGCCGACACCGATCCAGATTCTGAATCTCCCGTGACCCCCACCTTACCGCCATCGCCGACTGTCCACTAAGAAAATGACCACAATGCAAGACAACCCCGGCGGCGACGACCACAACGCTCACGACGATCATGAACCGGGCGACGTCAACGGCAACGTTGATCCATCATTCGGCAAGAAACCAAAAGCGCAAGGTCGCGGCGACAAGCCTGCCGGTCGCGCACCACGCGCCGCTAAGACGCCCGGTACAGGTCGCACGCCCCGAGCAGGCAAATCTCCGGAAGCAGGGGAGATGCTCGTGGTGGCCCCGAAGCCCACGGTAGAAATCATCGTGCGCGGCCCCGGTCAGCCACGTGTGCCGCGTAAGCCTCGCCTCGTGCCGACTGCAGCCGCGGACGGCGGCGTTTCAGGTGACGTAGGCGCAGGTTCAGCTCCTGCATTCGAAGCTTCGGAAAACGCTGCGCCCGTGGTGGCGGACGCATCCGGCGTTGAAAACATCGGCAACAACGCGACCGCAAACAATGGTGGCGAGCGCGGCCCGGGCAACGGTCGCAACCGCAATCGAAATCGTCGTGGTGGTCGTGGCCGCAAGGAGCGTGGCGATGGTGCCGTTCGCATGGAAGGCGACGCCGGTGGCGAGCGCCCCGTGCGCCTCGGCCCCGACGGTCAACCGATTCCGTATGAGCCACGTCCGCCACGCGAACCGCGCCCGCCGCGTGATCGGCGTGCCGCGCGTGAGGCGCGTCCGCCGCGCGTGATGAACGCCGACGGATCGTTTCCGGTTGAGCTCGAAGTAGGTGCAGAGGACACAGGTCATCGCACTGAAGCGGCGGTCATCACCAACTGGGTGCTCGACAATGAGCCTAACCCCGGTGCGTTTGGTGACCCAGGGCGACCGATGGATCGCTCAGCGCGGCGCAATCGAAATCAACGCGATAAGCGCAATAAAGGCGCGCCGGCAGTTCGCGTGGGACAAGGCCCGCGTGATCGCATGCCACAGCCGCAATCGCAGGCGTATGTTGACGAAGCGGGTAACCCCATTGAAGCGCCGGAACACGTCATTGTTTCTGGCGTGAATGAGCTGGGCGAGCGCGATGGCGAGCGTTTGCACAAGGTGCTCGCGCAGCAGGGCCTTGGGTCGCGTCGCAACATGGAAGCGATGATTGAATCGGGCGAAGTGCAGGTCAACGGCGTGAAGGCCGTGGTCGGCCAAATCGTGAACGAGAAAGATCGCGTGCACGTCAATCGCCGCCGCGTGAATGTGAAGCTCGGCGACGACAAACCGCGCATCCTGATTTATCACAAGCAGGCTGGCGAAATTGTTAGCCGCGATGATCCCGAGCAGCGCGACACGGTGTTTGATCGCCTACCAAAGCCCGACCACGGCAAGTGGGTGGCTGTCGGTCGCTTGGACTACAACTCAGAAGGCTTACTGCTCTTCACGACGTACGGTGAACTCGCGAACCGCTTCATGCATCCGCGCTATGAAATTCTGCGTGAGTATTCGGTGCGAGTGCTTGGCGAATTAACGCCAGAGCAAGAAGACATGCTGATGGACGGCATCGAGCTTGATGACGGCCCCGCGCGCGTGCTCTCGCTTGATCGTATTGATCGTGATAGCGACGCAGCGAACCATTGGTATCGCTTGACCTTGAACGAAGGACGCAACCGCGAGGTGCGTCGTATGTTTGAGCATCTTGGGCTGACCGTCAGCCGACTGATTCGCACCAGCTACGGCGTGGTGCAAATGCCGTCGTGGTTGAAGCGCGGGCAGTTTAAGCAACTCGACGAAGGCGAGACGTTTGACGTACTCGAATCGGTCGGGCTGCGCTCGAAAAAGAAGCTCGAAAAAGCGGCACGTTTCGGTGGCAAAAATCGCTTGCCGCAGCAACCGCTCGGCCCGATGCGTTCGGCGACGGAACACGAAGCGATCTTCACGGGCGCGCCCGCCGACGCAGGCATGGGTGGCGGACGAGGTCGTCGTCAGGGAGCGAACGCGGGGCCCGGCGGTGGACGCCGCGCAGGCGGTCGTTTCCGTGCGGGCGCTGGCGCCGCGCCGGCAGCGACGCAGCAGCAGTTTCCGGGCTTTGGCGGCGCGTCGGAAATGCCGGTTACCGGACGTCGTCAACGCACACCCGGTAACAAAATCAAGCGCGGTGCCGATGGCGAGGTGAACGGAAACGTCGCACCCGGCTACAAGTCCAACGCAGGCGCGGGGGGCAATCGTCCACCGCGTGGTCGCAATGGTCAAGGCGGACAGGGCCGTGGAAATAATCGTGGCGCTCAGGGTGGGCAAGCTGGCGGGGGCGCGATTTTGCCCGCGGACGGCGCTGCGCCGGCAGGCTTAGGCGCGGATGGTCGGCAGAAGCGCGGACGCCGCCGTCGCGGGCGCGGACCGGGCGGTGCTGGCGGTTCAGGCAACGGCCCGCGTGCAGAAGGTGCGGCTCCAGCCACGGGCGCGCCACCGATGCCTGATTTCGAATAACGCCGGAAACGCAACATGCGGCGCCGACGAGCACAGCGGCGCGCGCACCATCGCAATGGCTTTTTGTCACTAACCACTGCTGAGCGGTCGTTCTAGCGTAGATTTTGCTGTTGTCGACTAATGAATAAAAGTGGCCTGAAGCTAGTCCTGCCAGTCGTCGGAGCTATAAAGCTGTTAGAGATGCTTGTTTGGGCACGTTGTTGGTTTGACATCAATAACGCTTCGCGGTTGTGGCGTTGTGCTCGCCGATGTCGCTGAGAATGACCAATGCCGTGGCTACAACGTGTATGTCGGCGGTTACGCGTAAATTAACTATCTATTGCCCTTGATCGCGATTCCGACCCCGGCGCTTGCTCAGGCTGCCATGGAGGCGGAAAATACAAGCCACAGACTCCACCGGACTCCACCATGAATTTCGCCGCTATTGACTCCCCCGCCACGCACGAAGCGAACACCACTGTACGCACCGATGCCGCATGGCTTGAAGCGCACTGGATGCCGTTTACCGGCAATCGCAATTTCAAGGCGAATCCGCGCATGATCGTGGAGGCGAAGGGCGCTTACTTCACCGACTCCGAAGGTCGAAAAATTTTCGACGGGTTGTCCGGGCTGTGGTGCGCCGGGTTGGGTCATTGCCGCCCCGAGATCACCGCGGCGGTGAGCAAGCAAATGGCAACGCTCGACTACTCGCCGGGGTTTCAGTTTGGACATCCGCTCTCGTTCGAGCTGGCGAACAAGATTAAAGAATTAACGCCCGCTGGGCTTGATTACGTGTTCTTCACGAGCTCTGGCTCGGAAGCGGCGGACACCGCGCTCAAGATGGCGCGCGCATACTGGCGCGCAAAGGGCCAGGCCGGAAAGACGCGCTTGATCGGTCGCGAAAAGGGCTATCACGGCGTGAACTTTGGCGGCATTTCGGTGGGCGGTTTGCCAGCGAACCGAAAAATGTTCGGACAAACGATTGAGGCCGATCATCTGCCGCACACGATGCTCGCGGGGAACGCTTTCACGCGCGGTATGCCAGAGACAGGTGCGGAGCTTGCCGATCGGTTGCTTGACATGATCACCTTGCATGATGCATCGAACATCGCGGCGGTGATCGTCGAGCCGTTTGCGGGCTCGGCTGGCGTCATCATTCCGCCGAAGGGTTATTTGCAGCGTTTGCGCGAGATTTGCACTGCGAACAACATCCTGCTGATTTTTGATGAAGTCATCACCGGATTTGGTCGTTCGGGTGCTTACACTGGCGCCGACGCGTTTGGCGTCACACCGGACATCATGACCGCCGCCAAGCAAATCACCAACGGCGCACAGCCATTGGGTACCGTTATCGCGACCAAAGAAATTTACGACACCTTCATGTCGATCGGCGGCCCGGAATACATGCTCGAATTTCCGCACGGCTACACCTACTCAGCGCACCCTGTGACCTGCGCAGCAGGCATCGCGGCGCTTGATGTTTTGCAGCGCGAAGACATGATTGGTCGTGTGAAAACACTCACGCCATATTTCGAAAATGCGGTGCACAGCTTGAAGGGCAGTAAACACATTACCGACATTCGCAACTACGGCCTCGCAGCAGGCTTCACGCTCGCGGCAGTACCCGGCGAACCAGCGCGCCGTCCGTACGAAGTCGCGATGAATTGTTGGAAGAACGGCTTCTACGTACGCTACAGTGGCGACACCATCGCACTCGCGCCGCCGTTCATTTCGGAGAAAGCGGAGATTGATCGCTTGATCAATGCGCTTGGAGATGCGTTGGCTGCGACGGCTTAGCGCCTACATCTAACCTACGCCGCCCACCAGCGCTCCACAATCAATTCAAGCCGCTGCGTGCCCTGATATTCCGATAGCGACACGCGATAAGCGGCGCGCATCGGCTGCGGTGGCGCATCGGTGCAGCCGAAGCGAATGGCGTCAAAGATACGACCGTCGCGTTTGAGGCGCAGCTTGGTGTGCTTAAAGCCTACGATGCGTGAATCCATCACCGTGAACTCGTCGTCGAAAAGTGGCGCTGGAAACGCTTGGCCCCACACGTGGCGATGTAGCGCCTCCGCAGTCTCGAAATCAAATTCTGCAAGCGCGAACGAGCCGTCGCTTTCGACGCGCTGCTCCAATTGATCTGGCGTGAGCCATTCGTTCGCGACCTGCTCAAACGTCGTTGCGAACGCCGCGAAGTTCGCCTCATCAATCGTCAGGCCCGCGGCCATCGCGTGACCGCCAAACTTGCGCATGAGCGTCGGACCGCGCTTTGACACCAAGTCCAGCGCGTCGCGCATGTGAAACCCAGGAATCGAACGGCCTGAGCCTTTGAGTTCGCCATCGTCGCCCGGCGCAAACACAATCGTTGGACGGTGATGCGCTTCGCGTAAGCGCCCCGCCACAATGCCGACGACACCCTGATGCCATGTCGGATCAGTCACCACGATGCTCTTTTGCTCGGGCGTGATTGATGCGGTGATGAGCTGATCGGCTTCTTCGCGCATGCCGGACTCGATGCTCTTGCGTTCGCGATTAAGGCGATCTAACTCTCCCGCGATTTCGGCGGCACGTGCAATGTCGTCGGTGATTAAGCATTCAATGCCCAGCGAAATATCGTCGAGTCGGCCTGCGGCGTTCACGCGTGGACCGAGCATAAAACCGAGGTCATACGCAGTCGCTTTTTTGACATCGCGCTTGGCGATTTCGAACAGAGCGTTCACGCCTGCGCTGGCGCGCCCGTCGCGCATGCGTCGTAGCCCCGCTTCAACGAGACGACGGTTCACGCCATCAAGCGGCACCACATCTGCGACCGTTCCGAGGGAGACGAGATCAAGTAACGTGTTCAGATCCGGCTGCGTTTCCGCGCCGTAGACAGCAAGTTCGCGCAAGCGCGAACGCAACGCCAGCAGCACATAAAACATCACACCGACGCCCGCAATCGCCTTGCTCGGAAAGGTGCAGCCCGGCTGATTCGGGTTCACGATCGTCGGTGTGTCAGGCAAGGTTTCACCGGGCAAATGATGATCGGTGACCACGACATCAATCCCTAGCTTTCGCGCGGCCGCGACGCCCTCAACGCTGGCGATTCCGTTGTCGACCGTGACGATGACCTTCGGTGATTCCTTCGCGGCGAGCGCAACGATTTCAGGCGTGAGACCGTAGCCAAATTCGAAACGATTGGGCACGATGTAACTAATGTCAGCGCCCATCAAGCGCAGACCACGTAAGCCCACTGCGCAGGCGGTCGCACCATCGGCGTCGTAGTCGGCGACGATCAAAATGCGTTCGCGCTTTTCTATCGCCGTAATCAAGCGCTCGCAGACGGCATCGATGCCTTTGAGCAGCGTCGGCGGCGGAAGTTGGGAAAGTTTCCACTCAATGTCCGACGGTTGCTTGATGCCGCGTGCAGCGTACAGGCGCGAAAACAGCGGCGACGTACCGTTCGCTTGCAGCGATTGCGCCGCGTCGGCGTCGAATGGGCGACGATGTAGCGCAACGTTTTTGGTCATGACGTCGACTTCGCGTGCAGCGCGTCGAGCACGGTTGCCAACGTTGGTTTGGCCTTGAAGTTGGCAAAGAGGCGCGACAGTGCCGACGGTCGCGTACGTTGCAACCGAATGCGCGGCTGTGTGTCACCGAGAATGATTGTGTCTGCGGCGAGAATGCGCGGCGCGAGCGTTGTCCACGCCGCTTGCCATGCAGGTAAATCGCCGTTACGTAGTGAGTGCGAGAACGCAAATTCAGCGCAGTGAATATCTTTCTCGGACGAGGTCAAACGCGAATCGCTCGTTCCAAATCCCCACAACCAAACCACATTAATTGGCGGCAAACCGCGATCTTCGCGGGCGATATTCACGGGATGCGTGTAGAGCAACATTTGCAGCTCATTCATCCAACGCTCAACCAAGCGACCGTCTTTGCCGCGCGGAAGATTCGGACGCAACGCTTCACCGATCAAATAGTCTGGACGTTCGGTCAGCACATCAATCGCGCGCTCGGAACTCGCGAGCCATCGATGTGTGTCAACAAAATGCAGCCGCACACCGTCCTCGCGCAAATGCACGTCGGCTGCAGCGCACAGCGCGCGTGAGTCCTCTTCAGAGAGCGAGAGCATTGCCGAATCAACGACCGTCAAGTCGGTCAATCCCAGCGCGGCGTGAAGCGGAGTTGCGACTGCCCACTGCTGCTGTGGCACGTCGTTCAACGACTCCGGACACTGAAGCGTGAGACGTGCGCCATCGTGCAAATCACCTGTGCACTGCAACGTGCTGCGCTCAGCATCGCTCCATGAACCCGTGCAATCAACGATGCTCGCATCACGAAGCAGAAACGCCACGTTAGGAAGCTGAGGTAAGCCAGCACAAAGCGCCTTTAGCGTCGCCGCATCAGACGGCAATGAGCCGGGGAGCAGCAGTGTCCCCGGCGTCTGTTCGCGCGCGGAAAGCGCGTCGAAATTAGGCCGCGCCAACGGCCTGAATCGCGCGTGTCAAGCGTTCGCGCTCACCGAGCGTGATCTTCGCGCCGGTGGCGTTAAACGCGCCTAGCAGCGTGCGCACAGCGGTGATCTTGGCGTCCGGAGCGGTCGGCAATTGACGGCGTTCGGACAACCAGCGTAGCTGCTGCATGCGGCGCGCGGTAGCGATCTCGGCAGGAGAGTCGATGCCCGAAATCAGCTCGGCGTCGATGACCAACGCGCCAGCTGTTTTGTCAGCGGCGTCGGTTGCGGGAATCGCGGCGAGCGCGTTCTTCATCGCGTCGATGACAGAGCCGCGTGACAACACGATGGCGCGTTTCTTCGCGGCGGCGAGTGCATCATCAAACTTGCGATCAAGATCGCGCGCCTTGTCGCGGTCCACAAACGGCAGGTTACGCCATTGCGTGCGTGCGTTGCCGATGCCTGCGTCAATCGCTTTAGGATCGTCGCTGTTGGCCAACGCTTTGACTTCGTCAATCACGGCGAAGCGGGCTTTGGTGGCTTCGGAGAATTGCGCCTTCATCTGATCGCGCTGGGTGTCGCGCGCTTTGAACACGGCGTCGGTGTGCTTCTTGAACTCGTCCCACAGCTTTTGCTCGTCTTTGCGACGCAAATGCGGCAAACCTTGCGGACGTTCGGCAGCCCATCGGCGCTGCACAGTGATTGCACGGTCGGTGACTTCGCGCGACGGCGTAGCGTTCGCAAGTTCTTCCGCTTCGGCAATCAAGCGCTTGCGGCGCGCGATTTCTGGCTCGCGTGCGGCGTCAAGCCCCGCGTCAAGCTTATGCAACGCAACGTCGAATTTCTTGTCGAGCGCTTCCCACGCGGCGTTGGCAACGCCACCGCCTTTTTTCCATTGATCGAATAGCGCGGATTTGCGCTTTTCAATATCCACCCAATCGCGGACTTGGCCTTCGGCCAACGGGGCGGCAGCTTCGTCGGCCAGCGCGTGCAACGATTCAATGATTTTTTCGCGGCCCGATGCGTTCTCGTTGCGCTGTTTACGCAGCGCGTCGAAATGCGCTTTCGCGGGCGCGTACGCCTCTTTGCAGACCGCGTTGAACTTGTCCCATTTGGGCTTCGGTGCGCCGCCGTTTTTCTTGTCAAGGGCTTTCCATTCTTCTTGAATGGCGCGAATTTCTTTGGCGAGCACATCCGGCGGCTGCGGCAAATTCTTCAGCGCTTCCGCCTTCGCCATCAAACCATCGCGCGCTTGCCCGTCGCTCCATTTGAGCCAGCTCTCCAAGCGCTTCACTTCGCCGTCGAGCTCGTTCAAACGTTGCTCTTCGAGCTTGGGGAAACGCTTTGCCGTAAATTGTTGGAACAACTTGGTCGCGGCATTGCGCGATCCGCGCACGTCGCCAGCTGCGATGATTTCAGCGAGTTTGGTGAGCGCATCGTTCGCGGCGGCTAAATCGGCGTCATCGGCACGGGCCGCCATAGGCCGCTCAGGTTTCGGTGCAGCGGCCGGTTTTTGCATCGCCGCCAGACGGCGCTCAAAGCGCTCGCGCGTTGGGGCGTCAGCCCCGGCGAGCCATGCGCTCCATTTCGTCTTCCATTCAGCATGCGCGGCTTCGTAATCGGCCACTGCCTTGGCATGGTCAGCCATGGCTTTGTCGGCAGCGGCCCGCTCGGCTTCGGATTGAACCGTCGCGGCAGGTGTAGCGGGTGCCGCCAAGCCTTCGGTGGCTTCGGCGGCAGCGGTTTCGCTCGCGACGACCGCTTCCGTCGGCGCGGGCGCAGCCTCAGGTACCGATTCAACAGCGGCAGGCACGGCTTCAGCTGCCGGAACATTGGCAACTACTGGCTCAGCGGCAGTAGCCGACGCATCAACGGCTGGCTCGGCCGCAACCGCTTCCGGCGCGGCAACGACTGCTTCTGCGGAAGCAACGACCGCTTCCGCTGCCGGCAACGTCTCAACCTGCGTCAGAGGAGCAGCCTCAGCAGCCGGTTTCGGTTCGCGTGGTTTCTTAGGGGCGCGCTCACGTTCTAAGCGCTTCGGTGGCTGCGGAATCGACGCCAACAGCGCCTCACCCGCAGCATTGCGTTCACGCGATTGCTGTTCGCCGGCAATCGTCGAATGCACCTGTTGCAACTGCTGCGCAAGGCCCGCGTCGAGCACAGGCGAGCTTTGTGCGACCGTGGCGTCGTGCGCCAAAGCATTCAATTCCTCGGTGTTGAGTTCGCTCGCTCTTTTGCTCTTGAGCGACAAGCCCGCGACTTGCATTGCAA
>Ga0209097_10002169_pt1 | contig 16037 bp, 10 predicted proteins | sample AD_UKC052_MetaG_FD_184419 | JGI IMG/M metagenome (GOLD analysis project Ga0209097, IMG submission 184419) | Active sludge microbial communities of municipal wastewater-treating anaerobic digesters from USA - AD_UKC052_MetaG (SPAdes) (version 2) | ecosystem: Engineered > Bioreactor > Anaerobic >... | reverse complement strand
GATCGAAAAGGTGGTGAAGGAGTTCCCCAATATCAAGGCCGTGGCCACCACCCTGCGCGAGGTGCAGTCCAGCAACCGCCACGACTGGGGCGCCGTGCTCTGGCTCAAGGGCGACCGCTACCTCTCCCCCAGCTGCACCCTCGATGTGCTCGACCGCATCGGCGGCGGCGACGGCTTCGCCTCGGGGCTGATTTACGGCCTCATCAACGGCCGTGTTCCTGAGGAGGCCCTGCGCCTTGGCTGGGCCCACGGCGCCCTGCTCACCACCTTTCCGGGCGACGTCACCATGGCGCGGCTGCCGGAGGTGGAAGCCTTCGCCAAGGGCGGCTCCGCCCGCGTTCAGCGCTGAGGCCGCGACGCCCCCCTCTGGGTTCCCGGCCCCCCTTCCCGGGGCCGGGCGCCTGCCGGAGGCGCTGCCCCAGACACGCTATGTAAAAACAGTATTTAGCAATATTTCTCTTGCATTTTATTGAAATAAATTGTAATATGACTGATAATTAAAGTACACTTTTTCATCCGCCTTTCTGTGTTTGGTTGTCAACCTCTGCAAGAGGTCAACCCGTGGCAAGACGATAAAAGTGGTACTAGGTTGTAGTTACCTATTTGCAGGGGTTTCAAAGATGGAAAAAGGAACGGTCAAGTGGTTCAACGCCTCCAAAGGCTACGGTTTCATCACCAGAGAACAGGGCGGCGACGTGTTTGTGCATTTCAATGCCATTCAGGGCACCGGTTACAAATCCCTGGATGAGGGTGATCAGGTCGAGTTCGAAGTCACCCAGGGCCAGAAAGGCCTCCAGGCCAGCAACGTCACCAAGCTCTAAGCTTGACGCGGACGAACTTGAACCCCGGTCCCAACGGACCGGGGTTTTTTGTTTCTGTCCCCGCGCCGGCCCTCCTCCGCAACGAACAAACTTTTGCTTGCAAAATAGGCGGTTTCTGATTAATATTCAGAAAATTATTCAAACCGGCGAACTGCTTTTTGATCACTTACCGGTCTATCCATCCAAAATAAGCACGGGGAATAGTGATGCACAGTCATCGACGTTCTACTCTCTTTAGATATGCTATCCTTTGGATGTTCCTCATCTGTGCACTGTGTACGCTATCGTGCGGCTTTGGCGTATCCGGATCCCGTGAGGTGTGGCTGGAAGAGAAGGCAATTGTCACCAAAAAAATCATTAATCAGTACAGATTGGATGATGAGATCCTCGCAAACTTACGCTTCTATATATCCGAGCCACTTGCGCTGGAGGCCACCGATATAACAAATTCCGCTGAGGCTGACCCTGTTCGGCACCGGCTTAACACAAAAACAACCACTGACCCGGGGATCATCAGCATCGAGCAATACCTCGAGGGAAGGTGCATAAAACTCATCCCTGAGCACAGACCCAATCCACAGTGGCCCAGCATTCGCCGTGGGCCCTTCAGGTTGAATTGGGAGCCGATGCGGATGCACATAAATTTTGATCAGGACGTCCTTCATTATCTGGTCTTTGTCGCCGATGAAACCAGCGGCAAACTAACCCTGGATTACGATAAAAAGAACAACATGATAGAGTATGGCGGTCGGAGGTATAAATGCAAGGACGGCTGTGGCGAGCGCTTGCTGCTTTTCGATATCGAACATGACGAGGAAGAGCTCGAGCCTTACGTCTATCAGATGCCCGGAAGTCCGTTTCCTGAAGAACCCACCGATAGCCGCTTGGAGTACTTTTTTTACGGCCTAGCTGCTGGTGTTCTTGTCAAATTTATAAGTGATTCAATTCGGCGCTGACCCGACCTCAGGCCGCGAAATGGGGTGATAAACAGACCAGACCGACGACCAACACCTGAATCCTGTGAAGTGGCGCAACCCTGTCTCTCCACCCTGCTGTCCTCACAAATCCGATATTACGAGGGAGAACATCATGATCTCCAAAAGCTCCTTCTGGATGCTCATCACCGCTCTGCTCGCGCTTTCCTGTTCGCAACACCACCTCAAGGACTATCCCATCCAGCCAGTGCCCTTCACCAGGGTACATCTCGAAGACCAGTTCTGGGCGCCGCGCATTGAGACCAACCGCGCCGTCACCATCCCCCACGCCTTCGCCCAATCCGAAAAAACCGGCCGCATCGCCAACTTTGCCGTCGCCGGGGGATTGCTCGAGGGCACCCAGCAGGGCAGCTATCCTTTCGACGACAGCGATGTCTACAAGATCATCGAAGGCGCCTCCTACGCCCTCAGCGTGCAAAAGGATGTAAAACTGGCGGCCTACCTGGACAGCCTGATCAGCCTCATCGCCGCCGCCCAGGAGGAGGATGGCTATCTCTACACCGCCCGCACCAACAACGCCCCCTATCTGGAGGAGTGGGCCGGCAAGGAGCGCTGGTCGCAGCTCTACATGAGCCACGAGCTCTACAACATGGGTCATCTCTATGAAGCCGCCGTGGCCCATTACCAGGCGACCGGCAAACGCAATCTCCTCGAGATCGCCCTCAAGAACGCCGACCTCATCTGCGCCACCTTCGGCCCCGGCCGTGTCGAGTCTCCCCCCGGCCATCAGGTTATCGAAATGGGACTGGCCAAACTCTACCGCGTCACCGGGGAGGAAAAGTATCTTCAAACCGCCCGCTTTCTGCTCGAAATCCGCGGCCAAAAGAGCGGCGGCAGGGAACTCTACGGACCCTACAGCCAGGACCATCTCCCCATCCTGGAACAGAGTGAGGCGGTCGGCCACGCTGTGCGCGCCGGCTATATGTACGCCGGCATCGCCGACATTGCCGCCCTCACCGGCGACCGGGCCTGGATCAGGGCCATTGATCGCATCTGGGAGAACGTCGCCGCCAAAAAGATCCACCTCACCGGAGGCATCGGAGCTGTCGGCGGGCACGAGGGCTTCGGTGCAAATTATGAACTCCCCAACCTGACCGCCTATAATGAGACCTGCGCCTCCATCGCCAATGTCTACTGGAACCACCGCCTCTTCCTGCTCCACGGGGAGGCACGCTACCTCGACATCCTTGAGCGCACCCTCTTCAACGCCCTCCTCTCCGGGGTGGCCTTCGACGGCAGCCACTTTTTCTATCCCAACCCCCTCGCCTCGACCGGCCAGCACGAGCGCAAGGAGTGGTTCGGCTGCGCCTGCTGCCCCGGCAACATCACCCGCTTTCTCGCCTCCATCCCCGGTTATCTCTATGCCGTGAACGGAGACCAGCTCTACGTCGCGCTTTATACCGAGAGCAGCGCCGAGATCGACCTCCAGGGCAAAGCGCTGCAGCTCAAGCAGGTCTGCTCCTACCCCTGGGACGGGCGCATCCAGCTGCTGGTCAATCCCCCGACGGGCGGCCATAAATTCACCCTCAACCTGCGCATCCCCGGATGGGCGCAGGGCAAACCACTCGCTACCGATCTCTACCGCTATCTCGATCCGGCCCCGGCGGGAGTCAAGCTGGAGATCAACGGCCAGAGCTGGCCGCTCGAACAGAAGGATGGATTCGCGCGCATCCGCCGCACCTGGAAACCCGGCGATTGGGTTGAGCTGCTCCTGCCCATGCCAGTGCGCCGCGTCGTCGCCCACGACAGCGTCGCCGCCGACCGCGGCCTCGTCGCCCTGGAACGCGGCCCCCTGGTCTACTGCCTCGAGTGGCCGGATGTGGCCGGCGGACATGTGCATAATCTCCTCCTCGGAGATGACACCCCGGTGGAGAGCGCCTGGAACAGCACCCTGTTCAACGGCGTCCAGACCCTCAGCGCCACGGCCAGGAGCTACGAACAGGATGAGGCTGGGAAGGTCACCTCCAGCGAACAGGCAGTCACCGCCATCCCCTACTACGCCTGGGCCCATCGCGGCCGCGGCGGAATGACCGTCTGGCTGGCCCGCCTGGAGAGCGCAGTGCATCCCTTCGGCGAACCCCGGGACGAAAAACAAGAACTGTAAACAAACGAAATCCTTGTCATTCTACGGAGTTGATCCCATGCGAAAAACCATCCTCCTCCTCTTCGCCCTTCTGATCGGTGCAGCCGGCGCCCAGAACGCCCCTGATTTCGATGACTATTTCACCGGCGGCGCCCTCCGCCTCGAACTTTTCCAGACCGGTGATTCCGATGAGGAGATCATCTCCATGGGCCAGATCTGCCGCGAGCCCCTCTGGCCCGGCAGCAGGGCCCGGCTGATCGACCGCTTCAACAACGGCCGCTACGAAATCAAGGTCTATGACATCGCCACCAATCTCCTGATCTATTCGAGCGGATTCGATTGCATGTACGGCGAATACCGCACCACCACGCCGGCCCTTGAGGGGATCAAGCGCACCTTCCGCCGCGCCGTCCGCATCCCCCTGCCCAAACGCCCGGTCAACTTTGTCCTGGAAAAACGCGACCGCAACAACCTGCCCGCTCCTTTTTTTATTCTCAGGATCGATCCAGCTGACTATCATATCAATACCGAAGCCGTCAAAACGGGCGAAATCCATGAGGCCCATATCAGCGGCGACCCGGCCGTCTGCGCCGATCTGCTCTTCATCGCCGAAGGCTACACCGCCTCGGACAAACAAAAATTCAACACCGATGTCGACCGCATGCGCGATTTTCTCTTCACCATCGCTCCCTACTCGGAGATGAAGGAAAAGCTCAATCTCCGCGGACTCTTCATCGCCTCCCCGGAGAGCGGCATGGATGAACCCCGCCAGGGTTCCTACAAAGGCACCCTTTTCAACGCATCTTTCAACGCTTTCGACCTGGACCGCTACATGCTCGTCGATGACGGTCACCTGCTGCGCAGCATCGCCAGTCAGGCCCCCTACGATGCCCTCATCATCCTGGTCAACAGCACCCGCTACGGCGGAGGCGGCATTTACAACGACTATGCCATCACCACCGTCGATCACGCCATGAGCAAACGGGTCTTTGTCCATGAATTCGGCCACTCCTTTGCCGGTCTCGGCGACGAATATTACACCTCGGAGGTGGCCTATAACGATTTCTATCCCAAGGGCATTGAACCCCTCGAGCCCAATATCACCGCCCTGCTCGATCCGGATCACATCAAATGGGCGGAGCTGCTCACCCCCGGCGTGAGCCTGCCTACCGAGTATGGACGCAGAGCCCTCGACAGTCTGATGTCCTGCCGCCGCGAAAACGGCATGGCGATGGAAAAAGCGCTGCAATCGGCGAGGTCAAAGGGGGCCTCCGAAAAGGAGCTGGAGAGGATTAAAAAACCCTATCTGGAAAAAGTCAAAAAGATCGACGCCGCGTTCACAGCTCAGCGCAAAAAAAACGAACACCTGGCCGACGCCGTGGGAGCTTTCGAGGGAGCCGGTTATTCCGCCGAAGGACTCTACCGGCCGATGATCGACTGCCTGATGATCAGCAACAACCGGGACCGCTTTTGCAGGGTCTGTGAGGCTGCCATCGCGCGCATGATCGACCACTACGCCCGTTGAAATTCTGCCGGCGGGCGGCCTCCCCAACCCGCCGGTACCCCCCCATCCGGGGCGGCTCTCGCCACCTGCTCATCAGCCGCCCCGCCTCTCCACTCCCCCGACCACACCCGCCCCCTCCTTCGCAGTCGATCCCGCTTTCGGGTTCCCCCGGGAAGCCGGCCGAGGGTTTTTGCTATTTTCTGCTTGATTTTTAATTAAATAGCCTTATATTATCATGTACTATCCGGATTCTCGCCGATACATGCCGTCGGTCACTGCACCCTTGATCGGGCACCCTCAGTTCTGCAGCCATTCTGTACAGCACCCCCCTTATTCTTTCATTTATCCCCTCGGGCTGGTTCAGCCCGACCGGAACGGACCGGCTTCTATCGGATGCTTTCATCCCTCCCGTGGGATGCACTCAACTCTATGCGAAGGAGCGGTTATGAAAAAATGGCTGCTGATCTCTCTGCTGCTCACCCTGGCTCTGCCGTACTCCCTCCAGGCCGTCGGTGATGCGGGGCACAGCCTCGATTTTAGCGGGGCGACTTCCGGCAATTCGGTCATCGTGCCCTACAATTCCGTGATGAATAACATCAATACCAGCTATACCATCGAGGCCTGGATCAAGTGGGAAGGCACCACCCTGCCCTCCGGATCGTGGCGCATTGTCGACCGGCGCAACTATTTCGCCTTGTACATTGCACCCAATGCCACCTACGGGGCTTTCAGATTGTGGTTCCTGGCCTATCCCTCACCCTCAGGCAGTGTGGCGGTTGCGAGCACCATCACCATTTCCAACCTCAACGCCTGGCACCATGTCGCCGTGGCGGTGCAGCCCTCCGGGGCCAGCTACGCAGCCTATCTCTATGTTGACGGCGTTCAGGCCGGATCGGCCACAGCCGCTGCCTTCGGTCTGCTCAATCCCGCCAGCACCACCTATCCTCTGAACATCGGCATCTCCTGGGCCAACACCGGACAATTCAACGGTCAGATCGATGAAGTTCGATTCTGGACCGTGCGCCGTACACAAGCCCAGATCCGCGATAACCGCGGCGTCCCCCTGGATGGCGGCACCGCGGGCATGCAGCTCTACTACAAGTTCGATGACGGCAGCGGCACCACCGCCACTGAATCAACCCCCAACCACCTTCACGGCACGGTTAGCAATCCGGCCGTACCCAACCCGACCTGGCAGGTCTCCACTGCCCCGATTGGCTTCAACCTCCTCGATCCCAACAGCGGTAACTTTAGCTGGGGAAGCCCGGTCGATCTTTTGTGGTCGGTCAATCCCGTCGTCACCCAGGTCGATCTGCATCGCAGCAGCGACGGCGGGACGAGCTGGGATTTGATCGCCGCCGGTTTGGCCAATCCCGCCAATGCCATAGGCACCGCCACCGACATCGTCCCCATGGTGGAGACCGCCAACGCCCTCTATCGCGTCACCAGGGCGGGCGACGCCAGCGCTTATGACACCAATGACACCCCGATCACCTGGACCGGAGTCGGCTTCGTCCCCACCCTGCTTGAATATGAGGCGGAGACCGCCACCCTCAGCGAGGCGATGTTCACCGGCGTTGACGGTCTGGCTTTTGACTGCCAATTCATCTTCTCCGCCAAGAACACCGGCGGCGGCGAGGGCAGCGGCACGATCACTGTGGACGTCCCCGCGCCCGGCGCCACCTACTACCTCTGGGCGCGCATGATGGGCGAGGGTGAAACCAGAAACTCGATCTTTGTCAGCGCCGATAATGGTCCGGAGTATGTTGTCGATGTGCCCGCCGATGAACGCTGGCATTGGCAGCAGGCCATGCAGTCGCGCAGCGGCACAACGCCGGCCGCCTTCGCCCTCTCCGCCGGCAGCCACACCATCACCATTCGCGGCCGCGAGCGCTACTGCCGCGTCGACCGCATTGCCCTCACCAACGATCCGCGTCCTGGCTTTTACAGCCCCGAGCCCAATCAATGGCTCCAGCTCACCCGGCCCGCGGAGCTGGATGGACCGCTCTCCATCGTCCGCAACACGCCCTTCGAAATCACCTGGGAAGCCCTCAACATGGGCCCCCTGGTCAACCTCGAATACTCTCTGGATTACGGCCGCACCTTCACCCTTATCGATGAAGATGTGCAGAACACGGGCTCCTTCGTCTGGAACGTACCCGATATCCTCACGGAGGAGGGTGTCATCCGCATCTCCGCGCCCCTCGGCCAATGCCCGATGGATATCAACTGGATGCCCTTCTACATCGTCAATCCCCCGCCGGTTGTGACCATCACCGCACCCAATGGCGGGGAGACCCTGACAGCCAAGGAGACCACCCAAATCACCTGGAGCAGCGCCCGCTTCGACGGGCCGGTCTCTCTCTATCTCAGCCTCGATGGCGGCGCCACCTGGAGTGAAATCGCCGCCGGCCAGGCCAATACCGGCAGCTGCACCTGGATTGTTCCAAAAACCCTCTCTGACTCCTGCCTGATCAAGGTCAAGGCTGCGGAGGCGGAGATTCCGGTCGACCTCAGCGATGCCCTCTTCAGCATCGTCCGCCCCGCCGGTGAAGAACCCTCCTTCACCCTGATCGCGCCCAACGGAGGCGAGAGCTTTGAGGCCGGCCGCGTCGAAAACATCGAGTGGATCTCGGAATACGTCACCGGCCATGCTGCCCTGCTCTTCTCCGCCGACAGCGGACGAACCTGGAGCGAGTTCGCCACCGGCCTGCCTGCAGCGGGCTCTTTCGCGTGGACCATCCCCGCCATCTCCTCGGAGCAGTGCCTGGTCAAGGTGGCCGATGCCACCGGCGGCGCCGTGGCGGATCTCTCCGATGCCCCCTTCTCCATCTCGGCTGTCCCTGAGAATTTTGCCCTGGCTTTCGACGGCGAGGATGATCTGCTCCAGATCGCCCATCACCCCAGCCTGAACCTCTCCGCATGCATGACTATCGCCTTCTGGATGCAAAACCATCAGCTGGGACAGAGCTGGAGCCGCATCCTCGAAAAGGGCACCTTCGACGAATACGCCATCTCCTTCTACAGTAACACCGGCCGCATGGCCGGCACCCTGCGCAGCGCCATCCCCGGCGGCACGAGGATGCAGACCCTTTTCGGCCCCTCCTTCTCCATCATCCCCGTGCGGGAATGGGTCCATGTCGCCGTGACCTATGACGGCGTCACCGCCTGCCTCTACATCAACGGCATCCTTGAGGTGAGCCGGACCGGCAAGGCCGCACCGCGCACCCTCATTCATGACCTGGTCATCGGCGCCGCCCTGCATAACAATATCTATGAATACCACTTCAAGGGGCTGCTCGACGAGATGAGCTTCTGGAACATGGCCCTCACCCCCGAGCAGATCGCCGCCCGCATGTTCGACCGGCCGCGCGGCACCGAAGAGGAGCTCGTCGCCTACTACAGCTTTGATGAAGGCGGCGGCCAGGTCGCCCACGACAACGGCCCCAATCTGCTCCACGGCCGCCTCGGCAAAATGACAGAAACCGACGAGAGCGACCCCCTCTGGATCAGCATTGACCGGCCGGCCCGCATGGCCGCCCTGGCCGTGCTGGAAAAATCCTATGCACCGCTGGAGGAGGTGATCGAACAGGAGGAGATTCCGCTCACCTGCGAACTCGGACAGAACTATCCCAATCCCTTCAATGCTTCAACGACCATCTCCTACAACCTGCCTGAATTGGATGAGGCCGGCTCGCTGCGCCTCGATATCTTTGACATTCAGGGCCGGCTGATCCGCACCCTGGTCAACGGCACGGCCGCATCCGGCAGCCACCAGGTCCTCTGGAACGGCGCCAACGAACAGGGCGAACCGGTGCCCTCCGGCATCTACTTCTACCGACTCCAGGCCGGCAGCTTCCAGGAGATCAAACGGATGGTCCTGCTCAAATAAGGAAAATTTTCCGGTAGGTATTGGTGAAAATCCGGCTATTTCGTAGATTAGCAGATACGAAGTAGCCGGAAGTAAATCTACCAAACTTGCCGGAGGATTTCATGTATTCAACGCGTAGCAGTAAGTACGATCGGTTACTAGAGAAGACACCTGATCAAATATTCATAAATTCTTTGCGAAAAGAGTTTGAGCTTTCGCCAGCTGAAAGCAAAGGGATATTGGACCTGGCCAAACAATGCCTGTTTGGCCAGGCTCCTCAGGCCGTTGGAAAAATCAAATTTATTTGCGCATCGACGAAAGCCAAGCATGGTAAGCCACTCGGCGAACAAGAGTTGATAGAAGTAGAATTGACGTTAGATGCAGGAATAGATGATTTAAATGTTTTAAACAATCTGGGGCCAACAGCACTTCGGCAATTAAAGATAATAAGACTGACCGATGAAGCATGGGATCAGAGTGGTTCTTTGACACAAGAAGACTTGGCGCGAATACTGCAAGTGACAAGCCGGACGATCCGCAAGGATATCGATGAATTGGTACGCGATGGGAATTTTATTCATACACGAGGAACCGATCACGATATCGGCAGGAGCTTGACGCACAAGAGCCGGATCATCGAGATGTATTTAGAAGGCAGGACTTATGATGAAATAATGCGAAGAAGCCGTCATAGTGCTTTTTCGGTTAAAAGGTACATTTTGGGGTTTGGTAGATTATTGCTCTTGAAAGCTCGGGGCGTAGAAGATGGGCATCAACTGAGCCGGCTGTTGGGGCAAAGTGAGAAATTAACTGCCGAGTACCTGGATATCTATGAGCGGCATAAACAAGGTGATAACTGGCCGCCAGTGTATATGGAGCTGCTGGAGCAACTTAAAGCGATGTACCCCTCGAAAAAAAAATCGACCAAGGGGGTGCATCATGAAAACGGAAACTAGAAGTCGTTATGAATCAATACCTAAGCGTAGTTTTCGGAATGGTATTATTCGGCTTTTAGAGGAAGAGTTTAAGCTGATTGGCAGTCATAAGGTCATTGAGTTAATTGCAGACAGCATTATAGAACTGCATAAAGAATATTATCCAGATATTGAAAAACTGAGTCATGGCAACATTATCTGGCGAACAACAAAAGCAACAAGCCATAAAGCCAGCTATGGCACGCGGAGTGAAGATTACGAAGTCAAGACGGTGATTTTGCCCTTGATCACAGATGAGGACGTAGAACATCGTATCAAGAGTCACTACGCCTATCGAATACAAAAAGGAAAACGCAATTACCAGAAGCAGGAGCAGCGGGATATTGAGAAGATGGGCAGCTTGGCGAAAAGTGCAGCCTCTCAAGGAGGCTGGCTAACGGGGGCAGAGCTGAGCGTGTTGATGAATAGATCGCTAACGACGATCGGGCGGTACATGCGGATCTATCACCAGACACATCAGGAAATCTTGCCAACCAAAGGAATGATGCTGGACCAGGGCAGCGTACCCACTCACAAAGCAGCAATAATAAATTTGTATGAGCAAGGTCTTCCGGAACCGGATATAGCGAGACTAACAAACCATACGATTGAATCGACAAGCAGATACATAAAAACTTACAAGAATGTCAAGCTATTGCTTGAGAAAAAATTTGGCATAATGGAGATAGTGCGCGTAACGGGTCTAGGCTACCGGACTATTTACCAATATCGCGAAATAGTCAATCAATATCACCCAGAACTGGGTCAAGAAGAAGAATCAAAAGATAGTTGAAAATCAGAGGAAAATTAGGTATGTTTGAGATGACCGCATTTGCGCTAACTCCAGTCGCCCTACGGGCTCCTTACGTTAGCGCAAAGATCACTTGCAGTGCATCTCTTCATTTCCAAGTCAGCAACCAACCGGAAAATTTTCCTAATCGAAAATAACGGTGATACCAGGAGTATCAATTTTGGCAGGACTTGTACTTGCCCATTCAGAAGCAAAGGAAGGATTATGAAGCGCTTTGTTGTGTTGATTTGGCTGGTGACGTTATCGGTTGCACTGCGGGCTCAGCCCGCCGATTTCGTCAAGGTTAAGGGGACCCAATTCTACCTGAAGGGTAAATCCTACTATTTCCTCGGCACCAACCTCTGGTACGGCTGCATGCTCGGGCAGGAGGGGGAGGCGGGCGACCGCGCCCGGCTGCTGCGCGAACTGGATGAGCTGAAAAAACTCGGGATCGATAATCTGCGCGTGATGGGGGCCTCCGAGGGGCTCGGCTACGCGGGGCAGATCCAGCCCGCCATCCAGCCCGAAGCGGGGGTATACGATCAAAAACTGCTGGTGGGACTTGATTTTCTCCTCGCTGAGATGGCCAAACGCGGCATGTATGCGGTGATTTTTCTCAATAATTACTGGGAGTGGACCGGCGGGATGTCCCAGTATATGTCCTGGGTGACCGGGGAGAATTATCCGAGCCCTCAGGATCCCAAATTCGGCTACTGGGGTTTGATGCGGACAAGCGGGCGCTTTTACACCTGCGACCGGGCTAAGCCCATCTATCGGGACTATATCCGCATGCTGGTCAACCGTGTCAACTCGGTCAACGGCCGCTGGTACAAGGAGGATCCGACCATCATGGCCTGGCAGCTGGCCAATGAACCGCGCCCCTCTCCTGAGGAGGAGAACCGTGCACAGCATCTCGCCGATTTTGCGGTCTGGGTGGACGAGACTGCGGGCTATATCAAATCCCTCGACCCCAACCATTTGGTCACCACCGGCAACGAAGGACTGAAAGGAAGCCTGGAGTCGGAGAGCTGCTACCTGGAGTCACACCAGAGCCCCCATATTGATTACCTCACCTTCCACCTCTGGCTGCTCAACTGGTCCTGGTTCGATCCGCTCAAGCCCGGTGAGACCTGGCCCGATGCGGCGCGTAAGGCCCTGGATTATGTCCGCCAGCACATCGCCTACGCCGAAAAGCTGGGCAAGCCGATCACCCTCGAGGAGTTCGGCATCCCGCGCGATGGACACGCATATGCAAGGACAGCTGGGGTAACCTGGCGGGATCGCTACTACAAACTGCTTTTTGAAGAGATGTACAAGAGCGCCAAAGCGGGCTCACCCGTGGCCGGGAGCAACTTTTGGGGATGGGGCGGCGAAGGCAGAGCGGCTGATTCTGAAACCTATACCTGGCGCAAGGGCGATCCCTATACCGGCGATCCCCCCCAGGAGCCGCAGGGCCGCAATTCGGTTTTCAACAGCGACAAGAGCACGCTCAAGATCCTGCGCAAGTATGCCAAAAAAATGGCGGCTTTGGGCAAATAGGACGCGGGATTTGCACTAATCCAATGTCAAAGGGGCGCGCTTGAGTAACCGACGCGCCCTTTCAATGAGGCGCCGATGCAGCAGAACGACCGGCCAGTTTGTTGGTCTATCGGCAACGCTTGTTCGCCGGCCAGGCCTACACTCCCTTGAATTATCCAATGCCAATCTCTATAAACTGAGGCAAACATGCAAAAAAGTGCTTTCATCCTTGTGTTCTGTTTCATTCTTTTATCCGCTGCCCTGCTGCCCGCCCAGGTCACCGGCGTGCGGGAGGATTTCAACGACAATTTGCTCACCGGCTGGGAGGCCCCAAACAGCACCACCTTCACGCTTGCGGAGGTCAACGGCACCCTGCGTATCAGCTATAACCGTACGGCTTCTTCCTACGAATGGGACAATTTCAACTATACCCCGCCTGTTGTGGATGTCGGCGCCTTGCCCCGCATCACCTTCAAGGCGCGCGCCAGCCTCGACTGCGAACTGGTCTTCAAGCCGATCTACGGCGACGGCAGCGACAACTGGCTGGTCCTGCAGCTGCCGGGGGACAACAGCTGGCATGATTATGCCTTTGACTTGACTCCGCTCACCAACACCCTGCTCACCAGAATCTATCTCTATCTCGACGGCGGCACGACCCAGCCCAAAGCGGGCGTGGTCTATTTCGACGACCTTTTTATCGGGGATGCAGCGGGTGCCGCTGCTGCCGATGGTTCAGCCCTCGCCGCGGCCCTCTCCGCCGCGGTCCTCCTTTATGATGGCGCTGTCGAGGGCGCGGGCGAAGGCGAGTACCCCGCTGGCGCCAGAAGCTCGCTGCAGATGGCCATCGCCGTTGCACAGGCTGTCGCCGGCAGGCTGGATGCGAGCCAGTCCGAAATTGATCAGGCCGAATGGGATCTCCTCGACGCCTGCGTCAACCTCGAGAAACGGGCCAATATTCCCAATCCCGGCCTGATCGACCCTCTGGCCACGCCCCGGACCAAATATCTCTACATGAATCTTGAGCAGGGCTGCGGCCAGAGGCTTCTTTTCGGTATGCACGACGCCACCGGCTATGGTGTCGGCTGGAAGGGCGACGACGACCGCTCCGACGTCCGCGATGTCTGCGGTGATTATCCCGCCCTCTACAGCTGGGACATGAACGCTGTCGACCGCGGCTCGCCCCAGGAGATGGCGCGCTTTACCTACCGCATCAAATCTGCCTTCGCCCGCGGTGGGGTCAACACCCTCTGCTGGCACCAGTACGATCCCCTGGGGCGCAGCTTTTACGGCAGCAAGGTCAGCGACAACGTCGTCGCCACCCTGCTTCCCGGCGGTGCCTGGCACGACTTTTACAAAAAACGCCTTGCCCGCATCGCCCGCTTTCTCAAGGGGCTGCGTGGAGAGGACGGCCACTCCATCCCGATCATTTTTCGCCCTTACCATGAGCACGACAGCGGCGCCTTCTGGTGGGGCACCAATAACTGCACAACCGAAGAGTACAACCTGATCTGGCAGTTCACTGTCACCTACCTGCGCGATGTGCTCAATGTCCACAACCTGATCTATGCGATCTCACCGATCAGCTTCACTACGCGCAACAGCTATCTCAAGATCTATCCGGGCGACGATTATGTCGACATCCTGGGGATGGATTTCTACTACTGGTATCCCCTGGCCGACCGGCAGAAGAGCTTCATCAACAGCCTGCACATCCCCGCCCAGCTTGCGCTGGAGCGCGGCAAGGTGCCCGCCCTCACCGAGGTCGGCCTGGATACCCTGCTGGAGCCCTCCTGGTTTAACCGCTACCTGCTGCCGCCCTTCAAGAGCGACAGCCTGGCGATGAGAATGGCCTATACGGCGGTCTGGCGCAACGAGTCGGTGCACCACCATTTTGCGCCCTATCCGGGGCACCCCAGCGTGCCGGGATTTCTTGAATTCTATAATGATCCCTACACCGCCTTCGAAAGGGATCTGCCGCCAATGTACATTCACCCCGGCTCGGACCAGACCCCGCCCAGCTTCACAATCACGCCGGACACTTTTTTTATCGCTGCCGATACTATCTTTCCTCTTTATTTCGAAACCGATGAGCGCGCCCATCTGGGCTTTGCCTTTTCCGACATCCCCTATAACCTCATGTCCGGGGCTTTTCTATCCGGCCAGGGGGGATTCAAGCATTCCACCCTGCTGGCGCTGCAGCAGGGCGAGGAGCGCACCTTTTTTATCCGCGCCATCGACATCAGCGGCAACGAGACCCCCGAGGCCTTCCGGGTGACCGTCAGAGTCGATACCCTGCAGCGGCGCATTCCCTGGTATGACGATCGTTATCCGGCTGGCGGCTGGAAGAGCGGCGCAGCCCCCCTGGGCTACGGCGCCGCGGCCGGGAACGCCACCACGACCGCGGCCGTAAAAAGCCTTTATTTTGTCACGAATTTCAACCTGCCTCACCCTGTGACCCAGCTTGGCCTGCTGCTCAAGTGCCATGACGGTGCGGTTGTACGCATCAATGGCCGCGAACTGCTGCGCTACAATCTGCCCGAAGGAGAGGTCACCCCTGACACCCCGGCTGCCAGCGCTGTCAAGACCAATCAGATTTATGTTTTCACGGCGGAGGATTTGCAGTTGTTAAAGAACGGCGAAAACCTGCTCTCGGTGGAGCTCCACGCCGCCGGGCTCGCCGGCGCTGACCTCTCCCTCGATGCCCGGCTCTTCGACGCGACCGGTATCTATCTCAACCTTGGTGCAACCTGGCACTATTTTGACGGGGGAGAACCCCCTGCCTTCACCCTGGCCGACTATCTCAGCGACGTGCCGCCACCGCCTGCCAGTCTTCCCCGCGCTTTCGGGCTGGCCCAGAACTACCCCAATCCTTTCAATCCCGAGACCGCAATCCGCTTTCATCTGACCAGGCCGGGAGAAATACGGCTGGAGGTTTATGATATCACCGGCAGAATGGTGGTGCGGCTGATCGACGGCCGCAGGGAAGCCGGAGAACACGGCGTGGTTTTCAACGGTGCGGGTTTGCCGAGCGGGATCTACCTCTACCGCCTCACTGCGGAGGGAAAACACCAGGTGAAACGCATGCTGCTGCTGCGCTGAGCGGCTGAGCAGTGAATAAAAAAGCCCGGACTGAAAAGGATCAGCCGGGCTTTTTTTATAGGTGAGCGGTCAGGCGCTGCGGTGCTTGCGACGGGGCCGGTACTTGAGGCTGTAAAAGAGGCCGATGGCCAACAGCAAGAGCCCCCACCACAGATCGGCATGCAGCTCCCAGAGGGCGACCCGCGTCCCGGCCGGTGGAGGGGAGACCCAGCCGAGAAATCCGGTCGCCGTGATCAGCACTCCGTAGATCAGGACGATCGCCCCGATGAAGAACCAGATCGGGATTTGTTTTTCTCTCTCTTCCATAGTGACCTCACCAGAAAATGATGTTGATGACAATGAAAACAGCCATGACGACGACCGCCCAGAAAAGGGGCTTGCG
>Ga0209097_10002167_pt1 | contig 16041 bp, 11 predicted proteins | sample AD_UKC052_MetaG_FD_184419 | JGI IMG/M metagenome (GOLD analysis project Ga0209097, IMG submission 184419) | Active sludge microbial communities of municipal wastewater-treating anaerobic digesters from USA - AD_UKC052_MetaG (SPAdes) (version 2) | ecosystem: Engineered > Bioreactor > Anaerobic >... | reverse complement strand
AGCTCAAACCGGGCGGGGTGATGGTCATTCCCGTCGGCAATCCCTTTGACCGCCAGACACTGCTCAAGATCACCAAGAACATGGATGGAACAGTCCGCACCGAGCGCCTGCAGTCCGTAAAATTTGTTCCGTTCACGGGCAAGATGCTTGAGAAATACGGGAAGTGATGCCCTGATGGAAAAACGTGGTCTTGTCAGTGTTTTCCTGGTATCGATGGCGGTACTGGGTGCCGAGCTGGGCGTCATTCGCTACATGAGTGTGGCGAGCTGGTCCAACTTTGCCGGCCTGATCATCAGTGTGGCCCTGCTCGGGTTCGGTTTGTCGGGGACCCTCCTGACAGTCATGCGCGAGCGGATCGAACGCCGGCTCCAGGACTGGCTCTTTTGGTCGGCCGCAGCCTTTGTTGTGACGTCCGGCTATGTCCTGCAGTTTGCGCGGGCCATCCCCTTCATTCCCCAGAGTCTTCATCAGGACGGAACGCAGGTTCTCTATCTGGCCCTCTATTACTTCCTGTTCTTCCTGCCATTTTTCTTCGGTGCGCTCTTCATCAACCTCTCGTTCATCCGCATGAAAGCCGGTATCAACAGGATGTATCTCTACAACCTGATGGGTTCCGGAGTCGGGGCGCTGGTTTTGCTGGTCTGCACATCCGTCGTTCCTCCGCAGTTCCTGATGATTCCCGTCCTGCTTCTCGGTTCAGCCGTTGTGATCAATGAGGCATCGGGAAGTGTCAAGCGGATTCGGATGGGTGCCATCGTCATCACGATCGCCTTCCTTCCTGTTCTCTTGACCGGACTCGGCCTGTTCTCACCGAGTCAGTCTGACAGTGCTGATGGCGCGGCTTCCGTGCAACAGGCTGCACCGGCTGATCCCAAGTCCGGGCTGATTCCTGCCTTGATGAATCTTGGTGACATGAGCATGTCCCATTACAAGGACATCTCCTACGCACTCAAGGTCCCGGGTTCGCGGATCATCCACGAGAAGCCGTCATCTCTGGGCTATATCCAGGTGATCGAGAGTTCCCAGTTCCGGTTTGCGCCTGGCCTCTCCCTCTCGTATTATGACTCCATCCCTCCGGTCCAGCATGGGTTGTTCATCGACGGGTTTGGCGCATCAGGAATCGCCCGCCTTGTGGATGCGACGAATGCCGGGTACATCCGGTACCTGCCGTTCTCCCTGTCCTACAGCATCAAGGACAAACCCTCGGCTCTGGTGATCGGCGCCGGTGGCGGCAATCCGGTTCTCTTTGCCTTGACGCTTGGCGCGTCCAAGGTGATGGCAGTCGAGCCATACGCCCCGGTCGTGAATCTGGCACGTGAAACATTTTCGGACTGGTCCAGCGGGATTTGGAATGATCCACGGGTGACAACCGTCATCAGTGATGGCCGGACCTTCTGCAAACGCGATGACGGGAAGTACGATATTCTCTCGATTCCTGCCATGGTCTCGTCGGGGATGTCCTTCAGTTCCGGTTCGGGGCATGGTGAGAACTACCTCTTTACCAAAGAGGCTTTCGATGACTACCTGGTCAGGCTGGCACCCGAAGGCCTCATCGACATTTCGATGCGGCTCGATTCACCTCCACGCTCTCTTCTCAAACTGGAGTCTCTGGTGTTCAGTTGGGCGAAGGAACGGTTTCCTGCAGATTTTGCACAGCGGATTGTTTTTATCCGCGGTCTGGACTGGGGTGCGTTTCTCGTCAAGAACGGTGTTTTCTCGACCAACGAGATCGCACAGCTCAAAAAAAAGACACGGGAACTGTCGGCTGATTTCTCGTATTATCCGGGAATCAAGGATACCGAGGTCAATGTCTACAACGTGATTCCGGAGGAATTGTATCATTCCTTCGCGATGGCGTTCATCAAGACAAACGAGCGGGCATTTATCGAGGGGTATGCTTTCAACATCGAACCTCCGACGGACAACCGCCCGTACTTCGGCCACTTCCTTCCGCTCTCGACTGTCCCGAAACTCCTTGGGTTGGCGGGTGGCATGAAGGATGTCCCGTTTGACGAATGGGGCTATCTCCTCTCGTGGGCGACGGTGCTCCAGGGTGTCGTCTTCGGATTGTTGATCATCATTATTCCCGTCTTTACCTCGGGGCGGGCCTTCCTCAAGGAGCGTGGCAAGCTCAAGCTGATTGTCTACTTCTGCGCGCTCGGGATGGGCTTCATGCTCATCGAGATCGCGGTCATCCAGAAGCTCAATCTCTTTATCGCCAATCCGCTCTACAGTGTCGCCCTCGTGATCGGCGCTCTCCTGATCTTCTCCGGGATCGGTGCCGGGTATGCCAGCCGCTATCGGGGTGATGCCGCGAAGAAGGGGATCACCGTGGGCGTTGCCGGCATTCTCGGGTCACTGGCCTTGCATGCCTTCGTGTTCGCACCGCTGATGCAGCCCCTTCTCGGGTTGCCGGAGTTCTTCCGGATCGTGATCGTGATTCTCTTTTTGGCACCACTCGGGTTCTTCATGGGCTTTCCTTATCCCCTGGGCTTGCAGGTCTTGTCCGACAAGCGCGAGCACCTGATGCCTTGGGGTTTGGCCATCAATGGCTCGGTCTCCGTGTTTGCCAGCGTGCTCACGAGTATTCTTTCGATGCACTTCGGGTTTGTGTTCGTCTTTATCCTGGCTGCGTTGTTCTATCTCGCAGCCTGGCTGACCTTCCCGACACGGATTCGCTTTTCAAACTGAGAATCGTTTGTGAAGGAGTTCCACGGGCGCGGTGCCGGATATTCGGCACCGCGCCCGTTTCGTGAAGGAGTCCCCCGGTGTTGTCCGTCCTCATTGTCATCCTGATTTTTGTGGCCATTGCGGTCCGGCAGGTCGGGCGCCTCAGACTTGAGGTCTGGAGCGTCATGCTCGCCGGCGCCATCCTTGTGTTGCTGACCGGGGAGATTGCACCCGGGAAGGCATGGACGGCCATTGATTGGGATGTGCTTGTGTTTCTGGCTGGAATGTTTGTCGTGGGGGAGGGTCTCTATCGGTCAGGATTTTTGGCAGCGCATGCCGCACGGCTCTTTGCCGGTGCCAATACCACGGGCAAACTCGTCGCGCGCATCATCCTCATTTCGGGATTACTTTCGGCTCTCCTCATGAATGACACGCTGGCGATCATTGCCACGCCCCTCATGCTGCATTTTTCCCGTGTGACCCGGGTCGATGTCCGGCTCCTTCTATTGGCACTGGCGTTTTCGATTACGACCGGAAGTGTGTTGAGCCCGGTCGGGAATCCACAAAATCTTTTGGTGGCTGTCCAGAGCGGGATGCCCGATGCCTTTGGGACATTTCTGACCGGATTGGCCGTTCCGACAGGCGTCTCGATGGTCCTGGTCTGGCTGGTCTTGCGGATCGGGTGGAGGGATACCTTTCATCAGCAGTTTGCACTGGAGAGGCAGGGGCACATAGCAGACAGGAAACTGGCGCATCTTTCGGTACTCGGGGTCGGGCTGGCCGGATTGGCGATCATCGTCCGGATGGTGGCCGCCTGGATGGGTGAGGGCAATCTCTTTCCACTCGCGCTGGTCGCGGTCGTGGCCGCGCTTCCGGTTCTATTGTTTTCCGACAAACGATTCCTTGTCGTGAAACATGCGGACTGGCGGACTCTGGTATTTTTTGCGGCCATGTTTGTTGTCATGCAGTCCGTCTGGGAGAGCGGATTTTTTCAGGATCTGATGCAGCGGACCGGGCTGGATCTCGGAAGCGTTGAAGGCTTGATGGGCGGCGGAATCCTGATCAGCCAGCTTGTATCGAACGTCCCGTTTGTCGCGCTCATCCTTCCTGCGTTGGGACAGGCCGGCGCCGGTACTGCCCAATATCTGGCACTTGCCGCCGGGAGTACGATTGCGGGGAATCTCCTGATCCTCGGTGCAGCCAGCAATATCATCGTCTTGCAAAACGCCGAGCGGCATGGCGCCGGCTTCAGTTTTTGGGAATTTGCCCGTGTCGGGATTCCCTTGACACTCATTCAGGCTGCGGTCTACTGGGTCTGGTGTTCGCTGGTCCTCTGAGTACTTTCGGGGCCTGAGGATGTTCATCAAAAAGAGCCTTGACAACAATTAAAAGATTGCTTAATTATATGGCATGAACAGTCAAGTGAACACACATGCTTCCTGTCAGCCGGATGATCGTCGTCTGACAGAAACCGAGTGGCAGGATTGCACGGGGATGGCGGAACTTTTCAAGGCCCTGGCGGACGAGACACGAACCAGGATTCTGAGCCTCTTGTTGAACAGGGAACTGTGCGTTTGCGAGCTGGCAGCCAGTCTGGCGATGAGTCTGCCAGCTGTCAGCCATCACCTGCGCTTGCTCAAGATGTTGCGACTGGTGGCAACACGTCGCGAGGGGAAGCAGGTCTACTACTCGCTGCTGGATCAGCATGTGGCGGATCTGATCAGGATCGCACGCGACCACCTGCACGAGGGGGGCCGATGAGCACGATCACAAAGGCCAGGATCAGCGGGTTGAGCTGCGCAGTTTGTGCCGCCGGAATTGAAAAGACGCTCCAGGCTCGTGAGGGTCTCGCAGCGTGCCGCATCAATTTTGCCACCGGGACGATCCGCTATCCCGCAGAACGGGAGGCTGAGGTTCAAGACGTCATTTGTGAGATCGAGCCGGATGTCCGGATCGAGCGGGACTCCGGGAAGCATTCCGGCCAGCCGGGTCCCTGGCATTGGAGGGAGAGTTGGCGTCTTGTCCTGTCAGGGATGCTCTTTGTGCTGGTGCTTTTTGGGGAACAATCCTGGAACGAAGACGGGTTGCAGGTTGTAGCCTGGGGGCTGGCTCTTGCGGGCTGGTTGCTGGCCGGCTGGGGGGTGCTTCGGGCGGCCGTCAGGAATCTCTTGCATGGTCGGGTCTTTGACGAAAACTTTTTGATGACTTTGGCGACGCTTGGGGCCTTTGCCATCGGACATCTCCCGGAAGCCCTCGGTGTCATGCTCTTTTACCATGTTGGCGAGCTGGCTCAGGATTCCGCGGTCCAGTCGAGCAGGAGCTCGATCCAGGCTCTGGCCGGAGGGATCGCCGAGGAGAGCAGGGTGGTGACGGACTCCGGGACACACATCCGGCCCGCACAGGAAATTCCTCCGGGAGTACTCCTTGAAGTGTGGCCCGGTGAGCGGATCTCACACGATGGTGTCCTCGAGGGCGGACCGGCCTGGCTGGATACATCAGCCCTGACCGGCGAATCCAGACCGCGCATGTTTGACGCCGGGAGTGACATCCAGGCCGGGTATCTTGTTGTGGAGACGAGAGTCCGGCTGCGCGTGACACGGATGCTTGCGGATTCTGCCGTATCACGGATCATGCATCTTGTGGAGGAAGCAACACAGCGCAAGGCCCAAACGGAACGTTTCATGACGAGGTTCGCAGCGGTCTACACACCCGTCGTTGTCCTGGCGGCAGTCCTGCTTGCAACGATCCCGCCCCTTGTGAGCGCACAGGCCGGATTTGAGGACTGGTTCTTTCGCGCGCTTGTCTTTCTCGTGATTTCCTGTCCCTGTGCCCTGGTTGTCTCCATTCCCCTCGGGTATTACGCGGGGATCGGGGCGGCATCCCGCAACGGGATATTGGTCAAGGGCGGGATCGTCCTGGATGCACTGGCCCGGGTCCGTTCGGTCGTCTTTGACAAAACCGGGACGGTTACAGACGGGAAGTACCGGGTTCGAAGGATCATACCGGGTCCGGGGTGGACTGAGGATGGTGTTGTGCAGGTGGCCGCCGCGATGGAAGCACATTCCAACCATCCCGTGGCGCGGGCTGTCCGGGAGGCATGCTCCCGGGCCGGCTTGCCCTCCCTGCCGGAGATGGCAGAGATTCGCGAGGTGCGCGGGCGTGGTCTGACAGGTCGATCCCGGGACGGGAAGATGTGTGTTTTCGGATCAGCAGAGTTTGTCTGCGAAGCATGCGGATGTGCTGCTCCGCAAGGACAGGCCGGATTGTATTTGGCCATCGATGGAGTCGTTGTCGGAGCAATCGAGATTGATGATGGCCTGCGTCCTTCATCCCGGGATGCTGTCACCGAACTCCGGACACTCGGTGTGCAACACGTGGCACTCTTCAGTGGCGATTCAAGTTTGCGAGCCAGCCAGGTCGGAACACTTCTCGGCATGGATGCGGCCATTGGCGGGTTGTTGCCGGAAGGCAAGCTCAAGGCCATGGAAAATCTCATGCAGGACCGGTCCATGCGAACGACGGTCTTTGTCGGGGACGGCATCAATGATGCACCTGTCATCAAACGGGCGGATGTCGGAATTGCCATGGGCGGTTTGGGGAGTGATGCCGCCATTGAGGCTGCGGATGCCGTCCTCGTGGAAGACGATCCCCTCCTGGTCTCCCGTGCGGTGCGGATCGCGAGAGCCACCCGACGCGTTGTCTGGAACAACATTCTGTTTGCCCTCTCATTCAAGGTGGTGTTCTTGCTGCTTGGTGGACTTGGGCTTGCCAGTCTTTGGGAGGCCGTGATTGCGGATGTCGGTGTGGCTCTGGTTGCGTTGGCAAACTCGATGCGGCTTGTATGGGGAAAACGATTTTCACAATGAATCTTTTGCTCAACTGGTACAGAACAGACAGGTTGGCATCATCTCAGCCAATCTGTCACGGCGGCCATCTTCGGACAATGGGCTGGAATCCCCGGATCCGGATTGCAAATCGTCCTCTGATCCAGCTCAGTCTTGCTTTTTACCGGGCGTTCCTGCTATTCTTGAACGGCAGTCTCTGATTGTCATTCCAAACCTAAGGCGGATTCCATGGCATTTGATATGATGCGGAAGGATTATGAACAGCGGAAGGCGGTGGCAAAGCCGTTGACCGCAGGGAAGTTTGTCAAAAAGGAAGATGCTGTCCGGCTTCTTGAAACGGTGATCAGGCCGGGTGACCGGGTCTGTCTCGAAGGGGATAACCAGAAACAGGCGGATTTTTTGGCCAAGGCGCTCGTGTCGGTCGATCCGGCCAAGGTCAACAGATTGCACATGGTCCAGTCCTCCATAGTCTTGCCCGAGCATATCCAGGTTTTTGAAAAAGGGATTGCCACGGATCTCGATTTTGCCTTTTCCGGTCCGCAGATGAAGGAACTCTACGAACTGGTGGTTTCCCGCAAAGCAAAGATCGGGGCCATCCATACCTATCTTGAAATCTATGGACGCTACTTTCTCGACCTCTATCCCCAGGTGTCGCTGATTGTCGCCGAAGAAGCGGATCAGGCCGGCAATCTCTTTACAGGATTCACCACCGAGGATACCCCGATCATTGCAGAGGCCACGCACTTCCGGTCCGGGATCGTGATTGCCCAGGTCAAAAAGAAGGTGGCGAGTGTGCCGCGTGTCGATATCCCGGGTGACTGGGTGGATTACGTGATCGAGACGGGTGAGGATTTCTGGATGCAGGCTCTCTTCACCCGGGATCCGGCCAAGATCACCGATCAGCAGGTCCTGATGGCCATGATGACCATCAAGGGAATTTACTCCGAGTACAATGTCGGCTCGCTCAATCACGGGCTCGGGTTTCCCACGGCGGCGGTCGAACTCCTTCTCCCGACCTACGGCAAGGAACTCGGGATCGAGGGACGGGCCTGTTACGACTGGGTTCTCAATCCGCATCCGACCATGATCCCCGCCATCGAAGCCGGGATTGCCCGCCGGGTCTATGCCTTTGGTGGCGAGCCCGGCATGGAAGAGTACGTCAAGGCCAGACCGGATGTCTTCTGCATCGGGCCTGACGGGAATATGCGCTCCAACCGCTGCGCGGCACACATGGCAGGCCTGTACGCCATTGACGCTTTTGTCGGCGCGACCCTCCAGGTGGACCGCTTTGGAAACAGCTCGACCGCCATCAAGGGGCGCATCTCGGGATTTGGCGGGGCACCCAATCTTGGCGGGACACCTCCCGGTCGACGCCATGTCACTGAAGCCTTTACCAAAGCCGGCTATCAGGAAAACGGTGTTCATTATGGAAGAAAGCTTGTCGTCCAGTTGACACCGACCAAGAGCGAGGGCAAGGGCATTCCGGTGTTTGTTCCTGAACTCTATGCCCAGACACTGTATAAAGAAGGGCTTTTCCCCGCGCCGCCGATCATGATCGCGGGCGATCAGTTGACGCATGTCGTGACCGAGGTCGGGATTGCCTATATCGACAAGGCACGGGACCTCAAGACGAGGATGCAGGCCATTGCCGCTGTGGCCGGCGAGACCGAGGTTGGTGCCATGGTTTCGGACAAGGAGCGTTCGGATCTTCGCTCGCGCGGGATTGTCAAGACTCCGGAGGATCTGGAGATTGACCGCGGACGGGCAACACGGGAACTCCTGGCCGCCAAATCCTTGCAGGACCTGATCGATATTTCCGGCGGGCTCTACAAGGTCCCGGCTTCCATCTCCCAAGGGTGATGGTGAGTACTCCCGGATTGCCCGGGAGCCGGATAACCAGGGAGCTTGGATGATGATGAGACACGATGGGGATGCCGGTTTTGGCATCCCCATCGTTTTCTTTCCAAGGTGATTCGCTCAGGGGCTGACAAAAATAAATCCGTAATTGTCTTTTCCGACGCGTTCCTTGACAACACCGACCGAGCTTTTCAGTTTCATCCCGATCTCCGGCGTGGCAACATCAAGCTGGCCGCTGGCCCGGAGTCCGTTGGCAAACTCGACGATTCCGAAATCCTGGTATTTTTTCATATACCCTTCGGGGAGTGCATAGACCCGTGTCCAGGTCAGGAGGGTGCAGTCACCTTCGAGGGGGATCTTTTCCCAATCCTTGAAAAAATAATTTGAAGGATCACGGCGGGTGTGGCACTGGTCGCAGACCATGACAGCCGGATAATAGAGTTTTCCGCATCCGGGACACTTGTAGGCAAAGACCTCATGTTTTTTTGGCCCGTACTTGCTGAAATTGAAGTTCATACGTCCTCCCTCGAACAGATGGTTGCGACGACATTGTTCCCGAATCCGCCAAAATTGACGGCCAGACCATGTTTCGGATTGGCGACCCGACGGCCTTCTTCGGCTTCCCCGCGAAGCTGTTTGACCAGCTCGAAAATCTGGGAGACCCCGGTTGCGCCCAAAGGATGTCCCTTGGCCTTGAGTCCACCCGAGGTATTGATGGGGAGTCTTCCATCGATTCTGGTCTCGCCTTTGACAACGGCTTCACGGGATTTGCCGCGTTCGAAAAATCCGACTTCTTCGGAGATGGCCAATTCGAGAATCACAAAGGCATCATGCAGTTCGGCAAAGGAGATATCCTTGGGTCCGAGACCGGCCATGGCATAGGCCCGTTCGGCGGCCAGGCGGACTGCATCCAGAACGAGCGGATCCTTGCGTAAGTGAACGCACTGGGTATCGGTGGCAGACCCGACCCCGCTGATTCGGATGGGCTGTTTTTTGAAAAACTTCATCTTTGGAGAATCAGTCGCACAGAGGAGGAGTGAGGCAGCGCCATCCGAAACCGGGCACATTCCATACAGACGGAGTGGATCAGCGACGATGTTGTTGACGACGTTGGCGTTCTCGCCATCGTGGATCGCCTCAAGCGTGCAGGGTACCTTGACGTGGGCATAGGGATTTTTGGATCCGTTTTCATGGTCCTTGACGGCGACCATGGCCAGCTCACGCTCCGTCAGCCCATAGCGTTGCATGTAGAGCCTGGTAAACATGGCGGCAAAGGAGGGAAGCGTCAATCCGTAGGCATATTCGGCTTCGGTGTGCAGCATGGTGGCGACAAAGTCCGTTCCTTCCCAGCCCGAGACGGCCCGCATCAGTTCGCCACCGGTGACAAGTACGCAGTCGACCATGCCGCTCTTGATGGCCATCATCCCCAGCTTGACGGCACTGGCTCCCGAAGCTGGGCCGTTTTCAATGGTTTCGGCCATGGCCGGTTCGAGACCAATCCGGCTGACGAGAGCCGAGGCGACGGCACTGGCCGAATTCACACGGCCAGCACCCATATTGGCCACAAAGACCTGTTCGACCAGGTCGCGGCGTTGATCAAGAATGCCTGCATCTTCCAGGGCACTGCAGGAGGCAAAACCCAGGACATCGACCAGATCCATGGACGAGAGGTTGCCGAACCCGGTGTGCCCGATACCAACGATTGCTACATTTCGCATGAGAGACCTTTCTGCATCTTGGCGGTAATTTTTTGTGAACACACTCAAGCCGAAGAATCGCGGTGCGTCGCGGGAGCCCTTGTGCGGGAGGCATGAGGCTGTTCCTCAAAAAAGTTGTTATTCCCTGCGGAATCCCGGAATCTGGGGATACTTGTCGGGCGCTTTGAGAATCTCGGCAGTTTTCAGAAGGGCCGGGTCGGCGGGGCGGGTGCCGGTAACCTTTTGATCGCGGACCGCATCATAGAGCTTGCGTGTCAGGACAAAGGTCGGGACGCCACCCAATTCATGGCGCACTTCAGGGAACTGAGCCGAGCGGTCCTCGAGTTCGTACTCGATCATCCAGCGCTTGAAGCCGTTGGGACTTTCGGCGACGATCCAGACCTCTTCCTGTCCGAGGATTTCGAGGTGATGCTCCATTTTTGCGGCAAAGAGTTGCGCGCCGATGCGGAGTCCTCGGCGGATCGTCATGGTGTGCAGGCTCATGCCGATCTTGCCATCGACCAGACGGCTATTGACGATGCCGGCAATCTCGCCATCAATGGCCCCGACCATGACGAACTCGTTGGCCACTCGATAGCGATACCAACCCAGAAGCTCAGCAAACATGCGTGCTGCCACAATATCATAATAATCTGACTCGACCTGCATCAGTGGGAAGACAGTCTCAAGCAGGACGCCGATTTCCTCGCGCTGGCATTCACGCACAACCATTTTTTGCCCGTCGGCGAGGGTGATGACTTTGGGAGGGTAGGGTTTCAAATCAAGCTCGGGTGGTCTCAGTTTTTTTTCCATTTCATCCAGTATCATGGTCATCGCTCCGTGGGACGGCCGGGATTATCCGACTGTGAAAAGGCATAGCGGATGGTCCGTCTGCTCAAAGGGTATTGTGTACCTCTTGAGAATGAATTGCAAGTCTGAAGACGATTCAGTTAATCCATCCGCATGAAAATCCGTCAACAAAAAACCGCTCCCGTACGGGAGCGGTCAGGAAACCAGCCTGAAGCCAGGTCAGCTCTTTGAGCCGGCATTCCGGTGGACGATTTCATGGACCCAGTAGATCAGGCGCTCATCTTCGTTGAAGATCCCGGAGAATTGCAGTCCGAAGGGCAGGCCCTTGTCGGATCTGTTGCCGGACGGAATGGTGATCGTTGGCATACCGGCAAAGGTCCATGGAAGATTCATGATCGGACTTCCGGTTGACTGCAGCCCTTCAGGAGCCTCACCCGGGGTGGTCGGACTGATAAAGAGGTCAAACCCCGCTTTGTCGAGAGCGTGTTGGAGCTGTTGACGCACCTCAAGCTGGCGTCTGCGCGCCAGATCGATTCGTGCCTGGGGGACGGCACGTCCTTCTTCGATAAAAGTCACGGTGGCCGGACGGTAGAGATGACGATAGGTGTCAAACCAGCCAGCATGGGCTTCGGCCATTTCGAAAGAAATCAAGTCGCGATGCAGGGCATTGATTTCGTCAATTTCTTCGAGACAGGCGAGCTCGCCAACATCGTATCCCAGCTCGCGCAAGGCCTGGGCATCCTCGCGGAAGACCCGGAGGGATTCTCCGCTGGCTTGCTCGATGAATTTTCCTGAAACGACCGCAATGCGTGGCTTGCGTCCGATTCCTTTTTGGGCCAGGGCATCATTCCAGCCGGTACACAGGACGCTGGAGACAATCCTGGCTCCGCACATATCCTGGGTAAAAAATCCGATGTGGTCGGCTGATTTTGAAAACGGAATGACCCCATCATTCGGGATGCGATTGTAACTGGGTTTAACCCCGATGATGCCGCAGAAGGCAGCCGGTCTGTTGATCGATCCGATGGTCTGTGTTCCGACGGCCAACGAGCAATAACCGGCAGCAACGGCTGCCGCTGAACCGGAGGAGGAACCACCGGGTGTATGCTCCGGGTTGACCGGATTCCGGGTCGGACCCGGATAAAAATAGGCAAACTCGGTGGTGACCGTTTTTCCGAGGACCAGCGCGCCGGCTTCCTTCAACCGGGTGACGGAGCTGGCTTCAGGACCATCAAAGAGGATTGGGGGAAGGAGTGATCCGCAGGTTGTCGTGAAGCCGTCAGCCCGGAAGAGGTCTTTGACACCGACACAGATTCCGTAGAGAGGGGGGCGTTGTGAAGGATCAGGGAAACGGCGTTGAAGATCGCGAGCCTCACGGATCAGTCGTTCGCGCCTCCCTGGTTCAGGCATTAGAGCCTGGATGGTCGGTTCACTTTTATCGATCACATCGCAGATATAGTTGATGGAATAGACGAGATCCATCTGGTCAGTTCGGAGCATTTCCACTACGTCGCTGAGAATGGCCTGGGCACTGTACATGGTTGACCTCCGTGAACACATGTGGGATTCGCTGTTTCAGGTTTATCAGAGCATTACCTGTAGCGGATTGATGGGGGGAAAAACTGCGCACGCCCGGCCATGGGCCGGGCGTGCGCAGGGCAGAGGCGAGTATCAGGGCTCGATGGCAATCAGGCGGCAGAGGGATGACTCGAGTTCGATGCCGCGCAGAGGGAAGAGACCGACCCAGACGCGCTTGTTGCTCACTTCGTTGATCTGTCCACCGATATTCTCGGCGTGGACAAGACCACGGGGGAAGAGCTTGAGGTGCATGACCTGGTAATACTCTTCGGGCGGGAAGAGCTCATCCCATGCCTTGCCGTATTCTTTTTTCATCTTCTCTTCGGCTTCGGTAAAGAGCTTGGGATGCCAGTTGCGGATGATCGTATTCATCGGGTGGTCGGCACTGCCACAGTCCACGCCGATCCACTTGATGTTCATCTCCAGTGCCCACTTGTGGAAGGACGGATCCGGACCCGGGTGTTTGCAGAAATAGCGGATTTCATCCGAACCGGGCTGATCCCAGGCATAGCGGTTGTATCCCGTGTTGATGATCAGGATGTCGCCTTTTTTGACTTCGACCTTTTTCATGATCATCTCGGGAGTGTAGAGGCTGTAATCCTCGACTTCTTTCGAGATGTCGGCCACGACACCGGGCCCGTACCAGAAATCGAGCGGTGTATCACCGATGGACCGGCCTGCCGCATAAAAATGGATCTCGCCGTCAATATGTGTCCCGACGTGGTTGCTTGTCTTGATGATCTGGCCGTTTGCACCCTGGCCCATGTGGGCACCGGCAATGCGTTTGAAGTACTGGACCTGGAGGGGCATATAGCTGGGCCAGGGCGGGGTGTGAACGCTCAACCGCTGGGTCAGATCATAGATCTTGGCCTTGCCCATCAATTCGAGAAAATCCTGGGTATTCATTCATCTCTCCTTGTTTGGTTTCTGCTTCTTTCGTAAAAAATAGTCATTTACAGATGCAAGTGACTTTTTGGGAACAACCTCAGTCCTGACCGGGAGCGAGATGATCCCGGTCAGGTTTGGACTCACGAGAGACTTTTTGCCAAGCCCTCAAAGGCTTTGATGAACGGCTCGATCGGCGCCTGGACCACACCGGCACCGACCTGGCCGACGCCGGGATTTTTATGGGCCACACCGGTATCGATGAAGGGTGTGATGGCCTTGGCGATGACGCTGCGGACATCGATCCCGGTCGGGGTACCCCGGAAATTGAGGGCCGGAATCTGGTAGACGTTGTTTTCACCAAACGCGATCTCGTACATGGTCATCGTGTAGTTGATGGCGTCCCGGGCCGTCCCTCCCACGAACTGGACGATGGCCGGAGCCGCCGCGATGGCAAATCCGCCCAACCCGAAAGTCTCGGTGATGGCGCTGTCCCCGATATCCGGGTTGGCGTCTTCCTTGGTGAAACCGGGGAAGTAGAGCGCATCCGGAACGAGAGCTGGGCCGGTAAACCACTGGCGGTCCGTACCGGAAAGCTGGATCCCGAAGTCTGTTCCGTTGCGGGCCATCACCACCAGCAGGCTGCTTCCCTTGATGCCACGGGCGGCATCAAGCGTGCATTTTCCGGCAGGCATGGAGAGGTTGAGGAAGAAGTGGTCGTTCCCGTTGATGAACTCGAGGACCTTGGCCGCTGCATCCTTGTCATCACAGGTGCGGATCACGGCGGGCGCGATGGCACGATAGAGAAGGGAGGTTCCGGCACGGTTCCGGTTGTGGACCTCGTCGCCCATGTGCAGAGCCTGGGCAATCATGTTTTTGAGGTCGATCCCCTTCTCGAAACTCTCGATGGCCTTTTTCAGGACCGGGTACATCACGGTTTCGAGCCATTTGAGACGCTCGACAACATCATCACCATAGGCACCATAGCGCAGAACCTTGCCGAGTCCTTCGTTGAGGGTGCAATAGGCCTGATTCCCGAATGTCTCGTTCTTGACGATAAAGACGGGCATCGAAGCGGAGACAATGCCCGCCATCGGACCGACGGCATCATGCTCGTGACAGGGAGCATATTCGATTTTTCCGGATGCAGCCAGGGCTTCGGCCTCTTCCGGGGTTTTTGCCATTCCCTCGTAGATCAGGGCTCCGATGACGGCACCGCGCGTCGGGCCGGACATACGCTCCCAAGTGATGGGAGGACCGGAGTGGAGAATGAGATTTTTTTTCATGCCCGGGATGGTATCGAGAGCCACTCCCATTCCGGTCAAAACGGGTTTGCCCTTGAGAATGATCTCGAGGGCTTTGGCATTCGCTTCGTCAATCTTCGCGAGATTGTCGTCGATGATGTCGAGCGACTCCGGGCTGACACCGACCGGGGGTTTCCAGTCAACCTGGATGACGGAAACACCGCAGTGTGCCAGGTCATCCCTGAACGCGGTCATTCCTGTATTGACTACCTTGACTTCCTGGCTAAAAAGATCGTTGATGGCCATGGATCACTTGCCCTCCAGTATGCGGATGATATTGCCGGCCAGTTCGCTGGCGGCGGCGTTTGACGGCATCATGATGGCACCGGCTCTTTCAAGTCCTGCCTTGATGCGGGATCTGTTTTGCGGGTCCCCGTCCGTCCCGGTAATGGAACAGATGATCAGGAGTTCGGGGGCGATTTTTTTGGCTTCGGTAAACGCGGGGACGAACTCGGAGAGCGGGTCCATGTGGGAACCGTACCCGAGAACAAGATCCAGGAGGAGGATGGCGACATCCTTGTCGGCGGCTTCATCGGTGATCTTCTTGTTGCGCAGCGAAAAATCGATCATCGGGTGGGGCCGGCCGACGGTAAACTCGTCCTCGCCCAGGTCGATGATGGTGTGCCCGACGCTTTTCCATGAGTCCTTGAGGCGGTATTCGGGGTTAAGGGGAGCATTGCTGTTGATGTATCCGATCATGTCTTTGCAGATCAACTGTGTTTCGTCACAGAGCGTTCCGCCCGAAAAGAGACCGCGCAAGTACTTCCCGCGGCATTTGGGCGTTAGGGCTTTGGCCTGCTCGATGATGCCAGCCTTGCGGTCCGCGATCTTCTTTTTGCAATCATCGACGCTGGCCCCCTTGGACAGGGCGGCTGCGATGACGGCGGTTTCCTCAAGAGTAGAACCTGCGATGGCACCAGCCGCTTCGAGGATCTTGGGATCTCCTCCGATAAAGATGCCGACAACGGGTTTTTTGATGGTCTTGATTTCATCGGCGATCTTCCGCAGGACGGATTCATGCGGAGGTTTGGAAACGAGAACAATGACCTTGGTTGCCGGATCGGCAGCCAGGGCACGCATGGCATCAATGAACATGATTCCGCCGATGGCTTCCTTGACATCACGACCGCCGGTTCCGATGGCTTGCGAGATCCCGGCGCCTTCGTTGGAAATGATCGTCATCACTTCCTGGAGTCCGGTTCCGGAAGCCGCTACGATTCCGCAGTCGCCCTTTGAGAGGACGTTGGCAAAGGCCAGGGGGACACCGTTGATCACGGCTGTACCGCAATCCGGACCCATCACAAGGAGTCCCTTGTCGTGGGCAAACCGCTTGAGCTTGATCTCGTCCTCGATGGAGACATTGTCTGAAAACATCATGACATGCAGACCCTGTTT
>Ga0209097_10002162_pt1 | contig 16058 bp, 12 predicted proteins | sample AD_UKC052_MetaG_FD_184419 | JGI IMG/M metagenome (GOLD analysis project Ga0209097, IMG submission 184419) | Active sludge microbial communities of municipal wastewater-treating anaerobic digesters from USA - AD_UKC052_MetaG (SPAdes) (version 2) | ecosystem: Engineered > Bioreactor > Anaerobic >... | reverse complement strand
CAAAGATTCCAGCTCTTGCCATTAGTACAGCTGATGCATCTTGGTTAAGTGCCGCATTAAAGAAAAATTCTTCACTTCGTTTAGAGGTCGAAAGTTTCTCCAAACTACTTCCTGACACACTCTCGCATAATGTGGTTGCGCAACTTACCGGTTCTGCCAAACCCAATGAATTCCTTATTACTGGCGGACATTTAGATGCTTGGGATAATGGACAAGGTGCTCACGACGATGGAGCCGGTTGTGTACAAAGTATGGAGGCAATTCGAATCCTACACGAACTGGGTTATAAGCCTCGTCATTCGATGCGTGCCGTGATGTTTATGAATGAGGAAAATGGTTTGCGTGGCGGGAAACGGTATGCCGAACTAGCCGATTCATTGCAAGAAAAGCACATTTATGCCATCGAAACCGATCGCGGTGGATTCACACCACGTGGATTTTATATCGATTCAGATAATCCTGAAACAGTAGCTAAAATTGCTGCTTATCGTTCTTTATTAGAACCATACGGACTTCATGATTTCAAAAAAGGTGGTGGCGGAGCCGATATTGGTCCGCTCAAAAAACAAGGAACGGTTTGTTTAGGATATATCCCTGATTCACAGCGTTATTTTGATGTCCATCATGCTGCTTCCGACACCTTCGATAAGGTTAACAAGCGAGAATTGGAATTAGGTGCCGCTTCTATTGCCGCACTGCTTTATTTGCTTGATAAATACTCAGAGTAATTCCCAAAAAAATAGCCCCGACGAACCATCACAAACGTCGGGGCTGGGTATTAGGGGATTCGCTGTAGGAGAAGGACTCGAACCTCCACGAGGCAGTTAGCCAATGTTCAGATTCTGCAAGCAGAATGGAGTGGTCAACCCGTTAAACATCGTTTGTCCTGTTATTCCTCACCCCCGAGACAAGAGGGTTTGTCTGCCGTTTCAACATCCTACAATAAAATGAACTAATTACTGCAAACATATAGATTGGCATAGAACTATGCAAATAATACAGGTGAAAAATTGACAGAATGAATATGTGGCAATAGAATTAATTAATAATTGACAAAGTGGTAAATTCGACACAAGTTAATGCTCGCTAAATACTAGAATGCAAAAAAAATGCTGCCCTTTTTAGGGGGCAGCACCTAGTAATTTAATGCAACTGATTAAAAATCCAGAACCAAGGGCTTTATTCCACTACTAATGTAGAATTCCATTTATCACAACGGATGAAATACAAACCCGATGGAAGATTCAGGTCGATCGATTGTTGCGAATTGGCTGATACAACAAAGTTTTTTACGCTTTTACCAGTTGCATCGTAAACTTGAAACGAAGTTTGTTTTGTGATTCCAGTTAACTGAATATTCCCTTCGCTAGGATTTGGGAAAATACGAATGTTCGTTCCTAAAATATTGGTCAAACCTAATGCTGTTACCTCAAATGCAACTGAGAGTTCACTTACACAATCATCACCCGAAATAGCTTTAACTGTATAAAATCCTACTCCACTTGGAGTTAATACTTGATCATTCTCACCATCGATCAAAGTTCCATTCAGATACCATTCATAAAATGAAGCATCAATTGTTGCTTCTAAATCTAAATCTGTATTCAAAAAGATACTTGGTGTTTCTGGTAGTGGATTGAATGTTAAATCGATATCTGTACTTTCAGATGTACCGCACACATTTGTATATGTAACCGAATAGGTACCAGATTGTGATGCTTCAAATGTGGAGTTTGTTCCATCACCTGGGAGCCAAAGAGCTTGATTGCTTCCAATATTAGCTGCTGTTAGTGTTATTGTTGATCCTTCACAAGCTTCTGTTATATCGCCAGCAGTTGTAATTTCTGGTGTCTCAGGGAGTGAAAGTTCTTCAACAGTCACCTGAATGGGACTTGAACTACCACAACTATTATTCGATACTACCGAATAAGTACCACCTGTACTTACTTGTATACTCGCAGTTGTTTCTCCACCTGGAGACCAAACAACATTATTAGAAGAAACTGCAGTTAATTGAATACTAGCAGAAGGACAAACCGACAATCCATCTGGAGTTTGAATAACTGGTGTTGTAGGTAATGGTGTTACAGTTACTCCAACCGAATTAGAAGTACTCGTCCCACATACATTCGTTAATGAATACGAATAAGTTCCAGCTGTGCTAACTGTAATTGTATTGGTTGTTTGTCCGCCGGGTAGCCATGTAACTCCAGAGCCAGTAGCTGTTAAGGTAGTTGATTGACCACTACACAAATCAATACCTTGAGATCCAATTTGAATATCAGATACAACAGGAGCTCCTGCAACAGCAGTAAGCGTTACACTAGCAGTTTGAACACAAGCACCAGTAGTATTGGTTAACTCATACGTTCCACTTCCACTTGCAACAACCGAATTTTGAGTTCCAATGGGATTGCCATCTTTTGTCCAAACATTTCCTCCTGAGATATTGGAAGTAAGTGTAACAGGTGAACTTTGACAATAGCTTGTTCCACCACTGTTATTGATACTTAGGGTTGATGGTGCTTCTGCAAGAACCAAGTTTGAACTATAAATCATGTCACCCGCACTGCTGTTGCTGCTGTTGGTAGCATTCATAGCTGCGTAAAAAGTAACTGTTCCCGTTCCAGCTGCTGGGGCTGTCCACTGGAAAGTCCAGGTGCGAGAGTTGGTTCCAGTTTGAGTCGTTCCAGCACTTGTATGAGTGATGTATTTTCCACTTCCGTTTAATTGCATGCCTGTACCAACGATCAAAGTACCAGCTTGCGTAGCATTTGCTTTTTGTGGAGAAGCACTAAATCCAAATTTTGTTCTTCCGGGTGATGTAACAAATACAGTCACAGAATAAGTTTGTCCCGGTGTATAGCCGCATGCTGGAACTGTTGAAGTTACCCAGCCAGTTTGAGCTGTTGTTCCTCCACTGTGACAGCTTCCTCCAGCTGAACAAGTACGTCCGGAAAATTCATTAGGTGAACCGGTATAACCAGCAGGTGCGCCTCCACCATTGGAATGCGCCGATTGGTTTGGCCATAAAGCAACAACCAAACAAGTAATAACACTAAGTAATACGAGTACTTTTCTTTTCATGAGTCAGGAATTTCCGCATGAAAGTAGAAAAAAATGACCAAATTCTATTCTCTGTTCTTACTATCAATTAGGATAGTAACTGGCCCATCATTCATTAATGCTATTTGCATATCTGCTCCAAACACCCCAGTTTTAACGGGTCTGCTTAATTCCTGACTTAATTGAGCACAAAACATTTCATACAATTTCGTTGCATATTCAGGTTTTGCTGCTCGAATGAATGAAGGCCGATTTCCCTTTTTTGTGCTAGCGAATAAGGTAAACTGACTAATTACTAGAATCTCCCCAAAAACATCCGCTACGCTTTTATTCATCAAGCCATTATCGTCACTAAATATGCGCATGTTTACGATTTTGGCTGCTAGCCATACCAAATCTTCCACCGTATCGAGCTCTTCTATGCCAACTAATAGCAATAATCCTTGTCGGATTTTATTGTAAACGGTATCGTCAATGCTGACGGAAGCGCTTGTAACACGCTGAACGACAACTCTCATGCTTTAATCCCAGGATTCTTTACTTAGTTCTTCAGAATGGAGCAGGCCAAGGTAAGAATTGTAACGATGAACTTCGAATCGACCATCTTCGGCAGCTTCTTTCACCGCACATCCGGGCTCATTTTCGTGCATGCAATTCGAGAAACGACAATGCTCCGATAATGCTCGTATCTCCGGGAAATAATCACCAATTTCCTCTTTCTTCATATCCACAATTCCGAATTCTTTCACTCCGGGCGTGTCGATAATCCAAGTGTCTTCCCATAATCCAAACAACTCTGCAAATGTGGTGGTGTGTTTTCCTTTGCTGTGAGCAGATGAAATATCACCCGTTTTTAATTCCAGTGATGGATTCAAGGCATTTATTAAAGTTGATTTTCCAACACCCGAATGACCTATAAACAGATTGATTTTACCATCCATCCGTTTACGTAATTCATCCACTTGAAAGCCTGTGCTAGCGGAAACTAGAAGGACTTCATAACCAGCTTGCGTATAGATATCTTGTAATTCGGCAAGCTTATCTAAATCAGCATCCGATTCATATAAATCACACTTATTCACTACGACCGAAACCGGAATGTGGTATGCTTCACAGTTAATCAACATCCGATCAATAAAACCATACGAAGTACGAGGTGAACTAACTGTGGCGATCACAAATGCATGTCCCACATTGGCGGCCAAAATATGAGCTTCCTTACTCAAATTAATGGAACGACGAATGATGTAATTCTCCCGCGGATCTATTTCAGTGATCACATAATAATCACCACCAACAGATTCTTCCACGGTAACACGATCTCCAACAGCAATCGGATTGGTCGTACGTAATCCTTTCATTCGGAAAACACCTCGAACCTTGCATTCACGAATAACTCCATCGTCGGTTTTTACCGTGCAGAAGCTACCTGTAGATCGGATAACAAGCCCTTTCATGATTTTATTTCACTCCCAAAATTTGTTGATGGAAGCGGTTGGGTACCATGATATGGTTTGAGGTATTCAGGTTCGAAATAGGCCAAATCAGCAAATGCGCCTAATTGGTATGATTCGTATGCTGAAGCACTCATGTCTTGAGCCGAAAGTTCAATCCCTACTGCAAATCGGGCATTTGGATGAACACCTAATACTTCAGCACACTTTCCTGCACCATCACCGAAAAAAGTAATTACCTGATCGTTAAGTTCAGGAATCACATCTGGATCGGTAACAACTAGTGGATGATCCGACTTAATGGCATGCAAATCGGCCGAATAGATAGCTGTATATACTTCCATCCGACGAGCATCAATCATAGGCGACAAATAAGTATCGACCTCAGGAAACTGACGTTTGAATGAATTCGCAAGCGTGAAAAGAGTAGAGGATGCAATGAGTGGAATGTCCAACGAATAACACAATCCTTTAGCTGCTGAAACACCTATGCGCAATCCTGTATAAGATCCAGGTCCGGCAGATATAGCAATGGCATTCAAGTCACGGCTTTCCCATTTGGCTTCTGCAAGAACTTCTCGAATCAATCCAAACACGTTCTCAGCATGCTTATACCCGTCACTAACTGATTTTAAAGCAATCAGATTTCCATCTTCTGCGCAAGCAACCGAACATGTTGTGGTAGCTGTCTCGATTTGAAGTATGCGAATGCCACTCACCTTATTCTTCCTTGCGTTGGTTAAGCTTTTCTGTGGTCGTTTTTTCTACTTCGGTACCATCTTTCAGAATTTTCGAAATAGCCGAATAAGGTCCTGAAATTACTTCTTCTCCTTCCTTCAAACCACTTAAAATCTGAATGTAGTTATTGTCCTGAATACCCGTTTTAACTTCAACAGGTTTAACTTTTCCAGCTTCCAAAACAAACACAATCTCCTTCACGTCCTCTTCTGTACTGGTTTTTGTGTCTTCTTTCTTAGTTGTGCTTTCTCCTTCCTCTTCTGCCACAGGTTTTTCATCTTCACGATTTCCCTCTTTTTTGTTTTTGAGTTCATCTAATGTTCGAACAGTCACCGACATAATAGGAACTGTAAGCACATTCACTTCCGAATGGGTACGAATATCAACGGTTGCCGACATGCCCGGACGGAATGGTGATAAATACGGATGTTCAGGATCCATCAAATCATCGTACGATTCTCTAAGAATTCGAATTTTAACGGTAAAGCTTGTTACTTGATCAGCACTATTAACTGCAACACTTGAGTTGTTAGATGAATTCGAAATCTCCGTAACAATACCTTTGAATTTACGATCGGCGTAAGCATCTACATCTACATCACTCGTATCGTTGAGGTGAATACGAACAATATCGTTTTCATTCACATCAACCCGCACTTCCATTTCGTTGAGGTTGGCAATGCGAAGCAATTCTGTACCACTCATTTGAGCAGTTCCAACAACGCGCTCACCTAATTCAACATTCAATTTCGAAACGGTTCCATCGGTTGGAGCATAAATACGGGTTCTTGCTAGATTATCGTTGGCTTCTTTCAAACTTGCTTCTGCGCTTCTCACACTAAAATCGGCACCAATAACGGTTTGACGAGCAGCTTCTAAATCGGCTTTTGAACCTTCATATTGAGCTTTTGCAGCATCAAATTCGGCATCCGAAATTGCTTTTTGATCGTACAATTTTTTACTTCTGTTGTAGCTGATTTCAATGTTTAAGAAACTCGCTTTAACTTGATTTTCCCGCGCACGTGCATTAGCCAGATTGGCTTTCGCTTGATTTAATGCAGCTGCAACACGATCGGCAACGGCTTTAATCATATCAGGATTGATGGTGAGCAAATGATCGCCCTTCATCACCTTTTGTCCCTCAATTACCTTTAACTCCACAATCTCACCCGAAACATCGGCGCTGATTTTCACTTCCACTTCGGGTTGAATCTTACCGTTAGCAGATACCGTTTCAACGATAGTACGTTTCTGCACAGATTCAGCTGTAACTTCTAAGGAAGTAGGCTTGCCAATCCATCCAGCTTTTTTAGCTGCAATGCCTCCAATTACTAGTACTAAAGCAGAAATCAGGATTATCCAGGTTCTTTTTTTCATGTTTCCTTAAAATGAAATGGGCTTGCCTTGATAGAAATCAAGCACTTTAACCCGCAATATAAATTCGTAACGCGCCTGTGCCAAATTGCTACGAGCACTTAATAATTGATTCTTTGATGTGTTGAATTCCAGCGCATTAACCATTCCTACATCGTAACGTTGTTGGATGTAATTAAATGCTTCTTCCAATGCTTTTACCGATTTGGCTGTTGCCTGATAACGCTCAAACGAAGAACGTGCATCAAACCAAGCTGTTTGAATATCGCGACGTAATTGGTTTTTTACAATCTGATGTTGCAAGCGTGAATTCTCAACTGCTATCTTTTGTTGCGAAACCTGAGTACGCGTCCGTAATCCATTGAAAATTGGAACGCTTAACGAAAATCCTACCGTACGATTGAAGTTCTGGTCCATTTGATCACGGAAAGGCGTTTTCTCATAAATCGGTACTTCTACATCAATCACAATTGGCTGTCCCTGAAATGATCCAAAATTTTGTTGCTGAGTCGTGCTGCCAATAACAGTTCTAGATAATTCCGAGTAACCAGTACCAATTCCTCCAAATACACTCAACGTCGGATAATACCCGCCCCGCGCAGCTTTCAAACCTTTTTCGGAACTCTTCAAACGATATTCTGCACCTAAAATTCCGGGTTGACGCTCAACTGCTACCGTAAATAAATCCTTCGCATTGTAAGGAGGAAGATTAATCTCTAACTGATCAAAATTGGGTTTTACAATATCAAATTCCTCAGCCGATTCGATAGAAAGTAATTGCGCTAACGTGAGTTTCGCTAATTCAAGTCTGTTACGTGCATTAATCACGTTTAACTCTTCATTCGCTAATTGCGCTTCTGCTTGTAAAAAATCTCCTCTAGCAGTTCTTCCTGCTTCATATAAGAGTTTACCTCGTTCGGATTGTTCGCGTGTTAAACGCAGTTGATTATCAGCTATACTCAACAGTTCATCAGCCAGAATAATTTGAAGAAACGAATTGGTAACCTGCAACGAGATGTCGTTTTTAAGCTGATCGTTATTGTATTTAGCAGCAATAACAGCTAGTTGATTCGATAAGATTGTTTGCGTATTCGACAATCCTCCAAACAAATTCACATTACTGCTCAAACTAAAATTCTGAGAAAGCACTCGATTAGTCGCAAACTGGTTGGTGAATGGGTCAATTCGCCGACCGAAGTTATACGTATGATTGGCCGAACCATTCAAACTAGGAAGTACCACCGCCTTCGATTGCAGCAGCGAAATCTCACTTTGTTCAACCGTTAACGTGTTCTGAGCCAATTGGAAATTATGTGCAATTGCATATTCAATGCATTCTTGCAAGCTCCAACGTTTTACATTTTGAGAATTTGCATCACCCGATAACACAAGGAAAATCAAGCAAAGCAACACTTGGATTGGTTTATTCATAAGCTAAACAGGCATCAAAGGTAGGTTTTTGCAAAAGAAGTTGAAGAGTGAATCTTTTCAAATTGATACAGGTGTGAAAGAATTTCATTCGGGCGATGGGCCGTTGTGTTTCACTATCTTCGCGGCACGATGACAACACTTCCAATTTTACATTTAAAACCCGGTAAAGAACGTTCAATCCTACGGTTTCATCCTTGGGTTTTTTCTGGTGCAATTGCGCGTTCCGAAGGTGATCCTCAAGATGGTGATGTAGTTCGTGTGAAAGATCAACGAGGCGAAGTGATTGGAGTGGGACATTATCAAAAAGGCTCCATTACCGTTCGAGTGCTATTTTTTGGTGATATCCTTATCGATGATGATTTTTGGAATGAAGCATTTTCGCGTTGTTTCGCCCATCGTCGTCGAATAGGATTTCCTTCATCAGCTACCAACATTTTTCGCTTAGTTCATGCCGAAGGCGATAATCTTCCCGGATTAATTGTCGATGTTTATGGTTCAACAGCTGTTGTGCAGTGTCACTCACATGGAATGTACGCTTCACGCACTAGTATTGCAAAGGCAATTGTTGCTCAAAGTAATGGTCTCATTCGTTCGGTATACGATAAATCTTCCGAAACGCTCGGTAAGAATGGTGCAAACGAATACTTGCTAGGAGAACCTATCTTAGAAGAGTATCTCGAAAATGGACATCGTTTTCATATCGACTTCATCACCGGACAAAAAACTGGATTTTTCATCGACCAACGTGATAACCGCGAATTACTGGGGCGTTATTCAAAAGACAAAACTGTCTTAAATACTTTTTGTTACACAGGTGGATTTTCGGTGTATGCTTTAGCTCAAGGTGCCGCTCGTGTTGATTCGGTTGATAGTTCCAAAAAAGCTATCGAGCTAACACAATCCAACATCGAACTCAATGGTTTTGCTCCCGAGAAACATCAAGCTATTGTTGCCGATGTGCTCGAATGGTTGAAATCGAATAAGGATGCATACGATGTAATTGTACTCGATCCTCCAGCTTTTGCTAAACATCAAGATGCGCGTCACCGGGCAGTTCAGGCATACAAACGAATCAATCGTATGGCCATGGAACAAATTGCACCCGATGGTTTGCTCTTTACTTTTTCTTGTTCTCAAGTGGTAGATCGCGAACTTTTCCGAAATACTGTTACTGCTGCTGCTATTGAGGCGGGTAGAGAAGTGGTCATCTTGCACCAACTTACTCAACCTGCTGATCATCCCGTAAGCATTTACCATCCCGAAGGTGAATACCTCAAAGGATTGGTCGTTTTAGTGCGCTAAATTTGTTGGATGTCTTTACCTAAAACTTCTTCCTACGGTCACATCATGCGATTGGCTATGCCTATCATAGTGGGTGGTATTGCCTCCAACGTGATTCTGGCAACTGATGCCTTTTTTATGGCACGAGTGGATGAAGTTTCACTAGCAGCTGTTGGACTAGCCGGACTTTTTTATACCACCATCTACATTCTTGGATTAGGATTTTCAACGGGCGTACAAATTCTTATTGCTCGTCGTCACGGGGAAAAGAAATATCACGCCATTGGAGCTATTTTCGACAATAGCTTGATTTTCCTACTGGGAATGGCGCTAATTCTTTGGTTGGGAATGGAATTTCTTGGGCCACCGCTGTTAAAGTCGTTGGTGAAATCGCCCGAAGTATACCGTTCGGCTGTAGTTTACCTCGACAACCGCGCTTGGGGCATAACCTTCGCCTTGGCTAATCTAGCTTACAGAGCATTTTTCATTGGTGTATCTAGCACAGGTGTTATTATCTGGAGCACGTTTGCGATGGCTATTTCGAATGTGATTCTCAACTACGGACTCATTTTCGGAAATTTTGGTCTGCCCGAAATGGGCATTGCCGGAGCAGCTGTAGCTTCATCCTTAGCCGAAATCATTGGCTTAATTTGGTTTGCACTTCATGCCTACTTGGGCAAATACCACCAAACATTCGATCTTTTTCATTCCTGGAAATGGCAACCCGATGTGATGAAAACCATCTCTTCAATTGCATCTCCTGTCATGTTTCAGAATTTTGTCTCTCATGCTGGATGGTTTCTGTTCTTCATCATCATTGAGCAAAGTGGCGAACGTGCCTTAGCTGTTTCGGTCATCATTCGTATCATATATATGTTTCAAATGGTGCCATTCTGGGGATTGAGTTCGGCTTCCAATACACTCGTTTCATTCACCATTGGCGAAGGCCGATATCAGGATGTTCTTCCACTGCTAAAGCGAATCACTTGGCTATCTCTAGCGCTTGTTTCTCCCTTCTTGCTGCTTAATTTATTCGTTCCAGAATTGATTTTGGGTTTAGCTGTTGAGAATAAAAATGCAACGGGATTAATCAGCGACAGTATTCCTACATTATATGTTATCACCTTAGCGCTATCTTTTTTTGGTCCTGCCATGACTTGGTATAGCGGTGTTACTGGTTCGGGAAATACACGTACATCTTTGTTAATCGAAACCATAACAATCGCTTCTTATTTACTGCTGGCTTGGTTTCTAGGCATATTCATAAAAGCCGATGTTCATGTAATTTGGTTTACCGAGCCTTATTATTTTCTCGTACTTTGGTTTGTTTCCTGGATTTATATGCGTCAAGGAACTTGGAAAAACAAGAAAGTATAATGTCGGAACTAGTTCATTCTTTGGATTTTGATAAATAAATCAACATTCCCGAAATAATAATGTCAATTTCATAACGTCAACTTAACTTAGACGAGGCATAAGTAGAATAATTTCGCAACCGTATCGTAACACATACTTTATGAGTACTGAGAAGACAAAAATCCTGCTTGTTGATGATGAACCGGATATTCTGGAATTTATCAGTTACAATTTAACGAAGGAAGGATTTGAAGTATTCACCAGTGGAAATGGGAAAGATGCTATACGTCTTGCTCAACTGGAACGACCACATTTGATCATTCTGGATGTGATGATGCCCGATTTAGATGGCATTGAAACCTGTCGAGTAATACGTGAAATTCCAGAGATGAAAGATGTGCTCATCGCATTTCTGACAGCTCGCAACGAAGATTATTCTCAAATTGCTGGGTTTGATGCGGGAGCCGATGATTACATCAATAAACCTATCAAGCCTCGTGTACTTGTTTCTCGTGTGAAAGCATTACTTCGCCGGAAAGGAAATGTGCAAGAAGAAGAGGTGATGGATGTGAATGGTTTCATGATCGATCGGGAGAAATACCTAATTGTGAAAGATAATGTTCAAATAAACCTTCCTAAGAAAGAGTTTGAACTCATTGCTCTGTTGGCTTCTCGTCCCGGAAAAGTATTCACTCGAGAAGATATTTTGAAGAATGTATGGGGTGATGATGTGGTTGTAGGAGACAGAACTATTGATGTTCACATCCGAAAACTTCGTGAAAAGCTAGGAGATGCATACATTCGCACTATAAAAGGAGTAGGATACAAATTTGAATTCTAAAGCAATACCCCAAATCACATTCGCGCAACGACTCAATACGTCTACACCGCGCAGTTTGTCCTTGTTTCTCGCATTCTGGTTTTCGGTATGTGTGGGATTCTTAGTGGGTATTTTCGAGTATCTGTTTCATAAGCATTATACCATCTGGGTGCCGGTGGTAGTGAGTACGCTCACATTTATCTTGTCGTTTTTTCTTTTTCAGTTTGCCGTTGAGCGTTTCATCTACCGGAAAATCAAACTGATTTATAAAAACATCCACCAACTCAAACTCAAGAAAGGCCAAAAATCTAAATCGGTCGATCTCAATACCGATATCATTGCAGCGGTAAACAAAGATGTGGAAGCTTGGGCTAAGGATCAAAAGGAGGAAATCGAATACCTAAAGAACCTCGAAAACTACCGTCGTGAATTTCTCGGAAATGTGAGCCACGAATTGAAAACACCCATTTTCAATATTCAAGGTTATATCATGACTTTGCTAGAAGGTGGTTTAGAAGATCCTTCAATCAATCGTACCTATCTCGAACGAGCTGAAAAGAGTGTTGAGCGGATGGTGAATATTGTGGAAGATTTAGAGATTATTACACAATTCGAATCTGGACAATTAATCCTCCACAAAGAGAAATTCGACATTGTTGAACTAGCTCGAGACACGATGTCGAGTATTCAGTATAGTGCAGAGAAGAATAATGTAAAATTGGTATTTAAAGAAGTTTACGATAAGCCTATTTATGTAAAGGCCGACAAAGAAAGCGTGCAGAAAGTGCTCAGTAATTTGTTGGTGAATTCGATCAAGTATAGCAAGCAAGTAGGGGAGACTAAACTTTCGTTTTACGATATGGATGAGAACATCCTTGTTGAGGTAACCGACAATGGAATAGGAATTTCTCAGGAACATATTCCACGGTTGTTTGAGCGTTTTTATCGGGTAGATCGTAGTCGTTCGCGCGACATTGGTGGAACCGGTTTGGGGTTGTCGATTGTGAAACACATCATCGAAGCACACAACCAAACCATTAACGTGCGAAGTTCCCTTGGAATAGGCACTACATTCGGATTTACTTTAGCAAAATCGCGCTAATTGCCATCTTTTCTTACAGCTTATTACTATCATACTTGAAGGAAAATCGTTTGTTCTGAACGAGTTAGCCTCTCTGTAATTATTTTCTCTTCTATTTCTTACACTTGATGTAAGCTACAAAGCCTTATATTAGTAACTCTATAGGTATTAAACCGTTATGAGCGTGCGTGGAATCATAATACACATTTGCTTGTTCACATATTGATTTCTCTCCCAATTACAACACAACACTTTAAAATAACTTTAAGAAAAAAACGCATGAAACACGTTACTCTATTAGCAGCTGTCTTTGCATCTGCATCATTTGGGCTTAATGCTCAAACTATAAACTCGAACTGGGCTCCTAATTCTGGGTTTTCTCAAACATATAATGTTGCTAATATTAGTGGCTCAATAAGTCCGGGAAGTACAGGTGCTTCTCAAAGCTGGAACTTTGCATCTCTATCTTCCGACTCGGTTTATACCGAAACATATGGAAGTCCGGCAGCTGCACCAGGAGGATCGAGTTTCCCAACTTCAACGGTTGCTTCGCAATGGACTGATGGTTCTATTCAATCCAATAACTTCTATTTAGTTTCATCTAGTTTGATGCAAGTAGTTGGAAGTTTCACCACAACTAGCTTTGCAAACATTACAGTTAGTTTTTCAGATCCAATGGATTACCTCCGTTTTCCTTGTAATTTGAATGATGCTTATGTTGATTCTTTTTATTCTTCTATCAATGCAACTACAGGTTTATCGTTTCAACAAAATGGCCGAAACTCAGTTACAGTTGATGGTTCAGGTTCGTTAACTACACCTGTTGGTACATTTACTAACGTGCTTCGCGTTAAATCAGTTGAAGAATACACAAACTTTGGTTTGCCTCCAATTCCAGGTTCTTCTAATACGGGAACAATCACTAATTACTATTGGATTTCTTCTAGCCATCCAGGTTATTATTTGATGCGCTATACAATTGAAGAAACTCCAACAACAGTTCCAGATACTTCTATTTCTTATGTAAATCCGGGACAAGTTGGTATAAATGATTTAGATGTTGCAGACTTGAACATCACACCAAATCCAGCTAACGAACTTATAGCTGTTAACTTTACTTCTGGACAAGAACTAGCTGGAGTTGAAGTATTGGATTTAAGCGGACGAGTAGTTGCTAAAGAATCTATCATTGGTAAAATGAACATTGCAGTTGTTTCTACTTCTCACTTAAATAACGGAATGTATATCCTTCGTGCAACTAATGCACACGGCGCTTCTGTTACTACTAAAATCTTCATTGCACACTAAGTCTAACTTGAGTTACTATTTCAACCGGTTCATTTAATGGACCGGTTTTTTTGTTCAGAATCACGCTTCTTGGAATATTTGATTTTTCAATCTGTATATAGAATTGAAAATAAGGCGAGTAAGAGCCTTTGTATTCACTTTTGAATGTTCATTCTTTCAGGAAGTTAATTTGTCAGTTTCGCTTCTCTAATCTATTTTTAAAAGAAAAAACACATGAAGTTTTTTACCCTATTTGCAGCCACATTCTTAACTGTATCGATGAGCCTTCATGCTCAAACGATTAATTCTGACTGGGTGTCTTCACCCGGAGTAAATCACGTCAATCATTTAGTAACTCTAAGTGGTTCGATTGATCCAGGTCCTGCTGGTTCAGGTCAGAGCTGGAATTACGGAAGTTTAGTATCTGATTCCATGTATACCGAGTTTGTTGTTCCCCCAGCGAATGCTGCAGGTAATTCAAACTTCCCTACAGCAACTGTTGCCTTCGTTTCAAATGAAGATGTTTCATCGTATAATGCATTCTATACTGTGGATGCTAATGTTTGGGCTTCAATTGGTGCTTATGTAGCTTCTACCGATGGTAACATCTTGGTAAACTACACCAACCCAATGGATATGCTCCATTTTCCAGCGAGTTTGAACTCCACTTTTACAGATAACTATGCTATGACTTTTACTGCAGGTCCTCTAAGCTATTCACGAACAGGCACTAATGTAACTGTTATGGATGCATCAGGAACACTAAATACTCCTGCAGGTACTTTCAGCAATGTGCTAAGAATGATGTCCGTACAATCGTATGTTGACAATTTCGGCATTCCACTTCCTCCTCCTGCAGGCGAAGGAACTACTACAGTGTATAACTGGATTTCACCTGATTATCCTGGCGTTATTTTACTGTCAATTACAATTAATGAATCTGAAGGAGCGAGCAATACTTCTGTTTTTTATGTGAATCCTACTGAAGTTGGATTTGATCAAATTGCAAGTTCTACTATTGGCATTTATCCTAATCCAGCTAACGATCAGGTTCGCGTAACTGCCGATATGAATATTACTCGTGTCGAAGTGATGGACTTAAGCGGTCGAATGGTAACTACACAATCTATTTCTTCTAATCAATCGCAAGCACTTGTTTCTACTTCCGCTTTGAATAATGGTGTATATATCCTTCGTGCTGTAAATTCAAACGGCAACTCAACTTCAACACGTTTAGTTGTTGCTCACTAATCTTTTCTAAACGATCGAGAGCCGGAATATTTAAATGTTCCGGCTTTTGTTTTTCACAAAAAAAAACGCCCGAAGCAAAATCTGCTTCGGGCGTTTTCAATTAGAATAGTACTGGATTACGATAACTGTGCGGCTGCACGTTTACGCGTATTCTCATCCAAATGTATCTTACGAATACGTAATGCACTCGGAGTAATTTCTACATACTCATCTTTCTGAATATACTCCATCGCTTCTTCTAATGAGAATTTGATAGCTGGAGCAATACGCATCTTATCATCTGATCCAGATGCACGCATGTTCGTTAGTTTTTTCTCTTGGGTGATGTTTACCACCATATCACCTGCTTTATTCTGCTCGCCAATGATCATTCCAGTATAGACATCCTCACCTGGATCGACAAAGAAATATCCACGATCCTGCAATTTATCAATCGAATAAGCAATCGATTTACCTGGATCTTTCGCAATCATAACTCCATTGGTACGTTGCGGAATTTCACCTTTCCAAGGCTCGTAATCTTTAAAACGATGTGCTACAATTGCTTCTCCAGCTGATGCCGTTAACAAGTGATTACGCAAGCCGATAATTCCACGAGCTGGAATCTCAAACTCCAAATGTTGCATGTCGCCTTTCGGTTCCATCACGCGAAGTTCACCTTTACGCTGACTTACCAACTCAATCACTTTACCTGAATATTCTTCTGGTACATCAATCGTCAAAACTTCAACTGGCTCATGTTTCACATCACCAACTTCTTTGATGATTACCTGAGGTTGTCCAACCTGAAGTTCATAACCTTCGCGACGCATCGTCTCGATCAAGATTGACAAGTGAAGAATACCACGTCCGAATACCAAGAATGAATCAGCGGAGTTTGTTGGTTGAACTCGTAAGGCTAGATTTTTCTCCAATTCCT
>Ga0209097_10002161_pt1 | contig 16059 bp, 12 predicted proteins | sample AD_UKC052_MetaG_FD_184419 | JGI IMG/M metagenome (GOLD analysis project Ga0209097, IMG submission 184419) | Active sludge microbial communities of municipal wastewater-treating anaerobic digesters from USA - AD_UKC052_MetaG (SPAdes) (version 2) | ecosystem: Engineered > Bioreactor > Anaerobic >... | reverse complement strand
GCGCAGAGACCAGCGTGGGCAAATACCCCGTGGAGGTGGTGAAGGCCATGAACCGGATCCTGCTCGAAATGGAGACCAGCGAAGCCATGTTCAACGTGGAGCAGCCCGACCTGGAGAACGATGATCGCATGGTGACCGATGCGATCTGTATGGCCAGCGTGCGGATGGCCGCCGCGATCGATATCAAAGCCATCGTGACGATGACGCATAGTGGCTACACCGCTTATAAGATCAGCAGCATGCGGCCCAAGGCGCACATCTTCGCCTTCACCAGCAATAGGGCCATCCTGGGTACGCTCAATCTCGTTTGGGGTGTGCGTGCTCAGTTCTACGACAAGATCGTGAGCACGGACCATACGATCGCCGACATCAAGCACATCCTGCGTAGCAAGAAGCTAGTGGAGAAGGGTGATCTGTTGGTGAACGTGGCCAGCATGCCGATCGCCGAACAAGGCATGTCGAACATGCTGAAGCTGAGCCCGGCGTAACCTCAGATCGACTCGAGCAGGAAGTACCACAGGGCCACCGTCAGCAGTGACAGTGGTATGCCTACACCGACCATCATGTTCGCCAGCCTTGGCTTGAGCCCATGGGTGGAAGCTAGAATGGTGGCGGTGATCATCGGCGCCATGGCGCTTTCAAGAACGGATACGCGCACCACCTTGCCCGTGCCTTCGAGGACCACCACGTAGATCAGGAAGATGATAGCGGGTGCGAGGATGAGCTTGTATGCCAGGCCCAATCCCAAGAAGCCCCAATGCTTGCTTTGCTTTTCCACGCGTAACTGAAGACCCACCGCGATAAGGGCCACAGGGGTCACCGAGTTGCCTATGCGCAGTAGACCGCCGCGCACGCCTTCGCCGAAGTGCACGTCGAACAGGTTCATCCCTACCGCGAACGCGAAACCGATGAAGGGCGGGAAGAAGAGGATCTTCCGCGCCATGGCGGGAGCGTCCACCTGATGGCGCGAGTAGAGTGTGGCCACCACGATGCCCAGTGTGGAGAGCACCACGAAGGATCCTGGCTGGTCCACCAAGAGGGCCGTGCCAAGCGCTTCCTTGCCATAGACCGCCTCGATCACCGGGAACCCGATGAAGGAGGTGTTGCCCAGTCCTGCACAAAGGATGAGGCAGCCGGTGAGCTTGCGCGACCAACCGAAGGCCTTGCGCAGGGCGCCGAAGAACAGCCAAGCAGACCCGAAGCAGATCCACGCAACGGCGATAGGGTAGAGCAGTTCGCTTCCGCCGTCGATCTCCGGTATATGGTACAGGGCGAGAGCCGGTAGCGGTGCGTAGAGCACATATTGGTTCAGGGTGAGTGCCGCGTTCGGCGGAAAACTCGGCACCCGCTGCAACAACACGCCGGCGATCAGGCAGAAGATGAGGAGGAACAGACTGTCCATGGACCGTGCAAAGGAAGTGGGATCGGACCACCCACACGTCTCGGTCGAATGAGGATATCGCCCCCAGCTCACGAGTGCCGCGGATCGCGGTCAGGACCGGGCCGCACGACCCCACAGGAGGTCCCAATAGAATCCGGGTCGCTTCAGGCGCTCGCGCAGGTCCATATCGGTGAACATGCTGCTGATCGTATCGGCGAGTGCGGGATTCTTGTTCGCACGATCCACCACGAAGTCGAACAACCAGGCCTTGTCGGCCATCCGCTGTAAACGCGTGCTGATGGCGAGCTCCTTGCCGAGGCGTTTCCACACCCGCTCGTCGTAAAGTTCCGCGAAGTCGGCTGAGGTGTCGCCTTGCGCGAGCATCTCGGCAGCCCTATCCGCGGCATAAACACCGCTGATCATGGCATGGCTGATCCCTTCTCCGGTGAACGGATCGATGAGGTGCCCGGCATCGCCTACGAGCAAATAGCCGTCGCCGCTCAGGGATCTGCGCTTGCTGGCCAGTGGAAGACCCATGCCTTGCACGGCGCCTTCGATCCTAGCTTCTGCGAAGCGCGCTTTCAGTTGTGGATGCTCGTGCACGAGTTGGAGGAGCAGCGCCTTCAGGTCCGTGCGCCGCTTCCGGACCATATCACTTCGAAGGCCAAGGCCAACGTTCGCACGGCCGTCGGGTAACGGGAACACCCAGAGGTACCCTGGCAGCAGGTCCTTCAGGAAGATGAGCTCGATGAAGCCTTGCGGATCCAGATCATGAACGCCGTTATAGTAAGCCCGCACGCCAGCAGCGTGATGCTCGGGCTCCATGGGCAAGTGGGCTACGCTGCGGGCGAAGTGCGAGTTGGCTCCGGAGGCGTCGATGACGAGCTTGCAATGGATGATGGCTCCATCATTACAACTGATGCGCCAGCCAGCTTCCACGCGCTCGAACTGTTTCGCGGTGTGGTTCTCGAGGCATGTGATGCCGTAGGTGTCCTTCGCACGCTGGAAGAGCAGGTCATCGAACCGCAGCCGTGGTAGGATCACGCCGGGGGCTTCGCCCAAGCCGGTGTTTCGCGAGAAGGGAACACGTAATGCGCGACCACTCGGGGCCACGAACGTGACGCCCCAACTCGGCATCGCCAAGGCTTCGGCCTTCACTGCCGACGCCAGCTGAGCATCGAGGCGTTCGAGCGTCCTCATCACCTTGCCGCTAAGGGCATCGCCGCACACTTTGTCGCGCGGAAAGGTGCTCTTCTCCAGGATCACGCACGCTCTACCATGGCGTGCCAGTTGCAGCGCCGTTGCACAACCGCCGGGACCGCCGCCGATGATGCAGACGTCGGTACTGATCTCGGCGGACATCAATGGATCAGCTGCGGAAGGTGGCTGCGGAGAACTGATCCAGGAAGCGCACATCGTTCTCCCAGTACATGCGCAGGTCTGGCACGCGGTAGATCAACTGGGCGATGCGCTCCACACCCATGCCGAAAGCGAATCCACTGTAGATATCCGGATCGATACCGCAATTCGCCAACACCGCCGGATCCACCATGCCGCACCCCATGATCTCCACCCACCCACTGTGTTTGCAGATGTTGCATCCGGACCCACCGCAGATGCTGCAGCTCATGTCCACTTCGGCACTGGGTTCGGTGAATGGGAAATAACTCGGCCGCATGCGTATGGTGACATCAGGCCCGAACATGCTCTTGGTGAAATAGTCAAGCGTACCCTTCAACTCGGCGAAGCTCACGCCCTTGTCCACATACAAACCCTCGACCTGATGGAACATGCAGTGGGCGCGCGCGCTGATCGCCTCATTGCGATAGACCCGACCAGGCGATACCGTACGGATCGGTGGCTTGGTGCTTTCCATCACACGCACCTGTACGCTGCTGGTGTGTGTGCGCAGTGCGCGGTCCTCGCCTTTGACGAAGAAGGTATCCTGCATGTCGCGCGCCGGATGGTCCGGAGCGAAATTGAGCGCACCGAAGTTGTGGTGGTCATCCTCCACCTCGGGGCCTTGGCTCACCGTGAAGCCGATGCGACCGAAGACCTCCACGATGCGGGCGCGAACGATCGAGATAGGATGGTGGCTGCCCAAGGGTTCGGTCAGCGCGGGGGCGCTCATGTCCTGTGCCGGTCCCTTAGCCGGTCCCGATGCTTCCACACCCGACTTAAGCGCATCCAAGCGTGCTTGTGCCGCCTGCTTCAACTGATTCATGCGCTGGCCCAATGCACGTTTCTCTTCACCAGCCACTTGCTTGAAGGCCTCGAAAAGCTCCGTCACAGCGCCGTTGCGGCCCAACATGGCCACCCGGAACCTCTCCACCTCTTCGGCGGTCCGGGCGGTGGCGTTCTCCAATTCCGCCTCTAGGGCGGCGATACGTTCGGTCAAACTCATGGCAGTAGTCGCATGTACATCCGTATGTCCTCCATCGGTCGATCCCAGGTATTGCACCGGCTGGCGGCCATCGCGTCCAAGACCTCCAGGCCGGCGATCACTTCGCCGAAGACCGTGTAGGACCCATCCAGGCGTGGTTGGCCGCCTTCGAAGGCATAGGTACGGCGGTCTTCTTCAGTGTAGGTGAATGGTGCTCCCATGGAGGCGTTCCTTGCTGCGATCCGGTCAAGTTCTTCCTTGGTGTAGGTAATGCCGAGCACGAAGAAGAAGAGTTCGGAATGGGAGCGTTTGCCCAAAGTTGGGTCGTCACCGGCGGGTGTGGCGGAAAGCGCCCCTTTCTTGTGGATGGCCCCAGGCACCACGACCAATGGTAGACCGATGGAGTCGGCATTGAGACCTAGCAGAGTGCCAGCAGGGGCATGGGCCGACGCCGGATCACCTCCCTCAACGGCGAAGCCAGGGATCACACGGTGGAACAAGAGGCTGTCCATTTCGCCTGCTTTCACCCTGGAAATGAACCGGTCACGATGGTCGGGGGTCTCGTTGTAAAGGGCGATGACCATAGTACCTAGGCTGGTCCGGACTTCCACCATCGTGCGCTTCGCCACCACCTGCCCGGCTGCCGTGCCAGGCAACCACAGCCCGCAAATAATGGTCAGAAGGGTGAACCAAGCCCCTGTGCGTGGCTCGGTCGACTTGTTTACCTTTGGCATTCCCCGAAAAGCCCTTGATCTTCAAGGCCCCCAAAAGTAACCCAATGGCCACATCAACCTTCCGACGCGTTCTTACCAACGCCCTGATGGTCGCCGCACTTTCCGTTGGCTCAACGGCGTGCAATAAGGAGAAGCCCACCACGGTGGTGATCACCGTGAAGGATGCCGACGGCGCGTTGGTGCCTGACGCCTACGTGAAGCTCTTCGCCAACCCGGCCGTGCCACAGAAGCCCGACCTAACCCGCTTGTTGCAGGAAGGGACCACAAAGACCAATGGTACCGTGGAGTTCGATTACACCGGCCTCTACGAACAAGGGCAAGCAGGCTTCGCTGTACTGGATATCTACACGGAGAAGGATACGATGTTCGCCGAAGGCATCATCAAGATCCTCGAGGAGGAGACGAATGAGCAAACGCTCATTCTCGAGCGGATGCCCGATTAACAGGGATCACGCTTCGAAGTACGCCAGCACAGCCTCTTTCATCAAGCGTTCCTGTTCTTCCGCAGCCAACGGAGGAAGTCCCTTCACGCGTTCGAAGTGCGGCCATCCATCGGCGTCGCGCCCCAATTCCTTGTAGTAGCCATAGGGTAGCAGCACCACGCAGATGGCGATGTGCATGAGAGCGACCTTCTCATCCTTCTTGAAATCGCGTGCGTGCTGACCGAGCTCCTGCACGCCGATCAGGAAGAGCACAGCGTTGAGATCGAGCGTGCCCGCGTCGAATCGGCCGGAGAGTTTGGTCACCAGATCGCGCCAGCGTTTTTCGAATGCGAGGTCCACGGGTGGTTGGGTATGGGCGTGCGAAGTTCTTCCGATCTTCACCAACTCACACCATGGTATGAACTGGATCGATTGGATGATCATCGCTGTAGCCGCTTTCGCAGCGGTGAAGGGCTTTTCCCGCGGGTTCATCGTGGAGCTGGCGTCGCTGGTGGCTTTGGTGTTGGCCATCTGGGCCGGCTTGCACCTGAGCGAGCGGGTAGCAGCGGCCATCGGACTAGGCATCGACAATGCCGCGCTCGCCTTCCTCGTCACCTTCCTGTTGGTGTTGTTGGTGATCCACCTGCTCGCGCGTTTCCTCACCACCTTGGTGGACATCGCACAGCTGAGCCTGCCCAACAAACTCGCGGGTGTGCTTTTCGGTGCTGTGCGCGCTTTGTTCACGCTCAGTGTGGCCTTCAATCTCTTCATGGGTTATTCCGATGGTGCCATCCCACCCGCTAAGGCAAGTGAGGCATCGACGCTCTATTCGCCCGTAGAGGCTTTCGCGCCGGTGCTGGTCCCTGCGCTGGGCGAGACCAAGTGGATCAAGAACGTGGTGGACCAAGCCCGTAAAGAGCTGGATGAAGTGGTCGAGTGATCAAGCCTCGATGCCCTTCGGGCGACGCAGGCGATACACGAAGTAGAGCATGCTGACCCCTGCGGCAAGGGCGACAAAGCTGGTGTGCCAACCCGTGAACGCAGCGATGCCGGTGCGGTGAAGGACGAACACCACGGTGCCGGCCATGTAGAGCAGGCGGAAGATCTCCAAGCCTATAGCCCAACCGCGCGCTTGCAGAATGCCACCCCAGCTAGTGATCATCAAGAATATGCCGACCGAGAGCACCACACGATCCATGGCGGAAAGCGGTAGGGCCATGTTGATGGTGACGTACATGTAAGCGAGGCCGAGCATCACCTGTGCGATGATGTATCCCTTCATACCCGCGAAGGGCTCGCTCTGGTATTTCTGTTGTTCGGCCAACGAGTAGCCGAGCACCGTTGGCGAGGGTTCGGCACTCACATCCGAAGGCCGCCATCCAGTGGGCATGAACCAGATGCGCAGCTTATCCCACCAGCTGCGTGTGTGCCAAGCATCACTCCAGAGTTGCCGCCAATATTGGAAGTTGATGAAGATGGGGTCCCACGTACGTGGCGGATGTGTGATGCCATAGCACACCTCCTCGTCCTCATCCTCGAAGCTCCCGAAGAGCTTGTCCCAGATGATGAGGAACTCCGAGTAGTTCTTATCGATGTACTGAGGATTCACGCCATGGTGGACCCGGTGGTGTGCCGGAGCCACGAAGATCCGCTCGAACCAGCCCATGCGCTTGATCAACCGAGTGTGGTGCCAATAGGCGAGCAACAGGTGGATGGCGGCCACGGCGTAGACCTGCTCGGGCGAAAATCCGATGAGCACAAGGATCCAATCGAAGAAGAGGAACTGGAACAGCCGTTGGGTGAAGCTGGCGCGCAGGCCCACCGAAAGATTCATCTCCTCGCTGCTGTGGTGCGGCATGTGTGCGGCCCAGAAGATGTTCACCCGATGCCCTGTGCGGTGGAACCAGTAGAACACGAAGTCGGAAATGACCAACAGGCCGAGCATGCTGTACCACGTGGTGGGGATCTGCCAAGGTGCGAACTGGTAGAGCCAGCCGTACCAGGTATACACGAAGAAGGCCACGGCCAGATTGATGCACTGGTTACCGATCCCGGTGCCGAGGTTGGTGATTGTGTCCTGGAAGTTGTAGACGCCTTTGCGTGCGACCGTGCTGTAGACGATCTCCAACAGCAGTAACACGATCACCAAGGGGGTGATGAAGGCGTAGACGTTCATGGCTACGCCAAGATACGCGCCTTCACAATGCCACTTTGATGCCGTGTTGGGTCAAGAGGCCCGGCAACCCGTGGAGGTCGAAGTGCGCACCTTTGATACGGTTCCTGGTCGGATCGATCAGGAAGTTGCGGGCTGTACGTAGATCCGCGCTTGTGAGGTCCGTCTCGTCGAAGACCGCACCAGACAGGTCGCAATCATCCAACACGGCTTGTTGAAGTCCTGCTCCACTGAGATCGACCTCCACCAATGAACAGCCTTTGAAGACCGTGCTTTTCAGCGGAAGTGACCGGAAGATGGCGAAGTCAAGCCGACATTGCTCGAAGCGCAACGCCAACAAGAAGGGATGACTCCGGTCGAACGGAACACCGATCAACTTACAGCCGCGAAAGACCACTTGCCGGAAGCCGGTGCGATCCACGCGGGCATTGCTGAGGTCACATTGCTCGAAGGTGCATTCGGTGAAGATCGCCTTCTGGAGATCGGCTTCCATCCACCGGCCGTTGCGGAACGTGCAGCGCTCGAACTCCGCACCTGCGAAACCCGCCGGCGGTAGTTCAGCGGCGTTGAAGACCGTGTCCTCGTGGTGTTTCATCGATCAACGTTCAATCGCGCGAAGACATCCAAACTGATGTGCCGACCCTCCTTCACCTCACAGTCGCGCAATGTGCCTTCATGCACGAAGCCGGCGCGTTGAAGTACACGAGCACTAGCGCTATTCTCCGTTTCCACTTCGGCCATGATCCGGTGCAGGCCCAGCACCTCGAATGCATGGTGGATCACTATGGGAAGCACATCGCTTATGATGCCTTTGCGCCAATGCTCCGGCAACAGCCAGAAGCCGAGCTCGCAGCGCCGGTGCTGTGCCACGATGTGGTTGATGCCGATGGCACCGCAGAAGGCGTGGTCGCTCGTGGCGCGGATGGCCCACCATTGACCGCTACCCTCGCGCGCTATCGAGGCGTACCAATCCATCTGCTCCTGCGTAGCCTCCAGTGTCGGGTAGCTTACCGCATAGTGTCGCACCACATCCGGGTGCGAGAGTCCACGGTGGATGTACACCTTGTCCTCAGCAATGATGGGCTGAAGTTCGTACCGACCAGTAGCGCTGCGCATGCGTACCGTTCTTAGGCCCTCGAAGAGGCATCGGAGGCCGGATCAGCCCTTACGAACACGCACGGCGTTCATGCCACGCGGTCCGCGTTCGGTCTCGAAGATCACCTTGTCGTTCTGCGTCACATCATCCAACAGCCCGCTCACGTGAACGAAATAGCGCTCCTGCGTGCCGTCTTCCTTGATGAAGCCGAAGCCCTTCGATGTATCGAAGAAATCGATGCGTCCAGTGTGCTCGTTGCTCACCTCCTCATGTTCGCGGCGCGGCACACCGATCTCGATATCCTCCAGGGAGACCTCCTTCCGTTTGGTGGGGTCTGGAGGGGTACTGGTGATCATCCCGTTCTCGTCCACGTAGGCCATCATGCTATCCAAGCCACCGCCACTGGCGTTGGCCTTGCGCTCTTCTTTCCGGCGCTCCTTCTCTTCGTGCTTCTGCTGGCGCTTCTTTTCCTTCTCGCGCTTGTTGAACGATCCTGATGATGCCAATTGAGGGGTGTGCTTGTTATGCCGTTCCAACCACTACCCGAATGTCGGGCAGCCCGGTAGGCGATATAAAGATAGGGTTTCCGCGCGCTTCAGCGGATGCACGGACCTGATCAACCCCGCATCGCTGCGATCCCCGGCAGCACTTTGCCTTCGAGATACTCCAGCATAGCACCACCACCGGTGCTCACGTAGCTGATCTTGTCGGCCAGCCCAAACTGGTTCACAGCGGCTACGCTATCCCCGCCGCCTACGAGCGAGAACGCGCCCTTGCTGGTGGCTTCGGCGACGGCATTGGCGATGGCGATCGTGCCCTGCTGGAAAGGCTCCATCTCGAACACGCCCATGGGCCCGTTCCACAGGATGGTCCTGCTGCCCAGGATGGCGATGCGGAACGCCTTGATGCTATCGGGTCCGATGTCCAAGGCCATCCAACCATCGGGCACGGCGTCCGCGGCGCATTGGTCGGTGTTGGCCGTGGCGGCGAAGGCATCGGCCACCACGGCGTCAGTGGGGATGTGCAGTTTGACGCCCTTTGCCTTGGCCTTCTCGATCACGGTGCGCGCGGTGTCCAGCAGATCCTCCTCGACCAGGCTCGAACCCGTACTGCCACCCATCGCCTTCACGAAGGTGTTGGCCATACCGCCACCGATGATCAACTCGTCGCAACTCTTGAGCAGGTTCTCCAGCACCTCGATCTTGCTGCTCACCTTGCTGCCACCGACAATGGCGGTCATGGGACGCGCGGGGTTGCCGAGCACCTTGCCCACGCTGTCGATCTCCGCCTGCATGAGGTAGCCGAAGAGCTTGGCCGTGGGGAAGTAGTTGGCCACGATGGTGGTGCTGGCGTGTGCGCGGTGCGCGGTGCCGAAGGCGTCGTTCACGTACACATCGCCCAGTTCGCTCAAGGTCTTGCTGAAGGCCTCATCGCCCGCTTCCTCCTCCGGGTGGAAGCGCAGGTTCTCCAACACCAGCACTTCGCCGGGCTTTAGGGCAGCGGCCTTGGCCTTGGCGTCAGGGCCAACGCAGTCGGTGGCGAAGAGCACAGGCTTGCCGAGCAGAGTGCTTAGGTGTTCCGCTACGGGCTTCAGGCTCATCGCCGGGTTCACCTTGCCTTTGGGACGGCCCAAGTGGCTCATGAGGATGGCGCTGCCGCCATCGCCGGTGATCTTGTTCACGGTGCGTACGATGGCGCGGGCGCGGCTGTCATCGGTGACCCGGCCGTTGGCATCCTGGGGTACGTTGAGGTCCACGCGGACCAGGGCTTTCTTGCCGGCGAACGAGGTGGTGTCCATGGTGAGCATGGCGCGAAATTAGGGGAGCGGTGCCAAGCGGGATGGTCGGCACCCGATCGGGATCAGCTCTTGGGGTGCGCGCTGTAAGGCGTGGAGGGCATTGAGGAAAGCAATTGCAGATGGTGGGTGCTTTTCGGATCGGTGTGGTTTTGTAGATGATCCATTACACAGCAGGAGAACTCACACCCACACGTTCAAATCTCTTATGGACCGCAGGTTCCAACGGTCCTGGCCGGAGATAGGTTTGCCGCCTCTCCCCTATGACTTCGCGGTGATCCCATCGAATCCTTGAGCCCATGCGCGCACTTCTTTCCGGACTTTTCCTCGTGATCCTCGCCATCCGCACCACCGCACAGGTGGCTGTTTGTGGCACCCCCGGCATCGATGGTCCTGCGAACGCAGCGGCGGTGATCAACTCGTATTTCGCCATCAACGGTAACCAGTCGGTCCCTGCTGGATCGACATCGTTGGTATTGGGGGCGGTACCGGCCACGGATGCATCGGGCAATACCTACGGAAGTATCGCCATCGCGCCGGGTGACCTGGTCCTCATCATCCAGATGCAGGATGCGGACATCACTACCGCGAACAGCGACCTCTATGGTGGGAATAGCGCAACGGGTGGCCCGGATGGACTGGGGGGTACGGGATACACCGCGCTGAACAGTACCGGTCGTTATGAATACCTGGTCGCCACCAACAGTGTGGCGCTCACCGGTGGCACCCTCACCTTCAGGGCTGGAGGAACTGGCGGTGGTACCGTATTCGGCTTTGTCAATCAGGATGGTACAGCAACGGTATCGCAGAAGCGCTTCCAAGTGGTGCGTGTGCCTCAGTATTCCAATCTGACCTTGACATCCGACCTGATCTGCCCTCCTTGGAATGGAAGTGCGGGCGGCGTGCTGGCCTTCGATGTGGCAGGCTCATTCAATTTCGGGGGATTCACGGTGAACGCCAATGCACGCGGTTTCCGGGGCGGGTACCAGGACCAAGCGGCCTCGGGCGCCAATGTGAGCACCACCTACGTGACCACCTCCCTGACCGAATCCTCCGGAAAAGGGGAGAACATCGCCGGCACACCGCGCTACATGTGGAACGGCTTCAATCCGGTGGACCTTGGTGCTACGTGGAACGGCTTTCCTGGGGGCGACTTCGGGCGCGGAGCACCGGGTAACGGAGGTGGTGGTGGTAACGACCACAATGCGGGTGGCGGTGGCGGTGGTAATGGTGGTGCGGGCGGTGTGGGTGGTTTGGGTTGGCAGGGTGCTGGTGGTACCAATCCCAGCGGCGGACGTCCCGGAGTGGGCATTCCCCAAGCCTTGGGTCGACTCTACCTGGGCGGCGGCGGCGGCGGTGGCGATGCGAACAACGCCACCACCGGTGTAAGAGGCGGTGTAGGCGGTGGTCTGGTCATCATGAACGTGGGCAACATCGTAGGAGCGGGCACCATTACAGCCAATGGCTCCGATGGCGAGCCCGGCGTGTTCGGAACTGCCCCGGACGGCGCAGGTGGTGGTGGCGGTGCCGGCACCATTTTCGTCAATGCTTCGCAGCCCAGTCCGACCGCCAACCTGACCCTTCAGGCCAATGGTGGCCGCGGCGGGAATACCCTCAATGATAACGGGTTCGAGCATGGACCCGGCGGCGGCGGCGGTGGTGGTGTGATCTGGTACAACCTGCCGGGGGCCACGATCAGTGCCGTAGTGACCGGTGGCGCTTCTGGTCGAGCGAACAACGGTGCAGGTATCGTACACGGATCAGCAGATGGTCAAGGCGGTAGTTCCAATGTGTTCGCGTCGGCTTCGCTGCCAACGTACCTGCAGGGTACCAGCGCCAGCTGCCTGCCTACGATGTCCGTCACCAAGACCTCGGCCAGCGCTACTTCCGGCCTGTCCGTGCCGCAGGGCGCCAACACCACCTACACCTTGGTGGCCTCCAACGCCACTGCGGGAGGAGGTGCAGCGGCCGTGCAGGTGCGTGACCTGCTTCCCTCTGGCTTCAGCTTCGTATCCGCCACGGCCACCTATGCCAATGGCGCTTCCGGACCGGCCACCCTCACCAATCAGGGTACTGCACAGGAGCCGGTGTTGGGCGACTTCGCACTTCCCGCTGGTGGGACGGTCACCATTGAGCTGACCGTATCGGTGAATGCCGCCCAGGCACCCGGTGTGTACCACAATGGTGCGGAGATCAGTTACCCGGATCCCACACGCACAAGTGCTTCTCCCGATCGACGCATCTCGCCCGCCACCAACGCCTATGCGGGCAGCAACACCACCTATCAGACCGGTGGGTCCGTTCCTGGAAGCAATTACAGCAATGCCGTCGGCGGCCCTGCTGGTGAGAACGTCTTTGTGCTGGCCATTCCCCGGCCCGGCAACGATGCCTTCACCATGAACGAGGATGCCGTGCTGAGCGATGTGCTTAGCACCAACGACAGCGATGCCGATGATCCACTGTCCTCGCTCATCTGGTCCTTGTTGGACGGAGGTACCGCGGCGGCCAATGGCACCGTGGTGGTGAACGCGAACGGCACCTTCACCTACACGCCGAACCCCAACGTGAACGGCACGTTCGTCTTCGAGTACAACCTCTGTGACGATGACGGCCTGTGCGGTGTGGGAACGGTGTCGATCACTGTGAACGCCTTGCCTGATGCCCCTGTGGCCAATGACGACAACGGTGGCACCCTTACGGAGGACGGCCCCAACGGCTTCGTGAACATCCTGACCAACGACACCGATGCCGATGGTAACCCCAGCGGTCCTACCAATGGTGTGGGTCAATTCACTGTGGACTTGGACCTGACCACTGCCGGGTTGCAGACCACCATCACCACCGCGCAAGGCACCTGGATCTACAACCCCGCGAACGGAGCCATCGACCTGGCATTGGCCGCCAACGTGAACGGCCCGGTCACATTGCCATACCGCCTCTGCGACCCCACGGGACTCTGCGACGATGCCACGATCACCTTCACGGTAACCGCCGTGAACGATGTGCCGATCGCCAACAACGATAACGGCGGCACGCTGCAGGAGGATGGACCCAATGGCACCATCAACGTGCTGCTGAACGACACCGATGCCGATGGCAACCCCACGGCACCCACCAACAACTTCGGGCAATTCTCGGTGGACCTCGATCCCGACGCGGTAGGGCTGCAGATCATCTTCACCACCACCCAGGGCGTATGGACCTACAGCGGCGCCACGGGCGTGGTCACCTTTGATCCGGCGACCGACTTCAATGGCACCGCCACACTCACCTATGTGCTGTGCGATCCGGCCTTCGGTTGCGATGATGCGGTGATCACCTTCACGGTGGACCCGGTGAACGACCCGCCGGTGGCGAACAACGATGCGGTGACCATCGCCGAGGATGGACAGGCCACGTTGAGCGTGGTGACCAATGACAACGACATTGCTGACGGCGGTGCGCTTGACCTCACCTCGCTCACCGTGATCGATGGGCCGAACAGCGGTACGGCCGTGGCCAACACCGATGGTACCATCACCTACACGCCGGGGCTCAACTTCACCGGCAACGATACGGTGACCTACCGCATCTGCGACCTGGGAACGCCGCTGCCCGCCCTCTGCAGCACGGCCATCCTGGTGATCACCGTAACGCCGGTGAACGACGGACCTGTGGCCAACGATGACACCGGTGCATCCTTGACGGAGGACGGCCCCAACGGTACGGTGAGCATCCTGACGAACGACACCGATGTGGACGGCAACCCTGCCGCACCCACCAATGGACCCGGCCAGTTCACGGTGGATCTGAACGCAGGCACCGCGGGCATCCAGACCACGGTGACCAATGCACAAGGCGTGTGGACCTACAACGCCACGACCGGTGTGGTCACCTTCGACCCGGCCGATAATTTCAACGGCACCGCTACGCTCACCTATGTGCTCTGTGATGCTGCGGGCCTCTGCGACAATGCCGTGATCACCTTCGGGGTGACGGCGGTGAACGATGCGCCAGTGGCCAACGACGATAACGGTGGCTCCATCATCGAGGATGGTGCCAACGGCATCGTGGACATCCTCACCAACGACACCGATGTGGAGGGCAACCCCACCGCACCCACCAACGGTCCGGGGCAGTTCACCGTGGATATGGACCTCGCCACAGCAGGGGTGCAGGCCACCATCACCACCGCGCAAGGCGTATGGACCTACAACCCGGCTATCGGCCTGGTGGTCTTCGATCCCGCCAACAACTTCACCGGATCGGCAACCACCTCCTATCGACTCTGCGATGCCGCCGGACTCTGCGACGATGCGCTCATCACGTTCACGGTGACCGCGGTGAACGATGCGCCCGTGGCCAACGATGACAACGGTGGCAACCTTGTGGAGGATGGCGCCAATGGTACGGTGAGCGTGCTGCTCAATGACACCGATGCCGAAGGCAACCCAAGTGCACCCACCAACAACGCAGGACAGTTCTCCGTGGATCTTGATCCCGCCACGGTAGGCCTGCAGACCAGCTTCACCAATGCACAAGGAGTTTGGACCTACAGCGGCGTGACCGGCGTGGTCACCTTCGATCCCGCCACGCACTTCACCGGAACGGCCACGCTCACTTACCAGCTCTGCGATCCAGGTCCGCTCTGCGACAACGCCGTGATCACCTTCGTGGTGGGACCGGTGAACGACCCGCCGGTGGCCAACGACGATGCGGTGACCATTGCGGAAGGCGCCGTGGCCACCCTCAACGTGCTCACCAACGACAATGACCTGATCGATGGCGGCGGACTGGACCTGTCCTCGCTCACCGTGATCGATGGGCCGAACAGCGGCACGGCCGTGGCCAATACGGATGGCACCATCACCTACACACCGGGCCCCGACTTCAACGGCAACGACACCGTGACCTATCGCATCTGCGACCTGGGAACACCGCTGCCCGCCCTGTGCAGCACGGCCCTCTTCGTGATCACCGTGACACCGGTGAACGATCCGCCGGTGGCCACCGATGACAACGGCGGCACCCTCACCGAGGATGGCCCCAACGGTACCGTGAGCATCCTGCCCAACGACACCGATGCGGAAGGCAACCCCACCGCACCCACTAACGGCGTCGGTCAATTCACCGTGGACCTGGCCCCTGGTGCTCCCGGCGTGCAGACCAGCTTCACCAGCCCACAAGGTGTGTGGACCTATGATGTCGCCACCGGCGTGGTCACCTTCGATCCGGCCCTCAACTTCACCGGCACCGCCACCACCATCTACACGCTCTGCGATCCGCAAGGCCTGTGCGACAACGCCGTGATCACCTTCGTGGTGAGCCCGGTGAACGATGCGCCCGTGGCCACCGATGACAACGGCGGCAGCATCCTGGAGGACGGCCCCAACGGCACGATCAATGTGCTATTGAACGATACTGATCCTGACGGCAACCCCACCGCACCGACCAACGGTGCAGGCCAGTTCACCGTGGACCTGGACGTGAACACCCCGGGCCTGCAGACCACGGTGACCACCGCACAAGGCGTATGGAGCTACGATGCTGTCACGGGTATCGTGTCCTTCGATGGAGTGGACCACTTCAATGGTACGGTGACCCTCACCTATCAGTTGTGCGATGCGGACGGCCTCTGCGATCCGGCCGCCATCACCTTCATCGTGGCGCCCGTGAACGATCCGCCCGTGGCCAACGATGATGTGGACAACATGCTGCCCAACACCACGCTGATCACCAACGTGTGGGCGAACGACAACGACCTGCTCGATCAGTCGCCGGTGGATGCAGCGAGCATCACCATCATCGGCGGACCTGACAACGGCACGGCGGTGGCCAACCCCGATGGCACCATCTCCTATACGCCTACTGCGAACTACGTGGGCAACGACACCATCACCTACCGTATCTGCGACCTCGGTGTGCCCGCGCCTCCCTTGTGCGATACGGCCATCCTGGTGATCACCGTGACCAATGCATTCCCCCTCGCGGTGGATGACAACGTGCTCCTGAACGAGGACGCCTTCGTGGTGATCACCGTGCTGCAGAACGATGACGCCGTGAGCGGGGTGCTCGTGCCCAGCTCGGTGCAGGTGA
>Ga0209097_10002154_pt1 | contig 16116 bp, 7 predicted proteins | sample AD_UKC052_MetaG_FD_184419 | JGI IMG/M metagenome (GOLD analysis project Ga0209097, IMG submission 184419) | Active sludge microbial communities of municipal wastewater-treating anaerobic digesters from USA - AD_UKC052_MetaG (SPAdes) (version 2) | ecosystem: Engineered > Bioreactor > Anaerobic >... | reverse complement strand
GGCAAAATAGGGATTGGTACCACCCTTGGTTTCGGCGATCACCCGGAAGGGAGGCAACAGGTTGGGCAGATAAGCATCCTTAAACCAGTGATAGGCTTTTTCACCTTCCCCCAGCCGTGCATATAAGGTAGTGAATACCGCCTGTGTCATAGCGGGTGTACCCTCGTTGGGTACCCGTGTTTCATAATAAGCGAGGTCTTTACGGATGGCTTTCGGATCAGTCACTTCTTTTAATGGATAAGACAACAGATTTACATCGGCCTGTTTGATTCCCTCACCGGCATAGGCCGCATGTTCTTTTGTTACGCCATCCGGGAATTTCAGGATGGGTATATTGGCATGCACCTGCATCCAGACCGGATCGGGGGCAATGCCTAAAAGGTTCGCTGCTTCGGTAGCAAACTGCAGATTGGCCCGGGCAGCTGCATTGGTAAAGGCGTTATTATTTACATTCTCCGCCCACTCATCGGCGGCTACTACATTATTAATATCATATTGACCAGGACCTTTTCTTTCCACGCGGCTGGCCCAGAAATCAGCGGTGGCTGATAATAACGGCCAACCTTTTTCACGCAACCAGTTTTTATCCTGGGTTACACAATAATAATTCCAGGCAGCAATGGCCACACAGCCCGTGATATGATGTTCAAAGGGGCCGCTCAAGGCCCATACCGGTGTTTCTTCCACACCGGAATCCGCACTTTCCCAGGGAAACATGGCGCCCTTATAACCTTTGCTGAATGCGTTTCTCTTCGCAGCCTCTAACCGCTGGTAACGGTATTCGATCATACTCTTTGCCAGTTCCGGATGCAATACGAGCATGGCGGGATACATCCACAATTCCGTATCCCAGAACACATGGCCATTGTAGCCCAGTCCGCTCAGTCCCATAGGCGATGGCGACAAAGCCGTGCCTTCCCGCGTAAACGAATACAAGTGATACAACATACTGTGTATATCCTGCTGGGCCTGTGGATCGCCTTCAATGGTAATATCACTTTTCCAGAGTTCATCCCAGGCCTGGGTATGAAATTGCAGCAGCCGCTCCCTTCCTTCCAGTTTCGCAAAGATGCTGGCCCTTTCGGCTTCATTCAGCGGATCATCATGATGGGCAGAAGTAATGGAAGAGCCAACAATTGAGAAACGATAGGTTTCGCCGGCTTTCACATTCCGGGAAAATTTCATAAGGTGCATATTATTGTCCCACATTTCATGAATGACGCGGGGTTCCTGTCCATGTGCTTCCGGGAATAAAAATGTATTACTCGCACAGAGCTGCAGTTTACCGGTCGGACTCTTCGCGGTGGAGGTAAGCAGACTGATCGTTACATGGGGACGGTCAATTTCATTGTAATAATTCTGTACTTCTTTTAAGGCATCCGGCGCTTCCATCACACTGGCACCGCCCAGGCGAAAGTCTTTTTTTGCCGTGATGGAAATATCCATCAATACGGTATAGGGCAGCTGTCTTAATGAGTAATAGGTATAACTGATCCGGGCTTTGTCTCCATAATCAAAGGAAGTGGTAAACGCCGCTTTTTTCATATCCAGTTCCTGTTGCAGGTTGAGGGCATTATTACTGCCTATACTTTGGCCATCAATATCGAGCCGCATGTTGAGCAGGTTAAAGCTTTTCAGAAAATTGCTCACCCGGCCCCGGCCATAGAGATCATAGGCGCCGGCCAGCACTACTTCTTTTACTTTAAAAGGTTCGGGGGAGGAAACAATCCCGATCATTCCGTTGGCAACGGTGATCCCGTAATAATTTCCCGGGTCAGGTTTACCGGATTTGATCTTCCATGGATCCGGTTGACCAGTAACAGAGAGCCCGGTTATACTTATATATAATGTTAGACAAAGCAATCGTCGCATACAGTCAATTTGAAGTAAATTAAGCAGTCCTTGCTTACCATCCGGTGTTATGGATTTACGAAAACGATTCCGGTGGATAATCCATCTGCCCTTTTTTTGCCGTAGCTGTAAAGCGTTTTTGGGTGATTCTAATCAGCCAGACCGGCTGACTTAAGCCCTTCCTGGGACCGGAACATATTGTTTAAATATTGTTAATCAATGATTTGATTTATTAAACAAGGTATTCTGCACTGGAATTTTTTTTGCAGATTCAGATTCTTTTTTAAAAATAATTTTTGGAAGCCTTAAAATAATGCTAATATTGTGTGTTTAATACACATTCAAATGTGTCTTTGATACATAATGTGTGGATGATAACAAGATTGCTAAAAATTTAATGATTGCTTATGTTGCCCCAAAAACTGATGAAGGCAGCCAGTCTTATAATACTGGCGTTATTGGCGCAGATCTCCTTTGCGCAAGACAGAGTGATTACAGGAAAAATTACTGATTCCAAAGATGGTTCCCCCGTACAGGGAGCAAGTGTGGTGGCCAAAGGTAACCGCACCGGTGCTCAGACTGGCGTTGACGGGACTTTCCGCATTTCAGTACCTGCTACTGTAAACACACTGATCGTATCTTCTGTTGGCTTTGCCACACAGGAAGTATCTATTGAAGGAAAAACTTCGGTGGAAGTATCCCTGGTTGTCGTCAATGCTTCGATGGGCGAAGTAGTGGTGGTAGCCTATGGTACCCGCAGAAGGGGAGACCTGACCGGATCCGTTACATCGGTATCCGCCAAGGATTTCCAGAAAGGAAATATCAACTCACCCGAGCAATTGCTTCAGGGTAAGGTAGCTGGTTTGCAGGTTACCACCGGTGGTGGTTCTGCCGGCGGCGGCAGCCGTATCCGGATCCGGGGTGGTGCTTCCCTGAATGCCAGTAATGATCCGCTGATCGTTATTGACGGGGTGCCTGTAGAGGGTAACGGGGTGGCTGGTTCCGCCAACCTGCTGAACTCCATCAACCCGAATGATATTGAATCCATGACGGTGCTGAAAGACGCTTCTGCAACCGCGCTGTATGGTTCAAGAGCCTCTAACGGGGTGCTGATCATTACCACTAAAAAGGGAATGAAAGGAAAAATGAAATTCACGTATAATACCATGTTCTCCGTAGGTATTATCGGCGATAAAGTGGATGTACTGAGCGGTGACCAGGTACGCAGTATCATTGATGCCGATGCGGCTGCTACCGGAAATAACACCTATAAAAATCTGTATGGACAATCCAATACCAACTGGCAGGATGAAATCTACCAGGCTGCTTTTGGATTTGATAATACCATCAGTGCCAGTGGTAGTCTTGGAAAGATTCCGTTCCGCGCATCACTGGGCTACCTGAATCAGGACGGTATCCTGAAGACCAATAATTTCAGCCGCTTCAGTACCGCAATCAACCTGAACCCCAAATTCCTGGAAGATCACCTGAGCGTGAATGTATCGGTAAAAGCCAGCCAGACCAAGAACCGCTTTGCAGATGAGGGCGCGATTGGGAATGCGGTAAGCTTTGACCCGACTCAACCTACAACTACCGGCAACAAAGCCTGGGGTGGTTATTGGGAATGGTTACAGAATGATGGCAACCCCATCGATCTGTCAAACCGTAACCCGCTCGGTTTACTGAACCTCCGCGACAACCGCTCCAAAGTGGGTCGTGTGATCGGTAACGTACAACTGGATTATAAACTGCATTTCTTCCCCGACCTGCATATCCTGGCCAACCTCGGTATGGATTATATGAGTGGAAGTGGCAACGATAATATTGATTCATTATCTCCCACTAACTATAAAGTAGGTGGTCGCAGAACGTATTATGAGCAGCAGAAAGTCAACAACCTTGCAGACTTCTCCTTGTTCTACACGAAAGAAATCAAGAGCATCCGCAGTAAGATTGATGTGCTGGCCGGTCATAGCTACCAAAGCTTCCTGACTAAAGTAACCAACCTGCCTTCTTTCAGTTACAGGGCGATTGCCGATCCTACCCGTCCGGGTAAACTGGATACGATCCAGGGTTCCGAACCGACCTTCCTGACTGACCGTCCGGAATACCGGCTGGAATCTTATATCGGCCGTATCAACTTCACCGTGATGGATAAATACCTGCTGACCGCTTCTATCCGGAGTGATGCGAGTTCTAAACTGAACCCGGATGACCGCGTAGGTTATTTCCCTGCCGTAGCACTGGCCTGGAAAATGAGGGATGATTTTTTCAGAACGTCTAATGTGGTTACCGACCTGAAACTCCGCCTCGGCTGGGGTATCACCGGACAGCAGGATGGAATCGGTTACTATTCTTATCTGCCCCGTTATTCACTCGGTAATGCTTCTGCCCAATACCAGTTTGGTAATTCTTTTGTAAGTGTGTTGCGTCCTGAAGGTTATGATCCTAACCTGAAATGGGAAACCACCACTACTTCCAATATCGGACTTGATTTCGGTTTTGCGAAAAACAGGATCTCCGGTAGTATCGATTTTTATTCCCGTAAAACAGAAGATCTGCTGGCAAATGTAGCCGTAGCTGCCGGTGCCAACTTTGTAAATGAGATCGTAACGAATGTTGGGGATATCAAAAGCGAAGGCGTTGAGTTAACCATCAACACCACACCGGTGAAAAACAAAAACCTGACCTGGGATTTCGGTTTCAACTATACCTATAACCAGGCAGAAATCACCAACCTGTTGAAAAATCCCGATCCGAATTTTAAAGGACAGGACGTGACCTTCATCGGTGGCGGTACCGGAAACAATATCGGTATTCATGCTGTAGGAGAAACGCCTTATACCTTTATCATGTACAAACAGATCTATGACGAAAACGGGAAACCGATCGATGGACTGTTTGAAGATATCAACCGCGATGGTATCATCAATAATGATGACCGCTACCTGTATAAAAAACCGGCTGCTGATGTACTGCTGGGTATCAACACACAGGTTACTTATAAAGAGTTCACGTTTGGTCTGGCCGGTCATGGTGCCTTTGGCAACTACCTGTACAATAACGTAAACTCCAACAACGGGGTGTTAAGGGCGATCAAGAACCCGATCAACTTTATCGGTAATGCCACTACGGATTACCTGAACACCGGGTTCGATAACAACCGTTATTTCTCCGATTACTATATTGATAATGCTTCATTCTTCCGCCTGGACAATATCAACTTCGGATACAATGTGGGCCGCATCCTGAAAGACAAAGCCTCCATGCGGGTATCCGCCAGCGTGCAGAACGTATTTGTGATCACAAAATATAAAGGACTGGATCCTGAAAATGCAAGCGATGGTGGTGTAGACAACAATATCTATCCCCGGCCGCGTATTTTCTCACTTGGATTCAACTTTGATTTTTAATTAAAAAAATTATTGAGTTATGAGACATATATCAATAAATAAATTCATTCTGGCAGGTGCCTTCCTGGTAACCCTGGCATCCTGCTCAAAAAAGCTGGATCTGTTTCCGCAAAATGACCTGACCAACGAAACCACTTATTCCACCGCCGCCGGTTACCGTGCGGTACTGGCTAAAGTGTATGCCGGTCTGGCCACTACCGGTAATGCCGGTCCTGCCGGTGCATCGGATATACAAGGACTGGACGAAGGTTCCCAGTCGCCCTTTATCCGTAGTTTCTTCAATTGCCAGGAACTGCCCACTGATGAGGCCGTGGTTTCCTGGAATGACCAGACCATTAAGGATTTCCATAATCTCAGCTGGTCCAGTTCAGATCCTTTTCTGAAAGGGATGTATGCCCGCCCGATCTATAATGTGATGGTGGCCAACGAATACCTGCGTGAATCAACCGATGATAAATTAGCAGCCCGGAACATTACCGGAGCAGATGCCACTGAAATTCAATCCACCCGCGCTGAAGTACGTTTCCTGCGTGCCTTCAACTATTGGGTGATGATGGACATCTTCGGTAAATCAACCTTCATTGATGAAACCAATGTAGTGGGTACGACTCTGCCCGGCGAAAAGAACCGCGGAGAACTCTTCACTTTTATTGAGACAGAACTGAAGGCGATTGAAACAGAACTGAAAACCGTGAAGACCATCGAGTATGGTCGCGTGGATCAGGGTGCGGCCTGGGCTTTACTGGCCCGGATGTACCTCAATGCACAGACATATACCGGTACAGCTAAATGGACTGAAGCAATCACTTATGCGAAAAAAGTGATCGCTGGTGGATACTCACTGCACACCGACTACCGTCAACTCTTTATGGCCGACAATGATAAGCGCACCAATGAGATCATTTATGCAGTGAATTGCGATGGACTGCATACCAAATCGTATGGTAATACCACTTTCTTTGTTCACGCCGCTTCCGGTGATGATCACAATGAATTTGGCGTAGGTGGTGGCTGGTACGGTTACCGCGCTACCAAAGGTCTGGCCGATCGTTTTACCGACCTGAGCGGTACTACCGATAAAAGAGCCATGTTTACCACTTCTGCTTTTGGTACTTCCCCTGCACAGATCGCTATTTCCGATGTTGGCAACTTTGCCAACGGACTCCATGTAAACAAATACAGGAATATCCGTTCTGATGGTGGTACTGTTTCTGATGTGAACCGTGATTTCGCGGATATCGATTTCCCTATCTTCCGGCTGTCTGAAATGTACCTGATCTATGCCGAAGCCGTGCTGCGTGGCGGTACCGGTGGCGATCTGACCACTGCAACCGGTTATATCAACCTGATCCGTCAGCGTGCTTATGGAAATACCTCCGGCAATATCACATCCGGTCAGCTGGATCTGCCTTTCATCCTGGATGAAAGAGCCCGTGAATTATACTGGGAAGGTCACCGTCGTACCGACCTGATCCGCTACAACCAACTGACCACCGCCACTTACCTGTGGCCATGGAAAGGTGGAATAGCCAGTGGTACTGCTGTAGATGCCAAGTATAATATTTTCCCGATTCCGGCAACCAACCGGACAGCGAATCCTAACCTGACTCAAAACACCGGTTATTAATCTTAATAATAAAATTGCTCGATTATGAAAAGTATTTTGAAACTTCTGTTTGGTTCTCTGTTCCTGGCAGTTGCTTTTTCTTCCTGCGAAAAGGATGAGAACAAAATCTACTATGAAGGAGGCACCGCCCCGGCGTTGACCGCTTCCTCCACAGCAGCACAGGTGCTCCTGATCGCCAATAAGAACAATACGGCGCTGACCCTGAACTGGACCAACCCGAATTATATGTTTACCACAGGCGTAAGTTCACAGGACGTGACTTATACCCTGCAGTTCGATACCGTAGGTGCTAATTTCACCAGCCCCAAAAAGTACGAAAGGGCAATCGCCAAAGAACTGAATGTGGCCCTGACTGTAGGTGAATTAAACACCGCCTTACTGGCCATGGATATGGTGGAAAATATGCCGCACAATATTGAAATGCGGGTGAAAGCCTCGCTGATCAATAGTACGGTACCCCTGATCTCAAATGTGATCACGATCCGCATCACGCCTTACCTGGATGTGGTATTCCCGGTTCCGGCTAACCTGTATATCACCGGTGCTGCAACTCCGGGCAACTGGATGGGCGGTGGCGATCCTGAATTGCTGAGCCAGAAATTCACCAAGATCAGCAGCTCCGAATTCCAGATCAACAGTCTGGCCATTACCCCCGATGTAGGTTTTCTGTTTGTACCGGTGTATGGCGACTGGGGAAATAAATATGGCTTTACCGGTGCCGGACTGGCAAATAATGTGAATGGCGATAGTTTTCAGCCCAATGGTAATGACATGAAATCACCTGGTGTGGCTGGTAATTACAAGATTGTGGTGAGCTTTAAGACCGGTAAATACACAATGACCAAACTATAATTACGGACTATAAACAACAAACAATGAAAAATATTTTTAAAATACTTGCACTGGCTGTTACGACCGTAGTTATGGTTACGGCCTGTACCAAAGTAGCCGACCTGCCCTACTACGAGAACGGCAACCCGGTTACGTTGACGGCCAATAAAACAGCCGTTACCGCCACCCCTGCCGATTCACTGAATGCAGTCATTTCATTCAGCTGGAGCAATCCGGAGTATAAGCAGGACAGTTCACTGTATAAGTTCGTCCTGGAAATCGACTCTACCGGACGGAACTTCGCCAAGAAAGCCATGAAAGTGGTGACCGGCGTTTCTTCCACTACACTTACCGGTAAAGAACTCAATAATATCCTGCTGAACTATGGATTTGCCCTTGGCACACCCTATGACCTGGATATCCGTGTGATTTCTTCTTACGGCAATAACAATGAAAGCTATCAGTCTAATGTGTTGAAAATCCGGGTGACGCCTTATAACGACCCGTCCGTGCTGACTACAGTGAATACCAGTGTTACCTGTGCCCTGGCCACCGCTTCCCAGTTATCCAATACCTTTAACTGGTCCACTTCCTTCAACGGATATGGCGGTACGGTAACCTATACTTTACAATACGATTCAGCTGGCAAAAATTTTGTAGCTCCTGTTGAAATACCGGTTGGAGCCAGTCTGTTTACAAAAGCACTGACCCAGGGTGAAATGAATGAAACCGCGCTGACTTCCGGTATACCCGGAGGCACAACCGGTAAAGTGGAATACCGGGTTAAAGCAACCACCGCTCAAGGTGCCGTTTCTTATTCCAATGTAGTGAATGTAACCATTGCGAGTTATGTACCGATCCTGCGCTTCTATCTGCCAGGAGGTTATCAGGGTTCAACCGGAAACGGAAATGACTGGGATCCAGGTTCCGCTCCGGAATTGATCCGTGATCTTCGTCCGGCTGCCTTGAATCAGCTCTATTATATTTACCTGTATCTGCCTGCCGGAGCAGAATTCAAAGTAACGCAGGGCCGCTCATGGGATGTGAACTATGGTGGTTCTGGCGGTAACTTATCATCTGGTGGCGCAAACTTCAGCGTGGCTACAGCCGGTTACTACCGGATCTCCATTGACCGCGTAAATATGAAGTATGATATCCGCGAAGGTCGTATGGGCTTTGTAGGTGGTGCCACCGGCGCTGGCTGGAATCCGCCGAATGTATTCCCGAACTATGGTATGGGACTGGCCGCTAATAATCTCTTTGTGGGATTAACTGACTTCACCGTAGATGGTTGGAAAATGATCGACCACAATGACTGGAATAACGGTGATATCAGTGTGGTAAATGCAAGAAGCTACGGATCAACCGGAGCCAGTGGAAGCACATTACTCGTGAATGATGCCAATATGCCAAATATAACCACTGCTGGTCGTTACCGGGTAATGTGGGATGGACGTAATGTAGATAATGTGAAATATGAAATGTCTCCTGCCACAGAAATGCGCGTGGTTGGTGATGGTATGCTGGGCGTAAATGCCTGGGATCCCGGAGCCAGTCCGCAAATGACCTATGCTGGTAACGGGGTATGGACCATTACCCTTGACCTGGTAGCTGGTAAGGATATCAAGTTCCTGGCAGGAAATGCCTGGGGTGCTTTTGATTATGAGGACAACAGCGGCGGCAGCACAGCCACCGGTACAGCCCGCAAGATCAAATGGGAAGGTGGTGACAACTTCAAGACACCGACCGTGTCCGGAAGCTATACCATTACCCTGAATGAGCATATGCAAACCGTGACCATCAACTAAGTCATGAAAATTAAATAGTATAAAACGCCGCCTTTTTTAAGGGCGGCGTTTTAATTTTAGGTATATGAAAAAGATCCTGACCTTTTCCGTGCTTATCCTCCTCTTATGGACGCTTGCCTTTTCCGGTTCCTGTAAATCAGATAAGCCGGCTCCAAAACCCGTTCCTGTACTTCCCTTTGCCAAAGGAGCGGATATTGGCTGGCTGACCGAAATGGAAGCCGCCGGTAAAAAGTTTTATAATGCCGCGGGTACGGAAATGGATTGCATTGCCCTGTTAAAAAGCCTGGGCATGAACTCCATCCGGTTGCGGGTTTGGGTAAATCCCTCCAGTGGCTGGAATAATGCCGCTGATGTACTGGCCAAAGCCACCCGTGCTAAAAATGCCGGTATGCGCCTCATGATCGACTTTCATTACAGCGATACCTGGGCTGACCCCGGACAACAGGCCATTCCCGTTGCCTGGGCCGCACAGACCCTGACCGAACTTCAAACATCCGTATATAACCATACATTCAGTGTGCTCGAAAGTCTTAAAAGTAATGGCATCGTGCCTGAATGGGTACAGGTAGGCAATGAGACCAATAATGGGATGTTGTGGCCAATCGGCAAGGCATCCACCAGTATGCCCAATTTCGCCTCCCTGGTTAAACAAGGTTACAATGCGGTGAAAGCCGTGGATCCTTCTATTAAAGTAATCCTGCATTTATCCAACGGGTATGACAATAACCTGTACCGCTGGATCTTTGACGGCATGATCAGTAATGGGGTCAGCTGGGATATCATCGGCATGTCGCTGTACCCGGAGCCGATTGACTGGGCCACCCGCAACAGTCAGTGCCTGGCCAATATCAATGATATGATCAGCCGCTATGGCCGCGAAGTGATGATCACCGAAGTGGGCATGAGCTGGGATCAGGCTGATGCGTGCAGGTCTTTCATCACTGATCTGATTACTAAATGCAAAGCCGTATCGGGCAATAAAGTGCTGGGTGTCTTTTACTGGGAGCCCCAGAGCTATGGCAACTGGCAGGGCTATACCAAGGGCGCATTTGATAATTCAGGAAAGCCAACGATTGCGCTAAATGCCTTTAACTAACAACTGTACATAGGATTGTTTACTAACTTGCTCTTATGAAAAAGCAGGAACTCCTGTTATTGCTTGCACTGATTACAGTACAGGCAGTAACTGCCCAGCGTCAGCAACTGAATATGGATGCCGGCTGGAAATTCGCTTTTGGACATGCGGGTGATCCTTCCCGTGATTTTAACTTCGGCATCAGTACGATCTTCTCCAAATCAGGCGCCGCTCCCAATACCGCCATCGATCCGAAGTTTGATGATAAGAAATGGCGCAGTCTCGATCTGCCGCACGACTGGGCTGTTGAACTTCCCTTCGTATACAAAGATAATTTTGATGTGCAGTCGCATGGCTATAAACCTGTCGGCGGCTTATTTCCTGAAACCAGTATTGGCTGGTACCGCAAACATTTTACCGTAGCCGCTGCCGATTCCGGTCAGCGTTTTCAAGTACAGTTTGATGGCGTGTTCAGGGATGCGCAGTTCTGGCTCAATGGATTTTATATAGGAAATAACAAGAGCGGTTATGTGGGCGTGGCCTATGATGTAACCGATTATATCAATTACCATAAAGAGAATGTACTCGTGGTCCGTGTGGATGCCTCCCAGTACGAAGGCTGGTTTTATGAAGGTGCCGGTATTTACCGCCATGTATGGCTGAATAAATATGCGAATGCTCATATAGCGTCCGATGGTGTATTTGCCCTGTCTGAGCAAAAAGGGAATATGACCAGTATCACGGTGGAAACAACCCTGGAAAATCAGGGGCTGTCTGCTGCGCCGCTCTCTGTGATCAGCTATATAACGGACCGTAGTGGAAAGAAACTGGCCATCAGCAAGGAAGATGCCCTTCAGCTGCCGGTGAATGGCCGCAGGGCGGTCAAACAGTATCTGCTGGTGAAAGAGGCCCGTAAGTGGTCGCTCGATGATCCCTATCTCTACCGGATCGTATCGGTGGTGAAACAAAACGGGAAAGTAATCGACAGTGTAAAACAGCGCTTTGGTATCCGCACGATCGAGATCAAACCAAACGGTCTTTTTCTCAATGGGGTTCATGTGAAACTCAAAGGCACCAATAATCACCAGGATCATGCGGGGGTGGGCAGTGCCTTACCCGATTACCTGCAGTATTACCGCATCAGCCTGTTGAAAAAAATGGGCAGCAATGCCTATCGCACCAGTCATAATGCACCCACCCCGGAGTTACTGGACGCCTGTGACAGTCTCGGTATGCTGGTGATGGACGAGCAACGCCTGCTCAACAGCAGTCCTGAATATATGGACCAGTTTGAGCGGCTGATCAAACGCGACCGCAATCATGCCAGTGTATTTATCTGGTCCATCGGCAATGAAGAAGGCTGGATTCATACCAATAGTTATGGCAAGCGGATTGCGCAGACCCTGATTGCCAAACAAAAAGAACTCGATCCTTCCCGCACCAGCACCTATGCCGCCGATGTGGCCAATGTATTCAACGGGGTAAATGAAGTGATCCCGGTACGGTCCTTTAATTATCGTCAATATGCCGTGGCCGATTATCACCGCGATCATCCGGATCAGCCGATCATTGGTACGGAGATGGGCAGTACGGTAACTACCAGGGGACAATATGAGAAGGATAGTATTCGTGGTTATGTGCCGGATCAGGATATCACGGCCCCCTGGTGGGCCAGTAAAGCCGAAGACTGGTGGAGCCTGGCCGGTCCCAATGATTTCTGGCTCGGTGGTTTTATCTGGACCGGACTCGATTACCGCGGGGAGCCCACGCCTTATCAATGGCCCAATATCAATTCCCATTTCGGGGTGATGGATATGTGCGGTTTCCCGAAGAATATTTATTACTACTATAAAAGCTGGTGGACCGATGAGGATGTGCTGCATATTTCCCCGCATTGGAACTGGCGCGATAAAGCCCCGGGCTGGAATAAAAAGCAGGGGGATCCGGTTGAGGTGTGGGTGAATACCAATGCCGACAATGTGGAGTTATTCCTGAATGGGAAAAGCCTTGGTAAAAAGGATATGCCGCGCAACAGTCACCTGAAATGGACGGTGAACTACGAACCCGGCAAACTCGAAGCCGTGGCGTATAAGAAAGGAAAACGGCTGTACAGTAAGGTAGAAACGACAGGTCAGCCCGTAGAAGTGGTGGTAACACCGTATAAGACCACGATACTGGCCGATGGCAAGGATGCCACGGTATTAAACATAACCGTACTGGACCGTGAGGGCAGGGAGGTGCCGGATGCCGATAACCTGATCAATTTTAATATTGCAGGCGATGGAAAGATCATTGGTGTGGGTAATGGAGATCCTTCGAGCCATGAACCCGATAAATGTGTCGATGGTATGTGGCAGCGACGGCTTTTCAATGGCAAATGCCAGGTGATCATTCAGTCAGGTACAAAACCGGGCATGATCAAGTTTGACGCAACGGCGAAAGGATTATGGTCTGGCGGTACCGATATCCAGACAATTGATCCGAAAGAAACAGCCAAAATTACGATTGATAAAACCTATCAGTTGACCGGTGAGCCCGCCAAGCGAAGAGAAGTAGGAAAAATGCTGGGTGCTGATATTTCTTTTTTACCGGAGCTGGAAGCGAGGGGAATGAAGTTTTCGGATAATGGGGTAGCCAAAGACGCGGTGGAAATACTGAAAGACCATGGGTTTAATTATGTGCGGCTGCGGATCTTTAATAATCCGGCGGCCGACAGTGGTTATTCACCGGGTAAGGGATTTTGTGATTTGCCTCATACACTGGCCATGGCCAAACGGGTAAAAGCGGCGGGGATGAAGTTGCTGCTCGATTTTCATTACAGTGATTACTGGGCCGATCCCGGTAAACAGTATAAGCCAGCCGCCTGGAAGGGATTGGATTTTACGGCCCTGAAAAAAGAAGTATATGATTTTACGAAGCAGGTAATGGAAGCGCTCAAAGCACAGGGCACCACACCGGATATGGTACAGGTGGGCAATGAGATCAATCATGGTATCGTATGGCCGGAAGGGAATGTTAGCTATTTTGACCAGCTGGCCCAACTGATCAATGCCGGTAATGCGGCCGTGAAAGCCGTGGATCCAACCGTGATACTGATGTTGCATGTGGCCCTGGGTGGACAAAATGATGAATCGGTTTTCTTCATTGATAATATGGTGGCCCGCGGCGTGCAGTTCGATGTGATCGGGGAGTCTTATTATCCCAAATGGCATGGCACCCTGGAAGACCTGGAGTATAACCTGAATGATCTCTCCAGGCGCTATAACCGGGATGTGATTGTGGTGGAATATTCGCACCGCAAGGAAGCGGTAAACAAGATCGCTTTTGAAGTGAAGGGGGGTCGTGGTAAAGGGACCTGTATCTGGGAGCCGTTGAGTACCTGGGAAAAATTTTTTGATGAGCAAGGAAAGGCGAATGAGTTGCTGAAGCTTTATGATGCAATCAGCCGTCAATATTTACAAACAGCAAATAAATGAGTAGTATGGAAAGCGGATATCCCGTACCTGATGTTTTAAAGCAGTATGTGAGCAGTGAGGCAATAGTGGTTCGTTCACCCGGGAGGATCAACCTGATCGGCGAGCACCTGGACTACAACAGTGGCTTTGTCTTACCTGCCGCGATTGATAAAGCGGTGTATGTGGTGGTGGAAAAGCAGGAGCAGCCGGTCTATTCCCTGCACTCGGTGGATTTTAATGAGACAATAGATATCCCCTTATCAGAAGTGAAGCCTGCCTTTGGTCATTGGTACACGTATATCCTTGGGGTGGTGGCCCAGTTCAACGCTACGGGTCGTGCCGTGCCCCCGTTTAAGATGGCGGTATATGGTGATGTGCCCCTGGGAGCAGGACTGTCTTCATCTGCGGCGATTGAAAGTGCCGCGGCCTTTAGTATTAATGAATTATTTGGTTACGGGTTTGACCGCCTGCAACTGGTGAAGATGGCCCAGAAAGCCGAGCATGAGTATGCCGGGGTGAAATGCGGCATCATGGACATGTTTGCCAGTGTGTTTGGCAAGAAGGGCCGCGTGATCCGGCTCGACTGCCGTTCACTGGAGTATGCTTATTTCCCCCTCGATCTGCAGGGCTATGAAATAGTGCTGATCGATACCCAGGTCAAGCATTCGCTCGCTTCTTCTGAGTATAATGTGCGCCGGGAGCAATGTGAAGCCGGGGTGGCCCTGATCCAAAAGAAATATCCGGCGGTACAGAGTCTGCGCGATGCCACGATGGCCATGGTGGATGAATGTATACCCAAGGATGATATCATTTACCTCCGTTGCAAATATGTGGTAGAGGAGATTGAACGGCTCGTGACCGGTTGTGCCGACCTCGAAAGAGGCGATGTGGCCGCCTTTGGTAAAAAGATGTACCGCACCCATGAAGGACTCAGCAGGGAGTACGGCGTCAGCTGCAAGGAGTTGGATTATCTGGCTGATTTTGTAAAAGCCCATCCAGAAGTGATCGGTGCCCGTATGATGGGCGGTGGCTTTGGCGGCTGTACGATCAACATTATTAAGAAGGAAGCCGTGGAGCCGCTGATCAATGAGTTGCTGCCGTTGTATAAGCGGGATATGGGGCTGGATTTGAAGTATTACCGGGTGAATATTGAGGAGGGGACATCGAGGTTGTGAGAGGTGAGTGGTGTGGGATGAGTGGGACTACTAAGAGGCCTTGTCATCCCGAAGCGAAGCGAGGGATAAGGCAGTCATCTAAAAGAATTACTTCAATCCCGACCGAAGGGAGGGATCTGGCTGTTTACTAACAGCTAACACCAGTTTTTAAATACAAGGTTCCTTGCTTCGCTGCGGAATGACGAGCTGGTGGGGGGTATAAAAATAAATACAAGATTTCTCGCCCGTTGCACACCGTAAAGGGACGAAGCTGTAGGGCTCGAAATAGAAGTTCCTCGTTTTATGCCATGCTGTCAATTCTTCGTACTTCGTCCTTAAAAAATACAGGGTCCCTCGCTATACGCTTCGGGATGATGGGGGGATAAAAAAGGAATACAAGATTTCTCGCTTCGCTCGAAATAGGAGCCCCTCTGTTGGTCTGTAACTCGCCACCTGCCTTTGCCGGCGAACAGGCTTGCAACTCTCCCCTCACCCCGCTAGGGGTGTATTGTTGGTAGAAAATCAATTTGTCAACCCAATCCCTCGAGTCACCCCTTTAGGGGTGTATTGTGATCTCCGGCGATGACGCCCAATGCTCAATGTTCATTGATGGTCACCTGGGGCACCCCTCAGCCTCCCTACAATCCCTTCTTCACCTGCTTCACCAGCCAGGGAATTTCCCGCAGCACTTCTTTTTTCACTTCCTCTTCGTTATTGCCTTTGCGGAAGCCGGTGATCACCATGCCGGTGATGAGGCGGAAGAGGCGGATACTTTTATTTTTCGCTTCAACGGTACTGTAGAGTAAGGAAGCCAGCCTGGAAGCCTCGCCCAGTTTATGAGCGAGTTCCATGGTCTTTTTGAATGTCGGACTTTTTTTCACCCGTTTGCCGTTCAGGCTGCT
>Ga0209097_10002153_pt1 | contig 16120 bp, 7 predicted proteins | sample AD_UKC052_MetaG_FD_184419 | JGI IMG/M metagenome (GOLD analysis project Ga0209097, IMG submission 184419) | Active sludge microbial communities of municipal wastewater-treating anaerobic digesters from USA - AD_UKC052_MetaG (SPAdes) (version 2) | ecosystem: Engineered > Bioreactor > Anaerobic >... | reverse complement strand
ACCAAATATCTATGCACAAAGTTTTCATTATTTCAGGTATCAGTTAGCAGATAGCAATAAATCAACTTTCGAGGCATTGCTAACCCTGTATGCCGATGGAACTGCCACCGCCCGGGTTAGAAATACACAAATACGGGAAGAAAATTCGCCTGTTTACGAACTTGACCTTGCAGACAGCACTACCGCCGAAAACATGAATTTGCCAATCAGGCAACTCATTCCCCGCAAAGCGGAGGACATCACCAACTTTTCAGGAGGTTCAATGCCATACCTGCCCTTGTTTGAATTTAAGAAACAAGAGGAGCACAATATTGACTTTTATACTCCTGAAAGTATAAAATATATGGAAGAGGGCAAATGGACAACTGCCATTCTTGCTGAAAAATTAGAATTTTCTGCCGCCGAGATTGATACCAACCTGGTAAAACGCTTTTATACGAACAGCAGCCCCTATTACACACAGCTATTTGGTAATATCCAAAAACCGGGTCTGATATCCCGTGGAGGATTGAATGAACAGCAGAAAAAAATGAAGATATGGATGATTGTTGTGACTGATTTACTCGACCCGCAGGTGGGTAAAGCCTGCTCACGGGATAAAGAAAATATTGCTTATACTTTTACCAATATTGCCAAAAAAATGGGCCTTCAGCCACCGGCAATCACTTATATTAACGGTGCGCAATTTAACCGGCAATCGGTACTAACCGCTGTTTCAAAAATTAAGCCGGCTGCCAACGATATAGTGATTTTTTACTATTCGGGACATGGCTACAGGGAAAAAAATGATGAAGAAAGCCCGCTGCCCAAAATGATCCTCTCCAATGACTACACCTTTGAAAACCTGCCTAAAAAAAGCCTTGGCATACAAGCCATCGTTGACAGCCTGAATAAAAAGAAATCGAGATTTAACCTTGTTATCAATGATTGCTGTAATGTGGAATGCTGCCCGGTACCTGTTCCGGGTGTTGGAAAAAATCCGCTTATCTCTCCAAAAAGCATTGGCCTCCCCGTGTCAACCGAAAACTTTATCAAGCTTTTTTGGGAGCCCCGGGGAACCGTTGTAGCAAGTTCTTCCATGCCAAAAGAATACTCGGTGGGCAACCCCGAAAAGGGAGGATTTTTTACCTGGTACCTGCGCATTTCGCTGGAGAAAAACCTCAGCCAGTATAAAAGGGATATTGCCTGGGAAGATATTTTTTTTGAAGCAGGAAAAAATGCCAATTACCTTGCGCTTACCGGTCTTTGCGGTGAAGAAAACAATAAAAGAAGGTGTGTGCAAAACCCCTGGTATGATATAACCAATATGGAACTTCAATAATCAAACCTCTTTAGCAACCGGAAGGCTAATGGTAAAAACAGAACCTTCTCCTTCTTTAGATTCCACCTGTATTTCGCCACCATGCGCTTTTATTACATCGTAACTTAATGACAAACCAAGCCCGGTGCCCTGCCCGGTGGGACGTGTAGTAAAAAAGGGCTGAAAAATTTTTGAACGGATGGATTCAGGAATGCCTGTTCCATTATCGCGGATATAAACCTTTACGAAGTTGTCTTCCCGCTGAAGTGATACATCAACCATGGGCTTATAATCCGGATTTTGCTGCTTACCGCGCTCCATAACAGCATAAAATGCATTTTGCAAAAGGTTAAACAAAACCCGGCCAATTTCCTCTGGTATCATTTCAATTAATGGAAGGTCAGGTGCAGGCCTGAAGTGGTAATCCGAATCGAAACCCGGTTCCCTTGTTCTATGCCCCTGGTAAGCTAATCGCAGATATTCCTTTGAAAGCGCGTTTAAATCCGTCTGCATTTTAGCGCCCAATCCTGTTCGGCTATGGGCAAGCATCCCCTTTACGATAGCATCGGCCCGCTTGCCATGCTGATTAATTTTCAGTTCATTTGATTTTAAATCTTGTAACAGCTCTTTCAACTCAGCAAAGTTTCCCTTTTCAGCCTCCATTTCAATTTCATCAATTATTTCTGTATTTAATTCAGAAAAATTGTTTACAAAGTTCAGCGGGTTTTGAATTTCATGTGCTATACCCGCTGTAAGTTCACCCAGAGAAGCCATTTTTTCAGCATGAATCAGTTGCATCTGGGTTTCCTTTAATTGTCCGAGTGTTTGCTCAAGTATTATATTCTTGTGCTCAATTTCCTGCGTTTTATCCTGCAGGGTATTGTATGCCCTGTTCAGCCGGTTTCGGTTTCGGGTAATAATAAACAGAATAATGCCAATGGTCAGCAAGCCTGCAAAAGCCGAAAAAATCAACCACCATTGCCGCAGACTTTCCTTTTCAAACCGGAGCGCTTTTTTTGAAAATTCATATTCGGCCTCGAGGGTAGCAGCCACCCGCTTACTTCGCAGGTCATTGATGCTGTCATTGTATTGTTTAAATAGTTTATAACTTTTCAGGGCTGCAGAACTATTTCCCTCAGCCTCATATATTTTGGCCAACACCTCATTAGCATTTCGCAAAAGGATGGTTTGTCCCATATTTTCAGCCTGTTCCTTTGCCTCAATTGAATAACCAAGGGCTTCCCTGTGCCTGCCTGTTTTATACAACAAATCCGAAAGACCAATCAGTGATTTTACATAGGGTACCCCATAACTATTCTGCTTTGAAAGGGCAATGGATTCGCGATAGAATTTATCTGCCATCTCCGTACTATCAAGTTCAACATAAATAGATGCAAGGGTTCGCGAAGACATTTCAATCAGGTCAGGACTTTCGAGACCGAGTGCCATATCATAAGCCCTGTTTAAAGACCGTAGCGCTTCCAAAGGTTTTCGCTGTTTTAATCTTACATCGCCAATATTGTTCAGCGATTGAACCATCCTTCTTAAATCACCACTTGCACTGTCAATTTCCAAAACCTTCAGGTAATTTACCTCTGCCTCTTTCAAATTGTCGAGTTCAAGATATACATAGGCGATATTATTCAATACCGCTGCCTTTACAAAGTTATTATTTACTTTTTCAGCTCCTTTTATCGCTTCAAAATACGTATTTAAGGCTTCGGCGTAATTACCAAGGTTAAAATAAACCAACCCTATATTATTTAAAATGCCGGGAATAATCTGACCTTCATTTGCCGTTTTGGCAATACCGAGTGCCTGGTTATAATATTCAAGAGATCCTTTAAAATCTCCTTTTGCCTGAAAGGCATTTCCATAAATTTTTAATACCTCGGCTTCTCCTTTCCTGAATTTAACATCCCGGCACAATTTCAATTGATTAGCCAGAAAAATTAATGCACTGTCGGGGTTGGTTTCCGCTAGATAATATCCCAATTCCTTTGCTGTATTCAGGTAGGCAGTATCCTTTTCAAAACCTGGCCTTTTTTCCATTTCCGCTAGTGTAACCCTCAGGCTTTCAATAGATTGGGCATGGCAACGGTCGGGCGGCAAACTGCAAAACAAAAAGGTTAAGAAAGCCAGCATTCCGGCCTTTGCACCACCTGAAAACAGTTGAACCTGCATGAATGGAATATTATAAACTTCCTTAGCGGCTGAAATCAAAAGCTTGAAATTATAAGAGAATATCATTTGAACTTTAAATATAAATTTTTATCTTTAGCTGCTAAAAATATTTTTTATGTCCTTTTTCGTAAAAATAAACTATTCCTGCATGGGAAATTCCTGGAATCTTTTTTCTGCGGGTGCTTTTGACGGAAGTTCAGACCCCGGTGTTCCACAGGCAGAAGACGGCGATAATGACCTGCCTCCTATTGAATCCTTTGACGGGGGTGAAAATCCCAACGAAATGAATTCAAACGAGGGTATGGATCAGGTGATTGGTAATTCCCCGGTTGAAGAGGACCCTTCAAGAGCTTTTTCAGGCGGCAATGACCGTCGAACCAAATAATTGGGAAACTCCCAATGAAAAATAAATTCCCCAAATCCTGGAATGAATCCAGGGGTTTGGGGAATTTATTTTAGGCATGATGTTCCATTTCACCAACATGCGTTTCTTTCTGAAACCTATCATTTACACCTTCATTTCCTTCAAAGCTGCTACAAAAACATCAAGTTCTTTGGTTGTGGTGTATATATTCGGGGTAATCCTGCAGCCCTGTACATTGGCACCATCAATGGCAACGGTATAAATTTTATACTTTTTCATAAGCGTGTCGGCAAGGTCCTGCGGTTTCATTCCTTTTATTCCCACATTGGCTATACCGCAGGAACGGGAAAGGTCGGCAGGAGTATTTAATACAACATGCGGTAAATCACGCACCTTTCCGGTCCAGTAATTTTGTAAATAGCGCAACCTTGCCTCTTTTCGTTCTGCACCTACTTTTTCATAATAATCAATTGCGTTTTGCAGGGCAAGCAGGGTATGCACGGGATGGGTGCCGGTATGGTTCAGGCGGCCAATATCATCCATAGCCTTTTCGCCAGGAGCCAATAAAGGCCAAATGGAGGGAATGTGCTCTTTTTTAACATACAACAAACCGGCCCCAAGCGGTACACTCAGCCATTTATGCAGGCTTGCCCCGTAATAATCGCAATTCAGGTCGGGTATGGAAAACTGAATATGCGCAAAAGCATGCGCCCCATCCACCAACACCTGCACACCCTTGCTATGGGCCATGTCGCAAATTTTACGAACAGGCAAAACTTGCCCGGTAATATTCACCATGTGGCTTACCATCAGCAATTTTGTTTTGGGCGAAATAGCATTTGCATACAGGTTTACAATTTCATCATCGTTTACAGGATGATTGGGCACTGAGACCATTTTGTTTACCACGCCATATCGTTTGGAAACCTGTTTGAACATGGAAAGCATGGAAAAATAGTCCTGCTCAGCCATTACCGTTTCATCCCCCGCTTTCCAATCAAAACCACCTATAACCGTATCCAATGACTCAGTAGTGTTGCGGGTAATACCAAGCTCATCCGCCGAACATCCCGCCACTTTGGCAAGCCTGTCAATAGCCAGCTTTTTATCATTTGCCGCTTTTGTGCGCATGTAAAAAGAACCCTGGTAATTTACTTCGCGCACATGGCTGATCAAGTTTTCGAGGGTTTCCTGCGGAAGAAAACAGTAGTAACCATTTTCGAGGTTAATGTAATCGGGCTTCAGTTTATAACCACCCCGAATCTGGGCCCAAAAGTCTTCGTCAGCGGCAATTTCATTTAAGGGAATATGACTAAACCTGTTCACTACCTTATCCATTGCGCTCAGTGTAATGGGGGTTGTAAGCGGCAACGCTGCAAGACTTTTTATGAAAGATCGCTTGTTCATTTTATGGAATTGGATGCCTTGCAATGTAAGGAAACTTTCTGCTTTTCTTAAATAGCAAGGGTAATAAGTCCCTTACTATTTAAGCCGGAAGTACAATAATAAACTCAGTTCCGTCACCTGCCGTGGTCTCCACCTTCAACTCGCCACCATGTGCTGTAACTATATCATAGCTTAAAGATAAGCCCAATCCAGTTCCTTTACCCGCAGGTTTGGTGGTAAAAAAGGGTTGAAAGATTTTATCCAGCATTGAACTCGGAATACCGGGGCCATTGTCCTGAACCGAAATAGCCACCCTCGCCAACCTCGTTCCTTCCCTTCGCTCCGCCTGTGCAACCGCTTGTTGAAAGAAAAGCTTCGTAGTAACTTTAACCTCTGGAACATACGCGGCGTCGCCGTTTTTGTGCTTTTCAGCTACTGCGTAAAAAGCATTGTTAATCAGGTTTAGCAAAACCCTTCCAATTTCCTGCGGTATTACTTCCACTTTAGGAAGGTTATTATCGGGTATAAACTTGAAACTTGCTGAATAATTTAAACGCACGGCCTTTTTTGAGTCCTTTACCCGCATACCCTTCCCCGCTGTTTCATTCAGGTGGGCATGATAGGCCAGTTTCAGGTATTCTTCGGCAAGTGCATTCAGGTCGGTTAGTTCCATTTTACCCGAACCGGTGCGGCTGTGTGCAAGCATGCCTTTTACAATGGCTTCGGCACGCTTGCCATGGTGGTTGATTTTTTCGAGATTCTCGGCTATATCATTCAACAGCTCAGTTTCGAGCACTTCATCCCTTTCACTGTGTACTTTTAACCTTTCACTTTTCAATTCTTCAATTAATTCTTTACTTACTTCGCTAAAATTATTGACAAAATTCAACGGGTTTTGAATTTCATGCGCTATACCTGCTGTAAGTGCCCCAAGACTTGCCATTTTTTCAGCCTGAACCAATTGCTGCTGAGCCTGCCTCAGATCTGACAGGGTTTTTTCCACCTCCTTCTTGGCCGCATCAAGCCTGTTAAAATCATCATACCGGGCATAGGCAGTAGAAAAGGCATCGGCAAGCGATTGCACAAGGTGAAGATCATCCTGCTCAAGTGGCAGGCAATTTCCCACATAAAGCATGCCCTGCAAAAATGGAATAAAATGCAAATAAGTACCTTCCTCGGGTACTGTATTCAAATACTGTTCCCTACTTGTAAGAGAGCCTTGTTTAACCAATGTATCGGCCAAATCACCAAATTCTTTCCCTGTCCAATAAGTGATATAAAGTCGCTTTTGCTGCCAATGCGAAATTAAATCCTGCAGGGATCCTGTTTGGTAATCCAAATGAAAAGCTGCTATGGCATTGCCCTCAGGAGTAGAAAGAAAAGTTTGAACGCGCTCTAGTTCATCGTTCATAATAAGCACACCACACCTTACAAAAGGGATGTTAAGGTTGGTTAGTTCGCGCCAGAAAAGAGGGGTAATCCTGGCAAGGTCTTTCTTTGTACGCATTGATGCAATTTCGGCCCTGACCCTGTCGAGAGACGCCTGATTCATAGCCTTTCTTGCCTGTGCCTCTGCTTTCTGCAAATCAATCATGCGGGTGTATCCCAAATCAAGTACACAGGCAAAGCGCTTTAGTATACCTGCATTTTCCTCTGAAAGCGGGGCATTTCCTGCAGTTTCAAGCCCCCCATAATTCATAAACGCGGTCGAAAGGTATATTTCATTTTTACCCCTCATCATTTCAATTAACTCCGGAGGGAAATATTGCAGATCTGTCCTGGTAAACAAATACTCATCCCAGGTTCTTTTGGTTACGCCCTCAAGATGGTAACTCATGAATTCTGCGCCTCTCTCCCATGCATTCAACATTTCATTCAGAAAGGGATGATCAATAATGGGAATAATATTCCGCTGAGGAAGGTTGATGTCCTTATAACTCCTGCTCCACCATTCAATCTGATTATTCGGAATATCAAAAATGGAAATCAATACCTGCAGGGGTCCCAGTTTAAGCCAATCCAGTTGATTAAATACCAGGTGAACCATGTCTGCAAGCTCATCACTTTTACGCATAGCCATGGCATGAGCCCTCACCCTTTCCAATGCAGCCTCAATATTTGATTCTCTTGCCTGCGCTTCAGCCTTTTGCATATCCAGGAAACGGGTATAGGCCTGTTCGAAAACGGATGCAAACCGTTTTAAAATAACAACGGTTTGTTCGTCAGTTTCCGTTGCAGAAGTAATGCCAATTACACCATAACGATGGCGTACCTGCAGTTGGTAGAACGGTATTGGACTATTCAAATATTCATCAGGAGCAAGAACGGCATCATTGGAAATTTTTCGTAGGTTTTGCAGGTAAACCTTCGCCTGTTCGGGTGTAAAAAATTTTTCAAGCGTTTGATGGCCCTCCTTCCAGTAAGCCATATTTTCCTGGAAATACTCAGCAGGCAATTTAAGCTTGGTTGGATAGGAATCAAATGAATCAATGGTGGTGATCCATAACTCAAAATAAGGTCCGTCAATTTCAAATAAAGTGATCCATACCCGGTTAAGCGAAATACCAAGGCCGGCAATTTGTTTTGCCATAATAGAGGCCACTTCTGGCAATTCAATAGATTTGCACATGGCCATACTTCTTGCCCTTACATTTTCCAATGCAGCCTCTATTTCCAGTTCCCGTTCTTTTTGATTCAGCTCAACGGCCTGTTGCCTTACAGCTTCAAGAAGTTGCTGGTTCTCTTTAACCAGATTTTCCAACGAAAATTGCCATGTTTCCAGTTCATTTGAATGTTTCATGATCAGCTATTAACTGGTAAAATAATACTGAACTCCCATTCCTCATACTTGCAGGTCACCAAATTCAAACCGGTGCCATATACTTTTCCCAAATCATTGCTTAAAGATAAGGTCAAAATTATTCAGGCCAAATAAACCTACCCGCAAATAACAGCACTTAAAACCCTGTGGCTAAGTATTTTCCAGCAAATGAAACAAATTTTTATCACCTGAACCCGGGCAAATACATCCTTTAACAGATGAAAATGACCTTTAAGTATTGGCTCATAAATCAGAAGTGATAGGTAAATAAATGAAAAATGTTGCTCCTTCTCCTTCCCTCGTTTTCACTTTCAACTCCCCTCCATGCGCTTTTACAATATCATAGCTCAAACTCAAACCTAATCCGGTACCCTGCCCTGAAGGCTTGGTAGTATAGAAGGGCTGAAAGATTTTATCCAAAACTAATTGTGAAATACCTTTTCCATTATCAGCCACACTAATTTCAATTTTATCACCCACCTGCCTTGTACTTAAGGATACAGTTGGTTCGTATCCTTCCACACCCTGACGTTTCTTTTCATTTACCGAATAAAAAGCATTGTTGATTAAATTTAACACCACCCTTCCAATATCCTGCGGAATGATATTTATGTTACCGGCTTTTTTATCAAAATCTGTTTTCATGGTTGCATTGAACGCTTTTTCCTTTGCTTTTAATCCATGATAAGCCAATCTGAAATATTCATCACACAATGCATTGATATCGGTTGGAACCTTAACGCCGCTACTGCTGCGGCTGTGCTGCAGCATTCCTTTTACAATGGAGTCGGCCCGTTTGCCATGAAATATGATCTTTTGCTCATTTTCATTAATATCATCAGCAATGGTTTGGGCCTCTTCAATATTACCCTTTGCCAGTTCCTCTTTCATTTCTGCAATCAATTCCAGGTTTACTTCCGAAAAATTATTCACGAAGTTTAACGGGTTTTGAATCTCATGTGCAATGCCGGCGGTAAGTTCGCCGAGCGAAGCCATTTTTTCCGATTGAACAAGTTGCGCCTGTGTTGCCTTCAGCTCCGTATATGCTTTCTCAATTTCTTTTGCCTGTGCCAGCTCTTTTTGCTGCGCCCTTTCCCTTTCCCTTTTTACGATATAATATTTCTGGTATTTGTAAATCAAATATCCCGTCAGGATAATGACTAAAGCATAAAAGCTGTATGCCCACCATGTTCTCCACCAGGGCGGAGATACAATAATGGATAGTTCTTTTTCTGTAATGGTACCTTCGCTGTTGATAGCTCTTACATGAAGTATGTAGCGGCCGGGAGGTACATTGAAAAAGGAAGCTTTATGATCGGACCCTAAATTATTCCAGCCATTGTCAAAATTTTCGAGTTGATAGCTGTATTTTATTGCTTCAGATGAATTGAAATTGAGCGCTACAAAATCAACCGAAAATGAATTTTGGTTGTAGCCGAGGTTTATTTTTTCTGTTTGCCAGATTGGGGCAGAAAGAATTCCGCCCTGCACAGGAAAAACCTCTTTACCTCCAATCAGGAATTGTGAAAAATTCAAAACAGGTGCCGGGCTGCTGACATTAATTTCTTCCGGCCTAAACATATAATAACCCTTGTTACCGCCAATAAACAGGCGGCCATCAGGTGCCTTGTAGTTATTTAGCCAGTTCCAGTTCGAAGAAAAAATACCGTAATCGGCATTAAATAGTTGAACACGTTGCCTGTTGGCACTTATCTTAAAAATTGCATTAGCCGTAGTAATCCAAAGTGTTTGCTGATCGTCTTCCAGAATATTCAGTATAGCTTCTATCCCGTTAGAAAAAATGGGCGAATTAAATGGAATAAACTGATCATTCGGCTCATCATATTGAAATAAGCCAATATCAGTACCTGCCCATAATGTACCTGTTTTATCAGCCATTACTGCTCTTACAATATACCCTTTTAAATATTGCCTGAAAGTATTGTTTTTGCTGATAAACTTATCCAATCCGCCAACATTGGCAAACCAAAGATTGTTCTTTTTATCTTTGGCTATACTGAATACTGTGTTACCACTGATGCCTTTATCATTCTCCTTGTTGAAACGATAGACAGTAAAATTGTTGGTAGAACGGTCAACTCTTGCCAAACCATATTCACCTCCGAGCCAGAGGTAACGATTGTTTTCAATGAAAATGGAATGCAATGAGTCCAGGGTATTTTCTGGGGTTGCATTATTTGATTTGATATGAGTAAATTTTCCGGTAGCAGGGTCAAATAAATCCAGCCCACCCCCATGTGCACCAATGTATAGCTTGCCATTTTCGTCGGCCTGTATGGCCACAACCGAATTGTGGTTCAAACTATTGCCATTATCCGGATCATGTTTCAATACCTTAAATGTATTGGAAGTAAGGTCTTTACGAACAAGCCCCGAGTCGGTGCCGAACCAAAGAATGTTACCATTAGGCTCAAGGTGAAATGCATTTACAGCATTTTTGTATTGAAAATAAGGGATGGTTTTTCTGCCATAGGAAACCGTGTAAATATTACCTGAGGCACCCGTAATCCAGGTTGTACTATCGGCTGCTACCAGGAAACGAACGGCGCCTTCGTCTTTAAACCCGGTAAGCGTATCCTTTTCAAAAGGCGAATTAGGTTTCTTAAATTCAGTTAACCCGTAATGATAGGTTTGTTTAGCAACAGGGTCATACCAATTAATGCCGTTTGCAAACGATCCGATCCATATTTTTCCTTTATGATCTTCGCCTATAAAAGGGATGCCATCAGTGGTGTCGGTTTTGCCGATGGGCGGCCTGCTCAATTTTCCGGGCTGTGAAGGATCATATAAATGCCGAGTAAACTTTCCCGTTTTCCGGTCAAGTGTATGCAAACCGTTTCCACTGGTTCCCACCCAAAAAGTACCCCGGCTATCTTCAAAAATGGCGGAAACGTTTGGATTGATGAGACAGTCCGGGTTTTGCGGATCTGCCTTGTAAAAAGTTTGTTTGCCCGTAGCTGGATCAATCCGAAATAGGCCGCCAAAATCACTGGATGGTGCAACAGGATTAAAAGTAGCATACCAGATTATTCCTGCTCTGTCTTCGTACACATCAAAAACAGGGTAACTGATGTTGGCCGACTTGTGATTTACACCTTTTGGGATATGGATAAATTTGTTGGTTTTGCTATCAAAGGATTCCAGTCCTTTATCAGTTCCTATCCAGGGTTTGCCGGTGTGATCAATCAAAACGCTGAATACACTGTCTGAAATAAGGCTACTGGAATCAGCTTTATTGTGCCGGAAGTGCGTAAAATTATTGCTTACCGGGTCAAACCTGTCTATGCCACTTCCAAGGCATGCTATCCAAATTTTGCCAGAAGGATCTGCCGCCATGGAAATGATGAAATTGCTTGCAAGAGAATTTGGGTTTTCAGGATCATGCCTGAATGTTTTAAACTCTTTGCCATCATATCTTATCAAACCCTTTGTAAAACTGCTAAACCAGATATAACCCTGCTGATCCTGGAAGAATCCATAGGCCGGCCCAAAGTGTTGCGTTTCTTCATTTATTTGCACATTAAACTGTGGTTGCTGAGCCAATATATGCTCAGCCGTAGCAACCATTAGTAAAAAGGGCAATAAAATATTTTTCATACTCAATTTTCTTGCACGGGTAAATGTATAATAAATGTTGAGCCTTCTCCCTCCTTCCCTGTCCGATAAGCAGGCGGGGATTCCACATTCAACGCCCCTCCATGCGCCTTTACAATATCATAACTCAATGATAAACCCAATCCTGTTCCCTGCCCGGAGGGTTTGGTTGTAAAGAAGGGCTGGAAGATTTTGTCTTTGATGGACCCGGGGATGCCGGGACCGTTGTCGGTAATGGTTACTTCCAAACCCCCTGAAGGAGGCTTTTTCGTTTTCAGGATAACGGTAGGTGTATAGCCGTCGATGCCTTGCAATGACTTTTCATGAACAGCCTGAAACGCATTATTGATGAGGTTCAGCAGCACGCGTCCGATATCCTGTGGAACCAAATTCATTTTGGGTAATGTATTATCAGGCTCAAAACGGAAAGAGGCTTTAAAGGAATTGTCCCTTGCCTTTAAACCGTGAAAGGCCAAACGAAGATACTCATCACAAAGGGCGTTGATATCTGTTGGTTCTTTTTTCCCGGTGCTTATGCGGCAGTGTTGCAGCATACCCTTTACAATGGCATCGGCACGTTTGCCATGGTGGTGTATCTTTTCGAGATTCTGTTCTACATCCGAAGCGATCTCATTTGCCAATTGAAAGTTGCCAATTGCCAATTCATCCTTCATTTCAATCAACAACTCTTTACTCACTTCACTAAAGTTGTTTACGAAGTTTAACGGGTTCTGAATTTCATGTGCAATACCAGCGGTAAGTTCACCAAGTGATGCCATTTTTTCAGCTTGAATAAGTTGCGCCTGTGCGGATTTCAGGTTATTATAGGAGGACTCAAGTTTTTTATTGGCACGTTGCTTAAACCTGTTATTTCTCCAGATTAGTAAAATAAGAACAGAAAGGAAGGCCAGTACAATAAACAAAGAATAAAGCATAAACCTGTTCCGGTTAGCCGTTTCCTTTATCTTAATTTCATATTCATTTCTTTGCCCGTTCAGTCTTAGTTCCTCAAACTGTTTTAGTTTTTCAACGTTGTAGAGGGAATCTTTGGATGCAACATATATATTCAGGTATCTATTGGCTTCTTCGGGATTTGATTTTCCAAACTCGGCAGCTAATATTTTTGAGGTGCTCTGAATGATGCCAGGATTATTTTGAATCTGTCCATCGTGTAAACCCTTTAGTCCGTAGTAAACAGCAGAATCAGATTGCTGCATTGAATGGTATAAATTTGCGAGACCGGTACTATTACCAGCCAGCCGGTAATATTCTATTGATTGCTGATATTGCTTTTGTTTGAATGCAATATTTCCTAAGAGCGTATAGGAATCCCTTGTCAATTCTGGCGCTACCTGCGCATACTTTTTAATGTTTCTTAAAACGATATCCGCATAGTATTTGGCAGAATCCAACCGGTTCAATGCTTCATTTATCCTTCCAAGTTGCATATATGTGGGCCATTTTTCAAGTTCCGTACGTGCAGAAAAAGCCGGTACCCGGGTTGCTTTTTGTGCCCATTCCAATGCCTGTTCATTATCGCCTTTGGTGCCTGAGATTATTACCATGAGATTGGACATATAGACCATGTCGTCGGGCTTGTATTTTTCACACAGCGGTATAGCTTCGTTAACATCAATTGTTGCTTTTACCCAATCGCCGCTTATTGCATAACTAAATGCAGATTGTCCCAGGCATCCAATCCTTCCGGTGTGGTAATGTATCTTTTCGGCAATGGCAGCCCCCTCTTTGGCATATTTGATTGTTAACTCCGGGTTGATGAATATATGCATGGCAGCAAGCTGTATGAGGTTGTTTACTTTTGAAGTATCATCCGGGCTTGTTGGCAACCGCTTGGTAATACTATCAACAAATTTTGCATCGTACTGCATTGGCTGGGCAAAAGATCTATTGCTGATCAGCAGTAAATTCAAAAAAATAAAATAACAAACCAGTTTTTTATTTTTCATAGATACATATTATTTTGCTATTACATTTAATAAAACAATAAACACTGTACCCTCCCCTTCCTTCGTCTCCACTTTCAACTCCCCGCCATGTGCTTTTACAATATCATAACTCAAACTCAATCCTAATCCTGTTCCCTGGCCTGTAGGTTTGGTAGTAAAGAAGGGTTGAAAAATTTTATCCCTGATGGCTTCGGGAATACCCGGTCCATTGTCAGCAACCACAATTTCAACCATGCTATCCCTGCGTTGGGTAGTTACCGTTACCATGGGTTTGTCGCCAAACCCATTCACGGCCTGAAACGCATTATTGATGAGGTTCAGCAGCACGCGTCCGATATCCTGTGGCACCAAATTCATTTTGGGTAATGTAATATCCGGCTCAAAACGGAAAGAGGCTTCAATGGATTTGTCCCTAGCTTTTAAACCATGATAAGCCAATCGAAGATACTCATCACACAGAGCGTTGATGTCTGTTGGCTCCTTTTGCCCGGTGCTTGAACGGCTGTGCTGCAGCATACCTTTTACAATAGCTTCAGCGCGCTTGCCATGATGATTAATTTTTTCAAGATTTTGAGCAATATCATTCAACAGTTCTTCTTCCAGTATTTCATCCCTTTCCCTTTCCCCTTCGACAAGCTCAGGGCGACGCCTTTTTGACCTTTCACTTTTCACTTCTTCAATCAACTCTTTACTTACTTCACTAAAATTATTCACAAAATTCAAAGGGTTCTGTATTTCGTGTGCAATTCCAGCGGTGAGTTCGCCGAGGCTTGCCATTTTTTCGGATTGGATAAGAAGCGCCTGAGTGGATTTAAGATCAGCGTATGCTTTCTCAATAACCTTATTGGCTCTTTGTTTCTGGCGGTTATTCCAAAAAAGGAAACCAACAATCAGGGCAAAAAAAACAAGTGCTCCCAGGAGAAGATTTCTTGTTGTCCTTGTACGTGCATCACTTTTCAGTTTTTCTGCCAGGGTTAAAGCATCCTTTCTTTGCTGATCCAGTTCTATACGGGCTCTTTCTGCCGTTTTACCCGCAGCCACATTAAAGTTGGCCATATAAATGGAATCATATAACAGCCTGTATTCAAGAGCAGTTTTAAAATCACCAAATGCATGATGGCTATAAAAGAGTGCATTGTAGGCATCTTTTAATTCTTTGGCAAGGCTGAATCGTTTTGATATTGCAAGTGCCGAATCTGCACACGCGTATGCGCTGTCTTTCTTATTAAGGTCTGTATAAAGCATAGCGAGCACACTATATACCCAGGCTATGCCATTTTGATTATTGGTTTTATATTGAAATTGCAAATTATTTCTATACAGCGCCAATGCACCATTAAAATTTTTGATATTCGTCATGTGATCGGCCCAAATAGTCTTAACCTGCTCCTGCATATATTCATTTTTCAGGTCAATGGCCATTTTCATGGTTTTATCAAGCAGCAAGGATGCACTGTCCCACCTATCCCTGTTCACATAAGAACCTGCAAGTATAAACTGTGCAGAAAGCATTCTTTCCTTGCTCTTTTCCTTTTCTGCAATTGCAAGCGCCATTTGTGCATACAAAGCAGCCAACACATGGTCGTCCAATAGCCGGTAGGCTTCGCTTAGTTCAAAATATATATCAAAATTTGGCTGTACATCGCGGTTGTCTTCTGAAGCTTTTAACGCCTCAAGGCAATATGAAATAGCTGCATCATATTTTTCAGCGAGGCTATGGATACTGGCTATTTGCAAAAATAAATACGGAATTGGTTTTAACCAGCCAATTTCCCTTGCCTTACTTATTGAAAGCTCATAGAGCTCAATAGCCTTAACAGGATTAGTTTGCCTGAAACTGCTTGCATAACGGGCCATTTTAAGTATAAGTAAACTATCTTTTCGGGTATAACTATTGAGATCCCTTTTCAAACTGTCACTGTATAGCGATTGTGATGCTACATCCAACTTCATTAAAAAAAACATACCAATCAATATAGCTAATCTCATTTTAAGATATGTTAACGGGTAAAGAAATTAAAAAGGTTGCCCCTTCGGTTTTGTTGCTAAATGCAGTCAGTTCACCACCATGTGATTTTACCATATCATAGGAAAGTGATAATCCAAGGCCCGTTCCCTGCCCGCTTGGTTTGGTAGTAAAAAAAGGTTGAAAAATCTTATTCCTGATGCCATCCGGAATACCAAATCCATTGTCATTCACTTTAATCATCACCACCCCTTCCTTTAATTCGGTACTTACTTTAACCACAGGTGTATAACCCACTACTCCCGATTTATACTTATAATCTACCGCGTAAAATGCATTATTGATCAAATTAAGCAAAACCCTGCCAATATCCTGGGGAATGAGAGAAACCAAACCGATATGCTTATCAAAATCAGTTTGAAAATCTGCATGAAAATTCTTATCTTTTGCCTTCAATCCGTGATAAGCTAATCGTAAATACTCATCAACCAACGCATTGATCTCTGTGGGTTCCCTT
>Ga0209097_10002151_pt1 | contig 16130 bp, 5 predicted proteins | sample AD_UKC052_MetaG_FD_184419 | JGI IMG/M metagenome (GOLD analysis project Ga0209097, IMG submission 184419) | Active sludge microbial communities of municipal wastewater-treating anaerobic digesters from USA - AD_UKC052_MetaG (SPAdes) (version 2) | ecosystem: Engineered > Bioreactor > Anaerobic >... | reverse complement strand
TTCCTAAATGATATAATGTTGACATCAGTAAAGAGAAAGTAAATCATACTATTCACTATGGTACTCCCCATATTTAGACAAGTATTAACACTTGTCTAAATATGGGGAGTACCATAGACCTTCAGTGACTATTGGGATTTATCATCTCAAATTGAAATAAAAAACAAACGATATGCAAAAGACAAATATACCGCCAGCTGAAAGCAAAAGTGCAGACTTGATTGCACAAAACTTGGAACAGCTGAAACAGATTTTCCCCGAAGTCATCAAAGAGGGGAAAGTGGATTTTGAAGCCTTGAACGATTTGCTGGGTAACTATGGCGACACTGCCGAAGAGCGTTTTGCCCTCAATTGGGCAGGCAAAGCAAATGCTCGACGCGAAGCGCAAAAACGCAGCACGGGAACACTTCGTCCTTGCCCCGAGGAAAGTATGGATTGGGATACTACCGAGAATCTTTATATTGAAGGTGATAACTTGGAAGTACTTAAGCTGATGCAGAAGAGTTACCACAGCCGTGTGAAGATGATATACATTGACCCGCCGTATAATACGGGAAAAGACTTTGTATATAAAGACAACTATACTGACAATATTGCCAACTACTTAGAGCAAACAGGGCAGGACAAGAAACTCTCCACCAATACCGAAAGCGATGGACGTTACCACTCCAATTGGCTGAATATGATGTATCCGAGATTGAAACTGGCTCGTAACCTTCTGGCAGAAGATGGAGTAATTTTTATTTCGATTGATGACAATGAGGTGGCGAATCTGAGGAAGATTTGTGATGAAATTTTTGGAGAAGATAATTTTTTAGCTCAAGTGATTTGGGAAAGAGCATATTCTCCTGTAAATCTTAAGAAGCATTTCTCAGAATCACATGATTACTTATTATGTTATGCAAAATATATAGAAGACGCTGTGAATAATGGAATTAAAAGAACAGATGAAGCTAATGATAGGTATTCAAATCCAGATAATGATTCTCGTGGAAAATGGAAAGCTGCAGATGCAACTGTCGGTCCAGTAGTTCAAAATAAATTGTATGAGATTACTTTACCTAGCGGAAGAATTATTTCACCCTCTTCTGGTCGTTGTTGGCTTTTTACAAAAGAGCGTTTTAACGAAATGGTTTTAGATAATAGAATATGGTTTGGTCCAAATGGAGATAATGTCCCTGCTGTCAAAAAATTTTTATCAGAGGTAAAGCAAGGAATAACTCCCATGACGATATGGAAGTATTCAGAAGTCGGTCATTCCCAAGATGCGGCACAAAATTTGAAGAAACTTTTTGATAATAATGACTATTTTGATTATCCCAAACCTGTTGGATTAATACAAAGATGTCTTGAATTGTATTCTGATAATGACTCCATCATCCTCGACTTCTTCTCCGGTTCCGCTACCACCGCCCACGCCGTGATGCAACTCAATGCCGAAGACGGAGGCAACCGCAAATACATCTGCGTACAGATCCCCGAACCCACACCCGAAGGCAGCGAAGCACGGAAAGCTGGTTATGCCACCATTCCAGAAATTGCCAAAGAACGTATTCGTCGTGCCGGAAAAAAGATAGTGGAAGAACAAAAAGCGAAAGCCGAGAAAGAAGGCGGACTATTTGCTGAAGAAGAGAAGAAATTAGACATCGGTTTCAAAGTATTTAAACTCGACAGCTCTAACATCAATGCTTGGGATAGCAATCCCGATAATCTGGAAACAGCGCTTAATAACTCTCTGTTCAATATCAAAACGGATAGAAGCGAAGACGATCTGTTGTATGAGATATTGATAAAGTATGGCATTGAACTAACCGAAAAAATTAACCGTCACACCATAGATGAAAAAACCGTGTACGAAATGGGAGCCGGCTCGTTGATTGTCTGCTTGGCAGACAGTCTATCCACGGCAGTTGCCGACGGTATCGGCAAACTCTACAAAGAGGTAAGCCCCGAAGGTGTAGATGCCAATTGTCGGGTGGTATTCAAAGAAGTCGGATTTAATGGTTCGGACGAAGTGAAAACCAATACGCTGCTGATCCTGAAACAGCACGGCATTACGAATGTGGCAACCGTTTAAAAAGAGGACGCAGTATGGCTAAAAATATGACATTAAAATTCGAGAGTCACCTCGAATATCAGGACGATGCAGTAAATAGTATCTGCGACATCTTTGAAGGCGAAGAGATTTTCCAGAGTAATTTCTCGATTACGCCCATCAAGGGCGAAGAAAGTTTGCTATTTCAACGTGCCACCATCGGTATCGGCAACTCCATAAAAATGATCGAGGAGGATATGCTTGCCAATATGCAGCGCATCCAATTGCGCAACGGCGTGCCACAATCAACCACCGAGAGTTTCAAGAAAGAGGGAATGAACTTCTCGGTAGAAATGGAGACCGGTACAGGTAAAACCTATGTCTATCTGAAAACTATATTTGAACTGAACAAACGTTACGGCTTTACCAAATTTATCATTGTAGTGCCGAGCATCGCCATCAAAGAGGGAACATACAAATCGTTGCAAATCACCAAAGAACACTTCAAAGGTGAATACGAGAATGTAATCTACGATTATTTTGTGTACGATGCCGCCAAATTAGAGCAAGTACGCTCGTTTGCCACGGGTGACAGTATTCAGATTATGGTGATCAATATTGATGCATTCCGCAAAAGTTTCGAAAGTGAAGATGAAAACAGCAAGTCAAACATTATCCACCGTTACAACGATAAGTTGGGCTACAAACCCATCGACCTGATTAAAGAAACGAATCCGATAGTGATTATCGACGAACCGCAAAGTGTGGATAATACCGACAAAGCGAAAGAAGCTATCGCTGCGCTCAATCCGCTCTGCTGTTTGCGTTATTCTGCCACACACCGCACGCCTTACAACATGATGTATAAGCTCGATTCGGTGGATGCTTACGAGCTGAAATTGGTGAAACAGATTGAAGTGGCTACCGCTTCTGTGGAAGGCTTCCAAAACGATGCGTATATCGACCTGATAAAAGTGGACAATAAAGCCGGTATTAAAGCGCAGGTGGAGTTAGACTTTCAGAACAAAGGAAAAGTTGACCGCAAGAAAGCATGGGTAAAACAAGGTCAGGATTTGTTTGATATAACCAAGCGTGAACAATACGAAGGGTATATTGTGGAAGATATTTGGTACGAGGACGAACGCTGGAATATGTCGTTTACAAGCAATGATCAGATTATAGAACAAGGCGTTGTGTCGGGCAGTTTGAGAGATGAATTGCTGAAGCGGGAGCAAATACGCATGACAATAGAAGCGCATCTCGACAAAGAAATAGTACTCAATCCGCAAGGAATAAAAGTGCTAAGCCTGTTCTTTATCGACAAGGTGGCAAACTACCGGGAGTACGATGCGGAGGGAAACCGCCAAAACGGCAAGTATGCCCGCATCTTCGAAGAGGAATACAACAGTTTGATTCAGAAAGCGAAATATCGTTCTCTATTCAACGAAATGAAAGACCGGGATGTGGAGGTAAGCCAAATTCATGATGGTTATTTCTCGGTGGACAAACAAAGTAAAGCATCGAACAGGAAAGACAAGTTCGAACGCTATGTGGACACATCCGGAAAAACAGCTAAAGATGACGATGCTTTCAATCTGATTATGCGCGACAAGGAGCGGTTGCTGAGCTTCGGAACTCCGTTGCGTTTTATCTTCTCACATTCCGCCTTGCGTGAGGGTTGGGACAATCCGAATGTGTTCCAAATCTGTACGCTCAACGAAACAACCAAAGAAATAAAGAAACGGCAAGAGATTGGGCGTGGACTTCGTTTGTGTGTCAATCAGGACGGCGAGCGGGTAAAAGGTTTTGACATAAACACACTCACTGTGATGGCAAACGAAAGCTATGAAGAGTTCGCCAAAGCCTTGCAGAATGAGATAGAGGAAGATACCGGAATCAAGTTCGGTTACCTGCACAAACACTCTTTTGCCCGTATCAAAGTAGGTGCAGAAAATGATAAGGCGATTTATCTGAACGAAGAAAAATCTGTACGTCTGTACGACTATTTTGTAGAGAAAGACTATGTAAAAGAAGAGGTTATCAATCGGAAGAGCAAAGAATTTGCCGCCAAAGTACAGGAAAAGTTAAAAATAGACTTGCGTGATAACCGGGTGTCTATTCCCGAAGAGTTTGACTATATCAAAACGCCGATTCTGGAAATCTTGAAGCGTATCAGCGGAAACTTCATGAATATCAAGAATCGGGATGATGCGCGTCGGGTAACGTTTAAGAAAGAGTTCTTTATCCACAACGAAGATTTCAAAAATCTGTGGGATCGGATAAAGTACAAAACGACTTACTCCGTAAAAATTGATTCGGACAAATTGATCGATCAATGCGCTCAACGGATATACGAAGAGGTGGTGGTAGGCAGAGGACGCTTTGTTACCCGCAAAATAAAATTAGCGATTACCGAAGGGGGCGTTCTGGAGGGAGAAGATTCTCCTCGTGAATCGACACGGATTATGGACGATACGGTTTCTGTACTGCCGGATATTGTTACCTACCTGCAAAACGAGACCGGACTGACCCGTCAATCCATCGTCTCTATCTTGACTGGGAGCAAACGCCTGGAAGCGTTTAAGAAAAATCCTCAAGCTTTTATCGAATCGGTTATTGATATCATCCGTAACGAGATGCGCCTCTTATTGGTTGATGGCATCAAATACAAGCGGATAGATAAGGATATGTGGTGTCAGGAGCTGTTTGAAAACAAAGAGCTGCAAGGTTATCTAAGCAGCAACTTACTGGAAAGTAACAAATCACCCTACGATTATGTGATTTATGATTCGGAAACAGAGCGTAGTATGGCACAACGATTGGAAAGTTCTAATAATGTAAAGGTATTTACAAAGTTACCATCATGGTTTAAGATTGATACTCCATTGGGAGCATACAATCCCGACTGGGCAGTTGTTTGGGATGATGGTAACGAGCAGAAGCTTTATTTTGTTGTAGAGACTAAGGGTGGTTTGTTTGAAGATGCTATCAAACAAACCGAAAGAGCTAAAATAACTTGTGGCAAGAAACACTTTGCCGCCCTTGAAGCCGGAATAAAATTTGAATTAGCGGATACATTTGATACATTGCAGGGGAAGATCACCTCTTAATTGAGGATTATATACAGGCATAAGAAAGACTTTGTATGTCTATCACATAACGTCTAACATTAAAAAATTACTGTGAACTATCTCAAAATGAATCTTATGCACTGTGCCAAATCAAGACAACTCCCTGCCAATTTTGGACTAGCTGTACCCCCTTCGCTTCGATTTACTGTACCCCCTTGCATTTTTTTGGAAAGGGGGTACAGTTTAGGTTAGATGCTTTGTCTTTTTTTGTCTTTTTTTTGGCTTTCGACCAAGACAGTATAAAAAGAAAAAGTCCTCCATATTCACTGAATATGAAGGACTTGTCTTGCTTTTGGCAGCCTTTGTCTTAGGCTCCCTGCGGTATGGACTACTATTAAACAAATAACAGGAAAAGAATACAAAAGACTCTTCTCCTGCCCCAATAAGAACTACTCTTTTTTCTTTGTTACTTATACAAACATATAAAAAAAATAAATATTGGGTCTGTGTTGAATTGAGCGGGAGGTGGTTCCTTTGGAAGGAATGGATTTGTGCGAATCCTCTGAATTGGAACAGTTCAAAAAAGATTACGACTGCCGATGGCGGTGTGTTTTGGAGAAATCCTGTTTTATCCTGTACATCATCTTGTCAAAAAAATCGACAAAGTTAGGAATAGACGGGAATGAAAGCATTAGCGCATTCCGATGGAATGCTGTCCCGTATTTTCGTCTTTTGGCAACAAATAGGTTGTTCCTGCCGGATATATAATGTATATTCATACAATATTCATTCCTTCTTATTTAATAAATATGCTTTATTTGTTTCGTTGATATATCTATTTGGGTTTATTTTGTAAATTTTGTTTACTATTTTAAGCTATTTTGCATCATAATGATATTATGATTAAAATAAATGCAATAATATTTTGACTTTTTGAAAAAACTGTATATATTTGCATTGTGATTAAGAAAAAAAAGAAGTATAACTTTAAAAATTACGATTATGATACTAGGATTTATTTTTTTAGCAGACGTGATGGTTTCTTTATTAGTGAAAATTTGGAGCACAAAGGATGTGCTGAGTAAGTAACCCTTAAAACGATGAATGTATGAGTACGGAAACGGAACAGTCCCGAATGTAGCCTCGATGTCGACAAAGTTGACGATCGAGGCTTTTTTGTTTTGCGCATTTCCGCCTGTTAATATTTCCGCCTGTCGGCCTGTTTTTAAGTGACCGTTAAAAATGAACTTGGTAAAGTTCACAACCTCTTGTTTGCATCCCTCCCTTCAATCCAATCAATCCCTCCAATCCTTTTTTCCGGCTCGTCCCTGTTTCCGAAAGCCAATATTTGTGAAAATCACAAATATGTCTTTGTTAGTTTGTTTGAAAAGTGTAATTTTGCGGTGTTTATTAAATTTTCTATAAAATTTAGGTATGAAATGTTTTTGCGTTTCCTTTATGTTTTTGTTTTTCGCGCTGTGTGGCAACGTTTATTCCCAGTACGATAACACCCTGATGTTTGGATTGAAGGCCGGAGTGGCGTGGAGTTCCATTCCGAAGTTAAGTGAGATATTGGTCAGTGAGGATTATTACAGTAATTATGAATTTACGGAGCAAGCGAAGATCAGCCCTGCCGCCTCTTTCTTCTTTACTTATCGGAATCCGGACAATTGGGTGGGGATGGAGTTGAACGTCGATTATTACCAGTTGGCCTCCTCCATTGAATATTCGGACATCAACACGTTGGATTATACGGTCAAGTTTCAATACCATTATTTGGGAATTGGTGGATACCTGAAGGTGTATCCGTATCAAGGAGTTTTTGTGGCGCCAGGAGTCAGGGTGGGTTTCAATCTCTCGCCGGAGAATATCACGTACACTTCCAACCAGGAGGAGTTGACGCATCTTCATTACGAATCGGCAAGTTCCACCCAAGCCAGTCTTCGTGAAAAGATAAAAGGTTCGGTAGATTTCGCATTGGGTGGATCCGTTGGATATGAATTTCCGAATGGATTAAGCGTGCAGGCATCGTACCATTATAGCCTGTTGGATATGATAAAGACGGAATATAATGTCTATAACTGGATTGACACGCCCAACAGGGGACATTCCGTGCAGTTTATGATAGGTTATGCAATAGGAGTGCTGAACAGATGAGAAGACTATTTGGATTGTTTTTCTTCCTCTTGTTTTTGTCCGTTGATTCCTATCCGGAAAGATGGACCTGCCATTGGGGCGAGGATAAGAGGGGAAGGTTGACGGTGGGAATGAGAATGGGTGCGGCATGGTCATCCATATCCAATGTGCCGGAGATGATGAAGGCGGAGGATCTGCGTCCGGACTATGCCTGGGATCGGAAAATGTATGTGTTGCCTACGGTGCATCTCTTTGCGGAATATATGCAGGGAGGCGTTTCGGGCGAGTTTGATCTGGGCTATTATTCACAGGGAGACAGGCATACGCGGACTACAGACGCAGGATTGACGGAAGATTATAAGCTCGCCTACCATTATCTTTTCGCCGGGGTGTATCTGAAACTTTATTGTTACAAGGGATTTTATGTGGGGGCTGGTGGCCGGATGGGGTTGAATCTTACCCCCGATGCCATCGACTATTCCTCTAGTCGTTTTAATAACTACCAATCCTACGACAAACAGAGGCAGGAGCATCTGAGAGAGACGATACGGGGAAGGCTGGATTTCGGGCCGGGAATATTGATGGGTTATGAATTCGACTTTGGGTTGCAGGTGGAGGCCCGCTATCATTATGGAGCCTATGATATGATAGAGACAAGAGAAAATAAATATGGACTGTCGGAACAGAACAACACCACAAACATGGTGGAGCTGACCGTCGGTTATTCAATTACAATTTTTGATTACGAAACAGGAAGAAAAGGATGGAACCTATACAAATCAAGATCATACTGGGAACACTGAGCATCTTCTGTTCCTCTGTTTTTGCGCAGTCTCCCGGCGGGGTGGAGGGGTCGCTCCGTTTGGAGAAAAATGAAGATGTGGAGATGGCCGATCCTGCCAGTCGGGGAATCACCTTGTTTTGTGTGCAGAAGCCGGACTCGACGCAAGAGTCCGCGCTGTGGAGCATGGAATCAGGGTCGGAAGGTCGGTTGGTGATGACCAACCGCCGCATGGCAGATCTGAAGAATGGCCGTTACGTCAATTTCTCCGGGAATACGGATGCCCCTACAATCACGACTTATCTCCGGAATAGGGGGGCAGACAATGCAGCCCCACTATCTCTCCGTACCGGAGATGCTGTTTCTGAAGGTTTGCCCGTTGGCGCGAAGAATAAGGGAACAGAATATATTTTATACAATAGGGTGCTCTCTCGCAGAGAACGCCAAAAAGTGGAGAGCTATTTGGCTTTGAAATACGACATATCCCTTTCTCAGGTCTATCCTTATTCCTATCTGTCTGCCGACGGAACGGTAGTGTGGAATGCGGATTCTCTCGCTTGCTATAAACATAATATAGCGGGAATAGGGCGGGATGACGAATCCGGTCTTAACAAACTGTCCGGCGCTAGTCTTTCTTCCTGTGGGTTGATGAGGATGGAGAGTGCGGACTCCCTCCGTGACAAGCAGTTCCTTCTTTGGGGAGACGATGCCGGAGCCTTGCGCTTTGAGAAGAGGCGGGGCGAGTGTAAACGCTTGGGAAGGACATGGCGGACCATGGCCACCGGCGGTTTCGCCAACAAGACGATATCCCTCTCGTTTGACGCCTCCATGTTGCAGCAGATGCGGCCGCTTGATGAAGGGGAGCGTTATTGGCTCTTCGTGGAAAATGACACCGCCGTCTCTTTCCTTCCCTCTTTTCAGACTCGGATGCTTCGTTTTGATTCCATTCCGTTGGGTAAGGATGGACAGAGGAAGTTGGGGATAGCTGCCGCTCCTGATTTCTTTGTGTACATAGAGAAAGTGCAGCCCTCCTGTGGAAACGCGGATGGAGCCGTCCGCTTGCAGATGGTAGGAGGAAAGGCTCCTTTCTCCGTGTCCGTGGGCGGAAGAGGTAGGATGACTGCAAACAGGGTGGAGAGATTCCAGAACCTTCGCCAGGGTGCATGCCATGTCTCCGTAAAGGATGCGGACGGGAAGCTATACGAGGAGGATTTTATGATGTCGAATAGTGGATTCCCCAAAATACCCGAGTTTGAGGTGATGACATTGACGGACAAACCGTTGACGGTCTCTCCTCCTACGGTTGACGGTTCGTATGGATATGCGTGGACGATGCCGGATGGGGGAATCTCTTATGGTGCTGAACTGGAGATAATGCAGGGCGGGGTGTATGTGCTGACGGTGACGGACACCTCCGGCTGTTCTACCCGGCGTGAGCTGGATGTGAGGGAACCCGTTGGCTCTGTTTTCCTTTATGATGAGTTCTATCCTAATCCCACAAGCGACGGTTTTGTCCGTGTCCGCGTACAGTTGTCCTGTGAGCAGACTCTGGATGTGCGGCTGTCCGACATGACAGGTAGAACCTTGGATGAAAACATCTGTTCGGGCTCTTCCTTCTATGATTTCACCTGTTATCTGCCCGAAAAGGGACAATATGTAGTTGGCCTGATGGCCGGAAAGGAGAAGAAAACCTATGTCTTTATTAGAAAATAACATATCGATGTATATAAAAAAGATCACATACGCGCTACTCTTGACTGTGTCATTGTGCGCGGTCTCTTGCCAACGACGGCAGACGGATGGGCGTGCGGAAGAACCGAATTCTTTGGGTAGGGAAGTGCCCGTCCCGGAAGTGATGGCGGATAAGCCTATCGGCAGTTGTGGGTCGCAGGGAAAGAATACGGTTCAGGTCTCCGGAAATAGACTGTGCGATAAACCGGCAGGAAGTAAATATCCGTCGGTAAGGAAGCAGTTTGATGCGGAAAGGAATGACACGCTGCGGCTGGGACAGACCATGCTCTGCGTGCCGGCAGAGGGGATGGACGCGCCTTTGGAGCTCTCCATCACGCCATTGGACAGTGCGGATCTGCCTGCCATGCCGTCGGGGATGGTCAATGTGACCGGGCGCGGGTCGGGTTACCGGTTCCTCCCTCATGGCGAACATTTCAGACGGGCGGCCAAAGTGGTCCTCCCTTTTGATAGCTTGCGTATCCCGAAGGGCTATACGGCCAAGGATGTCCGCACCTATTATTTTGACGAGGGGAGCAGGAAGTGGGTGGCTTTGCCTAAAGACACGATAAGGAAGGACGAGCAGTTGGCTTCGGCCTATACTACCCATTTCACGGATATGATCAATGGTATCATACAAGTGCCGGAGTCTCCCGAATCGCAAGGTTTTACCCCTACCTTCATGCAGAACGTCAAGGCGGCAGACCCTTCAGCCGGCATGGTGTCCATGCAGGCTCCGGAGGCCGATGCGACGGGAAGTGCCAAGCTCTCCTATCCGTTCCGGTTGCCGGAGGGCCGTATGGGAATGCAGCCTTCGTTGTCACTCAACTACAGCAGCGAGGCTTCCTCCGGTTGGGTGGGTTATGGTTGGAGCCTGCCTGTCCCTACCGTCGATGTTGACACACGTTGGGGAGTGCCCACATTCGACGCCTCCGTGGAGACGGAGAGCTACCTTCTCATGGGCGCGCAATTTACGGAACAGGCCCATCGCATGTCCGGTGTGCCGAGGTCGGCGGACAAACGCTTCCACCTACGCAAAGAGAACGCTTTTTCGGAGATTGTGCGAAAGGGAGACGCCCCCGGCAATTACGGATGGACGGTTGTCCGCCAAGATGGCAGGACCGACCTATATGAGGGGATAGCGAAAGACGGGAAAGGCAATGTGGTGCAATGGGGAGTGGTGAGACAGACGGATGTCCACGGCAATTTCGTGGCATATAAATATGATTTGGAAGGCAACACGCCCTACATCTCGGAGATCAACTACACCGGACATGGCGAGGAGGCGGGAGCCTATACGCTGAAATTTGTCCGCGAACAGGGACGGCAGGATGCGACGATGCAGGCCCGTCTCGGCGTCATGCAGAAGGATGCTGCCGTGATGAAGAGGATGGATGTCTATTACAAGGAGGAGCTGATCCGTTCTTATGTCTTCTCGTACAAGACGGGACGGTTCCTGAAGATGATGCTTCAGTCTGTCAGTGAGACGGACGCCTCCGGCGCGATATTAGACACGCATACGTTCGATTATTATGACGACTTGGAGGGTGGAGGCCTGTTTGGCGATGCGGTCTCCGTCCCTTCCGTCAAGATATTTGACGACGACAGTTTCTTCAAGACGGTAAAAAATGGATTTTCCAGCAACCTGTCTATGATTAGCGGAGCCTCCTCTTCGGGCTGGTCTGTGGGAGGAGGAGTCAATCTTTCCGTCGGATACTCGGCCGCGTCTGTCTATGGCGGCGCCTCCTATTCCTACTCTTCCAACGAGAGCGTCTCGGAGATTGTCATGACGGACATTGACGGCGACGGGCTTCCGGACAAGGTCTATAGAAGGGGCGGCTCCCTATACTACCAGCCTAATATGTTTGGCAAGGGCGGAACCCTTGGATTTGGGGAGGAGCGCAAGATTGTCGGGGCCGACCGTTTCACCCGGATGAAAAGCACCTCCAATACGGTAGGCGTCGATGTGGGCGCAGGCTATTGGCTCGCGTCCGTGGGATGTTCCTATTCCCATATATGGGATTCCAACGATACCTACGTGTACATGCAGGACTTCAACGGCGACGGGCTGGTGGATATCGCGGACAACGGGCGGGTCTTATATAACCGTATCGTGGACGGGGTCCCTACTTTTGCCGCCACGAGCGAGGGCACGCCCAATCCCATACAGGGCACGGACGTGGGCCTGTTGGGCGGCTCGTTCGTATATACGGAGGAGGTCATTGAAGCCAAGCGGAAGGCATTGGAGGCGGAGTCTCCTCTGCACGATGTGGTCCGTGTATGGCGGGCACCTTTTGACGGAACGGTCACCTACGAGGCGCCGATCACGGTAAACCCGATGTCGGCGGACGGGGTCGGATATGCCGTCCAGCATAACAAGAAGGAGCTGGTGCGGGGTGTCCTGCCTGCATCCGGCAATATCCCTCTTGGCGGGAAACTGCAGGTAAAGGCCGGTGATTTCCTTTATTTCCGCGTGCAGTCTGTCTATAGCGGCACGGAAGATAGGGTAGATTGGAGCCCGGTCATAAAATACGATGAGATTACTGGGCAGGGTGCCCGGCAGATGGAGGTAGACGAGACGGGAGTGGACATCCGCACCTATTCCGCCTCCGCCGATTTTGTGCAGGGCGAGGAGTCTGTGTCTGTGATAGCCGGCCCGGGAACCGTTTCCATCGGGGGCGGCTATCAGAAATCCACATTGTCCGGCGATGTCCTGCTGCGTATTGTCCGCAATAACTTCAGGGGCGACAGCGCTGTCTGTCAATCTTCTCTGTTGCCGGCGGCGGGAGAGGCACATGGTGTGCTCCCTTATACGGAGACGCTGATGGCGGGCGACACCGTCTCCTTCTCCTTCGAGATGGAGACGAAAGGCCAAGTGGATTGGCGTCAGGTAAGTTGGTCTCCGGTGGTTACGTTGACGAAACCGGATGGAAGCAAGATACAGTCCTTCTATTCTCCACAACGTACCATGTATAATAAAATCATTGTCTTGGCAAAATCCGATTTGATGCCGGAGTTGGGAAAGCGGGATGTGGAGTATCTGGATGACAGCGTCTTTGTGTCGGGTCATACCTCCTTCTCCCTTTCGGACGACGAGGTGGCGCCTACTAAGATGGAGTTGGAGATAAGGGAAAAGGGTGGCGCACCGCTGCCCGTCGTGAAGTCCGATGGCAAGCTAAAGGCGAAGGTGGCCGATTTGGAGGGGAAGCAGGTCTATGCCTCCCTGTCCGTTAATGCGGAGATAAAAAAGGTTTCCGAACTTAACTTGAACCTGAACCGTACTATTGTGGTACGTGACACTACGATAACCGTCTCTTCGGACGAAAACGGAATGGAGGTGCGGGACACCACCGTGGAGGTCTCTTATCGGGATACGGTGGTGGCGCAGATAGGGGCATCTGTCCGAAGTGTGTTCAACAGCAGCGATTTGGGCCTTTTGTACAGGGGATGGGGGCAGTTCGCCTATAATGGCGACGGAGACTACCGGGCGGCAGCCATCGACACGGACGTTCTGAAGACGGACAAGGACAAGTACGAAGGAATTGATCCGGATAATATGGAGTCGGTCCCTTCCATCAAGGAAGAACGTTTCTTCGCCATGGTTTATGACGAGGAGAACCGACGTTATATCGCAGCGGTGAAGAACGCCTATCTGGATGCCGCGGGGCAGTGCCCTTCCCGTTTGGGAAATCCGGAGATAAAGGTGGATGTGCCGAACTATCCGGCAGGAGGTGCGGGTACGGCGGCGCCGGTCCTCTCTTCCGGCACGGAGACCAACTCTTGGAATCTGAACGGCGGAGCCGGTGCCGGCAAGTTCGGCGCCGGGCTGGGTTATAGCCGGAGTACCTCCAGTACCGTCACCGAAATGGGGGCGTTGGACCTCAACGGAGACCGTTATCCTGACTGGACGGAACGGAACGGGGGAAGTCTTTATGCCCAATACACCAACCGGTATGGAAACATAGGAGGGCAACGGACCCAGCATAATCTCTCCATGCCCAGGCAGGAGGCTAACTCCAGCTCCTTCGGAGGGAATGTGAGTCTCTCCTCCGGATCGCAGACTCCGGGGGGAAGTGGAAATGTCAAGGCCGTCTCCGACCAGAAGGAGTCCTTCGCCAAGGCGAGCGCGAAGAAGGCGAACAGCGCCAACGCAATCAATTCCCTGTCCATCAGTGCCAGCGGTTCTTTCGGACCGTCCAATTCATGGTCGGACCGCGAGTGGTGCGATATGAATGGCGATGGCTTGCCGGACATGGTATATAAGGGCGGGGATGTCCGCTTCAATCTCGGATATGGATTCTCCGGCGAGTACGGTTTCGGACATTCCGACGTCTATAAGTCCGAGTCCTACAGTGTGGGAGCCGGACTGGCGTTCAGCGTCACCTTCTGTGGGTCGGCAAATGCCGGCAACGGCGTGAACTATACCAACAACGAGTCGACCGGATTGGCGGACTTGGCGGATGTCAACGGCGACGGACTTCCGGACATGCATTACGAGAGGTCGGGGACACAATATGTGCGCTTCAATACGGGAACGTCCTTCGGCGAGGAGATGCCGTGGAACGCTCCGCACACGAACAACAGCCATTCCACCTCCATGGGGTTGCACACCAACTCTGCCTACAAGATTCCGATCCCTATCCTGCCGTTTTCCCTGACGCCGTTTGTCAACGGCTCCACCACGTCGGGAGTCTCCCGCACGGAGAGCGGCATGATGGACGTCAACGGCGACGGGTACCCCGACGTGGTCACGTCCGACCGCGACAACGAGCTCGTGGTCTACCTCAACCGTACGGGAAGGACGAACCTCCTACGGAGCGTCACGCTGCCGATGGGCGGAACGGTCAGCATGGACTACGGACGCACGCCCAACACGTATGACATGCCATACGGCAAATATGTGCTGTCGGAGGTGACGGTGGCCGGAGGCGACGCCGCCAACGGCGCCACCTCGCAGAAGTGCACGTTCGGGTATGAAGACGGGAACCATGACCGTTACGAACGCACTTTCTACGGTTTCGGCAAGGTCACCACAAGGCAGCTGGATACGGAGAACGGGGATAAGGTATACCGGACGGTAGTCCGCAGGTTCGGAAACACCGACTTCTATGACGAAGGGCTTCTCCTCGGCGAGACGGTTACGGACGCCCAAGGTGCGAAGCTGAACGAGGTGGCCTATGCCTATAAGAAGACGGAGGTGGCGGACGGCTCTTTCTTCCCCGCGCTGGAGAAGGCGGACAGGGTGCTGTACGTGGACGGGGTAGGGATGGAGAGTTCCGAGAAGTATGCGTATGACGCCATCGGCAACGTGACGGCCTACCGAAGCACGGCCGGCGACGAGGTGGCGGTTGCCGTGTCCTACCATGACAACGCGAAGAACCGCAGGGTGCCGAAGATGGTGCGTGTGGAGGGAGGAGCCTCCCGCGTGCGCCGCACGGAGGTGGACGGGCTGGGCAACGTGACCCGCATCACGCTGGAGAACGGCGACGCGCCTTCCGTGTTCGACCTCGAGTACGACGCCTACGGCAACCTCTCACGCATGGTGCGCCCTTCCAACCACAAGGGCGAACGTATGTCCTACGACTACACCTACGACTCCGAGCTGCACAGCCTCGTGACGCGGGTGACGGACGCCTTCGGCTATGTCTCCCAAACGGAGTACGACTACCGGTGGGCACTCCCTACGCTTACGCGCGATGTCAACGGCAACGAGATGCGCTACACCTATGACGCCTTCGGACGTCCCGTCTCCCTGCTGGCCCCCTACGAGGCCGACTCGGCCCTCTCCTATACCGTCAAGTTCGAGTACGACACGAAGGGCCGTATGGCCCGCACCCTACAGTACGCGCCGGAGGGCGAAATAGAGACCTATGCCTACGTGGATAGGCTGATGCGCCCCGTCAGGGGGAAGAAGACGGCCCTGGTGCAGGGCAGGGGGAAAGGGTTCGTGGAGGATGGCGTTCCGGTGTTCGATGCCTTCGGCCGCCAGACAAGGCAGTACCTGCCCGCCTTCGAGGGCGAGCAGCCCGCCGGTTTCGGCGAAACGAGATATGACGCGCAAGACAGGGTCGTCGCCTCGGTCCTGCCGGACGGCTCCACTACGAAGATGGAGTATGCCGTCGAGTCGCAGGACGGGCGGAAGGTGCTCCGCGTGACGGAGACCGACCCGGAGGGCCACAGGACGGACCTCTACACCGACCTCCGCGGAAGGACCGTGAAGACGGTGCGCCGCGGCACGGACGCCGACGTCAGCGTGGCTTACCTGTACAACCCGCTCGGCGAGCTGCTGGAGGTGACGCACCCCAACGGGAGGAAGACGGCCTATGCCTATGACGCGTTGGGGAGGAAGCTCTCCGTGGACCATCCGGACGCGGGCCGG
>Ga0209097_10002148_pt1 | contig 16141 bp, 13 predicted proteins | sample AD_UKC052_MetaG_FD_184419 | JGI IMG/M metagenome (GOLD analysis project Ga0209097, IMG submission 184419) | Active sludge microbial communities of municipal wastewater-treating anaerobic digesters from USA - AD_UKC052_MetaG (SPAdes) (version 2) | ecosystem: Engineered > Bioreactor > Anaerobic >... | reverse complement strand
TATTTTTCAAATCGTTTGAGCTCTAAAAAACGTTGCAACCCTTATTTACAAAGAATTTCAAAGAACGGTTTATTTTAATATCAAAACATTAGTGATATAAAGTAACCAAAAAAGTAAAATCATGAAAAAACTTATTGCTGAATTTATCGGAACCTTATGGCTGGTTCTTGGCGGCTGCGGAAGCGCCATGTTGGCAGCTGGTTATCCCGAACTGGGTATCGGCTTTGCCGGAGTGGCTCTTGCTTTTGGGCTTACTGTACTTACCATGGTATATGCCATCGGCCATGTTTCGGGTTGCCACCTCAACCCTGCTGTATCGTTAGGGTTATGGATTGCGGGACGATTCGACAAGAAAGAACTGCTGCCATACATAGCTGCCCAGGTGTTGGGTGCTTTGGCCGGCGCCGGTATTTTGTATCTTATCGTCAGCGGAAAAGAAGGTTTTGAGTTAGGATCCTTTGCGGCCAACGGTTATGGCGAACTTTCGCCCGGCGGCTATGATATGATAGCGGCTTTGGTGACGGAAATTGCTATGACCTTTATGTTTCTGATTGTCATCCTGGGTGCCACTCATGCCAAAGCGCCCAAAGGTTTTGCCGGTGTGGCCATAGGCCTTGCATTAACCCTTATCCACCTGATAAGCATCCCGGTTACCAACACCTCGGTAAACCCTGCCCGAAGCACCAGTCAGGCCATATTTGCGGGCACGGAATACCTGAGCCAGCTCTGGCTGTTCTGGCTTGCTCCCATAGTAGGCGCCATGCTCGCAGGTATCGTGTACAAGATGATTTCTCCCGACAAAAACTGATAGAACATCTTATTTTTAAAACTTTTATGACCAGCTCATTTTTTAATTTGGGCTGGTCATAATTTTTGTGTTATTTTTGTCCCCAAAAAAATAACAAGATCATGAGTATTTCTATTGAAAAAGTAAAAGAACTGGCTGAAAAATATCAGGATTATACAGCCAATAATCTATCAGCGCTTATTCGGGCAAAATCCCTCAGCGGAGAAGAAAAACAGGTAGCAGAAGAACTTAGCCGGCAGATGAAGGAAGCCGGTTTTGACGAAGTGATTATCGATGGTCTGGGAAATGTTATCGGGCGCATCGGCAACGGAAAAAAAATTCTTGCTATCGATGGACACATCGACACGGTGGATCTGGGTAATATGGCCAACTGGTCGTTCGACCCGCTGAGCGGCTTAATAAAAGATGGTTTTGTACATGGACGCGGCACCGTGGACCAGAAAGGCGGCCCCGCTGCCTTTGTTACTGCCGGCAGGATAATTAAAGAGCTGGGACTCGATAATGACCTTACCTTATACTGCGTCGGCAGTGTGATGGAAGAAGACTGCGACGGACTGTGCTGGAAATATATAATTGAAGAAGACAAGATTGTTCCTCATACAGTAATCAGCACCGAACCTACCAACCTGCAGATTTACAGAGGACACCGGGGACGTATGGAAATTGAAATTTCCTTCAGAGGAATATCTGCCCACGGCTCTGCTCCCGAACGCGGAAAAAACGCCATCTACATGGCTTCCAGGGTATGTCTCGACATAGAAAAACTCAACGAAAACCTGGCTTACGACGAGTTTCTTGGCAAGGGCACTGTGGCTCTCGCCGAATTTGTTTCCGGCAGCCCTTCACTATGCGCTGTGGCCGATTATGCAAAGATACATCTGGACCGCCGCCTTACCTGGGGCGAGACCAAAGAATCTGCCATGGCCGAAATCCAGCAAATCATCAAAGATACCGATGCTAAGGCCGAAGTGCTTTATTACAACGGAAAAGGCTATACCGGCCTGAATTATGGCATGGAAAAATACTATCCCACATGGAAAATTGAAGAAAACCACAACGCCGTACAGACCGGTGTTAAGGCATATCAACAATTATATGATAAGGCGCCCGTAATTGACAAATGGACTTTTTCAACCAACGGAGTAACTATCAACGGCATTTATAAAATCCCTGTCATCGGCTTTGGACCTGGCAACGAAGTACTGGCTCATGCCCCCAACGAAAAAGTTGCCGTCAGCGACCTGGTTACCGCTTCTGCTTTTTATTCCGCTTATGCATTATTATTTTAAACATAATTACTATGAAAAAAATTTTAGAAATCATTAATGAAATAAAGAAAAACCGTTCCACATTATACGGAAAAGATTTTTTACTTACCTGGGACAAGACCACCGAAGAACTGAACCTTGTTCTTCTGGTTGCTGAAGCATTGAAAACCATGCGTGCCGAAAATATTTCTCCGCGGGTGTTTGACTCAGGCCTGGCCATTTCAAACTTCAGGGACAATTCAACCCGCACCCGGTTCTCCTTTGCCTCTGCCTGCAATTTGCTTGGTATGGCTGTTCAGGACCTCGACGAAGGCAAGTCGCAAATTGCCCACGGCGAAACCGTGCGCGAAACAGCCAATATGATTTCTTTCTTATCTGATGTTATCGGCATACGTGATGATATGTTCCTGGGCAAAGGACATACTTATATGCTCGAAGTGGCCAAAGCCCTCGACGAAGGATCTAAGAAAAAAGTACTCCCCTGCCGCCCCGCCATCGTAAACCTGCAATGCGATATTGACCACCCCACACAATCCATGGCCGACCTGCTTCATTTGAAAAACTATTTCGGATCCATTGAAAACCTCCGGGGCAAAAAAATCGCCATGACCTGGGCCTATTCGCCCAGCTACGGAAAACCATTATCCGTTCCACAGGGAATCATCGGGCTGATGACACGTTTCGGAATGCACGTTGAATTGGCGCATCCCGAAGGCTACGACCTGATACCCGACGTGATGGACCTTGCCTTTAAAAATGCCCTGGAAAGCGGCGGAAGCTTTAAAGTGTCGAAAAATATGAATACCGCTTTTAAAAATGCCGACATCGTATACCCTAAAAGCTGGGCACCTTTTTCGGTCATGCAACAACGCACCAAACTGCTGCTGGCCAACGACACCGAGGGATTAAAAACACTGGAAAAACAGTGCCTTGCCAACAATGCAAAACACAAAGACTGGGAATGTACGCGCGAAAATATGAAACTCACCAAAGACGGCAAAGCCTTGTATATGCACTGCCTGCCGGCTGACATCTCCGGCGTTTCATGCAAAGAAGGCGAGGTAGAAAAACAAGTCTTTGAAAAATACCGCATCCCCACATACATCGAAGCCGGTTATAAACCTTACATCATTTCGGCTATGATACTTACCAGCCTGTTTAAAAATATTCCCGGAACGCTTGAAAAAATTCTCGATAATAACATCGAAAGAAAACAAAAATAAACGCTACAGAATAGTATCGGGAACATTGCTACAAACTCAATATCTTGACCGACATTGAGTTTCCTTCATAAGGTATAGTGTATTAGTTAATTATAAGTTAAATAAAGGGGGGTACAAAGATTTTCCTTTATCTTTGTATGTTATGCCAATTTCATTTATTAACTATTAACCAAAAAAATTCTTTATGAAAAAATTAGTACTTGTATTAATGCTCATTGTTCCGGCGTTTTTGTTACAGGCTCAGATACCTGTCAGCACCACCCCGCAGAACAAAAATGTGATTCTGGAAGAGTTCACCGGTATTCATTGCGGGTTCTGCCCTCAGGGGCACCTTGTGGCTCATAATATTATGACAGCCAATCCCAATCGTGCTTATGCAATAGCCGTACACACCGGCAGCTATGCCACCCCTGGCGCCGGCGAGCCCGATTACAGAACTTCTTTTGGTACATCTCTTGCTTCACAAACGGCTTTAACAGGATACCCTGCCGCTACAGTAAACCGCCATGTTTTTTCCGGTCTGGGACAAACATCGGGGGGAACAGCTATGTCAAGGACAAATTGGACCAGCGCCAGCACCACCATTTTGGGACAACCTTCGTATTTAAATGTTGGGGTTGCGGCTCAGGTTAATTATACCACAAGAGTGCTCACAGTTCATTGCCAGGTATATTATACAGGAAACAGCTCTGTAACAACCAACAAATTAAACATCGCCATATTGCAAAACAATGTGAAAGGCCCGCAATCCGGTTCAAGCGGAAATCCTACTATGGTAACTCCTGACGGACAATACCTGCATCAACACATGTTGCGGCATATGTTAACAGGACAGTGGGGAGTTTCTATACCCAATACCAATACAGCCTCCGGAACGCTGAAAGTGGATACTACCATCACCTACACCGTGCCTGCCGATTACACCGGCGTGCCTGTGAACCTTGCCGAACTGGAAATTATCGCTTTTGTAGCTGAAGGAAATCAGGAAATTATTTCAGGAAGCGGATGCACCGTAAACCAACCGACCATTGATGCCGCTATCACTTCCATCACGGGATTGCCCCTGATTCAATGTACAACTAATCCGATTGCTCCCACCGTAGTATTAAAAAACAAAGGAACCGATGTATTAACCAGCGCAGTAATCAATTATTCTGTGGATGGCGGCACTACCGTATCGCAAAACTGGTCGGGAACACTGGCTGCAGGAGCTACTGCCAACGTTACCATAACAAATCCTATCACCCCCGTTAACGGTCATCATACTGTAAGATGTTTTAGTTCCTTACCCAACGGGGTGGCCGACCTCAATGCACTCAATGATGATTATTCTGCAGCTTACAATGCATTTCTGAATTACAGTACCAGCCCGGTAAACGAAGAATTTACAAGTACCGCCTTCCCTCCTACCAATTGGGTGATTGACGGCTTACATTGGTCAAGACAATCCGTCAGTTCTTTCGGCGTTGGATCAGGTTCGGCCAGAGTGTATTTCTATGGAGCAGAGACAGGCGCTATCAACGACATGTATATCTACGGGCTTGACTTGTCAGGAGTATCATCCTACCACTTGTCTTTCGACCACGCCTATGCACAATACCAGACAGGATATGATGATCGTCTGCAAGTTCAGGTTTCCACCAATTGCGGAAGCACATGGACGAGCATCTTCGATAAAGCAGGAAGCACACTGGCTACTGCTCCCGCATCTTCCTCATCGTTTTCACCATCTGCTTCACAATGGGTGACCAACAACATCAACCTCAACTCTTATGTTGGTCAGCCGAACGTTATCATTCGCTTCCACACAATCAGCGATTATGGCAACAATCTTTTTATTGATAAAATTAATACCGGCACCGGTACAGGAGTTAACGAATCTTATGACGACAGCAATATTCAGATATTCCCCAATCCGGCCAGCAACGTAATAAACATTGTCAATGCCGAGAATGCAGATATTATGCTTTATGATTTACTCGGAAAACTGGTTATGAGTGCAAATAACATCAGCAACAATTTCAGCATTAATGTTTCGGATTTTGCAACTGGTAACTATATTGTCAAGATTATCGATGAAGGGAATATCACAACCGACAAAATATCTGTAATTAAATAATAATTACCGCACATTAAAAAAAACTGCAGCAAAATACTGCAGTTTTTTTTTTGCTCTTTTTTTTATTGTTTATCTTTGAAAAAAAATATTTAATCATTAAAATAAAAATTTATGAAAAAAATCTATTTACTTTTTATTATGGGGATGTTCATTTACTTTAACGCCAATGCCCAATTCAGTCAAAATTTTAATGCAGTTGCCGATGGTTCCATGCCAACGGGATGGACGTTATTTAATGTGGATGGGCTTACCCCTTATTCCTCTGTCAACTGGGTCACAAACGCCTGGGTGTGTAAAACCTATGGACAACTGCCGACAAAAGCGGCCTGGTCCACGTCCTATTATACTCCTGCCGGCACCTCTAATGATTGGATGTTCACCCCTGCCATTACGGTGCCCACAGCTGCCACTCCGGTTCTTAAATATACTGTTGTGGCTCAGGACCCAGATTACCCTGATGGTTATGAACTACGAATTATGACAACCGCCCCGACTACTGGCAATCTTACTACCTCAACTGTACTTTTGACGGCTGCTGCTGCTGAAAGCACACCTACTATCAAAGTTATTAATCTTACAGCTTATGCAGGCCAGAATGTTTATATCGGATGGCGCAATAATTCCAACGATAAGTTTATGCTTGGTATCGACGATGTTGAAGTTAAGACTTTATTAAATAATGAAATTGAACTAACCTCAGTTAATACTCCGGTATGCGCTTCCCCGGGAAATATCAACATAACAGGTACGATTACCAACGCAGGGTACAATGCCATTAATTCCTTTAGTGTAACTTATACCATTGATGGAGGAGCTCCTTCTGCTGCCTATAATGTTTCTTCTTTGAACATCACTTCTTACGGAACCTATAACTTCACACACAATGTTCCCGTGACCCTTGCCGCCGGAATGCATACCATACAGGTAACCATTTCAAATGTTAATGGTACTGCCGACCCCAACACGGCTAATAATGTCTTGTCGAAAAATATCAGCATTGCCTCTCAAACCACTGCGTGCAGGCCGGTCTTCGAAGAGTTTACCAGCTCCACCTGCAGCCCTTGCGCCAGTTTTAATTCAAGCACATTTACACCGTTCATAACTTCCTATGGCACCCAGTTTTCTTACGTCAAATACCAGATGAACTGGCCGGCAGCTACCGGGTGGCCTAATGGGGATCCTTATTATACCGCTGAAGGAGGAATACGCAGTGATTATTACCAGGTTGGAGGAGTGCCCGACCTATATATAGATGGAAGGGCATCCGGCCAGACTTCTGCCACGATGTTAAGCGAACTGAATACAGATAAAGCCAAAGCAACATTCTTCCTAATCAGCGGATTTACGCCTTATTACACGGGGACTACGGTTACTGTCCCGGTTACCATCACACCTTACGTTACAGGCACATTCAAATTACATGTTGTTGTCATTGAAAAAACAACAACCGGCAATGTTGCCTCAAACGGCGAAACATCATTTAAGCATGTCATGATGGACATGTTAACCGGAGGCGCAGGGCTGGATATTAACTTAACCAACGGTATTAATTATACCAATACTTTTACGCAGAATATGAGCGGCACTCATGTGGAAGAAATGTCTGATCTGCAAGTAGTGGTAATGGTGCAGGAAAACACTTCAAAAGTAATCTATCAGTCAGCAGAATCTGATGTTTCACTCTACACAGGAATTGAGACTAATAATGATAATAGCATTTCGGTGTACCCAAATCCTGCCAGCGATGAAATAAACATTGCCAATGCCGAAAATGCAGATATCATGCTTTATGATGTCTTCGGAAAACTGGTTGCTTCAGCATCAGCTATTGACAACATCTTCCAACTGAACACTTCCGGCTTAGCCAAAGGAACCTACGTTATCAAAATCACTAATGGAGAGAATATAAGCACCCATAAAGTTGTCATTGTAAAATAATTTATTTTTTTTCCAAAAAATACAAAACCTCGCCGTAATTTTACGGCGAGGTTTTGTCTATATATATGAAAAGAATATTTTTAATTATATCCTTAGTAGTAAGTATTCATGCTGCTGTTTTTAGTCAGCCATCAGATACTGCTGTCATTCGTAACATTTTCACCGAAGCGCTTACCAATTATTCCGCTTACGATAACCTAAGACACCTGTGCAAAGAGATAGGCGGCAGGATTGGCGGCTCTCCGCAATCGCTCAGGACCGCAGCATGGGCAAAAGAGGTGCTCATGGAAAACGGCGCCGATACGGTATATTTTCTGGAACATACCGTCAGAAACTGGAAACGAGGCAGCAAAGAAGCAGCCAAAATCGTTAAGTCATCCTCAGGAAAACACGTTTTGAGTGTTTGCGCCTTAGGCGGATCGGTTGGCACAGGAAAAAAAGGCATCACTGCACGGGTGATAGAAGTACAAAACTTTGACGAACTAAAAAAACTCGGCAAAGAAAAAGTCAATGGAAAAATAGTTTTTTTCAACCGCCCGGCCAGTCCTGCCACTTATTCCACCTTTCCGGCTTATGGCGGCGCTGCCAATCAACGGGTTCATGGGGCTTCGCAAGCCGCCCTGTATGGTGGCATCGCTTCGGTTAGCCGCTCCCTGACACTGGCCGACCATGATTATGCGCACACGGGAATAATGCGTTATACCGATAGCCTCAGCAAAGTTCCGGCTTTTGCCATCAGCACCAAAAGCGCTGATCTGCTCAGCAAGTTGCTGAAAACTGATCCCAAACTGGAACTATTTCTTCAATCGGCCTGTTTTGAAAAAGAAGATACCGCCTCCTGCAGTGTCATCGGCGAGTTGCGCGGCTCAGAATACCCTGATGAAATCATCGTTGTAGGAGCTCATATCGATGCATGGGACAACGGTGAAGGTGCACACGACGACGGAGCCGGTGTGGTGCAGGCCATGGAAGTATTAAGAATTTTTAAATCATTAGGCATCAAACTAAATCACACACTGCGGGTGGTAGAATTCATGGATGAAGAAATGGCCCAGCGCGGAGCCCGCAAATATGCCGAAACAGCGTTAAGCAGCGGAGAAAAACATATAGCAGCCATCGAAAGCGATGTGGGCGGTTTTACCCCACAGGGTTTCTGCTATGATGCCGGCGACGAAGTAACCAAAAGGCTGGACGAATGGAAACCACTGCTTCTGGAATATGGCCTGTGGCTCTATATCCAGGGTCATTCCGCCGTGGACATCAGCTTCCTGGAAGGAAACGACATCCCGCTTTTCGGACTGATGACCGATTCACAACGCTACTTTGACTACCAGCATGCCCCTTCCGATGTCTTTGAAGCAGTGAACAAACGCGAACTTCAGCTTGGGGCAGCATCCATGGCAGCCCTGATTTTTTTAATCGATAAATATGGTTTTTAATTATGATAAAAAAAATTGTTTTTAGTGTCTTGAGCATCTTGCTTGGACTGGTATTTATCTTATCGGGCCTGACAAAACTATATCCTATTGAACTGTTCGAGCTGACATTTATCGACCTGGGTGTGGGTACATGGAAAACTGCACCCTTTATCTCCCGCTTATTTATCGCCATGGAATTTTTCCTCGGCATCATGCTGATTTTCAATATCCGGCTCAAAAAATTCACACTTAAAGCCACTCTGGGACTGATTATTGCCTTTACCATCTATCTGTTTATTCAAATGTACTTTGAAGGGAATAAAGGCAATTGCAAATGTTTTGGGAATTTCCTTGTAATGACTCCGCTGGAATCTATAATTAAAAATCTGGCTATGATAGCCGTGGCAGGATTACTGTTGTGGGCAAAACATGATATCACATACCGTTTTCAAAAATTGCTAATGATACTTGGGCTCCTTGCTTCACTCAGCCTGCCTTTTATTCTCAATCCCCCTGATTTTATTGCAACATACCAGTTTCAGGAAGAAACTACCGGCTATAAGCTGAATATGGACACCATATATAACAGCCCCGATCTGACTCCTCCCACGGTTGATCTCAGGAAGGGCAAACATATAGTCGCCTTTATGAGTCTAAAATGCAAACATTGCCGGGTAGCGGCCTATAAGGTGCATATCATCAACAAACAAAATCCGGATATTCCCTTTTATTTTTTCCTCAATGGTAAAGAAAAAGACCTGACCGATTTTTTTGACGACACCAAAACCGAAAACATCCCGCACATGATGCTTAATGGCCCGCGTTTTGTTTCCCTGGCAGGATACACCATGCCAACCATTATGTTTTTAAACAACTCGGTGGTGGAACAAAAAGCCAATTATATCAATCTGAATTATGACATGGTATTAACCTGGCTAAATGAAAATAATAAATGATGACAGGTTTTCGACCCTATAATCAGTGGTAAGCAAATTATTAATCAAATAAACACATGACCTTATGAAAAAAGCTTTTTTATTATTTGCAGGTTTTTGCGCCGTAGCTCTTCTCAGCACCTCCTGTCTCAAAACAAGGTATTGCAATTGTACATCTGATGCCAATCCTTCACAAAATTACAAATACACTTACGAAGACATCAGCAACAAAGATGCAAAAACTGATTGTGAAAACCAACAAGCAGCAGGCAGAACCTATACACCCGACTACACTTGTGAGTTGGAATAAGCCTTCTGCAATGGTCTCATTACATCTTCCGCTGACCTGAAAAAATTGTTGATAAAATAGGGGACAATTTTATCAACTAACTAATATATCTGATTTGAAAAAATACTATTTTTGATTTTAATAAACCATTTGTTTAACTAAAAATTTTTTCCAATGAAAAAAACAGCATTAATCTTAGCAGGCCTTTTAGTAGTGGCCATTTCATTATCGTCATGTAAAAAAGACTGGACATGTAAATGTGGTAATTTAAATTATACCATTGAAAATGCAACTAAAGCAGATGCCAAAGCAGCCTGCGATGTATTTATTACTGGAACCACAGTTTGTGAACTGCAATAAGAAATAAGTTCCGGATAAATATAGAAGCTGCCACAAAAGGAAAGTTTTCAGGATTCTTTTGCTATGCTGTTTTTATAGCAGCCTGTATGTCGGTTTTTGTATTATAACTCAATACAAAACATATTGGCTCATATTGTGAATGAATAATGTTTAATTATGTCCTTTTGCGGCAGTTTTTTATTTTATTACCAGAACATCAAAAATCCATGCAGGCGCAAGCATGGTTGATCGAAATTCTCACATCACATTAACTTCCTTTGTAATAGAACATCGATTAACGAATGATGATTTGAGAAGCAGTACTGCATTTCATAAATCTAAAATTGTTAGCCGAAAGTTTCATATTATTCATTTCATTTAAATATCGAACACCGATTAACGAATGATGATTTGAGAAGTGGCCCTGTACTTCGTAAAATCGATATTCGTCATTCGAAATTCGTACATCAATCATTTCCTTTGTAATATCGAACGCCGATTAACGAATGATGATGTAAGGGATCCATTAATGATCTAAAGGGATGAAGTGTCGTCAGTGGAGTATAACCCCTACGGGGTAAGTACGTAAAACAGCTAAGTTTTTACAATACTGCATGCCCTACAGGCATGATCAATAAAGGGAGATATAAAGACATCTTATTATTTACCGCATAGCGGTTAAAGTATTGTAACACTATCAGCAATGACACTAATTCCCCGTAGGGGATAAACAAAATACGCACGTAGCCTCAAAACTCAACTCAATGTCGTTGTTCTTTAAATGCGCCTCTAATAAAATTGACAGAGCCTCTCTAACCTGAAAATTCATGCTAAGTGTTCACTCTTCAGGCAAACAAAGGGTATCATAGAATCAGACAATCAAAAATCGGAATTCGGTAATCGAAATTCGTACATCAATCATTTCCTTTGTAATATCGAACGCCGATTAACGAATGATGATGTAAGAAGTAGCCCTGCGCTTTAAAAATTGGTGGATAGTTATAGAAAAAGATTTATTTTAAAATTTAATAGATTTTTTACTACATTTGTGCATTAATTATTAAAAAACCATACCATGAAAAGAACAGCATTAGTAATTGTCAGTGTACTTGCAATATCCTTTTTAACCACTTCCTGCCTGAAAGACAGAGTTTGTAAATGTACCTCAGCCATTAATCCGGCAATGAACGAGAATTTCATATATGAAATGAGCAATAAAACTACAGCCCAGGCCAATTGTGAAAACCAGCAATTCGACGGCAGATTAACCGCAGCAGATTACACCTGCGAATTAGAATAATCAGCAATAATTTTTTTACTTGTAAAGGCAGCGATAGGCAGTATCGCTGCCTGTTTTCATTTTAAATTTTGCATCTTTCGGGACCATGAAGGTTTCGAATTCATTATATGTTTTCCAACTGGTTTCGCCGGGCAATAGTACATCCATCTTTCCATAAATCACGGTCATATATTCCACAGTAGAAGTTCCAAATTCATATTCGCCGGGAGCCAACACGCCAATAGTTGCTTTTCCTTCGCCAGTCTGAAAACCCAGGGAGGTCACTTTTCCATCAAAATACTCATTAACTTTAAACATAATCTAAATTTTTTTGGGTAAATATAATAAAATTTTACAAACCGTTCTTTAATAAAAACAAAAGGTAATCGAGCAACAGTTGTATCTCATCGGCCTGAATGCCGTATTTGAGCAACAGGGTTTCATCGTCCTTAAAGCCCTTAAAAAAACTGTCAAAATCATTATCCGGCTCGTTGATGCTTTTATAATACAGTTCTGCCGCTTCTTCACGATTGCCGCTCACCCATTTCACGTGGCCGAAATTCATGTAGTCGTACTTGTTGGCCTTGCCACTGCTGATAAGTTTCAGAAAATATTCTTCGGATTTTACAAAATCTCCTAACACAAACAAACACCAGGCAATAGGCCTGCATATCCTGAGGTTTTCATTGAAATTAAATTCAACCTTGTAATAGTAATGCAACGCCTTTTTATAATCTTTCAGGTTCAGATAACAGTTGGCCGCATTCATTACAATATTCATATTGTCGGGTTCCATCCTTTCAAGTTCCAGATAATATTCCAGCGACTTCTTAAAATCTTTGATATTGCCGTAACACAGCGCTATTTTTTTCAGCAACCAGCTGTTTGAAGAATCAAATAGTTCGGCTTTCAGGTAATATTCCAGTGCTTTTGCATTATCGCCCAGACGCTGATAGCAGTACCCTGTTTTTTGCAGCAAGTCCATACCGGGGATGGATTGATTCATCAGGTTCAGAAATACATCCAAAGCCTCGGGATAATGATCGGTGGAAAAATAATATTCGGCAATTTTTTGCTTGAGATTCAGGTCACGAAAAATGGAATTGATAAAACCTTTATTATGAAAATCCATCTTCAGTTCAAAGATGTCATCAAAATTATTCCGTGTGGGATGCAACTTGAAAAAACGGTACAGATCCTGGATATACTGCGTATAAACTGTATTGTTTTTGATGGCAGAGTTCAACATCTCGTCTTCGCTGGCCAGTTCGTTCATTCCCTCCAGCTCCGCATTAAAAAGGGTCAACAACATGGATTTTTGCTGCGAAGGCATCATTTTCAGGTTAAACATAAAAGAGTACTTGTCGGAATTGCACATGTATGTTGAACGTTCAAGCAGGCCGGTGAATCCTTTTGTAGTTTCAGTGTCTTCGCCGGCAAGTATTTTTTTCACCTCTTGTTGTTCCTGGTAAAAAGGAAGAAACCAATTTGACATGGTATTGAAAAAATCAAAATGTTTCAATAACGAAAAGGTGCTCATAAAGACATCGTTGCCTTCGAGCTGCATCTTCGACAGTTCTTCTATTTTATTGAAAAGGTCGGGCTCATCTTCCAGAAACGACTGCCAGTCGGGATTTTTATCGGTGGCAGGATCGTCGGACAAAATATTTTTCAGGTCGAGCTTATCTTCTATCCGAGGGGTGAGTTTCTGTATGTCGGGAATAATCTCCTCATGCATCCGGCGGGTTATCCTTTCAGTGTCCTTGGCTTTTGAAAATTGCTTGATAATGAACAAGACATCGGCTTCCGAAATTTCGCTCTCCGCATAAATCCTGGTTATCCGGCTATTAAGGGCCTTATAAAACTTAATACGGTCGTCGAAAATGTAAAAACATAACAATATGCCCACCAGGGCTCTTTGTTTTACCTCATGCAAGCCGCTGTAGTAGAAATCAAACAAGAGTTCCATTTTCGAAGTGTCAAAAAATCTGATCATGCTCATGGTAACCGCCGTAACCAACAAACATTTGTCATACCACCTGAAAAATTCAGAATCGAAAATGTTTTTTATGAACACTATATCCGAGTCGCTCAGCCGGTCGATGTACAGGACATAGTCGAAAAGGTCGTTGATAAAGGCCTGGTGCTTTTTTTCGGCATCATCGTCATCAATTACTATCCGGGTATCGCTAAGCAAATCGGCAAGATTCTCGCTATGTTTGCGGCTTTCCAGTGCTTCGTTGAGTTTCGACTGCACAAGGCCTAATTTATTATAAGAATTTTTTTTGTTCTGCGACAGTTGCACGTTGTTGGCTTCAAGAAAATATTCCTGTATCCTGTCGGCAAGTTCCACCACCGAAATAATCAGCGAACTCAACACCTGCGCACGCTGGGGATCATTTACCCCCTTCATGGTATATAACAACAAGTTTTGGTAATTGGTGCTGATGTTTTCATATTCGGCATGAAAAGCATCAATAGTAACGCCCTTAAGCAATTCTTCCAAACCGGATAAAGCGTCATAGATTCTTGAGGACGTAGCATGATCACAGATTTTTCGGTGTGATTTGATTATTTCGCGGGTTGTCATAAAATTCAAATATGCTAAGCTATTACAAATATTGTACTGCTACTTTCCGACTGCAATTATGTCAGTATTTTTTCAAAAAAGATTGCTTACTTCAAATATACGGAATTTTTATAAATTTTATGCTTAACTTCAACAATCATGTTTATCCCTGTAAAATTTGTCAGAGACCGCTAATATTTACCGTAACAAGCATACATTACCCAATTACTCTATTGCAGACTCTAATGATGCCGGGGTAGCATGTTGAAAACTTTAACCAAAACTCGGTTACAGAAATCTTTACTTTGCTAATTTTGTCAAATGAACCTGGTTGATAACTAAATTGATATAAATGAAAAACATCAACTTTGTTTTGATTTTCGTTATTGCATCAGCATTCCTCTCGGCTTCGTGTGAAAAAATGGTTATGGAGCCCAATATGCCGGAAACATACGAAGGCCGTCCGGTTAATGAGGAAGGCACAGTATATGTTTCCGACAAAAAAATAATCCTGAATATCTGGGCAAAAAGCGCCACCGATACAGACATTATTACATTGGTTGTTAACAATAAGGTTGTTCTATCAGAGTTTACCCTGGGCGGAGCCGGCAATAAAAAAGAACTCAGCCTTAAGATGGATAACGAAGGCTATAATTACATTTTACTGTATATCAACGACTCCGGCAACGTCTCCCCCACTGAAGCCATGGTAACTATTGATGACGGCACGGGCGGACAGGAAATGACCTTAACAGCTGACCTTACTTACTGTGGCGCTGCGAACATCTATGTTCAATAATTGTCAGCGCACACGCAGCCCTTTTCTCTTTTAAAACTCAATGATCAATCCCAAGGTGGGCAATATGTTGCCGGCAGGGTTTTCGATATATTTTGCCTGGTATTTTGACGGATCCACAGGGTCGATAAGCGGGTCGCCGTTTTCATCACGTACAAGGTCAATAATCGGAGCCTGATCACTCTTAAAATTTTAGACATTCTGTATGTCCACATAAAGGTTTAGCGTCAGGAATTTCCAGAAAAACTTCTTGTCAACACGGATATCAAGGCTATGGAATGGCTTGGCTCGTAATGAGTTCAACTGGTTATAATCAAAAATTCCCATGTAGCGCACGTTCCAGTTGGCAATGGTGCGTGTTGATTCAAAGTCGTAAGGTGTATAGGGCGAGCCTTTCGAAAAACGCCATTTGATACCGACATCCCAATAGTGCTTGAACGATTTGCCGACTGTGATATTGACAATATGCTCATTATCCCATGATGAAGAAACATACTTATTGTTTTTATCCATAAATTCGCTCTTCACGAAAGTGTACGTAACAATACCATAAAAACCTTTGTAGAGCTTCTGCTGCGCCATTACCTCTATGCCCATGCTGCGACCTTTGGAAGTGGAAACCACCTCTTCGTTACCGATCACGCCAAAATCACCACCCAGGTTGGCCAATGAGATAGAGTCGCGTACCAGGAACGGGTACTTGATGTATACCTTATAAAAACCTTCGGCATTCAGCTTCATGTTAAACTTGGTAATATATTCCAGCCCTGCAACCAAATGGTAAACATTAATATAGGAAACTTTATTTTTTTGGTTGACGAGTTCGTTATTCTTGTTACGGTATCCCAAAACAGTATAAGGGGGTAGCTGATAATACCACCCTGCATTGGTAACCAAAGTCAACTTATCGGTAAGATGAACCGTAAACGATACCCTGGGAGATATTTGCCGCAAAGGATTTCTCATAGATTCATTATAATCATTTCCATCAATTCGCAGCCCAAGCGACAAGCCAAAGTGGTCTCTGAAAAGCAAAAAACTGGCTTGCCCGAACGCTCCATAGCGCCACATATCAAATTCCGATTCAAAGTCAATGGTGTCGGGGCCAAAGGGTGTGGCAATGCGATTGAAGGTGGCGTTGTTGTACTTGTCATACTCCA
>Ga0209097_10002145_pt1 | contig 16153 bp, 6 predicted proteins | sample AD_UKC052_MetaG_FD_184419 | JGI IMG/M metagenome (GOLD analysis project Ga0209097, IMG submission 184419) | Active sludge microbial communities of municipal wastewater-treating anaerobic digesters from USA - AD_UKC052_MetaG (SPAdes) (version 2) | ecosystem: Engineered > Bioreactor > Anaerobic >... | reverse complement strand
CAGTTAAAGCCTTTCGGATGAGCGCTGTGGATTATTTACTTAAGCCTGTTGAATCCGCTGAATTGGTAATAGCTGTACAAAAAGCCATTGAAAGAAGGGATTTACTGCGAACAAAAGAACGTTTGGATAGTCTTGTTTACAACCTGGGGAATATGCAGAATAGTACAAAACGCATTTGTATTCCAACGGTTGGTCAGTTGCATTTTTTTTATTCCAATGAAATTCTGCGGTTTGAAAGTGTAGGCAATTACACACAGATATTTTTAAAAGACAAGCAAAAAATAATGGTGGCCAAAACCCTCAAGGAATATGATGAGTTATTGAATGGTACAGGCTTTTTCAGGATACACCAATCGCACCTGATTAATATGGATGCCATAAAAAGTTTTAACCGTGGCAAGGGCGGTGAGGTGGTGATGCAGGATGGGGCGGTTTTGGAAGTCAGCATTCGAAAGAAAGATGATTTTTTGAAAGCCATGATGCAGGGGTAGACTGATTATCCTTTTAATTCTATCCTGCTATACCCCCCCGCCGTCCGAACCACCTGTATCTGCGTGGTAATCCGCTCTTTCATGGCTTCCACATGGCTGATAACACCAATGCTTTTGCCTGCTTCGCGCAGATTCTCCAGCGCATCCATCGCTACGTCAAGGGTTTCGGCGTCAAGTGTGCCAAAGCCTTCATCAATAAACAGGCTTTGGATTTGTACCTTGTTGCTTGCCAGGTCGCTAAGGCCTAGTGCAAGGGCAAGGCTAACAAGGAAGGTTTCGCCGCCGCTGAGTGTGCTGATGGGCCGCGCAATATCGGCCTGCCAGGCATCGGTTATTTCCAATTCGAGGTTGTCGCCATTTTTTTTGGTTAAGGTATACCGGGGGCTAAAACGGGTTAGATGCCGGTTGGCAAGCATGCTAAGGTGGCTTAAGGTTAAACCCTGTGCGAAATTCCGGAATTTGGTACCATCTGCAGAACCAACAAGCATATTCAGATTTTGCCAGCGGAAATGGACTTGCTGCTGCAGCTTTTGTTCTTCCAGTTTCGCAGCATGTTGTTGCTTACGTCGGGCATCTTCCTTTAGTTCATTTTCCAATGCGCCAACTGTCCTGTTTACTTCATCTAGTATTTCCAGTAAGGCGGCTAATCGGGCAATCGAAGATTCTTCATCGTTTTCAACCGGTTGATTTTTCAAATGCCCTTCAAGGTCTTGTTGGTTTTTGATTGACAATGCATTCAGTTCCTTCTCCCGCTGTTCCAATTGTTTCTCCTGATTGTTCAGTTGTGTTTCTTCATCGGTGGGTAGTAATGCTGAGGCTAGCTCCTCTTTGCTGGCAAAACCTTCCTTTACAACCGCATCGTTCAGTTCCTTTTCATGGTCAGAAAGTCTCTTCACAATACCTGCTATTTTATCTGACAGGCCTTTCAGCTTACCTTCCATTTCCTTCCGTTCATCGGCTAGCCTTTGCCAAAGTTCTCTTGTTGATTTTTCAGCTTCCCTTGCAAGCTTTTCGTTTCCCAGTAATTGTTGCTTTGCCTCAACAGGGTTGGCATCGCCGGTAAGCAAGGCAACCTGTTTTTCCAAACGTTCGCTTTCGTCGTTGGCCTTTATCAGGGCATTTTCAAGAATACCTGCATCTTCTTCCATTTGCTTTATTTGCTGGGAAATCTTGTGCTCTGCAACCCTGAGCTTTTCAATCTCCGCTTCCAAAAACTTAGCCTGATCGCTGTTTGCGCGATACTCCTCTTTCAATAAACGGAACCGGGTAGTAAGTTCTTCTGTTTGCTCACCATTCCATTCCAAACCAAAGGGTAAAATCAGCGCCCTGATCGTGACACCAAGTTCTATTGCCTCGGTGTTGTTTTGGTCAAGTTCCTGTTGAAGGGTTGTTTTGCGTACAGTTATACTTTCCAGCGATTCAATTGTGCTTTCCAGTTTGCTCTTTATAACCAACCGGTCACTGTTTAGGCCTTGTAGCGTTACCTCCTGCTGTTGCCTGAGGATTAACATTGGCGCAAGTTGTTTCCAGGTATTTTGCAGCATTGCCAGTTGATCGGATAAATGACGATGGTTGGTGTTCCATTCCCCGGTTTCGGTGATGGCAGGATTTTTTTCAATGCCCGGTACCCCTTTCTCAAAAATTGCAGCGATTTCCTGCAATTGCTGCATGCCCTGCACCACCTGCTTTTCAGCGTTTTGCTTTTCCAGGGATTTGTCCCTGAACTCGTCCCGCTGCAACTGTATGACTTCCTTTAGCTCATCCACCTTTTTTTGCTGAGAATGGCAGGCATTTTCTCTTTCCAATAAAATGGAATCCGGTTCATGGGTTGCAAAAGGATGATCCAAAGCACCGCAAAGCGGACAGGGTTGCCCATCCACAAGCAAATGCCGGTGTGCCCCGTATTCCTGAAGTAGTTTTTCCTTTTCAAGCAGTTCATTCAGCGCCGAAAGATGTGCTTCTGCCTCTGCAAGCAGTTCTCCTGTTTGTTTGCCCTTACTTTTTATTTCATCAAGGTTACCATTTAGTAAAGTGATGTTTGCCTGCTTGGATTCAATCTCTTTTTGCAGCAATACATATTGACCCGACAGGCGCGCCTGCTCGCGTACTTCCGCTATCCGTTGGGGCAATTCCTGCAATCCGGCTTGAATCTGCTCCCTGCTTTTTCCAGCCATCAGGTTATCCATACTGCCATCCGATTCACCGATTTCCTTTTCTATCTGAATGAGGTCATTTTCAATTTTCTGCTCCTTTTGTTTCAGTTCCTCCATTGACTGATTAACGGCCTCTTCCTGTTTTTCCAAGGACTTCCATTCTGCCTGAAGCCTTGCTTTGGCTACTATCAGTCCTTTAAACTTTGTCGTTTCGCGCATCAGCACTGCTTCTCCCGCATCCATCTCCATCCTTGAATCATGTTGTGCTAACCAATCCTGTAACTCGCCAAGTGTTCTTTTAATGGTTTCGGTTTTCTTTCTGTTTTCCCCAAGTTCAAAGCTTAATACCTCCTGCCTGTTTTCATTGATAACCTTTTGTTCCGCAATATTCTTTACCTCATCCTTTTTCCCAAGCAACAGATCACTTATGCGGATGGCTTCTTCAATCTGTGGCAGGCGATTGGTTCTTTCCAGTTCAGCTCTTTGTAAGTCATTTTCCGCAGCTTCCTTTGCCGTTAAAGCACTGCTTTCTTTTAAAAGGACACCGGGTAATGCCTCTTCCAAAAGCACCTTAGCTGATGTTTCAATTTCTTTTTCACGGTCAGCCTGCTCCATTTGCCGGAGAATATGTGCATAGGGTTGCGCCTTTCGGTGAAGGTTCAGCTTTATCAGATCAGGCTGAAACGCTTCAAAATCATTTTGCCACACATTCCGTGAAGCCGTCAATCTTGCCTGTTCTGTTTCAAGGCTTCGTTTTTGCTCAAACCAGGTTAGTGATACCCTTACAATTTCCTCCTCCTTTTTTAATTCCCTCAACCTTTTCTCTGCCTCATCCTTAGCCTTAACCTTTTCCTCAACCTCTTCCCCACCAAGGCTTACAAACTGCCCAAGAATCAGGTCAAAATCATCCAGCTTTTTTTTCTCCTCCCTCGTTTTCTCAAAAATGAACTGCGATATCCGGCTGAAAATAAAGGTATCCGTCATTTGTTCGAGCAATTCGCTCCGCTCCTTTGCATTGGCTTTCAAAAACCTGGAGAATTCGCCCTGTGCGAGCATTACGGAACGCAGGAACTGATCATGGTCAAGCCCGGTTATTTTCTCAATCAGATCAAGCGTTTCTGTTTTACGGTGTCCGCCCAAAATTTCGCCTGTTTCTACATTGGAAAATTCCATTTTGTCAGCCTGCATTTTGCCATCGGCTTTACTCCGGGCGCGGTTCTGCATCCATTTGCTGCGGTATCGTTTGCCATTGGTTTCAAACTCCACCTCGCTCCAGCATTCACCTGTATGCCGCGTCATCAGTTCCTCCACATTGCCTCCATGCCTCGGCACTTTGTTGTACAGCGCCACGGTAATAGCATCCAGCAAAGTGGTTTTGCCCGCACCGGTGGGTCCGGTAATGGCAAACAAACCACTGTCGGCAAGGGGGCTGCTGTCAAAATCAACGCGAAACTCACCGCGTAAAGAGTTCAGGTTCTTAAAACTTACCGATAATATTTTCATAGTGAACCCTCCCTTTCTTCCATCAACTGCAGCGCTTCGGCAAAGGTGGATTGCAGCGTTTCAACATCAGCCCCCTCCCCAAGGGTTTGCAGCCGCAGGCCAAACACATGCTGCGGGCCCATATCCACCAAATGATGGTAGTCCGTTGATACCTCCTGGATGCCCGTTGCTTCGCGCAACCGGAGTTGTCTTAAAAAAAGCTGCCCGAACCCGGGTTTTTTTTGCAATAATTCAAGCAATTCATCCTGTAGCTGTGTTAGCAGGTTGTTGGTATGCACCTGCACTTCTACCCATGCAGGCAATTCGTCTGCTGCCAATTCAATGCTTGATTGTACGATCTTTTGTTTCACTTTTTCGGGATCGCCGCTTATGCGGATCAGCTTCCGGAATACCGGTACAGGAATTTGTTGGATGCTGATGGATTGACCGGGTTTTGCATCAAGCATCACCACCTGTTTTTCATCATTGGCTTCGCTAAAACTGAGAGGAATGGGTGACCCGCTGTAACGGATATGATCCACTCCCCCTACTATTTGCGGCCTGTGCAGATGGCCAAGCGCCACATAGTTGTATTCCTTTGGAAAGGCAGATGCCGGCACCTGCCCCAATGAACCTACATGAATTTCCTTTTCGCTATCGCTTGCTACCGCACCCTGGGCAAACAGGTGCCCGGTTGCAATCAGGGGTATGTTTTTTGCCCTGTAATCTTCCACCAAAGGAAGCAGGTTCTGATAGTGCTCCGCAATGCCTTCACGAATTCTTTGTTCCCTTTCCAAGGCCGATTCGCCCGCCACACTCAGGCGTACATCGCGGTCTCGCAGAAAAGGCACAGCCACAACCACGGCTTCCAATTCACCGGCCTTATTGGTAAGGGGAATAATTTGCTCTGCTGCATGCTCAGGAACTCCGCCTACCACATGCACCTGAAGGGCCCTCAGCAATTCACGAGGGGCGTTTAGCGTGCTGATGCTGTCGTGGTTACCACCAATAATTACCGCCTGCCGGCAACAGGTTTGCTTCAGATCCACCAAAAAATTATAGTACATCCGCAAGGTTTCGTTTGCCGGGCTGCCGGTATCAAAAATATCGCCCGCAATAATGAGGGCATCAATTTGCCGGGCATCAATGGTTTGCAGCAGCCAGTCGAGGAACAACTGATGTTCCTGCGAACGGTCGTGCTGATCCAGTTTTTTCCCGAGGTGCCAGTCGGCGGTATGTAAAATGCGCATGGTATTATTTTTTATCAGTGAACATCTGTGTTATCTGTGTCATTTACACGATCATTGCTATAATGTAAATAGAACCTTCCATCCTTACTTGGCAATCCACCTGCCGGTTCTTTCTTCAATCATTTTATTTTCAACAGCAAACTGAAATCCCAGTTTCATAGCCGTATCCACCACGGGGCCGCTTCGGGCGAATCCGAATAGCCTCGATGATTCGCGCAGCAGGCCTTCTTCCGTCAGGCTGACCTGATGTTCCAGTATTTCGCGCATGGCATTGGCAATTTCCGGTATGGGAATTTCTTCTGCATTCCGGCGGCTTTCAGCAACTTCCTCATCGGGTATGCGGTAGGTGGTATATTCTTTCCATTTAAAAGATGAGGGTGCCACCACCCGCTGTTTTCCAAACGGTGTAATGCCCACCGGCAAACCGCGGCAAATGCCATCGAGGTGCGCCTCAATTCTTGTACCCAACCTTGCAATGCCCCATGCCTGCAACACCCGCTGATAAAGCAATTTTCGGGTGATGGGGGCTTCGGTTTCAACCACCCTTCTTATTTGTCCGCCAATGAGGGCAGCATGTCTTTGTTCCAAAAATCCGGCAGCGCTGAAAGCGGTTACCGCCGGTAACGAACTGATTTTATAAACCGTTTGATGTGGCCAGGTTTCTGCTGAAGGAATGGGTGTGGCAGTCAAAGGTACAGCAACATCTTTTTGGATAACGCCGGCATCTTCTACGCCTGAATCAGGAGAAACAACAGGCTCTTCCATTTCCAGCAATGCATTTTTTAAAACAGCTTCAATGTCGCCAAGCACCTTTTCAGGGTGCATCCACCAATCTGCCGACCACACCCGGTGTACCTGCCAACCCAATTGGCGCAATACTTCCACCTTTCCAATAAACCGGTCCCGTGCAGCGCCAATTTTTACCATCCGGTGCCCATCGGTGAGGATGGCCAAGGCATAGGTGCCGGGCCGCCCGGGGTGCACAATGGCCACATCAATCTTAAAGCCCGAAGTACCCACGTACAGGTGAACCACATGCCCTTTCAGGCGCAGGCTTTCAGCCAGTTCTTTTTCCAATCCGCCGGCTATTTCCGCCTTTTCTTTTACAGAAACAGGCAATGCCTGACGCCCTTTTTCGGCATACTCCAAAAAGGATCTTAAACCCGCCACCCCTTCGCTTGAGGTGCGCGACAGGTCAATATGCGATGCACGCAGGGTGCTGAATACCTTCATTTCATACCGCGCCCGGCTAACCGCTACATTCAGCCTCCGCCATCCCCCTTCGCGGTTTATCGGGCCAAAATTCATATACACTTTGCCTTCCTTATCGGGCCCATAGCCAATGGAAAAAAGGATGATATCCCGTTCATCACCCTGCACATTCTCCAGGTTTTTAATGAATAAAGGCTCTTCAGATTCCAGCGCCGTGGCCTCAAGGTCGGGGAACTTTTCAAAGGCCTCATCCATCAGCTTCTGGATGAGTATTTGCTGTACACTGCTGAAGGTAACAATGCCAAGGCTCCTTTTTCCCGTTCCAGGTTTCCGAAGCTGGTTCAGCACTTCCTGCACTACCGCCTCCGCCTCGGCCCGGTTGTGCCGCGCCTGGCTCCGGTCGTAAAAGCCCTCCACAGGTACAAGGCTTACCTTGGTGGCAATATCATCCGCACTAGGAAAAGTAAGCAGCTTGTTTTCATAATATTTTGCGTTGCTAAAAGCTATCAGGCTTTCGTGGCGGCTGCGGTAATGCCAAAGCAGGTAACGGCCCGGCATGGGCAGGGCAAGACAGTCATCAAGGATGCTTTCCATGTCTTCTTTTTCGGCATTCTCCTCATCAAACTGTTGGGTGGCAAAAAAACTGGTAGGAGGCATCTGCTTGGGGTCGCCCACCACCACTACATTCTTTCCCCTTGCAAGCGCCCCGATGGCTTCCGAAGTAGGCATTTGCGAGGCTTCATCAAAAATCACGAGGTCAAAGGGTTCAAGGTTCAGATCGAGGTATTGTGCAACCGATATGGGGCTCATAAGCATGCAGGGCGAAAGCTTTGGGAGCAGGTTGGGTATCTGTTCAAACAACTGCCGGATGCTGATACCCCGCCCATTGTTGCCAATGGCTTTTTTTAACACCGCCACCTCGCTGCCACGTGCCGCCTCCTGTACCAAATTGGGTATGCGGCCACTAACCGTTGCGGCAATCTGCAGTTGCGACATTTTTTGAAACTGAGAAAGTAACGCGCCATAACGCAGAATGGTATCGGTGTACAGGCTGCTGCTGAATTGGCGCAGGGCAGAAAGATAATCCATCTGATAATCGGCAATGGCCCGGTACAAACCTTTCTGCACAGATTGGGTAAAATGAGCAGGCATGAGGGTGCCACTTTCCAATTGCCGTACTGCTTCGGGTAAACCAAGCGCATCCAATGCCTTTCTTTCCCTTTGAAACAAACACCAATCGCGCAAGCCCTCCATCTTTTGCCCAACCTCGCTTAATTCTTGTATGAAAGTCTCTATCCATGGCCCGGTTTTTTTTGCAACGCCTGCTTCCCATTTCAATAAATCGAAAAAAGAACGCGTTTTCCCATCAATATTTTGGAGGAGATTAACCGCCTCCTGCCAACGGGTGCGGTTCATGCCGGTATAGGTTGCCACCCCATCCTGCAGTAAAGCGCCCATTCGATCACGCCAGATGCGCAGGGTTTGCGGATCCTGCAACAGACAGCCCGCATATTGACAGGTACGCAGCAAAACCTGTACGCCCGACAATATTTCCCCCCAATGAGGATCGCCGCCTTTCCAGGCCATGCCAAGCATGGGAGAAAGCCAATGAGCTTCCTTTTGAATATGCTGTTGCAAATGCTGAAAGTGAATGATTTTCTCCAGATATTCGGGAATCAGTTCCTTTTGCACCGGTACACCGCTGGTACAGGTATTTAATTGCGTCCGTATTTTTCTTTGAGTGAACCAGCGGGGCAAAAACCATTGCTGTGCTGATTGTTGCCAACGGTTCAGCAGTTCATTTGCCGGTAACTCAAAAGCCGTTTCATTGAAATGAGGGGCTAATTGCTGTTTAACGGCATCCCTTTGCAGACCGGTTTCGGCCAACTCACTTACCCGTTGCCAGGTATTGAGCGGATCATTTGCCTGCCACAGGGCACTGGGAAAAGAGGGTACCTGAAGCCATAAGGCCTTCCAATCGGCAATGGTTTTCCATTGAGCAGCCGAAACAGGCCGAAACGCTTCAAGACCCAACGAAGCCAGGATGGTTTCTTCCTGCTTTTCCAGCAAATGCAGATGCTGAATGATCTGTTGAATATCCTGCCCGGCCTGCGCCTGCATATCCCGGCTCCATTCCACTGCTTTTACGGGTGATAAGACATTTCCATTGATGTCTCCGCAAGCCATAGCGGCTGCCTGCACCCGCGCCGCCTGATCTGATATGGCATCCGGCAGCACCGATGGCTGAATGGATGCCAGCACAACTCGGGCGCCGGCAATGGTATCAGGAAGTTCGGTCCAGGCACAAATGGCATCAAAAAGCGACACCCCAAACGGTCCGGCGGCATGTAATGCCTGCAGGTATTCATTCAACTGACTGCGCAGGCCTTCCAACCGCTCCCCATCCTGTTCAAACATGGGCGGGGCAGCGGTTCTGCCTGCCTCGGTTATTACCTTTAATTGCTGCAAAACTTCACTTTTCCGGTCCTTATTGCTGTGGAGTTCAAGACAGTAGGGCCCCAATCCAATGGATTCAAGTCTTTTTTCCACTACTTCAAGCGCGGCCATTTTTTCGGCAACAAACAACACACGCTTGCCCCGGTACAAGGCGTTGGCAATAATATTGGTAATGGTTTGCGACTTACCGGTACCCGGAGGCCCGTGGAGTACAAAGCTTTCGCCATTCAGGGCAGCCCCAATGGCGCGAAGCTGACTGCTGTCGGCGCTGATGGGCAGCAGCAGATCAGTAATTTTCCATATAGCATCAGGCGACAGTTCCTGCACCGGTACCTCTGCCGGTTGCCACGAAAGCTGATTTTGCAGCAGGCTTTTTACCACCGGGTTGCGGGCAAGCAGGTGCGCATGGGCGTGAATATCGCGCCACATAACAAACTTGCTGAAAGAAAAATGCCCGATCACAGCCTGTGCTTCCACATCCCAGCGGGGTTGGTTCATGACCAATTGGCGGATAATATGCAAAACCTGCTGCACATCCACCCCCTTTTCATCGCGGGGCAGCGGATCGAGCCCGGCAACCGAGATGCCAAAATCCTGCCGGAGCATTTCGAGCAGGGTGATATTGATCTGCGATTCTTCTTCGCGGCTGCGCACCACAAATCCTTTTTGATTGCCACGGCGGAGAATTTCAACCGGGGTTAATATAATGGGGGCAAACCGCGGTCGCTGACTTTGTTCTGTTTCATACCAACGGAGCACACCAATTGCCAGGAACAAGGTATTGGCGCCGTTTTCCTCCATGGCAGCTTTTGCTTTTCGGTAAACGGCAAGCAGTGTTTCATTAAATCCCGATTCGGGCAGGTAACAACGCAGGCGCTTGTGCTGTAATTCCTGCTTCACCAATTGCAGTACCGGGTTTTCTGCATGTATGGATTCGTACAGGCCGCTATTGCGCAATTGCCCCTCCCAATCGGCCGGCCGGGGCAATAGCGTAAACTCGTCTCCATGCGATAGCATATCTTCCAGTTCGCCTAATGGGGGGGGTAGTAGTTGCAGGGTTTGTTGTGTAAGCCGCATATTGAGAAGCGCATTACGCAACGAAAGGTCGAGTAGTTTTCGCTCCCATATCTGCTGCCTGCCCACTTCAATTTTCCCGGTGTAGGTCAGTTTTTCCCCCTGTTTTACATCGTGCAGGTTTGTTGGAGATTCATTTCCGGAAGAAGGCATTGCCGTTGCTATCCACTTCCAGTTGTCGCCATCCTTAACCCTGATGGGTAGCGGGCGAACGCCTCCGTACCGGGCCCTTTTGATATCAATAACCAGGATAAAATCGTCGGGGTTGGCAAAATGGGCTGCTGCCATGTTTTCGGCCTGCTCAAATCCTGCATGTTTGCCAGCATTCATGGCGGTAGCTTCTACCAGGGCTATTTCGTGGATGCCGGTGGCCATGCGCTTGGTTAGCAGGCTCGGGTCATCGCTTGCCGGGTCGGCAAAAGTATCCTGCACCAGCCAGCAGCCGGCAAAAGAATGACCCTTGATAACGACTATGAGGGGATGCAAACCTGCAGCCTCAAGACAGGCAGCATACAACAGGCTCATATCGAGACAGTTGCCCATATTCTGCCGGAGTACCGTATCGGCAAGGCGCACCCGTTGTCCCTGCTGCTCAAAACTTGCCGGCACGGTGGCATAAATAATTTGCTGTTGCCTGATGGATTCATAGATGGCTGCCATCATGCGGCGCACCCTGTTTACATCCTGTGTTTGGTAATCATTCAGCGATGGATCGCCGGTCCAATCGGCCAGCAATTTGGCGGCTGTATGCAGCAATTGCTGTACCTCCGGCAGATTGGGTGTTACAAATGCGGCAAGCAATTCAGGAAGCGTATTTACGCCCTGCCAATGGTTGTGCGGTAGCAGGCTGAGGGGAAAATGTTCTTCCCTGATCAGTTCACCGGTTTCCTCCACGGAAATTTGCAGGGTAATTTTACCTTCCTGTCTTTCGGTAAGGCCGGCCAAGGCTTCCCAATCAGGTTGAAGGGTCCAATCGCTTTTTTGCCAGGCCCAACCCGGTGGCAATGGTTCTACGGTCAAATGCCAGGGCTTCCAGGCTTCAAGATTATTTGAAAGGCTGATTTTTAATAATGGGGTGGGTGTAAGCCCGTTATTCTGCAAAGTAATTTCCCGAACAGGCGGCACATGGTTATGCTGCATGGCACTGTTGAGCGCAGCACTGTATTGAAGAGAAATCTGAAGGGCCTGCGGGCTGATAATGGACATAATATGCTGGTTACAAACTTATGATTGGAGGAGTTATGCAAACTATCAATTTTTTCGGATAATTGGCTGAACAGCAAATCAGATTCTGTCATGGAAAAGGATTATTTATAACGTATTGTGCAATTGAAATAAATTGATAATTAACATTTGGCTATGTTTCACACTGCGCATACCTCTGATTCTCTGTGGCTCAGCAGGATTTACCTCAGAGGTCCACAGAAAAATCTCACAGAGGATCACAGAGGACCAAAAAGAAGATCAATACCATACTCAGGGTAACTCTGCGGTAAACTCTGTCTATCTCTGTGGTTATGTGGTATATTGCCGAAGAGGTTCACTGGAAAAATTTCTAAGAGCATTGCAGAGAAGCCATTTTAATAGCACAACAAGTTTATTCATAGTTTAAGGAATTCTCCTAAAACTAATTAAAAAAATGAAACGGTGAGGCCACTTTAGCGGGGAAATTTTACTTCCGGCACAAAATTTGGTGCTTACAACAACGTTTAAAACCAAATACCTTTTCGTGTATGGATGTTCTATCAGTTGCCCTTATTGTTGCCTCAGGAATTTTTTCTGCTTTCCTGATTACTTTCTTATGGTTCAGGGCAAAAACCATTCCTAAAAATTTGTACGTCGAGCTTTCCGGGAACTTCAATGAGATGAAGACCAACATGGTTGTTGCCGAGGAAAAATTTCAACATCAAAAAGCCGAAACAGAAAAGCTTACTCTTGAGCTCACCGGAAGGAATTTGCGCCTGCATGAAATGATTGCCTCGAATGCCTCTCAACAAAATGAATTGGAAAATAATACCCGGATATTTAAAGAACTAAATACAAGTATCCATGAAAAGGATCAGGCCAATCAACAATTCCTAAGCAATATCCGGCAACTTGAAGGCGCCCTTGCCAACATCAATGCGCAATACAATGCATTAAAGGAAAATAACCTGAAGGATCGGGAAACCAATAAAATGCAGGCGGAACAAATTGGCCAATTGGCAGAACGGATAAACAAACTCGTAGCTGAACAAAGCACTTTGCTGGCAGAAAATAAAGCGCTTAATGAAAAACTTTCCACCCAAAAAGAGGAAATGACCGACCTGCAAACCAAGGCCCGCATGGAGTTTGAAAATATTGCCAACAAAATCCTGGAAGAAAAATCGGGAAAGTTTACCGAAACCAACAGGCTAAACCTTGAAGCCATCCTGAAACCCCTTGGTGAGAATATTGATATTTTTAAGAAGAAAGTAGAAGATACCTACGACAAAGAGGCAAAGGAGCGTTTTACCCTGGAGCGAAGTGTAAAGGAATTAATTGAGCAAACCAACAAAGTAAGTACCGAAGCCAACAACCTTGCCACTGCCCTGAAAGGTCAATCTAAAAAACAAGGCGACTGGGGCGAAATGATCCTGGAAAGCATCCTCGAAAAGTCGGGGCTAACCCGCGGCAGGGAGTATACCATACAAGATAACATGAAAGATGAGGCCGGCAAAAATCAACGGCCCGATGTAATTGTACACCTGCCCGAAAACCGGAAGATAATTATTGACTCTAAAGTTTCGATGGTGGCCTATGATAAATTTTGCTCCGCCGAAAATCCTGATTTGCAAAGGATTACCCTTAAGGAACACATCCATTCCATTTACAACCATATTGACCTGCTTGCGCCAAAGCGCTACGACCAAATGGAAGGTTCCCTGGATTTTGTCATGATGTTCATTCCCATTGAACCCGCTTACCTGACGGCTATACAGGCCGATCAGGAACTTTGGTCGTATGCATATAACAAAAGGATTTTGCTGATAAGCCCTACCAACCTGATTGCAGCCCTCAGATTGGTAACCGATTTGTGGAAACGCGAAATGCAGAACCGCAACGCGCTGGAAATTGCCAAACAAGGGGAAAAACTCTATGAAAAATTTGTTGGATTTGTGGATACCCTGGAAGATGTTGGCAAAAACATTGATAAAGCCCACGACTCCTATTCCAAAGCCATCGGGCAGTTGAAAGATGGGCGCGGCAACCTGATTGGGCAGGCGCTCAAACTAAAACAACTGGGCATTAAATCCGACAAGCAACTTTCGCCATCCCTGTTACCTTTTTCGGAAGAAGATAATGAATGATCAGGATGGGAAATTAACCTGGTTCCACTGCATCCGCTGACTTCAAAGAATCAGTCTGCTCCTTCTGTGGTTTCCATGTAAAAAAATATGCGCCACCGTTGGTCATAAGACCAAAAGTGGCGATAACGGGCCGATTCATTTCCGCAAATGGGTAAAGCCCATTGCCCCCTTCATTCGTTCAGCCGGGGCCCTCCAGACCCCGGAAGGATGAATCGCCCCCTTGGAGCTGGCAGGACTTTACAGGGCACAACGCGGATACGTTACATGCTTTCCACAGTTGATGGGTAAATTATAGCTAAAGGCAAATGGTGGAATGAATGACAAAGAGACCCTTAAGTTGACGCGTATGCCCTCTGGAGTCAAATCTTTATAACCTCCTAAACAAAGGAATTCCCGGCGACCCCAGCGGGGTCAGATATTTATAAAACACAAACTATGGCAACTGTACATACCGACCCCAGCGGGGTCGCATATTTCCCTGTCAATGGCAAAAGACAATGTACGACCCCTCTGGGGTCGGTTAAGTGTACTGCCTTTTTCAGTATTAGAAACATTTGACCCCGCTGGGGTCAATATTTTGTAAATATTACCCGGTTTAACCAATAAAAAATGACCCAGCGAGAGTGGGGAGATGCAATAAGAAAAAGCCTTAGGTTGACGGCTAGGGTCATAAGACCAACAGTGGCGGTATGGACGGAACTAATCCGTGCCTTCTGTGGTTTCCGTGTCAAAATAATGTCCGTACCCGTTGGTCATAAGACCAAAAGTGGCGCAATGAGGAAAATTATCAGGACTGACCAAATCAATTCGGAAAACTGATTGTCTTTAAACTGCAATATTTCTAATGAAAAGGTTATGGCAAAAATTGAGGTAACGCTGATTTTTATCCTATTCATCACTATTGGGTACAGTCAGAAGATAAACGATAGCTTATATTATTCCAGTATCATGAAAATGGATACCCTGAATTATTCAAACAGGACCAATAGCTATTTTTTCTACGGAGTGCAGCCAAATAACGCCACCATCTTTAATTCTTTTGCAAAAAAGTCAGCGCCCTCCTTTCAAATGGGTATAGGTATTTCTCAGCAATTTGCCATTAATCCCTCCAATCCTTATTGGAACGGTTCTTCACCTTTATCACCTATGCAGCGCAACCCGGGCTCTCCCAATTTTGCACCCATGCAGTCAAGCCCAACTTTGGGAATTAAAAACTCATCCGGAACCTTTTATTCTTTTTCTGCCGGGGCCATTGATATGGGTAATATCAACAGTGGTTTCAAACAAATTAAAATTTTAAAACCCATTGGAAGATCGGGCAGGTAGTATTTTCCTTTATGCCTGTTGTGCAATCAGCTTGCGTATCACCACCGATGCCACCACCGCTCCAAAGGTGGCCGGTAAATACGAAATGGTTCCATAGGCCGATTTCTTGTAGTTGGTGCCGTCCGTAAGCATCAGGCTTTCCCACATAGGTTCTTCGGGCGAAAACACCACTTCGATACCTTTATAAATACCAAATTTCTTCAACTGCTTGCGTACCTGCTGTGCAAACGGGCAATTGTAGGTTTTGGAAATATCCACGACGCGCAGGGCGGTTGGGTCAAGTTTGGCGCCGGCCCCCATACTGCTCACAAGCGGAATCCCGCTGTTGTAAGCTTCACGAATAAAAGTGAGCTTGGGTGTAATACTGTCAATGGCATCAATCATGTAATCTGGCTTTAAAGCTACAAGATCAGCCACCATATGAGGCTTTATAAACGACTTAACGCTTGTTAACTCCACCTCGGGATTTATTGCCCTGATCCTTTCAGCCATAATATCAGCTTTGGATTCACCATGGTTGGTAGCAAGCGCAGGCAACTGCCTGTTTCGGTTGGTTGGGTCCACCACATCGCCATCCACAATAGTCATTTTACCAACGCCCGAACGGGCAATAAACTCGGCAGCAAAAGAACCAACGCCACCCATGCCTACCACAAGCACATGCGATGCGGCAAGCTTACGAACGGCCTCTTCTCCTATCAGTAATGTAGTTCGCGAAAGCCAGGAAATATTTTTTGTCATTTTAAAAAAACCTGATAATTGGAATATTCTTTATTGTAAGATGGGGCAAAAATATTACTGTAAGGCAATCAGGTAAGATGCACCATGGATGCGGTGATGTTTTTTCCAAAGAAAATACCTGCATGCTGCTCAAAATCCAGCGGGTCGTCTGTAGTAAAAAAATGTCTGTTACCCTGCTTACTAATACGGGTTTCCATTTCCGGATGCCGATGCAGGTATTCCTGTAAACTTAGTGCTACAATATCCCCCTGGCCTACCACTTTTATGTTTGCTGGTAAATACTGCCTGATTTTGGAGGCAAGCAACGGGTAATGGGTGCAACCCAGCAGCAGGGTATCAATCTCCGGGTGCTGTTGCATCAACTGTTCAAGGTAAAGTTGTACAAAATAATCGGCCCCCGGCCCGGTATGCTCATTGTTTTCTATGAGTGGCACCCACATGGGACAGGCCTGCTGATACACTTTCAAATCGGGCCAGTATTTGGCTATTTCAATTACATATGACTCTGATTTAACGGTGCCTGCAGTTCCCAGCACACCTACTTTCCCGGTTCGTGTGTAGGTACCAATCACTTCGGTAGTGGGGCGTATTACGCCAAGCACCCTTCGCGATGGATCGTTACTTAAAGGAAGATTACT
>Ga0209097_10002138_pt1 | contig 16212 bp, 9 predicted proteins | sample AD_UKC052_MetaG_FD_184419 | JGI IMG/M metagenome (GOLD analysis project Ga0209097, IMG submission 184419) | Active sludge microbial communities of municipal wastewater-treating anaerobic digesters from USA - AD_UKC052_MetaG (SPAdes) (version 2) | ecosystem: Engineered > Bioreactor > Anaerobic >... | reverse complement strand
CGCGGTCCGCTACCTTCGACCCATGCCGTCGAAAGGACGCGTCCACCTGATCATCATCGCAGCTGCTCTGGTGCTCTTCGTGCCCGGGTTGGGCGCAGTGCACCTGTTCGACTGGGACGAGATCAACTTCGCCGAGATCGCGCGCGAGATGATCGTGACGGGCAACTGGGCCCAACCGCGCATCGACTACCTGCCCTTCCACGAAAAACCGCCGCTCTTCATCTGGCTGCAAGCCATCAGCATGAGCCTCTTCGGCATCGGCGAATTCGCAGCGCGATTACCGAACGCGCTTTGCGGAGCTGTGACGCTCGTAGTGCTCTTCCGGATCGGTTCACGCCTACGTGGGAAGCTCTTCGGTGTGCTCTGGGCCCTCGCTTATGTGGGTTCCATCCTGCCCCACCTCTACTTCCGCAGCGGCATCATCGACCCGTGGTTCAACCTGTTCATCTTCCTGGGCGTGGATGCGCTTATCAGTGCGGTCCGGGAGGAACGACCGCCCACGACGGGAAAAGCACAACGCTTCGCCGCTCAAGCGGGGTTCTTCCTCGGCCTTGCGGTGATGACGAAAGGTCCGGTCGGCATCCTGATCCCCGGCATCACGGCAGTGGTGTGCTGGACCCGTGCGCGCTTCGCCCATCTGGTCAGTGTGAAGAGCATCGGTTCCGCTGCAGTGACGTTCCTGCTCACCATCGGTCTCTGGGCACTCGTGGATCTGGCACGCAACGGCCCTGAGTTCATGACCGGCTTCTTCTGGCGCCAGGTGGCCATGCTCACCACGGAAGATGCCGGACACGGGGGCTTCTTCGGCTATCATTTCGTGGTGCTGCTACTGGGTTGTTTCCCCGCATCAGCATTCGCACTACAAGAGCTTATTCGACCGACTTGTAGTGAAGAGTCCTTGCAGAACGAGCATCGACGTTGGATGGTGATCCTCTTCTGGGTCGTGTTGATCCTCTTTAGTGTGGTGAAGACCAAGATCGTCCACTACAGCAGCCTGTGCTATTTCCCGCTCACCTACCTCGCCGCGCTCCAACTCGAATGGATCTGGAGGAAGCAAGAAGGATTCGGGTGGTCGCGCTTCCTTGTTGGCGGCATCGGCACAGTGATCGCGCTCGTATTCATCGTGGTGCCGTTCCTCGGCATGCGCATCGAACTGATCAAGCCGCTCTTCGCGAAGGACCCCTTCGGTCTGGCCAACCTGGATGCGGCTGTCCGTTGGACGGGTGCGGAGGCGCTTGCCGGGGCGCTCCTTCTAGCGGTCTTGATCACCGCGCATGTGCTACACGGTCGTTCACAGGTGCGTCACAGCCTCGCACTCCTCTTCGTTGGAACGACCCTGTTCATCACCACCACCTTGTATTTCTTCATCAACCGGATCGAAGGATACTCCCAACGCGCCGCGATCGACTTCTTCGAAGCAAGACAGGGTGAGGACTGCTACGTCATCACCAAGAACTACAAGAGCTACGCTCACCTCTACTACACGCGCAAGCCGCCGGTGACCGATCCGCACGCCCACGACGAGCAATGGCTCCTGTACGGCGACATCGATCGACCGGTCTATGTGGTGTGTAAGATCACGAGCGTGGATGAGGTGGGCACGATACCAACGCTGCGTGAGATCGGCCGCAAGAACGGTTTCGTCTTCTTCCAACGCACGCCATGAGCGACGACCTCTCCCATCTCTTGAACCACCTCGGCGAGGATCGTGAGCTGGGTTACGATGCGGTGGTGCCACCCATCGTGCAGAGCGGCAACTTCACCTATCCCACCGTGGCCGCCATGCGTGCGACAGTGATGCAGGAGATGGAACGCCCGCTCTACACGCGTGGCTTCAACCCCACGGTGGGCATCCTACGCAAGAAGATCGCCGCCTTGGAACATGCGGAGGATGCGTTGGTCTTCAGCAGTGGAAGCGCTGCCATCGCCGCTGCGGTCTTGAGTTTCGTGAAAGCGGGGGATCACATCGTGTGCGTACATAAGCCGTACAGCTGGACGAAGAAGCTGCTGACGGAATTGCTGGAACGCTTCCAAGTGTCCCACACCTTCGTGGATGGCACTGACGCGGATAACTACCAGCGCGCCATCCAACCGAACACATCGTTCTTCATCACCGAGAGTCCGAACTCGTTGACCTTCGAGCTACAGGATCTGCGCGCGGTAGCGGCCATCGCGAAAGCGCATGGCATCATCACCCTTTGCGACAATAGCTACAGTAGTCCGTTGTTCCAGAACCCGATCGACCTCGGCATCGATCTCGTGGCGCACAGTGCGACCAAGTACCTGAATGGGCACAGCGATGTGGTGGCCGGTGTGCTCGCTGGGCGCGCAGCGCACATCCGCCAGGTGATGAGCAAGGAGTTCATGACCCTGGGTGCTGTTCCCTCGCCCCACGATGCATGGTTGCTCATCCGCGGACTGCGCACACTGGAGCTGCGTGTGAACCGCAGTGCCGATAGCGCGGCCTTGATCGCACGATTCTTAGAGGATCATCCACGGATCAAGCGGGTGCATTGGCCGGGGCTGGCATCGCATCCACAGCACGAACTCGCGCTGAAGCAAATGCGCCGTGTAGCCGGATTGATGACCATCGAGCTCGACGCACCGGACGAGGCCGCTGTGGAACGCTTCTGCGATCACCTGAAGCGCTTCCTGATGGCCGTGAGCTGGGGTGGTTACGAGAGCCTGCAATGGCCTGTATGCGCACTGAAGGGACCGAGCGGATACTACACGGACCTGCCCTTCACCATGGTGCGCCTGTACATCGGACTGGAGGATCCAGCGCTGCTGATCCAAGACCTTCAGAAGGCGTTGGATGGAATGTGATCATCACTCGGTGACATTCGGAATGCCCAAGGTAACCGGAGTGTTCACCAAGCAGGTGACTTGGGAGACTGTGACCGTGGCCGTAGCCGTACCACACGGTGAAGCGCCTAGTACGGTGTATACGTATTCACCGGGACCATCGGTACCGGGAACGAAGATCGGACCATGAGGCACTGAATTGAACACCCAAGTGCCCGCCGGGGAAGGCGAACCACCCAAATGCTGAAGCAGAGGGAACGCCGGATCAGTAGCGCAGTACGTTGCCGACCCATCGGTCCCTGCGTTCGGGGCTTGGTTCATGACGACTGTTACGGCCGCGCTGGCATCCGGGCAGGGAGCGGTTCCCGGTACGGTGTAGGTGTAGATACCTGGGATCATGCTCGCGGGGTCGAAGACACCATTGCCAACGGGAGATGGTCCCACCCAGGCACCACCGGCATCGGGACTGCCGCTCAATGCTTCCAGAAGGTCGAATGGAGGACTCGTCGTACATGTCACCACGGTGGCACTGATCCCAGCATCGACAGCGCTGTATCCTGTTACGGTCACAGATGCACTATCGGCCAGGCATGGTACAGCACCTTGAACGATGTACGTATATACCCCAAGATCCAACGTCCCCGGAATGTAGATGCCATTACCTATGGGGCTCGGTCCAACCCAAGTACCGCCAACTCCTGGAGTCCCTTCGAGGATGTCGAACAAGTTGATCGGCGCAGAAGGTGAGCAGACCTCAGCTGATCCATCTAAACCCGCGTTCGGAGCTTGGCTCACCGTGATCGAAAGAGTAGCGGTCTCATTCAGGCACGGCGGATCACCGACTACGGTGTATGCATAGAGTCCAGGGGGATCCGTGCTCGGATCGAAGAGACCATTCATCTGCGCACCAGCTGGCGAGGTCCATGCACCACCAGCTCCCGGCGAACCTCCCAACGCTTGGTACATAGTGAACGGTGGGCCGGTGGAACAGACTGTGATCGCCGCGTTCGTACCGGCGTTCGGAGCGATGTTCAGTACCACGGTCACTGTTGCCTGGTCCGTACAACCCGCAGCGTTAACCGTGTAGGTGAAGGTGTAAGTACCACCCGATGCCAGGGCGGGTTGCAGGACCCCACCGACAAGCGCACCGGTCGCATTGAGGTCACTCCACGTGCCTCCCGGTTGTGGTGAACCACCCAGAGCTGTGTTCAACGCAATGGCAGGGCCGTTCGTGCAATTGGTCAAGAAGCCGTCCATGCCAGCGTTCGGCGAGGCGAGCGTCAGCGTTGAGCTACCAGCTGCAGAAGTGTATGCCGGGCTCGTGCTACGCACCCGCACGAGGTAGCCTGTACCAGTTGCCGCAATGCCCCAGGTTGAGCAGGAAACCGTGCCGGAGACATCACTTGCCAGGGAGCCGATCGGCGTTCCGGGGGCGAAGACCCCGCTCGCATCCGAGAGCTCCACAATGAAGGAATTGCCCGGATCGAATGTGCCCGTGGCCGTGAATGGAACCTCGAATGAGCTGCCAGCACACCAGACGGCCGTGGGCAATGGACCGACTTCGAGTTGGGCCATGACGACGAGGCCGGGATACGCGAGCGATGCGATGAATAAGGTTCGATGGATGAGCATGGTGGATGGTTGTCACCCGAAAGTACGCATCAGCACGAACGTCCGTGCAGGATTTCGACCAATTCGAACGATCTTGAGCGGAGGAGAGACCTACGGAGCCTCAGGGACCCTGCGCAGCAGGATGTGCATGTCCTGCCCGGCCGCAAAGCGGAGCACCTCGGCCACATCGGAGGCGAACACCGGTTCTTCCCGTTCGCCGGTGATTTCAAGTCGGCTTTCGAAACGGAGGTGCTTGGGATCGATCAGCGTGCAGCGTTGCGCGATGCTGGCTTGGGAAGATGAAACCCAGCGATCCAACGCGGGCCCTGCCAGTTCCATCGGATGCTCGAAATGCAGATCCACCACCAACCGGTCGTCCTGCCGGGTGTCCCAATAGAACGGCAGGTCACGCAGGGTGGGATCGAACGGTGCTGGCACGGCATGGTGCAGGAGATCCGATGCCTCCACGATCACTAGCCCCCCGGTATCACTCCTTAACACCGCTGCTCCATCGAAACCACGGTCCGCCTGGAACCGATATGGCGCCGAACTGCTGGAAGAACGGATGCGCCAAGCAGGGTCGGAATTGGTCCCGGGAACATTCGGTGCGCCATAGGCGGGATGCACGGTGCGGTCACCACCTGATCCGTTGAAAGAGCCTCGTCCCAACGTGCTGAACTGTCCGCTCACGAACACACGTTGCATACCCGTGGATCCATATCGGGCATCGGCACTATCGATCGTGGTCTCGATCACGCGCATGGTCGCACTTTCGGGAATGGCAGGCAGGTCGCGGAAGAGCGGTGGTGGGGTGGCATCCGTTGCCAGCAAGGCCGGATGCATCAGCAAGGCCCGCGAATCAGCCCAGTAGAAGGGAAGTTCGCCGGCCCATAAGCCGGTGGAGCCACGCTTGGGATGCATCCACAAGGTGCCATCCGCATCGTCCACGCCGAACAGGTGATCGCTTTCCCACAAGGGTGTCAACCATCGGGCATCCATTCTTCCCACCCGGGAATCCATGACGTAGGCCGTGACATGCTCTGCGTCGATGGCGAACAACAACTTGGAGTAGAGGTCATAGCGCGCCATTTCGCGAATGCGTGAATCCGAGACCTGATCGCCGAACCGTGGCAGCTGGATGTCCACGTTCATGTACCACAGGCTATCGTTGGTATAGGTGAACTCCAATGCGATGCGGTTGTGAAGCGCTTCTGCTTTCCGCGCATGGGCGTTGACCGGTAGTCCGATCGTGGTCTCCTCCACGAAGGCATTGAAGAGTTGGTTCTGCCGGTCGGGAACGTTCTTATGCGCCACTCGCCTCCACCAGAAGGCGCGTTGTTCGCGCGTGCGGAGCACGTAGAGCCAATAGGGCACTTCATAGGCCATGCCGGAGAGTCGATCGCGTGTCCAGTATCGGATGTCGTCCGGTTGCAACGTGATCGACGCGAAGGGTAGATCCGCAGCGGGTCTTCCATTCACTTCGTCCAAGCAACCCGGCAGATCGTGATGTTCCCAGGTGATGACCCGATGGCTACCATCATCCTCGGTTGCATAGAACGAAGTGCCTCCGACCTCAAGCCCATGCCGTCGATCATGGTCGAGCACGACGCGTTGGTGGCGGATGGGCAGACTGTGGTGGAAGAAAAGACGCCAGCTCGTGGTCCGGGTCCAATTGTCGGGCCACTCGAAAGCGCGCCAGCCCGTGGTGCGGGCGGCATTCACGTCATACGGCACCATGTAGCTCCAGACCACCTCCACCACGTCGCCCGGTGCGATGGCACGCAGATCGAGCAGGTAGCTCCAAGCCGGTTCCAGGGTCCTGAACGTGCGCACCTGATCGTTCAACACCTCGGCGAACGCACCGACCTCACCCCATGTGCCATCCGGGCGGATGATCCGTGCGGCAAAGGCATCCAACCGCACATTGAACCACTTCGGACGCGCATCATGGATGTCGCTTCCATGATCGGCCTCGCGTGCATCGTATAACGGATCGAGGCTTTCCGGCAGACTGAACCTTGCGAAGCGCACGATATCCTCCTCGGTGGCGAACCGGATCACCTTGCGCCGATGGAAGAACAAAGAGAGGAAACGTGGCTGCACGTTCTTCAGCCGGATCACCAGCTCGTCCTCCAGGATCTCCGAGTGTCCGGGATCCGACGACCAGCCGGGATACCACACCGCGGCCTTTCCCCAATCATGCTCGCGGAGCGGGCGCTGTGCAGGCTGAGCTGCGCCAACGAGGCACTGGAAAAGAAGGGTGAACAGTAGCGACCAGCGCGCTATTTCTTTCGGAAGAACAACCGGATGGGCACGCCGGTGAAGCTGAACAGCTCGCGCAAGCGGTTCTCGAGGAAGCGCTCGTACGACGGTTTTATGTACTGCGGCAGGTTGCAATAGAATGCGAACGTGGGGACGTGGGTCGGCAGCTGCTGGATGAATTTAATACTTACTTGCTTCGCTTTGTACATCGGAGGGGGTTGCCGTTCGATGAGGGGCAGAAGGGCGTCATTCAGCTTCCGGGTCGGGATCTTGCGGCTGCGGTCGGCATGCACCTTCATCCCCATCTCCATGGCCTTCAGGATCCGCTGCTTCTCGTACACGGAAATGAACACCACCGGCACATCGGTGAATGGCTCCATGCGCTGCTTCACCTCGGCTTCGTAAGCCTTCATGGTGTTGGTCTCCTTCTCCACCAGGTCCCACTTGTTCACGAGCACCACCAAGCCTTTTCCGTTCTTCTGGATGATGGAAAGGATGTGCAGGTCCTGCTGCTGCACCCCATCGGTCGCATCCACCATGAGGAAACACACATCGCTGTCCTCGATGGCGCGGATGGAACGGATCACGCTGTAGAACTCGATGTCCTCATCCACCTTCTGCTTCTTCCGGATCCCGGCGGTATCCAGCAGCATCACATCGAAGCCGAAGACGTTCCAACGCGTATTGATCGGATCACGCGTGGTGCCGGCGATCGCGGTCACGATGTTCTGTTCCCGACCGAGCAGCGCGTTCACGAATGAAGATTTGCCCACGTTGGGCTTTCCCACGATGGCGAAGCGTGGTACCTCCGCCTCTTCCTCCTCACTGGGCTTGGTGAAACTGGCCACCAAGGCATCGAGCAGTTCACCCGATCCAGCTCCACTTTGGGCCGAGATGTTGAACACCTCGCCCAGTCCAAGGCCATAGAACTCCGCGGAATCGTACTGCCGCGAATGGTCGTCCACCTTGTTGGCGGCGAGGAGTACGGGCTTCTTGGCGCGCCGCAGCATGGTGGCGATGGCCTCATCCATCCCCGTGAGGCCATGGTGCACATCGACCAGGAAGATGATGGAATCCGACTCTTCGATGGCCAGGTTCACCTGCTTGCGGATCTCCTCTTCGAACACGTCATCGCTTCCGCTGATGTAACCGCCCGTGTCCACCACGCTGAAGACCACACCGTTCCACTCGGCCTTGCCGTAATGGCGATCGCGTGTGGTGCCGGCCACGTTGTCCGTGATGGCCTGTCGTTCTTCGATCAAGCGGTTGAAGAAGGTGCTCTTCCCCACGTTCGGTCGGCCTACTATCGCTACGATGTTCCCCATGTTCAACCCGCCGAGATCTGGCGGAGGCGTTCGTTCAATATCCGTATTTCTTCAGTTTCGCCTCGTTCTCCCGCCAATCCGGGTCCACCTTCACCTTGAGGTCGAGGAAGACCTTGCGATCGATGTACTTGCTGATCGCGATGCGTGCATAGGTCCCCAGCCGGCGCAGCGCATCGCCCCCCTTGCCGATGATGATGCCCTTTTGACTGTCGCGCATCACGATCACGTCGGCCTGGATGCGCACGATGTCCGGCGCCTCTTCGTAGCTGTTCACCACGATCTGGGTGCTGTAAGGGATCTCCTGTTTGTAGATGGTGAGCACCTTCTCCCGGATGATCTCGCTGATGAAGAAGCGCATGTTGCGATCGCTCAGCTCATCCTTTGGGAAATACGCCGGATGTTCCGGGAGCCGATCGATGAGGTAACCGCGCAATTCGGTCACGTTCAATCCGTGCAACGCGGAGATGGGTACCACCTTGGCCTCCGGGAATTCCGTTTGCCAGATCTCCAAGGCGGCCAGAACGGCATCCTCGTCACCGGTATCCACCTTATTGAGCAGTACCACGGTGGGACCTTTGTAACGGTGCGCACGCTTGAGCAAGTGCTCGGAGCGTTCTGGGCGCTGTCCAAGCTCTACCATCACGATGAGGATGTCCGCATCGATCAGGGCTTCGTTCACCGCCTCCATCATGCGCTCCTGCATCGGATATTGCGGATCCAGGATGCCGGGCGTATCGCTCAGTACGATCTGGTGGTCCTCGCCGTTCAGCAGCCCCAGGATCCGATGACGCGTTGTCTGGGCCTTGGGGTTCACGATCACCAGGTCCTCGCCCAACAACGCATTGAGCAAGGTGCTCTTGCCCGTGTTCGGCTCGCCGATGATGTTGACGTATCCTGCCTTGTGGGCCATGGTCTGATCTGAAATGACGAACCCCCGATCGCTCGGGGGTTCGCTGTAGCGGGGGCAGGACTCGAACCTGCGGCCTTCGGGTTATGAGCCCGACGAGCTACCATCTGCTCCACCCCGCAATGGGCGGCAAAGATACACGATCCAGCGGTAATGTGAACACCCTCACTGCACTTTGATCGCTACCGGCGCCAAAATCCGTGGTGTGCCTTGGTTATTCGCCAGTTTCCCCTTTACGTTCTCGATGTAGATCTGGTCGCCTGTCTTCAAATTGTCGAGGACCTTGGCGATGTCCGGTGTGAAGGCATTGCCTGTGGCCGACTTACTGATAGGCGACTGGCCGTTCCGGACCAGGGTGAATTCATAGGATGTCACCTGCCAGACATCACCGAACTCGGAACCGAGGGGTTTGGCGATGAGGCCCGGAGATGCGCTCAGTTTGGCTTTGTTGGCCTTTGTCGCTCCCGGTTCCGTGCCGGAGATATAGACCGTGGGTGCTGGCAGGTCCTTCACCCGGAAGCTCACCGGACCGATCCGGCGCGAACCACCGTCCGGTAACTCCACCAGCGCTGTCACTTCAGCGCTTGAACCGGTCATTCCGCTGGCCACCCAGGTTTCCCCGACGCGCACGATCCGTCCGGTTGAGATCGTCGCTTTGACCCGTTCCGTAGGCACTCCAGGCACCGAGAGATCGATGGGATTATCCACCCCACGGTACAGCACGTTCATCTTCGTGGGCGAAGCCACCAATAGCGGCGCCATCACCTGGTAGCTGGTGCTGTAGGCCACTTCTTCAGGACCCTCGGGGCCCTCGAATTTGATGATGCCCTTGACCACATGCTCACCGACCCGATCGGCACGCAGGTTGAGCTTTGCCTTTCCGTCGCTGCCCACGGTGAGCGGATCCCCGCCTTCGATCGTAACGGTGGGTCGGTTCTTCGGATCATAAGCGGCCAGGAACACATCGGCTCGGAACGAATCGCCCTGCATCACCAGCGGGCTCTGCGGAACCACCGCGCTCATCAAGGTCCCGAACTTGTAGTCTTTGGATTCCACTTGGCGGTAGAGCCACTTGACCACATCGTTCTCCGAGCTGCGGATGTCCGCCTGCAACTTGCTCAACGTGGCCACCCCGGCCGCCAAGGGCACATCGTAGAAGTTGGTGGACTCCCAATTGTTCATCGTGCCGGATGCATCGCGTCGGTCCTGGAAGTCGAAGAGCATGTCCAAGGCTGCGGACAACTCAGCGCCTTTCGGTCCCGCCACGATGGTCTTGAGCGAATCGCGGAACGCGCCGATGCGCATGCGCAGGTCATAGGCACCTCCTGGCGCGTGCGTAGGAGCGGCCGGCTCACTGCCCACCATCGCTCTAGTGAGCGCCTCCCGATCATCCTTGGCCTCCAAGGCGAGCAAGGCACGTAACGTATCGCGACCATCGGCATCCACACCAAGCACCGCGGTCATGGGCAGACCATCCGCTTCAGCGATCAGCTCGCTCTTGATCCGTTGGATATGCTCCACGAGCGAGTCCGCCTGGAGCTTCACACGCACCGCTCGCTGGTGCGGAGCCTCGAACTTCTCGGGGAACTTCTGTGCCGCTTGTGCGAAGACGGCATACTCCACCGCCGAGCGCTGTTCATGCGCCCGTTCGCTGCGCACGAGTTCACTGTCCATGATGGCGAACGCGTCCAACACCTCCTTGCTCACGTTCAGCGCGAGGATCGCGGTGAGTACGAGGTACATCATGTTGATCATCTTCTGCCTGGGGGGCATGCTTCCGGAAGCCATGGGCGATGCGGTGTTCGTGGAAGGCGCGACGTGCGCCTCCATCCGATCAATGCATCACCTGAGCCGGCGTAACGCGCGGATGACTATCAGGCTTCCTGGCCCAAGGCTTCCAACTCCGCTGAAGCGGCCTCCCATTGCTCCATCACACCAGCGATGCGCTGTGCGAGATCACCCAGGCGCTCGTAGCCTTTCTGCAGCTGGTCGGCCGGCATGCCACCCTTCATCACCTCGGCCTGCAATTCCTTCTCCTCCTTCTCCAGGTCGGCGAGTTGCTTCTCGAGGCGCTCCACGTTGTTCTGCACCTTGCGCCGCTCCTTGTCGCGATCGCGCTTGTCCCGCTGATCACCCGACTTCTCCTGTTTCGGCGCTTTGGCTTGCACCGCGCTGGACTTCCCGATGTCAGCGGTCTGCAAGGCCTTCCGCTTCTCGATGAGCTCGAGGATGTCCATATGCTGATCCCGGATGCGGTACTCGTCCAATTCGAGGATGCGCGTGGTGAGCCCCGTGAGGAAGTCACGATCGTGGCTCACCAGCAGGAAGGTGCCATCGTAGTTCTTCAACGCTTCCTTCAGCACATCCTTGCTCTGGATGTCCAAATGGTGCGTGGGTTCGTCAAGGATGAGGAAGTTCAAGGGCTTCAGCAGCATGCAACACAGTGCCAACCGGGCGCGCTCCCCACCGCTCAAGACCTTCACTTTCTTGTCCACATCCTCTCCACTGAACATGAAGGCCCCCAACATGGCGCGCACGCGGAGCCGGTTCTCTTCACTGGCCGCGTATTCCGCCGTCTCCATCACGGTGCCTTGCGGGTTCATTCGCTCGGGCATGTCCTGCGCGTAGTAGCCGATGATGACGTTGTGCCCGAGGCGGATCTCGCCTTCGTAGGCCTCCTCGTTCATGATCATCCGCACCAAGGTGGACTTGCCGGTCCCGTTGGCGCCCACGAGTGCGAGGTGCTCCCCTTTGGCGATGGTGAGTTCAGCGTTGAGGAAGATGCGCTTCTCCTTGGCGGCATCGCTCTTGTCCGGATAGGCCTTGCTCACGTTCTTCACCTCGGCCACGATCTTGCCACTGGAAGGTGCGGGCGGGAACTTCACGAGCATCCTGCGCAGGTCCTCGTCCTCCACTTCGATGCGATCCAGCTTCTCGAGTTTGGTGATCAAGCTCTGGGCGAACGCAGCTTTGCTGGCCTTCGCACGGAACTTGTTGATGAGGGCCTCGGTCTCCTTGATGTACCGTTGTTGATCCTTGGCTTGGGCCGCCTGTTGTTCGCGCTCGACCTTGCGCAGCTCCACGTACTGGCTCCACGGCACCTTGCGGTCGATCAGTTTTCCGTTGCTCACCTCGATGGTGCGCTTGGTAAGTCGATCGAGGAAGGTCTTGTCGTGCGAGATGAGCACGAGCGCCGAAGGATAGTTCTTCAAGAGATCCTCCAACCACTGGATCGCGGGGAGATCGAGGTGGTTGGTCGGTTCGTCCAGCAGCAGCAGGTCGGGCCGCATGAGCAACAGGCGTGCGAGCTCTGCGCGCATGCGCCAACCGCCGCTCAGTTCGCGCATCAAGCGGTGCATGTCGTCGCCCACGAAGCCGATGCCCTTCAACATGCGCTCGATCTGCATGTCGTGGTCGGCCGCGCCGATGGCGTTGAGCCGTTCGTGGGCATGCGCCAGGATGGTGGCCAATTCGATGGCCTCTTCATCGGTCGTGGCCTTCTCCAGGTCCTTCTCGATCCGCTCCAACTGCGCGTTCAACATCAAGGCCTCCTCGAAGGCCTTCTCGGCCACCTGCCAAGGCGTGAGTTCGAGGTTGTGCGCCATCTCCTGTGGCAGATAGCCCAAGGTGAGCTCCTTGGGTTTGCCGATGGTGCCTTTATCGAAGGGCTGAACCCCCGCCAAGGTCTTGAGCAAGGTGCTCTTGCCTGCACCGTTGCGGCCAACCAAGCCGATGCGGTCGTCCGCGCCGATGAAGAAATTGAAGTCGTCGAACATCGGCCGTTGACCGAAATGCAGGGTGAGGCCTTGGACCGTGATCATTGGGCAGGTGGGCTGAAAAAGCGGGCTTCCGAGCGTGCGCTGGCGAAAGGGCGCGCAAAAGTACGGGTCTAGCGAAAAAGAGAAGGCCCCCGGTGATGCCGAGGGCCTTCAAGTGCGTTGGTCTGGTCGATCAGAAGTTCCAGAGGTCATGTTCGAACTCGAACAGGGCCTGCTTGATCTCCTCACCTTCCAAGAGGGCGTCGAGACCGGTCTTGTACTCGTTGATGCCGCGGTCGTACACGTTGCTCCACTTGGTGATATAGCTGCTGAACTGGCGCTTCCAGAAGATGTCCTCGAAGCTCCGACGCTCGGCGTCATTCTCACGGTTGAAGGCTTCCCAGTTGGCGAACACGTAGCGGCACTCGGGATAGTACAGCCAGAAGAGCGGGGCATATCCCCTCACCTCCCCGTCCTCGCCACGGTTCTCCTTCATGGGCGCGATACCGAGGATTCGGATATCCATGGTGCTGCGCTGCTTATCGAAGATCCAATCCTCCTTGATCTTGTACATAAGGATCTCCCGGCTCTCAAGAGGTATCTCCTGAACCACATCGATCATCTCTCCTGTATTCAGATCCTCGGTGGTGCTGGAATCAACACGCATGAAGATCCGCTGCAGGTCCGAAGCCAACAAGGGCTTCTTGAACTCATCATCGTCCAACATGGCTCCGGGATCGTAAGCGGTGATCGAACCGTCCACCAATAGACCTTGGCGGATGACGTCGAACAGACTCTTGCGATCGTTGATGGCATCCTCTGGATAGTACAGTGGATGGTTCATCTTCTCGCGCAGGTCGATCGTGCGCCAAACACGGCGGGCCCACAGCACGTCCGCTTCGCGGATGTGGGTGTAAGGCACCACACGCTTGGTCTTGGTGTGCTCCTTGATGTAGGCACCATCGAGCACGGTCTGCGCCATGACTTCCGTCGTGGAGCAGAACCCTGTCACCGCGATCGCGGCAACGGTCAGGATGTTCTTGCAGGTCCTCATCATTGGTTCAGGTTGTTTGTCCTTACGCCACTTTGAAGGAGAGCGATCCCAAGTTCCTAGTACTTCCGTCAGGGCCGCGGGCCTTGATACCCTCGATGAACACCTTCTGGCCAGGCTTGGCTTTCTGGAACATCTCCTTCATGTCACCGCTCACGGCAGCGCCCTTGGCGATCTTCTCGATGGGTGTTCCGCCCACGATCATGGTCACCTTGTATTCGACGATGTCGAACTTCAGATCGAACTCGAAGTCGATCATCTTCGCGATGACACCGGCGGCAGCCGTCAGTTCGGTCTTCTTGATGGTCTCATCATCCACGCTCTTACCACCGAAGTAAGGACGGGGACTCGGCACGTTCTTCACCCGGAATTTCATGCCGGGCATGGCCTTCTTCGTGCCGTCAGGGTTCGTCACCGTGGCACCGATGGTAGCCTCGGCATCCTTACCTGGACGCATGATGTACCCATCGGCGGATTTCGTCAGTGTGCCGTTCGTTGCGGTCGCGGCGATATCCTTGTTGCTGTAACCCGACACGCTCACGCTCACTGGGTTGTCAACACCACGGTAGAACACGTTCATCTTAGTGGGACTCACGACCAAGGAAGGAGCGGCCACTTCGTAGGTGGTCTCGAACACCTCTGTGGTCTCTTCACCACCCACCGGCTTGAACTTGATGATACCGCGCACGGTCTGCAGACCAGCACCACCGGCCACGCGCTCGAGCATGGCCTTTGCGCCGTTCATGGGAAGCTTGATGGCTTCGCCGTTGATCTTCTTCGCCACGGTATCCACGGTAGCACCTGGACCCGCGATGTACACCTCGGGAGCGTTCTGGTCGTCATAGGCGCCCAAGAAAATCTCCGCGGTGTATTTGCTGCCCACGGTCACGTAGCTGCTCAGCGGTTTCACGATGGTGGTGAGCTTGTTGAACTTGAAGCTCTTGCCTTCCACCGCATCCATCATCCGCTTCACCACTTCGCCTTCAGCGTTGCGCACATCAGCCTGGATCTTGCTCAGGATGGTGATACCGGCAGCCAATGGAACGTGGTAGAAGTTAATGCTCTGCCAGTTGTTCATGGTGCCGCTCGCATCCGCGCGATCAGCGAAGTTGAACACGCGGTCCATGGAAGCAGCCAACTCCGTGTCGTCCTTGCGGCTGTTCTTCACCAACTCCCGGAAAGCTTCCAGCTTGTTCTTCAGGTCGGTCGCCGACATGGGCCCGTCCTTCGGTGTAGCTGGTTCGCCACCGATCATCAAGTTGGTCAGCTCGTCATGGCTGTCCTTCTTGGTCACCTTGGCCAAGTCCACGATCCGGCCGTCGCCCAGCACCACGCTATCGCGGGGCCAGCCTTCGGCGGTGATGATGGCGTTGGCTTTGATTGAATCGATGTAGGTGATGATCTCCGCTCCTGCGGCCTTGATCTTCTTGGCCTCCTCCCAGGCGGCCCCGTATTTCGCTGCATTCTCGCCAGCGAACGACTCGAAGCTCTTGTATTGAGCGTTCATCTTGTCGTTCAGCGAGAGCTTGGTGTTCTCCAGACCGTTGTTCACGGTGATGAAGCTGTCGAGGATCTCCTTGGACACGTTCATGGCCAGGAGCGCCGTCAGCACCAAGTACATCATGTTGATCATCGCCTGTCTAGGCGACTGCTTACCACTTGCCATCTTCTTTCAACAGGTATTTTAGCTGGTTCCTTGTTGATCCCGTTGCCTCCGATCCGGTGGATCAGTTGCGCACGGTCATGGCTGCGAGCATGTTGCCGTACACCGTGTTGAGCTTCGCGAGGTTGTCGCTGAGCTCGGCGATGTTCTCCTTGTAGCGTTTGGTATCGTCCACCGAGTTGCGCAGGTTGGTGAGCATATCGCTCATGCCTTCGAACATCTGGTTGGCGGCCTCGAGCTTCTCGCGGCTGCCGCGGAGTTGCATCTCGTACATCTCGTTCAGTGCCGAGAGGTTCTGGCTCATCTTCTGGAGGCTTTCACCGGCGTTGCGGCCAGCGTCCACGTTGGCGGTGAGGCCCACGAGGCTCTCGCTCGCCTTGGCGTAGCTGTCGCTGAGGGTGCTCACCTTGGCGCTGGCATCCTTCAGGCTGTCCGCGTACTCGCTGGTGGCCGCAGCGGCACCGGTGATGGCGCCCATTTGCTTGGCTTGGTCGCTCAGTGAGCGCATGCCATCACCCAGGCTGGCGATCAGCTCTGGTTCGATCTTGGCACCTTCGAGCATATCGTCCAACTGCTCCGTGATGGAGCGCTGATCCTCCTTCTTGAAATCCTCACCCTCATGGCGTTCGCCGGTGGCCAGTTCGGGGTACACCAGGCTCCAATCGGGATCCTCATGCGGGGGTTCGAAAGCCGAGAAGAAGAAGATGATGGCCTCGGTACTGAGGCCGATGATCAGGAAAAAGCTGGCCATGGGCCAGTGCTGGATCTTGAAAAGAGCACCCACGATCACGACCGCTGCACCGATCCCGTACAGTTTAGCCATGAAGTTC
>Ga0209097_10002135_pt1 | contig 16217 bp, 10 predicted proteins | sample AD_UKC052_MetaG_FD_184419 | JGI IMG/M metagenome (GOLD analysis project Ga0209097, IMG submission 184419) | Active sludge microbial communities of municipal wastewater-treating anaerobic digesters from USA - AD_UKC052_MetaG (SPAdes) (version 2) | ecosystem: Engineered > Bioreactor > Anaerobic >... | reverse complement strand
TTCTGATCGTTGTCGGCGTAAGCTATGCTTATCTTCTGGTGCGACGAATCGAGATGATGAGGGGTGAGGCCGTCAGAATCAGCGAACACGACAGTCTCACGGGGATGCGCAACAGGCGGTCATTTCTGAAAGCCGCGGAATATCTGCTGCTCCTCAACGAACGATCCAATATTTCCTTGGTGTTGATGTTTGCCGATCTTGACAATTTCAAAACCGTCAACGACCAGTTTGGCCATGAAATGGGCGACAAGGTTCTTCGGCATTTTTCCGACGTGGCGCGGTCAAGCTTCAGGAAATCAGATATCCTTGCGAGATACGGCGGCGACGAGTTTGTCATGCTTCTCACAAACACCTCACCTGAAGCCGCGCAATCGGCGGCTCAAAGGCTTCAGGCCGAGTTCGGCGCCTGGGCAAAAGAGAATGGATTGCAGACCGGCGTCAGTTTCGGCCTTGCTGCGATATCCAAAGGCAAAAATAATCTTGATGATCTCCTGCGCAAGGCGGATGCGGCTTTATATGCGGCAAAACCAAAGGAAGGCTTGAAGGGGTTTTAATCAATGGCTTGTCACGATGAGGGTTGCGTTTTCATCTCGCAGTGATCCGAGAAGCCCGCCGGGGGGACGCCCAGCGCCTGAAGCAGGCGAGCCCAGTAATTAACCTGCGCGGCCGTGCCGGCCAGAATCACAATTTCCCGTTCGGTAAAATTCGTCTTCAGTTGATCAATAAAAATTTGCGGGAACAATAGAGGGGATTGCGAAATCAGGAAAGCGTATTCCATCGCAATTCTTTCGCGTGGGGAAAAAGTAGGAACGGTTGCAATGGCGATCCTTCCCTGTAACGCGGAAAACTCCTCCGGTGAGATTCCAAATTGATCATAGTCATAGGAATTCATATCGATGCAGAAAGGGCAGGCAACCGCGAAAGAGGTCCGCAATCGAACCAGCTTGAGAATTCGCTTATTCAAATTTTTATCCTGGTGGGCAACCAGGGCTTCCATGACGCCGGAACTGATGGCTGTTTTGGGATACCAGGCCAGCAGTTTCCCCGGCAAAAGATCACGACCGGTCACTTTTTTAGAAATCCAGATGCCGATTTTCAGATAAAATGGGATAGACTCAGGCGGTTCGATGAAGGCTTTCATGATTCTCTCCTTAAAACTGAACTGTTATGAAAATCATGTACGGTTTATCCTTGCATATTCTCGTACAATTCTTCAACCTCGTATTTTGCAGCATCCCTTGCTCTTTATTCAGCGTTGCAGAATTCGGATGAACTGATGCACGAGGTGGAAAGGCTGCGCAGAAAAATGGCGAAGCCATTGCGCTCGATCCGACGGCGTCCTGTTTTCATAACCGCGCCAATTCCTAATTGGGCCTACGCAGGCATGGTGAGGCGATCAATGAGTTTTAAAAATGATCAAATCTTTATTCTTGACATTTCATCGCTCAAAAAATGGGAGCGTGAATATTCCCATGAATGGACTTGGGGTAAGGGATCAAAAGGCATAAGCTTGAAGAATACCCTGGAAAACCGTCAACCCGGCAAAGCTTTCACAATAAGTAAACTTATGTTTTTCTCAGCGCCTTTTCCGCTTCTTTCCGGGTTTCGTACATGTAGGGCGTCACTTTCTTTTCCCGGAGCGCATCGCCCAGTTTCATCCGTGCGAAAGCGCTCGAGGTGTAGTTCGTGGTCTTGATGTAGTATTTTTCGACGAGTTCCTTGACGACCTCCGTGTATTCATCCATCAGATCCGGCAGAATGTTGAAATTGTCGTAATTGACGATCGTGTAAACTTTTTTCCCCACCGGCTCGAGAATGTTGAGGACGGCCCTGCGAATCTCCTGGATCTGCAGGTTTGATTTCACATAGTAGCCTTCAAAATTGACAAAGAAAAGATTCTCCTCCGGCTGATAGGTCAGCCGATCTTCCAGAGGGAGGCTGAGCATGTCGCCCGCCAGCCCCATTGGCTCCGGGGCGAAAATCCGCTCATTCATAAGACGCACATCCTTGATAATGGGCTTGAAATCCATCAAGGCTAGGACATCTCTTTCCAGGTCGATGCCCGGGGCGATTTCCATGAGTTCCATGCCCTCCCGCGTCAGCCTGAAGACGCAACGCTCCGTCACATAGCGCACGTAAAGATCCTGTTCGGCCCCGTACCTGCCGCCGAAGGTCATATGTTCAACCTTGCGTACAAACTTTTTTGTTTTTCCCTCCCGGTCGATACGGAGCTTCTGATCATTCACCGACACCTCGAGTCCGCCCGCGGTAAAGGTGCCCACGAAGATGCATTTCTTGGCGGCCTGACTGATGTTGATGAATCCTCCGCATCCGGCCAGCCGCGGACCGAATTTGCTCACGTTGACGTTGCCGTCGCTGTCCGCCTCCGCCATGCCGAGGCAGGCGATGTCCAGGCCCCCGCCGTCGTAAAAGTCAAACTGGTATGGCTGGTCGATCAGACAGTCGGTGTTGGTGGCGGCGCCGAAATTCAGTCCGCCCGCCGGAACGCCGCCGATGACACCCGGTTCCGCCGTGAGCGTGAAGTAAGGCAGAATTTTTTCCTCGTTTGCGACGTTGGCAACCCCTTCGGGCATTCCGATTCCCAGGTTGACAATGTCGTTGGCCTTCAGTTCGAAAGCGGCCCGGCGGGCGATGATTTTTCTCGCCCCCATTTCCATGGGCGTCATGGACTGCAGGGGCATTTTGATTTCGCAGCTGAAGGAAGGATTGTAAACTTCCCCGAAGGTTTGCCAGTGGTTTTGCGGCCGCGCAACGACCACGCAGTCGACGATAATGCCCGGAACCTTGACCTGCCTCGCGTTCAGCGTTCCCTTATCGGCGATTCTTTCCACCTGTGCAATAACATACCCGCCAGAATTTCTCGCGGCCATCGCGATCGAAAGATTTTCAATGGTCAAGGCTTCTTTTTCCATCGAAATGTTGCCGTCGATATCGCCGGTTGTTCCCCGAATGATCGCCACGTTGACAGGGGGAAGTTTATACGAAAGATATTCCTTTCCGTCGAACTCGATCAGCTCGACAATGTCTTCCGTGGTGATGCGGTTGACTTTTCCGCCGCTGTACCGCGGATCGACATAGGTTCCCAGCCCGATGGTCGTAATCGTGCGCGGTTTATGGGCGGCAATATCCCGAAACATATGCGATATGACTCCCTGCGGCAGATTGTACGCCAGAATTTTGTTTTCAATGGCCAGCCGGCCCAGTTTCGGCGCCAGTCCCCAGTGCCCGCCGATTACCATTTTCACCAGACCTTCATGGGCAAGATGATTCAACCCTTTTTCTTTTCCGTCTCCCTGGCCGGCGGCGTACATGAGGGTGAGATCCCTCGGGAAACCGGTCTTCAAAAAGTATTCTTCCAGCGCGACGGCAATTTCCTCCGCGAAACCCGCGCCGACGAATCCTCCGGTGGCGACTACATCTCCTGATTTAACAAGCTGGACCGCTTCCTTGGCGGTGACCACCTTATTGCGCGCCCGCATGATGCCCCGAAGAACCGGATGACCGCTGGTTCTTCCCGCCGTGGTTCCATTCATTGCCATGAGACACCTCCAAGATCAAAGCCCTTGAAACCCATTCGCTGAAGGCGGGCTGAAGACAGCCTCCCCTTTTTAAACATCCAGGCGTAACGGCCGCGAAATGGAAAATATAATTTATTTTTCAAAAAATATGCCAGAGCGCCAGGCGCCGCTTAAGACTGCGCGGAAGGCTTGAAACCATTCAAGATGCATTTTTGGACGTGTACGGAAAAAGAGGCCTGAAAGAGCGCGGCTCGGTAGGAAAGTGCGTTTCAACGCTTACGTGTAGCATGGCTGCTACAGATGGTGCGTTTCTTCGGCGGCGTGTAGCGGAATGTTGTATTTTTTCATTTTTTTATACAGCAGAGTCCGGTGAACTCCCAGGATCGTGGAGGCTTTCTTCTTGTTGTAATTGGTGATGAGAAGTGTTCGGAGAAGCGTCTCTCTTTCGGTTTCCCGCTGAATGTCTCTGAGGGAAGATTTGTTCGCGACGAGAACGGCATTCCTCTGATCATAAACGCCGGCGGGGTGCGATCGACGGGTCAGCTCGAAAGGAAGATCGTCCAGATCTATTGTGTCGCCCTCCAGGGAGGAGATGGCTCTTTCCAGAACATTCTGAAGCTCGCGCGTGTTTCCCGGCCAGTCGTTTTGCTTGAGCGCCTGCTCCGCTTCGGGAGAAAAAGAAATGCTGCTGATACGGGTCATTTCAGCGAGTTTTTTGAGCAGGTATTTAGCCAGTGGAATAATGTCTTCGGGTCGCTCACGCAGGGGAGGAATATGCAGCGGAATAACATTCAGTCTGTAGAACAGGTCGAGACGGAACCTTTTTTTCGGCACCATTTCCTGCAGATTCTGATTCGTTGCGGCAATGAGGCGGAAATCCGACCGGATAACCGATTTGCCTCCCAAACGCGAAAATTCTTTTTCCTCGAGAACGCGCAGGAGCTTCGGCTGCATTTCAAGAGACATGTCGCCGATTTCGTCGAGGAAAATGGTGCCCCCGTCCGCCTGCTCGAATTTTCCCTCCTTGCCGCTGGTGCTGGCGCCGGTGAAGGCTCCCTTTTCATAGCCGAACAATTCCGATTCGATCAGTTCTTTGGGAATGGCGGAACAGTTGATCCGCACAAACGGACCGTCTGCCCGGGGGCCGGCATTGTGAATCGCCTGGGCGAAGAGCTCTTTTCCGGTGCCGCTCTCCCCCGTGATCAACACGGGAAAAGTATTGGCGGCCGCCTTCATGGCTTCCACCTTTAAAGAGATCATCTTATCGCTCGCTCCGCTGATGCTGTCGAATGTATAGCGTTTCGCGCGGAGTGTGAACAATTCTTTCTCGTATTCCTTGACCTTGGATTCCAGATTGGAGAGCTTCCTGGCAAGCTTCGTGACGTCCTTCGCGTTCTTGAACATGACCTGGCCGTAGACGGCGATGACCCTGCCGTCTTTCATGATGGGAATGCGCTGGACCACCATGTTCTGCCCCATGATGAGATGAGATTGGTTGATCTCGGGCACGCCTGTCTGGGCGACGACATGCATGCGCGAGTTTTCGACCACCTCGGTACAGTGCTTGCCGATTTGTTCTTCAGGGTTGACATTGAGAAACCGCCCATACGGCTTGTTGAAATGAGTCACGTAACCGTCTGCGTCCGTAACGATGACGCCGTTGTGGATACCGTCGAAGATCAGGGAGTATAACTCGAGTTGGTCTTTGATGTCTTTGATTGCTCGGCGCCGGACTCCTGTTGTCACCTTTCATTTCCCTTCCGTTTTTACTGAGTGACACCAAAATGTATCAAAAGACCTACATGTAGCTTTTTATACGCATTTATGACCCCTTCTGTCAAACTTATTTTTTTCACCTGCCGGGAGATGTTCCTTTAAAATTGCTTAAAAGAACGGTTCGGCCGGCTGAAGCATCCGGTGGTCTGGAATTTGCAAAAAACCAGCGGAGTGGAGGGGATCAAAGTTTCGCCGTTTTCTTTTGTTCAGAAATACCAACATATTCTAGGGAGGAGGAAATCCAATGAGAAGAAACGCTTTTGTTTTTGCTTTGGTGTCGGCATTGTTTGTGGGCGTCATCCTATCCGCTTCATCCGTTTTGGCTGCGGAAAAAGTGATTCGGTGGAAAATGACTTCCACCTGGCCACCGTCTATCGATCTCATTCAGGCCGATCAGGCATTTGTAAAAGCCGTCAATCAACTCTGCAAAGGCCGCCTGGAAATCAAATTCTTCACCGGAGGAACCCTGATGCCGTCGTATGAGGTTTTTGACGCCGTCAGCAAAGGAACAATAGAAGCCTCCGGCGACTGGCCCAACTACTGGGCGGGGAAAGATCCGGTCTTCGATACGCTGGGTTCTTATCCCATGGGACTCACGCCCGTTGATTATCTCGTTTGGTATTATAACGGCGGCGGCAAAGCCATCTATGATGAAGCCTACGGAAAATTCGGAATGGTTTACCTTGTTACGGGCGTCACCCCGATGGAAAGCGGCATCCGCAGCAATAAACCCGTCAAGTCCCTGAAAGATCTGAAAGGCATGAAAATTAGAATGTCCGGCAAGACCCAGGGCAAGCTGCTCAAGGATCTCGGAGCCGCACAGGTTGCTTTGTCGGGTCAGGAAATTTATCAGGCGCTGCAGAAGGGGGTAGTGGACGCCGCTGAGTTCAGCAGCCCGTCGTGTGACTGGGGGATGGGATTCCAGGAAGTGACCAAATACTGGGCCGTGCCGGGGTGGCACCAGCCGGCGTCTGTCATGGGCGTCATGATCAACAAGAAGGTATGGGACAGCCTGGACAAGGATCTGCAGGCGAACATCCGCTATGCGGCGCAGGCCGCCTCCATGGAATTTTTCTGCAAGCAGTACTATGACACCATCGAATATACACAGAAATTCATCAAAAAAGGCATCAAAATCAACCGTTACGACGACGCCGTGCTGGATACCATTCTGAAACTGACCAACAAGCACACCGAAGCTTCGGCCAAGGAAAGCCCGCTTTTCAAAAAGTCGATGCAGTCTCAAATGAAATTCAAGAAAGACTTCTCTCAGTGGCGGGCGATGGAAATGCCGTTCCAGTTCGGATTCAATCCAAAGCAGTATCCCAAACTTGATTGACGCGCGTCAATCGTGACAGCGCAACGGGTACGCTCCTCCCGCGGTGGAAAGAAGCCGCCGCGCGGAGGAGATGATCCTTTCAGATCCTCCTCTGTTTTTCTGTTGATGGATGCTTTTAAGCCCTGTTGAAGACGTTTTCGACGGAGGAAGAAAACATCGGGCGATATTCGCCGGCCGCAAAATATCCGCGGTACAAGGAGGCGCCAATGAACATTGCGAAAAAAATTTCAAAATTCTGCGATGCGATCAGTGAGTGGACGGGAAGAATCTTTGCCTGGGTTATTGTTCCCCTGGTGCTGCTCACCGTCATGGAGGTCGTTCTCCGAAGATTTCTCGACTCACCCACCATCTGGAGCTTTGAGGTGCTCAAGCAGCTCTACGGGCTTCATTTCATGATCGTCGCGGCTTTCGGCCTTCTTTACGGCTCCCATGTGTCCGTTGACGTCTTTACCGTGATGCTTTCCAAAAGGAAAAAGGCCATTCTCGATATTGTCGGTTATTTGCTGTTCTTTTTTCCTTTTGTGATCGTCTGTATCTGGCAGGGATATTCCTTTGCCGCCACCTCCTGGGGCATGAAAGAAACCACCTGGAGCGTTTTCGCCCCTCCGGTCTATCCCATCAAAACCGTGATCATGATTACGTTCATTCTGCTTCTGATTCAAGGGATATCCGAAATCATCAAGAGAATCTTCATCATTCGGGGAGGTGAATTATGATCGATATCAGCCCTGAAATGATGACAATTCTGATGTTTGGAGGCCTTCTCATCGGTCTGTTTATGGGGCACCCCCTTGCCTTTGTCCTGGGAGGACTGGCGGTGATTTTCGGACTCATCGGCTGGGGTCCCTCGATGTTTTACATGTTCATGAACCGGATCTGGGGAACGATGGACAACTACGTTCTTCTGGCCATACCGCTCTTTGTATTCATGGCGCAGCTTCTGGATCAGTCGGGTGTTGCCGATGACCTCTTCAAAGCCCTTCGCTATGTTTTGGGGCAGGTGCGGGGCGGCATTCTGCTTTCCGTGATTGTTGTGTCGACCATCTTTGCCGCCTGCACCGGCATCATCGGCGCATCGGTGGTTACCATGGGGCTTCTGGCGGTTCCCATGATGAGAAAGTACGGTTATGACAAGCAAATGTCCTACGGTTCGATCTGCGCCGGCGGAACGCTGGGGATCCTGATTCCACCGAGCATCATGCTGGTGGTCATGGCCAGCGAGGCAACGCTGTCCGTGGGCAAATTGTTTGCCGCGGCCGTCCTGCCGGGGCTCATCCTCGCTTTTCTTTACCTTCTCTACGTCGGGATCCGTTGTTTTTTCAAACCGGAGCTCGGACCCCCCATCAGCCGTGAAGAGCGAGCAGGGGTTACAACCGCGCAAATTGCCATGATGGTTTTGAAGTCGCTGGTTCCCCCCATGATCCTGATCCTTGGCGTCCTGGGTTCGCTGTTTTTCGGCATCGCCACGCCGACCGAAGCATCGGGCGTAGGGGCTTTCCTTGCCTTTGTCATGGTCCTCGCCTATCGGAAATTTACATGGCGCGGATTATACCGGGCAGTGATTCAGACGGCAAAAATCAACACCATGGTCATCATCATTCTCTGCGGCGCCACCTGTTTTACCGGTGTGTTTCTCGGCGTCGGCGGCGGCGATGTGGTCACGGATTTTGTGATGGGTCTGGGACTGGGAAAATGGGGAACCTTCTGGGTCATGATGGCCATTGTTTTTATCCTGGGCATGTTCATCGACTGGATTGGCATCGTGCTGATCTGCTTCCCCATCTTTCTGCCGATTGCCAAGCAGCTCGGTTTTGATACGCTATGGTTCGTAGTCATGATCGCGGTCAATCTTCAGTCGTCGTTCCTCACGCCGCCTTTCGGCTACGCTCTCTTCTATATCAAGGGCATCGATCCCGACCGGATCGACATCAAAGACGTCTACAGGGGCATTATACCGTTTGTGGCGCTGATGCTGATCGGATTGATCATCTGCGCGCTTCTGCCGCAGGTCATTATGTGGCTGCCGGAGGTATTGATTGATTAATAAATGCAGCGCCGGACCGGCACCGTGGTGGTGCCGACAAAGACGGGTGTTTTGGCCGGTGCGCCTTTTCTAGATTGCCTTCCGCGCGGCGGAAGAATCGGATGTAACAGCGTCGAGCTGCGTAATGGGATGGCCGGAGAAACAGCGGTCGGCGATTCCGCTTGAAGACATTTCATGCAGGAGGAGGAAAGACAACATGATCCCTAGAATAAACAACGTTCTTTATGCGACGGACCTCAGCAAGAACTCGGCATACGCTTTCCGGTATGCCGTCAACACCGCAACAAAACACGATGCAAAAATCCATATCCTTCATGTTGTGGAGCCGCTTTCACCCCAGGCGGAAGCGCAGATTCGCCTGTATCTCGAGGATCAGAAGCTTGATCAGTTGCAGAAAGAGTCGAGAGAAAAGCTGCTTCAGGGGATCGAAGACCGCCTGAAACAATTTGCCGAGAGGGAGCTCAAAGACCAACCGGAAAACATGAAGAGGATTGTCGGTGTTCATGTGGTTCCCGGAGATCCCGCTACGGAAATCCTGAATAAAACTGATGAACTGGACTGCGACACTATCATCATCGGAACCCATGGAAAGGGAGCCATCCGCCGCGCCTTTCTGGGCAGTGTTTCGGAAAAAGTTCTGCGACGGATCCGCAAACCGGTTTACATTATCCCGTTGCCCGAGGGCCAAACCGACATTACCCTGGGAGAAATTTAGCACGTAGTTCGGGGTCACCAATTATTTGAAATTTCATCGTCTGAGGGATGTGTGCGTTTTGTCATGAGTAGACCTGGCATAAAGTTTCAAAGACCTGCCCGCAAAACCCTCTGTTAGCAAAACCCTCTTGACACGTAAACTCGCGTCTTTTATACTCAAATCCGAAAAATGATATGGTTTCCCGTCTTTTCAATTTCAATGGCATGAAGGAAACCTATCTGCTTTCTTATGGATGCTGCGACAACGCTGTTGGGAAGTCATCACGCAATGCCATTGTTCTTCTAACCCTTAAAATAAAACGGACGACAGGAGTCGAAAAATGAATATTCAAAAACGAATTGCCGCGGGTATCGTTTTCAGTTTGTTTATTCTTTTTGCCGCGACGGGTTTTTGCCAAGGGGACGACAGGGTCGGGATGGATCAATGGACGAGGGTGACGAAGGAAAAAACTGTTGGGCAGGCGTCCCCGGACAGCTTTGTTTCCGCCATGAACCGGGGCAATGAACTCGCAAAAGCCGGTCGTTACACGGAGGCGATGGACGCTTTTTCGGAGGCTGTGCGTCTAAACCCGCAAAGCAGCGAGGCCTATGTCGGCAGAGGCAATGCAAAACGTGCCGCAAGAGATTTCGCCGGAGCAATGAGCGATTACGAGGCCGCGGTCCATCTGAAACCGGGCGATAAGGATCTTCTGATCACTCTCGCCAATAGCAAGACGGACATGCGAAAGTACGACGAGGCGATTGCCGATCTGGACAAGATTTTGGGTGCCGACCCAAATAATCTTGACGCCATCGTGTCGAGGGGATACGCCCGCAAACAACTGAAAGACACTTCAGGGGCAAAAGCCGATTTTGAAAAAGCGCTGGCCATCAGCCCGAATCACGGTTTCGCATCCCGTATGCTCCAATCGCTGGGATCATCCGGACAGGCGCCTGCGTCCCTGCAGGAGCAAATGAAACCGCTCCCGGCGCCAAAGCCGACCGACGCGGCGCCTCCGGATGCAGGCTTGCCTGCCGTGACGGCTGCTCTTCCGTCTGTTGCAGGCCGGGCCCCCGCTCCCGCAGTTTCCGGACAGGACGGCAAACCTCCATCCCCGACGCCTTTCCCGGGTGCATCGCAGCCGGCTGCTCCGGGCGGCGCTTTTCAGGAATTTGACCCCTGCAAGCCGGATATCCATATCGGCGATTTACTGTGGTCAAACATTGAGCAACCGTCGCAAAAGAAGCAAAAGCAGGCAAAACCAGACTCCCGCTTCAACGATCTTCTCGTATTTTCATCGACGCGGAACAATCATCCCGCTGCCGTCGCCAGGGCGCAAATGGCCTACCTGATGGGAGACCTTTCTGCGGCCGACCAGGCAAAGTTCGATGAAAAATGGTCGTATTTTTTCCGTTATCCCAGCGACGAATCAACCGTCTATTTCGAAAAGCTGATTCCGCTTTTGGCCGACTTGATTGAAATCAGAAACATGACGACGTCCGCCGTTCTGGGCAGAGATGAAGCCATGAAAGACGCCGAGGAAGCACAAGCGTATGAAAATACGGAGGCGCTGGCAAATGCCGTGATGATTGCCCGGCAGCAGGAGGAAATTCTGCGGGAGTTGGATGGAGAGTTAAAGGCGCTGGCGGCAAGCATCGAAGCGCTGGGTGATCCGCCCAATCCCCTGGTCAATGCCTGCACATCCAGAAAGAAGCATGAAGAAGCCAGGAAAGTCGTTAAAGATACGCTGAAAGCGTCTATTGTTCCAAAGCAACTAAAGGGGGAAACGGGCGTATCTTATGCGTTCAAGCCGGAACTTTCCGGCGTTCCGACCGGCGTGAAACTGCACTGGGATTTTGGCGACGGCGAAGTGAAGGAAGCTTTGGCGGGCGAAGTGAAGCATGTCTTCAAGAACCTGGGCAAGTTTATCATCAAGCTTTCGCTGATTCATATAGCGACAAAGGAAAAGGTTCCCATCGCCGAGGCCAGAGCCCTGATTACAGGAGGGAGTTCGAAGAGGGACGAGGTTGGTAAAAATGAAGAAAAAATGAAATTCAGTTTTATTCAAAAAGATCCGTTCGATATCAGTGGCCTTCCCGATGGTTGTGTTGTCAAAGTAAACAAAGGTGAAAAGGAAATGCCTGTTCACACCGGTGATCCGGAAAATACCCGTTTCTCATTTGATCTTTACATTAGTTGTAAAGAAAAAATATTTGAACAGGGACAGGCTTCTCTGGAACATCTGGCGAAGCCGGTTCCCTTTAAAATATATGCAACTCCTGCGACAGTCAATATGCGGGTTGATTACTTTCCACCGAATAATGCCTTGTACTACAAGCAGACAGTTGTGGAAGGACTGCAGAAGTTATTGGCAAATCAGCAAGACATGAAACGCTGGGGGTATGAACCTTATAATTTCAAGGGCTACGGTAGAATTGTCGGTTACGGCAGTGTGAAGAACCCTTTGAGTAAAAGCGCCGATCGCATCAGACATGAAATCGATTATTATGGCATAGGTCAGGAGAGTACGACGATCGGTTTCCAAATAAAAACTTTGGTCGGATATTCTGAAGATTCATTTGGCATTGAATGCAAGAAAGACGGCCGTCGCTGTGGAAATTCAGAAAAAAATCAGATTGTGGACAAGTTTAGGAATGAATTGCGGGAAAAGCTTTCCGTGACCAGAGTAACTTATTATAAGGATCTGGAGAAGTTTATTGCGGGCATTAAACTAAAAGGAATGCCCTATGCGCAAACGGAAACAGATGAAGCGCCGGAAATATCACAGGCGGACATGGCCTGGCTCGATATCGATGAAACCGGCCTGAAACCGGAAGAGATCTTAAAGCGCAGACAAGAAGCTCTGCTGGAAGCGGAAAAATTTTACCGCTCCAATATCGAAATTCTGCAAAAAAACCTCTCCCGGGAGCAGGCGGACTACGCACGTGAGCAAAACCCGGAAAGAAAGGCGGCTTTCTTTTTTCGCATGATGGGCATTCAGGCCGACATCCAGGCCGAGCAGGACAAGATCAACACTCTGCACACGGGAAAAATCGTTCATACCCGGACGCAATATGATGATTATGTGCAGAATAAGTTCATCGAGCGGATTAAAGAAGAACAGGAAAAATACGTAAAGCTGGAGCGGGCCGCCGCCATCATCCGGAAGGAAGCGAAAAAACTGCCGCAGGGAGAAAGAGAGAAAGCTGAGGAGTTTGTCGATAAACACATCACCGGCAAAACCCTGGCCGATCTTGATGAGGAAACCGTCAAAAAGGCCGGAGAGGCAATATTCAACAAAACCCAGGGATACAACGAAGCCGAGGCTGCCCGGTATGAAGAAGAAGCCTACATGTGGGACGATTATCTGACCCGGGCCGAACGGGTGAAAATGGCCGCCGACATCGGTATGGTGGGCTGTTCCTTCCTGGGAGGTCCGATGGCGCTGTCATCGGCTTATGACATCTCGACAGGTTATTTTCAGGGAGGCATCAAAGAGGCGGCCACGCAGTTAGTTTTGCAAACCGGGGCTTTTGCCTTGGGGAAATATGTGGGGGCTGGCTCCAAAGCGGCCGTCAATGCCGACGATGCAGCGGCGGCGGCCAAAGCGGCAGCCCGTCAATCCGGAAAAGTTTCCAAAGGCCTCTCGAATGCGGAAGAGCTGAAAATATTCCAGACCAACCGGGCGCGGGGTGAAAAAACCGTCAAGGAATTTGAGAACTTAAATCAGTCGCTGAAAAATGCCTATTTAAAAAAAGCGCCTCAAAACGAGATCGCCGCCATCAAGAAGCAAATCCGGGAAAAGACAGTCGAAATTCAGGCCAATCCCCATGCCAAGAATTTCCTGAAATATCAGGGCGATAAACTGACTCAGACCCGTTTTAACCGGAGCATCAAAAGCGTTCATAAGGATGTGGAGAGGAAGTTCTACGAGAAGATGAGAAAAGAACCGTATAAATGGAGTGAGTTTAAAATCAAGGAAATGAGAAACGCCTCCAGCGCGGGTTCCGTCGGAATGGACTATGACATTGGATTGATCGAAAAGCCGAACTTCATCAAACTTCCGGACGGCACGATGAAGCGCCAGTACTGGCTGATGAGGGACGGCAAGCCCGCCACCCGCAGCCAGTGGCAAAAAGAAGCGCAGAAATGCTGGAATGAAGCCTACGAAGAGGTGACGCTGAAAAACGCCGAACGGTCCTGGGAAAATCTGACGACCCGGATTCATCCCGAAAGTTATCAGGATCTGGCCGTGCTGGACGGAAACCTGAACCAGGTCTCCCGTGCCTGGATTCAGCAAACGGCTGATGTGACGCGCTACAAGGCGATGCATATGCTCAAGGACGGCTCCATGTCCAAGTTTGAAAAACTTCAGGAAATCAGCCGCGGGACGGCCAAGGACATCAATACCAAAATGATGCCGATGCTGGGTCACATGCAGAAGACCAAGCAGGTGTACGAGGCGGCGGAACACTGGAAGAAAGTAACGTCCGTCCTGGATGATTTCGGGAAGAACAAGATCGATCCCATTACGGCCGAGCGGCGCATTGCCGAATTAACGGGCGGAAAATCCATCCCCGAAGTGGTGGACGATATGTCCAACATGATGGAGAGCTTTGTAAAGCTGAGAAAGTAAATCCGGTAGCTGTAAAGCGATCGTCAAGCGAACGGCTTCATCCGCAACCGAAGAATAAACAGAGAACAACGAATTGCCGTACATTGCGTAACTGTAAGTTATAACTCCCTTATGTGCTTCGGATCTCCGCGCGGCAGTCAGCACGGTCAGCCTTCCGGAATTTTGACGTTTTGTTGGCGTCTTGATTTGGGCATTTTTCATTTTATGAAAAAAAATGTTGACAGGTATATAAAAAATATATAGTCTTCTGTCCAAGCAAAGAGGAAAAGACGGATGTCGATCAAATACGCCATTCTTGGGCTCCTGCAGTATTCGGACATGCACGGTTACCGGATCAAGGCGCACATTGAAAAAAATTTCGGCCACATGTGGTCGATCAATTTCGGACAGATTTATCCCAGCCTGAAGCAGTTGCAGGAAGAGGGGTTGGTGAATATGCTGGAAATTGCGCCGTCGGAAAACGGAGGCCCCCAGAAAAAACTTTATTCCATCACACCAAAGGGAGTGAAGGAGCTGTCGAAATGGCTCACCGAACCCACCGGAAAGTCCATCCTCATCCGGGACCCGTTTCTGCTTAAATTTGCTTTCTTCGGATTCGGGGAAGACGCCAGCGCCCTGAAAACCATCGACGAGCAGATTGAATTTTTTGAATCGCAATTAAAGCGCCGGCAGACCAACCGCAAAAAGTGGGAGCGGCAGGGCGTGTATGTCCGCCTCCTGGCGGAACTCGGCGTGACGCAGAATCAGATGTATCTGGAATGGCTCCACCATGCCAAAAAAGAAATAGAAAAAAATATGAAACGAGCTCGTCGAAAAAAAGCCTGAAATTATCTTGTGTGTGATCAACTTCAGTGGAGGGGATCATGGAATTTAAAGGCATTACCCTGGTTACCGGCGCCGCCGGATTTATGGGAAGTCACCTCGTTGAATTTCTAGCTACAAAAGGAGTCCGGGTCCGGGCGTCCGCCCGCCCCCGCAAGGACACATCATTTTTCGACCGTCTGGGGGTTGAATATGTTCCGGCCGACCTCACCAAACCCGAAACACTGCCGGGGCTGTTTGAAGGGGAGGTGGACCGGATTTTTCACCTCGGGGCGATCTGCAATTTTTCCACACCCTACGAATCCCTTGCTCCCACCAACGTCGAAGGCGTCAAAAGAATCACACAACTTGCGATGAAAAAAGGCGTCAAACGCTATGTTCATGTCGGTTCCACCAGCGTTTACGGCTATTACCGGGGCACTCCCTTCCGGGAAGACAGCCCCCGAAATCCCCAGGATTTTTACGGCAGGAGCAAACGCGACGGCGAGGACGTCGTCTGGGGCCGCATCAAGGAGGGCTTCCCGGCGATCATCACGCGGCCCTGCACCGTGTACGGCCCCCGCTGCAATGACGGCGCGGGAAAGGCTTTTTCGCGTCCTTCCAGCATCACCGCAATTCCGGGAAGCGGCCGGCAGCTCCTTTCCAACGTGCGCGCGGAAGACGTGGCTGCTGCCGTTTATCATCTGTCCCTTACCGATTCTGCCGTCGGGCAGGCGTACAATCTGGCCGAGGACACGCATCCGACGCTGGAGGAAGCCCTGAAAATGGCTTCGGAGGCCTTCGGCACCAAACCGCCCACGACGCATCTGCCGCTCTGGCTGGTCAAAATCGTCGCGAAGTTTGATGGAATGGCCTCTGCGCGCAAGGGTCGCATCCCGGATTTGGAGCTGGATGCGGTGAAGTATCTTTATGCGGATTACGTGGTGGACAACAGCAAACTGAAGAAAACGGGATACCGGATGATCTATCCGGATTTTCGTCAATCCATGAAGCAGATAGGAGAAGAGTATCGCGCAAACCTCGGGGGAAGGTAACCCGAAGAGACTGAATCAACGGGAGGTGCGGGTATGGGACAGATTGTAGTGATTACCGGCCTGGCGGACGGGATGGGACGACATGTGGCCAAAATGCTCGCGAAGGCCGGCCATTCGGTGGCGGGCTTCGATATGGACGCAAAAGGGATCGCGTCGCTGGCGTCAGAATTGAAGAGTATCGGCGGCGATCACCTGCTGGAAACGATCGACATCACCGACCGCCCGGCAATTCTGAAATTTCGCGATCAGGTGCTCGCCCGGTACGGTCGCGTGGATACGGTGCTGTCGAACGTGGGCATCGGATTCTTCAGCCCCTTCGAGGAAGTCCATCTG
>Ga0209097_10002130_pt1 | contig 16241 bp, 8 predicted proteins | sample AD_UKC052_MetaG_FD_184419 | JGI IMG/M metagenome (GOLD analysis project Ga0209097, IMG submission 184419) | Active sludge microbial communities of municipal wastewater-treating anaerobic digesters from USA - AD_UKC052_MetaG (SPAdes) (version 2) | ecosystem: Engineered > Bioreactor > Anaerobic >... | reverse complement strand
GGCCCCAAGGCGACGCTGTTCTTCGCCCCGGCGCAGGTCAAGAAGCGCGGCGCCGAATGGGGCCCGGCCGAGTTCGGCCAGCGGCTGGTGACCGCCTGGCACGGCTTCCGCCAGCAAGTGGCCAACAGCAACCCGCCCTGGCTGGTGGTGCAGCAGCACCCCGGCGCCCAGGCGGTGCAGGCCGCCTATGCCCAGGTGCTGGCCGGCCGCGGCGACCCGCGGCTGGGCCACATGCTGGCGCTGTGACCCCCGGGCCGACGCTCAGGCGTCGGCAAAGTCCAGCAGCACCTTCATCGCCTTGCTGCGGTCGCTGGCCAGCTCGAAGGCAGCACGCGCCTGGCTGAGCGGGAAGGCGCCGGTCACCATCGGCGCCATGTCCACCCGGCCGCTGTTGATCAGCTGCACCGCCAGCTTGAACTCCGCGTGGAAGCGGAAGCTGCCGCAGATGCTGAGCTCCTTGGCCACCACCATGTTCTGCGGGATGCTGACATCGCCGCCCAGGCCCAGCTGCACCACCACGCCGCGTGGGCGCATGGCCTCCAGGCCGGCGCGCAGTGCGCGTTCATTGCCGCTGCACTCCAGCATCACGTCGAAGGTGCCTTTGCGCGTGGCGCCGTCGGCGGCGTAGCGCTGCAGCCAATCCTGGTCTTGCGCCACGTTGATCGTCACGTCGGCGCCCATGGCGCGGGCGATGGCCAGGGTCTCGTCGGTCAGGTCGACGGCGGTGATCTCGGCCGCGCCGTGGATGCGGGCCGCCGCGATGCTGAGCGCGCCGATCGGCCCGCAGCCCGACACCAGCACCCGCTTGCCCAGCAGCGGGCCGGCACGCTGCACGCCGTGCAGCGCCACCGAGAACGGCTCGGCCAGCGCCGCATGCTGCAGCAGCACGCCGGAGGCCACTTTCTCGCACTGCACCGCATCGCACAGCAGCAGGTTGCGGAAGGCGCCTTCCACATGCGGATCACGCATCGCGCTGCCGTAGAAGCGCATGTCCAGGCACTGGTTGGGCAGGCCTTCCAGGCAGTGCACGCAGGTGCCGCAGGGCCGGCTGGGGTTGACGGCCACGCGGTCGCCTGGCTGCACCGCCGTCACGCCCGGGCCCACGGCGCGCACCGTGCCGGCCACCTCATGCCCCAGCACCATCGGCCGCTTGATGCGCACCGTGCCGAAGCCGCCGTGGTGGAAGTAATGCAGGTCGGACCCGCAGATGCCGCCGAAGCCCACCGCCACCAGTACCTCGCCGGGGCCGGGGTCGGACGCCTCCTGCACGTCGACCCGCAGGTCATCGGGCGCGTGGATCACCAGGCACATGCAGCGGTAGCGCATCGGTTCGTCTCCATCGAGGGTTGATTTGGTGTGATGATATGGTGATTCATGACCAGCCCCGGCAGGGGAAGGAGACGCACTTGAACCTGTTCGATCTGACTGGCCGCATTGCCCTGATCACCGGCGCCAGCAAGGGCATTGGCCTGGCCCTGGCCACCGCGCTGGGCCAGGCGGGCGCCCGCGTGGTGCTCAACGCCCGCGGTGCCGACGCGCTGATGGCCGCACGCGACGCGCTGCGCGCCCAGGGCATCACCGCCGACGCCCTGGCCTTCGACGTGACCGACGCCGCCGCGGTGGACGCCGGCGTGGCCACCATCGAGGCGGACATCGGGCCCATCGACATCCTCATCAACAACGCCGGCATGCAGCACCGCGGGCCGTTTGCCGAGTTCCCCACCGACGCCTGGCACAGGATCACCACCACCAACCTCGACAGCGTGTTCTTCGTCGGTCGGGCGGTGGCGCAGCGCATGATCCCGCGCAAGGCCGGCAAGATCATCAACATCTGCTCGGTGCAGAGCGAGCTGGGCCGCCCCGGCATCGCGCCCTACGCCGCCACCAAGGGCGCGGTGAAGATGCTGACCAAGGGCATGGCCATCGACCTGGGCCAACACGGCATCCAGGTCAACGGCCTGGGGCCGGGTTACTTCAAGACCGAACTGAACCAGGCCCTGGTGGCCGACGAGACCTTCAGCGCCTGGCTGTGCAAGCGCACGCCCGCCGGCCGCTGGGGCGAGGTGCAGGAACTGGGCGGCGCGGCCGTCTTTCTGGCCAGCGCGGCCAGCAGCTTTGTCAGCGGGCACATCCTGTACGTGGACGGGGGCATCACGGCAAGCCTGTAAAGGTTGGGGGCCCACGGCCGGCCATGGCGGTCGGTGTGTCGTTCTGTCAACGCGGCGGTGGACGCGTCCGTGAGCGCCTAGGAGTGTGGGCGGCAGTAATTTGCCGAGCCCGGACGGTTGCTCGATTGCCGACACGACGTGGGCGTTTCGCCCGCTCGTAGAGGTCGCCAGGTGCTGTGACCGCCCAGAGCGGCTTGCGGGTACCCCCGTGGACTGCTGTTCAGGTCGGTTTCGCGCATCTCTCTGCCCTCATCCTGCCTTCATGGTGCCCATGCGCCGCAGATTCAGCGCCAGGCACACGAGCTTGAACTCGGCCTGCACGCGGTGCAGGCCGCGCAGGCTGAACTGCCGGAACCCGAGCACGCTCTTGATCCAGCCGTTGGGCGGCTCGGCGATCCACTTGCGTCGGCGGTAGGCCGCCTTGCCCTCGTCGGTCTGCAGCTTGGCTGCCATTGCTGCGGTGCGTGGATTTCTCTGGGCGTCCACGTCGGCGCAGCGCTTGCCCTCGCGCCCCAGCGCAATCACCAACTCGGTGGGTGAGCTTGCCAGGCCTGCAAAATTGGCTTCGCTGCGGTAGCCCGCATCGGCCAGCGCCTGCTCGGGTGCCCGGCCGGTGTTGTCCTGGACCGCCTGCAGCATCGGCAGCAGCTGGCCCACGTCGGCTGCGTTGTTGCCGACCTCGGCGGCCACGATGATGTGCGCCGTGTCGTCCACTGCCGTCTGGGCGTTGTAGCAAGGGTCGAAGCCGCCACCGGCACGCTTCATGATGCGGCTGGCCGGGTCAGTGAAGTTGTCCTGCGCCTTCGGCTCAGGTACACCGAACTCGCGCTTGTAGCGCCCGCCCTTGGCGTTGCCGTCCTCGTCGTGCGGCTTGCACGCATCGTCGTCGCTGCGACCGCGTTCAATGTCCGCATCGCGCTGGCGCTGCTCCAGGCGTTCACGGGCTTCGGCGATGGCCTTGAGCCGCGTCTCGCGCCGTTCGATCTCGGCGGGAATGTCCAAGTCCGGCTCATTGGCCTCGGCTGCGTCGGTGGTCTTGGCCCGCTCCAGCAGCGCGTCGATCTGTGCCTTCAACTCGGCTTCGGTCTGCTGCATGCGCTCGTAGCTCATCGCCTTGTGGCGGCTGGCGTTGGCCTTGATCTTGGTGCCGTCGATGGCCACCGTGCCCAGCTTGACCAGCCCCATCTCGCGCGCCAGCTTGACCACCTGCACGAACAGGTCGGCCAGTTCCTTCAAGTGCAAGGCGCGGAAGTCGCGGACCGTGCGGTGCTTGGGGAAGTTGCCTGCGCCCAGCATCCGAAACGCCAGATCCTCGTGCAGCCGGCGTTCGATCTTGCGCGAGCTGAACACCCCCGTGGCGTATCCGTAGACCAGCACCTTGACCATCATCGCCGGGTGAAACGGCTGGTTGCGCGCGCCGCCTCCCGCGTACCGGGCGTAGAACGCGCCCAGATCCAAGGCGTCGATCGTGTCGCTGATGAAATACGCCAGGTGCCCTTTGGGCAACCAGTCCTGCAGCGAGGCGGGCAGCAGCATCTCCTGCTGCGGTTCATACGGGCGGTAGCTGATGGCCATGCTTGTTCAACGTGCGCGCGGTGCTCTTGGACGTCAGGGACTTCCCTTCTGCCGCCCACACTCCTAGAAAGTAACATCGCGCGATGGCAGCCACACCATCGAATGACGCTGACGCCGGCGCCGGCCCGGATGGCGACGGCGCGCCGCGCGAACATGACTTCCATGACCTGTCGCCCCCCGACCGGTTCTGCGATCTGGTGCTCACCGGGGGCGTCACCAGCGCCATCGCCTACCCGGGGCTGATCTTCGGCCTGGCGCAGTCCTACCGCTTCCATGGCCTGGGCGGGTCGTCGTCGGGCGCCGGCACGGCGGCGCTGGCCGCCGCGGCCGAGTACCGCCGCCGGCGGGGGTCCGCGGAAGGCTTTCGCACCATGCTGCGCGGCAGCATGGCCATGCGCGACGACGCCCTGCCACCGCCGGCAGGGGCCACCACGTCCGCCGGCAGCACGCGGGCAGCACCAGCATCCAGCCGCACCACCAAGCTGAGTTGGCTGTTCCAGCCCGATGCCGAACTGCAGCGGCTGTTCGACGCTGTCGCGCCCGGCATCGCTGCCCAGAGCGCGCCCTTGTTCCTGCGGGGTGTCATGCGGGCCTATGGCCACAGCCTGCTGCTCAATGCGGCAGCGGCCTGGGTGATGGCCTGTGGCGTACTGAGCGTCTGCGGGGCGCTAGGTGCGGGATCGGCCACCCTGGCGCTGGCCCTGGCCCTGATCGGCGCATTGGCTCGAACGATCGTGTTCGAGTTCGTGGCGGATCTCCGCCGCTTCGAGTCATGCGATTTCGGCCTGTGCACGGGCCAGCAGTCCTTGCCCGATGCGCCGCACCCGCCGCTCACTGACTGGCTGCATGGCCTGATCCAGCAGGTGGCCGGCCGCGGCGCCGACGACGCGCCACTCACCTTTGCCGATCTGCAGGACGTGCGCGGCGGGCCCGGTGACATGCTCGGCCGGGCACGCACGGCCCGGTCCAGTTCCATCGACCTGCGCATCTACACCGCCAACGTGACGCAGGGCCGCCCCGTCGTCTTTCCGCAGGCCGAACGCGGCGTTGCCCCGCTGGCAGCGGACGCACCCGACAACGACACGCTGTACTTCAAGCCGGCCGAACTGCGCCAACTGTTCCCGATGGCGGTCGTCGACCACATGGTGCAGCAGTCCGTGCCGGCAGCCCGCCAGGCAGGGGGCGCAGCCGAATCGCAGCTGTGGCTGTTGCCGCGCCGGCAGCTGCCGGTCATCGTGGCGGCGCGCATGAGCGTGGCCTTCCCGGTGCTGTTCCGCGCCGTGCCGCTGTGGACCCGGCGGTCAGCCAACGACACACTGGCGCCCGATGTTTTCGAGCGCTGCCTGTTCGCGGACGGCAGCCTGTGCTCGAACTTTCCGATCCACCTGTTCGACAGCCTGCTGCCGTCCTGGCCCACCTTCGGCCTGTCGCTCGTTGAGCGGCCTGTCACTCCCGATCACAGCCATCCGAACGCCGTGCCCGGCGACATGGTTTTTCTGCCCGAGGCGGTGGTCTCGGTCGGCCAGGACTTGCCCCGGTCCCGGGCCTGGGGGCCGCGCCCAGCCCGCACCGGCCTGATGAGCTACCTGGGTGCGATGCTGTCCACCGTGATGCACTGGCATGACACCTCGCTGGCACGGCTGCCAGGCTTCAGCGAACGGGTGGTGCAGGTTGGTCTGCACAAGGGCATCGGCGGCCTGAACATCTTCATGAACCGCGACCAGATCGACGACCTGGCCAAACTGGGCGACGCGGCAGCCCGGGCCCTGCTGAAGCGCTACGCCGTGCCGGACCAGCCCGGCGGCGTGGCCCGCGGCTGGCGTGAGCACCGCTGGCTGCGGCTGAGCCTGCTGTGCGACAGCCTGCGCGCCGGGCTCTCCGGTCTGGGTGGATCGGCAGAGCACGCGCGCTACGCCATGCCGATCTCGCGCCAGATCGACGATGCCACGCACGAAGCGCCGCTGGCGCACGAGGCCAACTCGTCCCTGCTGGCCGGCGACGCTGCCGCGCTGCAGGCAACGCTGTCGGCACTGCTGCAGACCGAGGCCGCCCTGGGCCGCACGCCGACCGACCTCACCCTCGACCTGGACCCGCGCCCCGTGCTGCGGGTGCAACCTTCGGACTGACACCAAGGCCCCGCCCATGACCGCACAGACGATCAACAAGTCCCGCTCGCTGCTGGGGGCCAATGACCTGACGCTCATCGCACCGATCAAGCCCGGCCTGGTGCCCGCACCCGATGCCCGCAGCTACACCACGCGGCTGAAGGTGCTGCTGCGCACCTTGCAGGCCGCGCGCATCAGTTCCAAGGAAGCCACCAAGGTGCCGGCCATCACCGACGTGGTGGACCAGATCCGCGCCATCCGCGCCTTCCGGCTGGCCATCGTCGGCCCCGAGCAGAACCAATTGCTGCTGGCGGTGTCGTTCGACGGCCCCTGGGAGTCGTACATGCGCCAGATCTGGCGCGACATGGGGCCGCTGCTCGACGTGATGTTCTGCAACTGCGACGGCTATCTGCTGTCGCACGAGCATTCGTACGCCGACTACCTGGGCTGGGTGCGGTCAGCCCAGGCCACCACCGAGTACTTCTACGAAAGCAGCCTGCTCACCGTCAGCGACATGCATGTGCTGCGCGAGCAGGCACGCGCAGCGATCGAGCCCCACGTCACGCCGACAACGCAGCCGGCCAGCGCGCAAGAGACCATCTCCCAGTCGATGCCGGCCCTGGTGGCACTGTTCGGGTTGACCGACCTGTTCCCGCCACAGGCCGGCAACGCCGACGGCAGCGTGCTGTGGCGGGCGGCCCGGCTGCTGCTGAAGGATCTGGCCGAGACCGGAGTGCGCGACGTGCCCCCGGCCGCACGGACGCCCACCGAGCAGGCAGCCTGGCGCTGGTTCTTCACCGACCGCGGCGGCAAGCCGCGGCAGTGCCTGCCCGACCCGGTGCACGACGATCTGCCCGACCAGGTGCAGGGCGGCATCCTGGCGCCCTACCCCGGCGTCACCCATGGCGCGCTGGTGTTGCTGGAACTGGCCGACGGGGCCGCAGCCCAGGCCCTGCTCGACACCCTGCTGGGCACGGTGTCGACGGCACGCGCCGCCCGGGCAGCGCCGCCCCAGCGCAGCGCCGAGACACCCCGCTTCTTCCACAACCTGGGCTTCACGCCTGCGGGCCTGCAGCGCTGCGGCCTGGGCGACGGCCAGACCGACGAGCTGCCACCCGCCTTCCGCGATGGCATGGCCGCGCGCAGCGGCGTGCTGGGCGACTGGGACCACAACCACCCCAGCCGATGGGCCCTGCCGCGACACAGGCTGGCCGATCAGGGCGGGCCGCAACGGGTGCCACTGTCGAACGTGCATGCCGTGCTGCAGGTCTGGCTGCAGGATCAGCCCTCTGACGACTGGAGCGATCCGGTCAGCACCCAGGCCCGGCAGCGGCTGCACGCCGAAGTCGACCGGCTGGAACGGGAGATCACCGCGCTGGAGCCCGCGGACGCCCGCAGCAGGCGCGGCGCAGGCGTGCGGGTGCTCGCCATCGAACCGATGCAGCGCCTGTCGGCCAGCAGCACCGATCTGCCCAAGGGCCACTTCGGCTATGCCGACGGCATCAGCCAACCGTGGACGCGCGCCGGCGGCCGCGCGCCCTACAACACCGACCAGGACGAAGTGCCGCTGGGCGATCTGCTGCTCGGCTACGGCAACGGCCTGCTGGACGACCCGCAGACCGGCACCCTGTGGGTGAACGGCAGCTTCCTGGTGGTGCGCAAGCTGCACCAGAACGTCCTGGCCTGGCGCCAGGCGCTGGCGCGCGATCCGGCCAACCAGGCGGCCATCGAGCAGCAGTTGATGGGCCGCACCGTGGACGGCCTGGTGGACCTGCCGGGCCATCCCAGTGCGCCGGACAACGACTTCGACTACACCAACGACCCGCTGGGCAAGGCCTGCCCGTTCCACGCACACATCCGGCGCGCCAACCCGCGCACGCCGCGCCGCCCTGATCTGGTGCGCGTGCCGCGCATCATGCGGCGCGGCATGTCCTACGGGCCGCGCCTGGCCAGCCACGCCACACAGGACGACGGCGAGGACCGCGGCATGGTGTTCATGGCCTACAACGCGTCCATCCCCGAGCAGTTCGAAGTGATCCAGTCCTGGCTGGCCGGTGGCAACAGTGCCGATGCCGAGCGAACCTGGTCCGGTCTGCGGGATCCGTTTCTCGGCATCCCGCAGCCAGGAGACCCCCGCACCGTGCCTTACCGCGATGCGCAGGGCGTGGAACGCGGCTTCCAGCTTCCTGACGACCCGCTGGTGACGCTGCAGTGGGGCCTGTACCTGTTCGTGCCGTCGATGGACGCACTGCGTGAGCTGCGCGCGATGGCCCGACACGCCGCCGAATCCGAAAAGCTCATCCGGGACCGCCAGGCGGCCGGCGTCGCGTTCGACAACAACCAGACCCCGAAGCCGGTCCGGGACCGTAGCGACGCCGTGCTGCAACGCAAGTGGGCACGCGAGTCAGCCGTTGGCGCAGCACTGATCGCCCGGCTGAAGGCCGCCGAGGGCGTGCTGGGCACGGCTGCAGCGGTGGACCGCTGGAAGGCTGTGCTCGATGACCTGGGCGCTCACCAGAGTGGTGCCACGCGGGCGGTGTGGACGGCCATCCGCCAGACCCAGGGCGGCTGCCTGCGCACACCCTACGGCGTGCTGGTGGGCAGCGCCATGCTGGTCGACCAGGTGCTGCTGGATGCCGAGCAGCGCTACAGCGTCAGCGGCTATGCGGCACGCATGGGCAAGTCATTCGGCCGCATCTACCTGGGGCTGGACCAGGGCGATGCCTACCGCGCCGAGTCCGAACCCACCAACGGCTTCATCATGGAGATGACCGTCGACGATGGCTTCGACGCCGCCTGGCGCCATGCGCAGGATGCACTGGCGGAACTGGCCGAGCCTGGCACCACGCTGCAGATCCGCGATCTCGTCGACGTGGTGCTGGCGCGCATCTGCAAGGACTGGTTCGGCCTGCCGGATGGCGCCCACGTCACCGACGGCGGTTGGCGCTGGCAGGGCAATCAAGAGGCCAGTTGCCCGGGGCACTTCATGGCGCCGTCTCGCTACATGTTCTGGCCGCAACCGGGCCCGGAATCAGAGCAACTGGGCCAGCAGCATGGCAAGGTGCTCAAGGCGCGGGTGCTGGCCTTCGTCCAGGCCCAGCGAAAGGCCAACCCGCCAGCCTGCGGGGTGCTCGGCGATCGCATGTTGGGGGCGATCGACGAAGACGAGGACGACCGCATGGCCAGCACGCTGATCGGCGTGATGATGGGGTTCCTGCCCACGGTGGACGGCAATCTGCGTCTGGTGCTGGCCGCATGGATCCAGGACGGCAGCCTGTGGTCACTGCAGGCCCGGTACCTGGGCGCCATCGGTGCCAGTCCGTCGGACGCCCAGCGCCGCACCGCGGCGAGGCGGCTGCTGTCGCCCGAGCTGACCCGGTCGATGCAGCGCCATCCGGTGCCGCCCATCATCTGGCGCACGGCGGTGCAGGCGCACACGCTCGCCGGGGTGCAGATCAACCCGGGCGACCGCATCGCCGTGGGCCTGGGGTCGGCCACCCTGGAACGCCTCGACAGCGACCTGCTCGACCCCTACACCGTGTTCGGCGGCCGACGCGCCGAACCAGGCGACCAGGACGCCGGGCCAACCCATGCCTGCCCCGGCCGCAACGTGGCGACGGGCGTGCTGCTGGGCGTGCTGGCCGCCGTGCTCGACCGCCGCGACCTGCGCCCCTCGGACACGCCCACGGCGCTGGAGTTCTGAGCGCGCGTTGCGTCCTCGTTCCACGGCCCCCTTACGGCCGCACGTCGGGCCGCACCAGCAGCGCGCGCCGCAGCGCGTCGTTGGCCAGCACTTCATGCGGGGACCCGCGGCGCCGGGCGACGCGGTCAGCCAGGTCCAGCCGCCGGGTGACCCTGGCGGCACCGCAACCGGGCGCCTCGATCCTGGTCAAGGCCCGCAAGGCCATCGGCAGGCCCAGCAGGTCCAGTGCGCGCGCGCGGCCCAGCGCCAGCGCGGCATGCTGGCGCACCTTGGCCACGTCCCCGGCCGCTGCGGCGGCCTCTGCCAGCCAGCCGTGGTTGAGCGAGATGAACAACTGCTGGCCATGGGCCTGCAGCCAGGCCGTGGCGTCGGCGATCGACTTGGCCGCCGTCGGGCTTGCATCACGGCACCACCGTGCCCGGCCGGCGAGCGCGCGGCCCATGGCGCAGATGTACAGGCTGCGCACCCGCGCACCCACCCGCTCAGCCTCTTCCGCGTCTGCCAGGGCATCGTCATGGAGGCCGGCCCACAAGCGCACGCAAGCCCGCAGGCAGTGCACCGACCCATTCACTTCATGGCCCGCGCCGGGCACCACGTCCAACGCCAGCGCAAAGCAGCGCTCGGCCTCGTCGAAGCGCCCGAAGTCGCCCAGCATGCCGCCCTGGCAGGCCAGCAGGTAGGCCAGGCCCGGCCCCACTGGCGCACCCGAGGCATGCAGCTGGCGGATCAGCGGCACCGTCTGCGCGAACAGCACATCAGCCTGCGAGGTGTCGCCCGACGCGGCATGCACCTGGGCCAGCATGGCGCGCACCTGCAAGGTCAGGTTGCCTTCGCCCGCCACCTTGGCCAGCGCCATGCAGGACCGACCATGGGCAAGCGCCTGGCGGTTGCGCCCCAGCGCATAGTGGCCGTAGGCCGACCAGTACTCGGCAAAGGCCGCTCCCGCCTGATCGCCATGCCGCTGCGCCTGCGCGACGGCACGCTGGAAAACCTGCAACTCAGCCGCCCCGGGGTCGAACACGCTGGCCAGGCCATAGCGCCGGGTGATGGAACGCCAGACCTGGTAGCGCTGCGGGGTGTCGGGCAGGTGTTCGAGCATGTCGAGCACCGCACGGTAGTGGATCTTGGCCCGGTCCACCGACGAATTGGCCATGGCGCGGTCGCCCGCCAGTTCGCCGCAGCGCGCAGCCAGCGCATGCTCGCCTGCACCGGCCCAGTGGTAGGCCAGGGCCTCGCAATGCTGCTGTTCGGCAGTGGCTTCGCTGTCGGCGCACAGCCACTCGGCCATGCGCCGATGCAGGTGGCGCCGCGCATCCGGCCCCAGCGCCGCATGGACAACGCGGCGGGTCAGTTCATGCTTGAAGCGGAAGCCGTCACCGTCTTCGGCCGGATACAGGAAGTCATGCCGGGCCAGTTCGGACAACCGCGGGTCATCCGGGCTGCACCCGGCCAAGTGCATCAGTGCCCCCTGCGACTGTGCGACACCAATGACTGCGGCGGCGTCCAGAACCTGCCGCATCGGCGCGGGCAAGGCAGCCAGGCGAGACGCGGTAAGCGCCTCCAGCCAACCCGGCCCGCCTTCGGCTGGCAACCGCGGCAGCCCGCGGTGATTGACCACGTGGTGGCACAGTTCCTCCATGTAGAGCGGGTTACCGCCCGACCAGCGGACGATGTCCTGCACGACGAACGGGTCGCCACCGGGAAGCAGGTCCATCGCAGCCTGGCGCGTCTCTTCATCGGACAGCGGGGCCACCGCCAGGGTGCGCAGTGTGGCCAGGCTCACATCACCGCCCAAGGCAGAGCGCGTGGCCACCAGCACCAGCACGCGCAAGCCCGGACGCGCCAGCAGTTCGAACGCGGCTTCGCGGCTGGCGTCATCGGCCCACTGCCAGTCATCGATGAAGACGACCAGCGGTGCCTTGCGCGCCAGTGCGTCGAGCAGCGCCACCAGCGCCGCCCGCACCTCTCGCCCGGCGGACCGGCCAGCCGGCACGGCGGCCGGTGCGGCCGCCAGGCCGAGCAGCGCCAGCAAGGCGGGCACATGGGTCTCGCTGGCCGGGTCGACACCCGCCACCATCTGACCCAGCAGCCGGCGGATGGCATCGGCCGTGCTGCCCGGCTCGACCGGCCAGCGCCGGCGCAGCATGTCGGCAAAGGGCTGCAGCGGCGCCGAACCCAGCCCGGCATCACTCTCGCCACGCAGCACCTGGCAGCCCAGGCTGCGCGCCAGGCGCAGGAACTCCTCGGCCAGGCGAGTCTTGCCGGCACCCGGCGGTGCGCTCAGCGCCAGGAAACCGGCAGGCCCGGCCTGTACGGCCTCCAACGCCTGGCGCAGCGTCTGCAGTTCGGTCGCACGACCGGCAAAGCGGGCCGTGCCGCGGGTGCGGGCGGCTTCGTAACGCGAGCGCGGCCCCAGCCGTCCCAGCACCCTGCGCACACGCGGCGCCAGGCCGATGTCCTCGAGCCCGGAGACATTGGCCCGGTGGGTGCTGTAGGCATAGACAAACGGCCCCAGCGATTCTTCGGTGACCAGGATCTCGTCGTCCAACGCCAACGCGCTCAGGTGCCGGGCGAATGCCGGGAACTGGCCGCCGTCCGCGCCCTGCGCGGCCGTGGCCCCGGCTTCGGGCAGCGATGCCATGCCGCCATGGATTCCCCAGCGCACCGGCAGCGCGGGCGCCGCGGCCGATGGCATTGCAGGCTGCAGATCGCGGACGGCCTGCTGCATGTCGAGCGCGGCCTCGACCGCGCGCACTGCATCCCGCTCACTCGACTGCTGCCAACCGAAGACCGCCAGCAAGCCTTCGCCATCGACCTGGTGGACCCGGCCGCCATGGCGCTCGACGGCCTGCACAAGCACCTTGTGCAGCAGACCCAGCACGCCATCCGACACCTCAGGCAGCAACCCGCTGCACACGCGCGTCGATGCCGACAGGTCTGCGAACAGCATGGTCACCCACTGCGGGGTGTGCACGCTCCGATCAGCCCCACCACTGCTCACCCTGACCTCCCCGCCATGGCCGCCCATCGTCGAAGGCAGGTGCGCACACGTTCAAGCACGAACCACACCCCGGTGACACCACCTTTCAACACGGCGGAGTGTAGGGGGGCACAGGCAAGGCGCTGGCCGTGCGCTACAGCACCAGCAGCGCCCGAAAGTCATTCACATTGGTGAACGTCGGCCCCGGCACCACCAGATCTCCCAGCGCTTTGAAGAAGCTGTAGGCGTCGTTGCGGTCGAGGAAGTCGGCAGGCTTCAGCCCCAATGCCGCCGCCCGCGCCAAGGTGTCGGGCGTCAGCACCGCGCCGGCGTTGTCCTCGATGCCGTCGATGCCATCGGTGTCGGCCGACAGGCCCCACACGCCAGGCTGGCCCTGCAGCGCGATGGCGCAGCCCAGCAGGAACTCGCTGGCCCGGCCGCCGCGCCCGCCCTGGCCGCGCACCGTCACCGTGGTCTCGCCGCCTGACAGGATCACGCAGGGCCGGGCGAAGGGCTGGCCGCGCTGCGCCACCGCACGCGCCAGCGCCGCATGCACCTTGCCGACCTCGCGGCTCTCGCCCTCGATCGCGTCGCTCAGGATGTGGGCGTCCAGGCCATGCTGGCGGGCCAGCGCGGCGGCGGCTTCCAGGCTGTCTTGCGGCGTGGCGATCAGGCGAACCTGGTGGCCGGCAAACAACGGGTCGCCCGGCTTCGGTGTCTCGAAAGCACCGCTCTCCAGCCCGGCGCGGGCGGCGTCGGGGATGGCGATGCCGTAGCGCCGCAGGATGGCCAGCGCGTCGGCACAGGTGCTGGCATCGGGCACGGTGGGGCCGCTGGCAATCACCTGCGGGTCGTCACCCGGCACGTCGCTGATCAGCAGCGTCACCAACCGCGCCGGCGCGCACAGCGCCGCCAACCGCCCGCCCTTGATGGCCGACAGGTGCTTGCGCACGGTGTTCATTTCGTCGATGGCCGCGCCGCTCTTGAGCAGCGCGCTGTTGATGGCCTGCTTGTCGGAGAAGTCGAGGCCTGGCGGGGGCAGGCTCAGCAGGGCCGATCCGCCACCGCTGATCAGGCACAGCACCAGGTCGTGTTCGGTCAGGCCGCGCGTCAGGTCCACGATGCGCTGCGCCGCCTGGCGCCCTGCCTCGTCGGGCACCGGATGGCGGGCCTCGACCACAGTGATGCGGCCGGGCTGCGCCTGGTAGGCCGGCGGCACATGGTCATAGCGCGTCACCACCAGCCCACTGAGCGGCGCATCGGCCGGCCACAGCGCGTCCACCGCCGCAGCCATCGCGCCACCGGCCTTGCCGGCGCCCAGCACCAGGGTGCGGCCCTTGGCGGGGTCAGGCGGGGGTGGCAGGTGGGCGGCCGTCACATCGGCCGGCAGGGCGCGCGAGACGGCACGGGCGTACAAGGCACGCAGCAATGCCTGTGGATCCGCAAGGGTGGTCGGTGCATTCATGTGATGATGATTCGGCCTTCTTTGCACTGTTCTTGCAAGTAGTTTCCACATGCCCCATGCCGTGACCGAACCCACCCTGCTGATCACCAACGCCGAGGTCATCGTGACCATGGACGACCAGCGGCGCGAGCTGCGCGGCGGCAGCCTGCTGGTGCGCGGCCCGCGTGTCGAAGCCATCTGGCCCGCTGGCGAAATGCCTCCTGGCACCGCCGCCGACGCCACCATCGACGCCGCCGGCCACGCCGTGCTGCCGGGCCTGGTCAACACGCACCACCACATGTACCAGTCGCTGACGCGGGCCATTCCGGCCGCGCAGGATGCCGAGCTGTTCACCTGGCTGAAGACGCTGTACCCGATCTGGGCCGGCCTGACGCCCGAGATGGTGCAGGTCAGCACCCAGGTGGCGATGGCCGAACTGCTGCTGTCGGGCTGCACCACCAGCAGCGACCACCTGTACCTTTACCCCAACGGCGTGCGGCTGGACGACAGCATCGAAGCCGCCGCACAGATCGGCATGCGCTTCCACGCCGCGCGCGGCAGCATGAGCGTGGGCGAGAGCGCCGGCGGCCTGCCGCCGGACCGCCTGGTCGAGGACGAAGCGGCCATCCTGGCCGACACCCAGCGCCTGATCGAGCAGCACCATGACCATGGCCGCTACGCCATGCTGCGGGTGGTGGCCGCGCCCTGCTCGCCGTTCTCGGTCAGCACCGGTCTGATGAAGGACAGTGCCGCCCTGGCACGCAGCCTGGGCACGCGCCTGCACACCCACCTGGCCGAGAACGACCACGACGTGGCCTACAGCCGCGCCAGGTTCGGCATGACGCCGACCGAGTACGCCGAAAGCGTCGGCTGGCTGGGCAACGACGTCTGGCATGCGCACTGCGTCAAGCTGGATCCGGCCGGCATCGGTGCCTTTGCCGCCAGCGGCACCGGCGTGGCCCATTGCCCCTGCAGCAACATGCGGCTGGCCTCGGGCATCGCCCCGGTGCGGCGCATGCTGGACGCCGGCGTGCCGGTGGGCCTGGGCGTGGACGGCAGCGCCAGCAACGACGGCGCGCACCTGCTGGGCGAGGCCCGCACCGCGATGCTGCTGGCCCGGGTGGGCAAGGCGCTCGAACCCTTCGGTTGCGACACCGGTCCGGCCGAGATGACGGCCCGCGCCATGCTGGAGGTGGCCACCCGCGGCGGCGCCCGCGTGCTGGGCCGCGACGACATCGGCCACCTGGCACCGGGCATGGCCGCCGACCTGGCGCTGTTCGACCTGCGCACGCTGGGCTTTGCCGGCGGTGCGGTGCACGACCCGGTGGCCGCCCTGCTGCTGTGCGCCCCGGCGCAGGCGGCGTACACCATCGTCAACGGCCGCGTCGTGGTGCGCCAGGGCCAACTGGCCACCGTCGAGTTGGGGCCACTGCTGGAGCGGCACAACCGGCTGGCGCTGCAGCTGGCGGCGGGCTGAGCGCCCCCAGGGCCGGCCTGCGCCCGGCCCGCCCCCCCCCGTGAGGGACAAGAAAACTTGGGGCGGCCAGGCGTTTTCTTGAGGCATGCTGTCGGCCCCGATTTGAGAAGAAACCTTTAGGAGACCCCCATGAAGATCGATTTCGTGTCCGACGTGTCCTGCCCCTGGTGCGCCATCGGCCTGAACGCGCTGGAACAGGCGCTGGACCGGGTGGCGCCCGACATCCAGGCCACGCTGCACTTCCAGCCCTTCGAGCTGAACCCGCAGATGCCCGCCGAGGGTCAGGACACGGTCGAGCACCTGTCGCAGAAGTACGGCATCGACGCGGCGCAGATCGCCGCCAATGCCGAGGCCATCCGCCAGCGGGGCGCCAGCGTGGGCTTCACCTTCGGCCAGGGCCAGCGCAAGCGCATCTACAACACCTTCGACGCCCACCGCCTGCTGCACTGGGCCGGGCTGGTGGATGCCGGCCGGCAACGGGCCCTGAAGCACGCGCTGTTCAAGGCCTACTTCACCGATGGCCTGAGCCCCGGCGACCATGGCGTGCTGCTGGCCGCCGCGGCCACGGCCGGGCTGGATGCCGAGCAAGCCCGCAGCATCCTGGCGGGCGACGACTTCGCCGACGATGTGCGCGAGGCCGAGGGCTTCTACCACCAGCAGGGCATCAGCTCGGTGCCAGCCATCATCATCAACGACCGCCACCTCATCAGCGGTGGCCAGCCGGTCGAGCTGTTCGAGCGCGCGCTGCGCCACATCGCTGCCGAGGCCGCCACGGCCGCCACCACCGGC
>Ga0209097_10002123_pt1 | contig 16276 bp, 14 predicted proteins | sample AD_UKC052_MetaG_FD_184419 | JGI IMG/M metagenome (GOLD analysis project Ga0209097, IMG submission 184419) | Active sludge microbial communities of municipal wastewater-treating anaerobic digesters from USA - AD_UKC052_MetaG (SPAdes) (version 2) | ecosystem: Engineered > Bioreactor > Anaerobic >... | reverse complement strand
GTCGGCGGAAGCGAAGTAGATGCCGTTAATGGTAGTGTCCTTTCGGATGAACGACACGTCGGGCAGCAGACTGGAAAAAACGGCGATTTTCCCAATGGTGTAGGTTTTATGCATCATCGAATCGCCGGGAAGCAGCACTTCCACCGTCACATTGGTACGCAGTCCGGTGGTATCGCCGGTAAATTCCACAAAATTGGGCGTAAAAAACGCGTATCCACGGTTTTTGAGCGCCGAGGTGATGCGCAGCCGTTCGGCCTCGAATACCAGCCCGTCGACCGCGTCGCCACGGTGGAGCAGGGTTTCTCCTTCTGTCAGGTGCATCACTTGTTCCACCAGACTGTCCCTGCTCTCAAAAAATATGGAATCGATGTGGTACAGCGGCCCCAGGATGAGGTTGTATTTTGTTTTTACCTTGTACTGGTTGATGGTATCGGTATCGAATGAAGCGACTGCATTAAAATAGCCGCGCTGGCGCATCTGGTTTTCAAAATTCAGGGCGGTTTTCCGGGCCAGGTCCTCTTCATAAATGGTGGGCGGCTCGGCGATGCGGCTCGTGGCCCACTTGGCAAATTTGGTGTTGCGGTCGTGGTATTTATAATAAAACCAGAGCCGCGTACGGAACAGGCCGAAAGCGCGCTGGTTGGGCTTCTGCTTGTAATAGCCTTCCAACTGGTACATCAAAGGCGCTCGTTCGGCAAAATTCAGTTTGCGCTCCGCCTTCAATTCCAGGGAATTGGCTACCAGCAGGTGTTCGCCTTTGGCAGTGTCCAGATGCTTCGTAACATTGCAGGCCGTTAGCAGGCACAAAACGAACCATCCGAACACGACCTGTGTCGTTCGGGAAAATATCCAGCCTTGTTTCAAGGGTTCGGGATGTTTATTTGAGTAAAACATGGTTTTATGCAAGGGTTGATGAGGGTTGATGAGGTTGATGAGGGTTGATAAAGGTTTATAAGGGTTGATATTCATCAGCTCGGGTAGAATAAAATTTTTTCTTTACCGAGCCGATGAATATCAACCCTTATAAACCTTTATCAACCCTCATCAACCTTTATCAACCCTCATCAACCTTATCAACAGTAAACGACTTCAACGAAAAACTCGTGGTATCGCACAACCAAAGCAAACTTATTCATGCCCTGCAGGTAAAAAAGTACCGGCAAAAGTATCGAAACTTCTTAGTGGAGGGCGAAAAAATGGTAGCCGAACTGTTGCAGCAGCAGCGTTTCGCAGTGGTTTCCATTTGGGGACTGGAACGCTGGGCTGCCGACCATGCTGCCCTGCTGCAACCTTTTTTACAAAACTTTAACCCCGTAACGGAAGCGGAGTTGCAAAAAATATCGGGACTGACTACGCCAAATTCCGTACTCGCCATCGCACAGTGGCCCGATACCTGGCCCGAAGCCGGCCTGTTGCAATCGGATATTTGCCTGTACCTCGACGGTATTCAGGATCCCGGAAATTGCGGCACCATGCTCCGTATTGCCGACTGGTTTGGGTTTCCGGCGGTGTTTTGTTCGCCGGAAACGGTAGACGTATTCAGTCCGAAAGTGGTGCAGGCGAGCATGGGCGCTGTTTTTCGGGTGCCGGCCCGCGAAATCGGCCTCCCGGAACTACTGGCCGACTGTGCCGCGCCGCCGCCCGTCATGGGCGCTGTGCTAGGCGGCAACGACCTGTTCAAAACCAGCCAGCCCAGTCACGGATTACTGGTCATCGGCAACGAAGGCCGCGGCATCAGCGCTGCCGTTGAATCGCTGCTCACCCATCGCCTCACCATACCGCGCCACCCGTCGGGCCACGCCGAATCGCTCAATGCCGCAGTGGCTACGGGTATCCTGGCGGCAGTGTTGCGCAATTCGGGCGAATAGCTCTATTTTCGCACCACCTACATCACACATTTTCAGGATAAAACATTTAAAATCAACCAACTATCACTATGACGGATTTTAGAAAATACCTCCCGATCATTTTGCTCGCACTGGGCGCCATTCTTGTATTCAGCATGTGCGGCTCCTACAACAAAGCCGTCGGCATGGACGAGGGCATCAAAGGCAAATGGTCGGAAGTAGAAAACCAGTATCAGCGGCGTATGGATCTGGTCAACCAGACCGTGTCGACCGTAAAGGCTGCCGCTAACTACGAACGCCAAACCCTGGAAGCGGTCATACAGGCACGGGCTGCTGCCACACAGGTGAAAATCGACGCTAACAACCTGAGCCCTGAAAACATCCAGCGTTTCGAACAGGTGCAAAACAACCTTACCGGCGCTATGAAAAGCCTGCTGGCGGTGTCGGAAGCCTACCCGGAATTGAAAGCCAATCAGAATTTCGTTAACCTGCAAACGCAGATTGAAGGCACCGAAAACCGGATCGCCATGGCGCGCCGCAATTTCAACGAGGCCGTTAATGCGTTCAATTCGTATATCCGCCGCTTCCCGACCAACCTGATCGCCGGCATTTTCGGCTTCTCGCCCAAAGGTTATTTCCAGTCTACGCAGGGCGCGGAAACGGCGCCGAATTTGGATGATAAGTTTGGACAGTAAACCAGAAAAGTGAGAGTTGTGAGAGGGTGAGAGATGTGAGAGCCGACTTTGATTTCGCCGCTTCGCTCCAGTCATGCAGAATTACAGGAGGAGAGTTTTTTGTGTTTGGTATTTTTAGAAGAGATTGGCTATCAAATTTTGCTAAACACTTTACCACAAAAACCAAATACTCTCAACAAAGCGAAGCGGCGAAATCAAAGTCGGCTCTCACTCCTCTCACTCTCTCACCTCTCTCACTCCTCTCACTCCTCTCACCGTCTCACTTTCTTTTTTCGTTATGCTATTTTCCAAAGAAGAAGAAACCCGCATTCTCCAGACCATTCAGGCAGCGGAGCGCGGTACCAGCGGCGAAATCCGGCTGTTCATAGAGGATTTTTGCCTGCGCGACCACCCGGTGGAGCGGGCGGAAGAAGTGTTTCAACTGTTCGGGATGTACAACACGAAGAATCGAAATGCCGTGCTGTTGTACGTCGCCGAAAAATCAAGACATTTCGCCATCTGGGGCGATGCGGGTATTCACCAGCAGGTGGGAAACCAGTTCTGGGAAGCGGAAAAAAAACTGCTCCGCGAACAGCTGCAGGCCGACAATGCGGCGGGCGGCATCATGCAGGTGATTTCCCTGATCGGTGACCGGCTTCGTGCCTATTTTCCTTCCGACGACAACCACGACGACAATGAACTTCCCGATGAAATTATTTACGGCGATTGATATATGCCACATCCGGGCCTGGATGCTGGCAGCGCTGTTGCTTTGTGCGGCGCCGCTGCTGCGTGCGCAAAGTGACGACGACGCTTTTCCCCCAAAACCGGAACCGGCCGTTTACGTGCATGACTACGCCGGCTGGCTGGGCGGCGGTGAAAAAGCCGCGCTCGAAGAAAAACTGCGTCGTTACCACGACTCCACCAGTACACAGGTTGTGGTGATGATCCGTTCCGACCTCGGCGGATACGACAAGGCTTCCTACGCTTTCGAACTCGGCAACCGCTGGGGTATCGGCCGCAAGGACAAGAACAACGGCGTGGTGATGCTCATCAAATCGGAACCACCGGATCGCGGTATTTTTATCGCCACCGGCTATGGTACCGAAGGCGCCTTGCCCGACATTACTGCGGGCAACATCATCCGCAACACCATGGCGCCGTATTTCCGGCAACAGCAATACTACCAGGGCATCGATGCCGGCGTCGACGATGTTATCAAAGCGCTCGGCGGCGAATTTGCAGCCGATGCTTCCGAACCACTCGATGGCGGTGCATTACTCGTTCTGTTGATCGTATTCGGCATCCTGATAGGGGTTATCATTTTCGTTTTTTACCGGGTGAAAAAAGGCATCGGCACCAGTTATACGGCCGACGGTAAAGGCCGCTCACGGCGCAGCCATGATCCCTTCGGCGGCGGCTGGTGGATTGGCGGCGGCGGTTTCGGCGGCGGTAGCAGTGGCGGTAGCAGCTGGGGCGACAGCGGTGGTAGTGATGGCGGGAGTTTTGGGGGCGGGAGCTTTGGCGGGGGCGGCGCGGGAGGCGATTGGTAAGAGAAGTGAGAGGTGAGAGAGTGAGAGAGGTGAGAGTCCGTAGAGTACACCGCTTCGCTTCGGAAAAACAGAATGAATTGACTAATAGTATTTTAATCAACGCTTTACATTTATGACAAACACTGAATTCAACGAGAAATTCAGGAGCCGAACGCGTGATTTTTCGGTCAGGGTAATTCGGTTTCTGGGGAGTATTCCCTACAATTCGGCAACCAAAATCTTATGCCATCAACTTGGAAAATCGGCTACTTCCGTAGGCGCCAATTTCAGGGCATTTTGCAGGGGAAGGTCCAAAAATGAAAAATTTGCCAAAATCTGTATAGTCGTGGAAGAAGCAGATGAAATGATCTACTGGTTGGATTTATTTGAAGCCTCCGGTTACGGAGATAAATCAGAATTGGTTTGGCTTTCTAAAGAGGCATTGGAAATTCTGAAAGTAACAGCGAAAATCAAATCTTCCCTCTCCGTTTAGCCTCCATGGCGAAGCGGCGTACTCTACGTACTCTCACCCTCTCACTCTCTCACTCTCTCACTCTCTCACTCTCTCACCCTCTCACCCTCTCACCCTCTCACTCTCTCACCCTCTCACCCTCTCACTCTCTATATATGTCTCTGCAACAAGCTTCCATTTTCGTCGCCCCTTCCGACCTCCACGGCCAGGGCGTTTTTGCTGCCCGGGATATCGAAGCCGGAGAAGTGCTCGAAATATGTCCGATCATTTTGTTTCCGAAGCACGAGTTGCATTACGTGCGGCAGACCGTGCTAGACGATTATTATTTTGATTGGGGAGAAGAAGGCGAGTGGTATGCTTTCTGCCTCGGCTACGGGTCGTTATACAACCATTCGTATCAGCCCAATGCCGAGTATGGAATGGATTTCGAGGCCAAAACCATCGATTTTTACTGTATTCAAAATATTCCCGCAGGCGCTGAAATTCTGATCAATTACAACGGCGATGCGGACAACCAGAGCAAGGTGTGGTTTGAGGAGTAGTTGAGGTGGTTGAGGGGTTGAGATTGTTGAGTGGTTGAGGGTACTTTGCTCAACAATCTCAAATAACATTGAGCGAAGCACCCTCAACCCCTCAACATCTCAACAATCTCAACATCCTTTCCCCACCAATTTTTATGAAAAACAAACAAGAAATCCTCACCTACGAATCGGCGCAGGAAGAACTGCAACAGATTGTGCGCGACCTGCAGGCCGAAAACGTGCGTATCGACGAACTCACCGAAAAAATAGCCCGCGCCGGTCTGCTGATCGCATTCTGCCGAGAACGCCTGCGCGCTACGGAAGAAGAGGTGGCCAAACTGAGCGGACAGTAGGGTTTTTGGGGTGTGGTGTTTCGTGTTTGGGTGGAAATATGCATGGCGTATGAAATGTCTTGGCCGATACATCCTATTATTATTCTGGGGGCTTTTGCCTGAATATCTGACCGCACAGGTTGCCGATTCCTTTGTGCTCGTCCCGGGCGGCGCCTATATAATGGGCGACCAGTTTGGGGAAGGAAGTCAGGATGAATTGCCTCTGCACCAGGTGAAAGTCAGGAGTTTTTACCTCTCGCCCTGTGAACTGACGACCGGCGAATACCTGCGGTTCGTAGAAACCACACACGCCAACTACCCGGCCTGGCTCGATCAAAACAGCCCTTACCATTATCGCACCGGCGCCAAAGACTACTACCGGGCGCTCGATTCCATTCTTTTTGATTCGCAGCGGCCCATTGTCGGGATCACCTGGAAAAATGCCGTGGCCTACTGCAACTGGCTCAGTACCGAGCACGGCCTCTCGCCGGCCTATCAAATGAACAGTGACACGATTGTGTGGACCCCGGGCGCCAACGGTTATCGCCTGCCCACGGAAGCAGAATGGGAATACGCCGCGCGGGAAGGCGGCAAAAAAGTACGGTTCGGTACAGGCCGCGACAGCGTCGGTTCGCGGGACATCAATGTCGATGCGCGGGCTGCATTTGCGCGGGCGTACGTCGTGGACAGTTTCCACCGCGACTACACGTTGCCGGTGCGCACGCTACAACCCAATGCACTGGGCTTGTATCATATGAGCGGAAATGTGTGGGAATGGTGCCAGGACTGGTATGCGGCCGACTATTACGGGCAGGCAAATCAACCGGCTTCTCCCCGTGGCCCAACTGCCGGCACACAAAAAGTGCTGCGCGGCGGCTCCTGGTATTTCGATGGCTATCACGCGCGCTGCTCCAACCGGCACCATGCGCGACCCGGGCAGCATTTTCATGCGGCAGGGGTGAGGCTGGCGCGGAATAGAGCGTGAGAAATGTGAGAGATGTGAGAGAGTGAGAGCCGACTTCGAGTACACCTCCTTCGCCCTAACCTCCAGATTCTGGGGCGAAGGAGGTGTACTCGAAGTCGGCTCTCACTCTCTCACATCTCTCACCCCTCTCACGCTCTTAAAGAACGTTCGCGAGTTGCTCCTTGATCTTCTCCAGTTCATCCTTCATCTGCACCACCAGCCGCTGAATATCGGCGTCGTAGGCTTTAGCGCCGAGGGTGTTGATTTCGCGGCCCATTTCCTGTGAAATGAAATTGAGGGTACGGCCCACAGATTCCTGTTTGCTGTCGAGATGTTCGAGGAAGTGGCTGCAATGCATGCCGAGGCGCACTTTTTCTTCCGACATGTCCATTTTCTCCAGGTAGTAGAGAATTTCCTGTTCGAAGCGGTTGTTGTCGATATTTTCCTTGCCGTAGTTTTCTTCCAGGTTGTTGCGCATCCGTTCGCGCATCCGCACAAAACGTTCGCGTTCGAAGGGCGTCACCTGATCCAGGAAAGTGGTGATGTTGGTCAGGCGCTGGCGGAGGTCGGATTCCTGAGAGAGCCCTTCCAGCACGCGGAATTTTTTGAAATTGTCGAGTGCATTGGTCAACACCCCGCAGATAGCCTGCCATTCGGCTTCATCGACCTCGCCGGATGCGGCTGCCACCACATTGGGGATGCGCAGAATAGCCTGCAGCATTTCACCCTGGTGAATGTTGAGTTCGCCGGCCAGGCGGCTCAGCTCGCGGTGATAGCCCCGGAACAGCGCTTCGTTGAGGCTCACCAGGGCGGCGCCGTCGGCATTCTGTACGTCGATATTGACGTCGATTTTACCGCGTTCGGCATGGTCGGTCACCATTTTGCGCAATTCCACCTCCTTCTCCTTGTAGTCGCCGGGGAAGCGCAGTTTAATATCCGTCATTTTGGAGTTGAGTGCGCGCACTTCTACGGAAATCGTCTTGTCGCCAAACGTCGAATTCGCCCGGCCGTAGCCTGTCATTGATAGCAGCATGATCCAGAAAGTCAAAAGATTAGAAAATATAAAAATATAAGATGTGCCGAAAAGGACGGCAAACTTACACGAAAACCTAACATACCGTAACAAGAACCGCGAAGAGAAAATAATCTATCTCGCCGGGTGCAAATTTTTAGACATTTTTTTTGTAAACTGCTGAATTAGAGCGAGTTTTCCGCCCTGAAAGTAAAAAAAGCGGAGAAGGGTGCACGAATCTCTTAATGCCTGATTTTCAAAGCAATATTGGTCTTATTTTTTTCAGGAAAAGCTTGTGAAGGCCGAAAATTGTTAGAACTTTGCACCTCGTTTTTCAGAAAACCCGACTTTCGTTCATAATTCATTCAAAATCAACGAAATAAAACATGAGAAAGGCTGACCTTGTGAACGCTATTTCCGAAAAAACCGGTGTAGCCAAAGTGGATGTGCTCGTCACACTCGAGGAATTGTTCAAAGAAATCAAATCCACGATGACCAATGGCGAAAATGTATACGTTCGCGGCTTCGGCAGCTTCGTCATTAAAAAGCGCGCCAAAAAAGTAGGTCGCAATATCAAAAAAGGAAAGTCGATCGAGATTCCGGAACACTTCATTCCGTCGTTCAAACCGGCAAAAATATTTACGGAACAGGTGAAGAAAAATGTGACTTCCCTGCCCGATGATGAATCTGAAGATTAAAGCAGGAACAGGGCATAGCCGATAACAGGCTTGTCTCATCCTTTCCACATGAATAGAACGCAATATTCGGTATTACTGGCAGCGCTGGCTTTGTTTTTGCTCTTGTATCTGGGTTTCGATACCAAGACGGACAAGCAAAAGACCTCTGAAGAGTCGCGCAGTCTGCAGGCGGAAAGTACCAGTTTGGAAACGCTGGAAGCAGATGCCAAAGAACACCTTACCCCTACGCAGGCGGCAGAAGTGGCCGATCTTGAAAAACGAACTGAACAGGCCGGCAGCGACGAAGCGCGGATTCCCGCACTGAAAGATCTGTCAGGCTGGTGGTACCGCGCCGGGCAAATGCCTATAGCAGGCGGTATCGCGGAACAGGTAGCGACGTTGGAAAACGCCGATACTTCATGGTCGGTGGCCGGAGCGCTGTTTTACAACGCACTGGTCGGGTCGCAGGATCAAACCGTGCGCAGTTACAGCGCAAGCCACGCGGTGAAGTCATTTGAAAATGCGGCTTCTCTCAATCCGGACAATCCGGAACACCGCGTCAACCTGGCGCTGGTGTATGCGGAAAATCCGCCGCCGGACAACCCGATGCAGGCCGTTCTGATGCTGCGGGAACTGGAAAGTAAACATCCCGACAATCCGGCTGTTTATAATGCACTCGGAAGGCTGGCGATCAAAACAGGACAGTGGCAACGTGCCATAGATCGACTGGAAAAAGCCTGGTCGCTCAGTAAAACGAACCCAAATACTCCGTGTCTGCTGGCGAAAGCCTATGAAGCCACGGGGAATACTATAAAAGCACAAGAGTTTGCGGGTATTTGTAAATCCCGTTGACTCATTAACTCATAACCTGTCTGCTGAAAAGCAGACTCAAAATTTAGTAAGCATTATGCCTTGCGGAAAAAAACGTAAACGCCATAAAATTGCCACGCACAAGCGTAAGAAGCGCCTTCGTAAGAATCGCCATAAGAAAAAACGTTAGTAACTGAACCACAGGCACTTAGCGCCGTTTACCACGGGCCGCTGTGCCGGGGTCAGCGCCAGACGCACCGTCGTAAGAAAACTTTCCGGAAAAGCCGTTGTGCTCCCGGAAAGTTTTCTGTGTATGTTCTTATTCCCGGATACAGGCAAGCATTTTACCCCAAAATGTGTGTTTTTACCCCAAAGTCAGTTTGAGTCCGTCCTTTTTTGTACTACCCCAAACAAAAATGTATGATCGGCGTCGCATTGTCGTCTTCGCACTTTCGACTTCGCACTTTCGACTTCGCACTTCGGACTTTTTTAACTGCCCTTGCTGCCCCCGGAATCCGTGGATCTTTGTAGCCCTATAGCGGCCCCTAGCGCCGTATACATCCACCATTGCGACGGTCTGATTTTTGTCGCCCGCACCGACCCCGGTAGCCGGTCGAGCGGCTTTTGCATTTTTTCAAATGCCTGCTACTCCGTGGTTTGCACGTGCCTGTGACAAACCTTATTTCCATCGTGGATAAAGAACTGATTATCAATGCCACTGAATCCGGCGTTGAACTTGCCCTCCTGGAGGATGGCAAACTCGTAGAACTCCAGCATCAGAAAACCAACAACAATTTCACCGTAGGCGACATCCTGATCGGCAAGATCCGAAAAATGATGCCTGGGCTCAATGCCGCATTTATCGACATCGGGCACCGGAAAGACGCATTCCTGCATTACACCGACCTCGGCCCGAAACTCCGCTCGCTGGTGAAATGGACGAACGGTGTGATGAACGGCAGTATCAACACGCACAAACTGGATAATTTCAAGTACGAAGAAGACATTGTCAAAACCGGCAAAGTCGATCAGGTGCTGAACAAACGCTGGCCGGTGCTCGTGCAGATCCTCAAGGAGCCCATTTCCACCAAAGGCCCGCGCCTTTCGTGTGAACTCACGCTCCCGGGCCGTTACATGGTATTGTCGCCGTTTTCGGATACCGTGTCCGTTTCTAAAAAAATCGCCAGTGGAGAAGAACGCAAACGCCTGCACACGCTGGCCGAAAGCATCAAGCCGAAAAACTTCGGCCTGATCATCCGTACCGCTGCCGAAGGCAAAAAAGTGCAGGAACTGCATGAAGAACTCGTGCGCCTTATGGGCCAGTGGGAGGACATTTACAAGCAACTGAAAACGACCACGCCACCTGCCAAACTGCTCAGCGAACTCGACAAGCCCGCCAGTGTGCTGCGCGATATGCTCAGCGACGGCTTCAGCCGCATTGTCGTCAATGAAAAAGACCTGTACGCCGACATCCGGGCGTATATGCAGAACATCAGCCCCGATCAGGTCGGTATCGTGCAACTGCACAACAGCACCAAGCCGGTGTTCGATGCGTTCAGTGTGACCAAACAGATCAAAGCCTCGTTCGGCAAAACCGCTACGATGAACAGCGGCGCCTACGTGATCATCGAAAAAACGGAGGCCATGCACGTCGTCGACGTGAACAGCGGCCACAAGATCAGCACCAACGACGTCGAACAAACCATCTTCGGCGTCAACCTCGAAGCGGCAGAAGAAATTGCCCGCCAGATTCGCCTGCGCGATATCGGCGGCCTGATCGTGATCGACTTCATCGACATGAAAAACCCGGAGCACAAAAAACTCCTGGCGAAGAAGATGGAGGATTTCATGCGCAAGGACCGTTCGCAACACACGATCCTGCCGCTGTCGAAATTCGGCCTGATGCAGATCACCCGCGAACGCGCCCGCCAGGAAGTGGTGGTCGATACCGCCGAGGTGTGCCCAACCTGCGCCGGTACCGGCAAGATCAACGCCAGCATCCTGCTCACCGACGACATCGAGCGCGACCTGGAATTCATCATGCAGTCGCGCCCGAAAATGCCGCTGCGCCTGCGCGTGCACCCTTACCTGGAGGCTTACCTCAAAAAAGGCCTCATGAGCCAGCAGGTGCGCTGGTACCTGAAATACAACAAGTGGATCCGCGTGATTCCGCAAGCCGATTTCCAGATCATGGATTACCGGTTCTTTGACGGGAACGAGGACGAGATCAGGCTGAATTGAGGTGATCTCTTAAGAGTATGTATGAACAGGCTGCTTATCTCTGCATAGGAGTAAGCAGCCTGTTTTTTTATGATTAGATACTTTTTTATACCCGATAGTATAAGTATTATTGCTCAATAATAGACTTATACATATTTAATTATGCTTAATCATCGAATTATAGCAGGTTGGGTAACAATCTTTTTCTTTGTTGTGGAGTGCTTGTTTTCGCAACCCCGTATCCTTCGTTTTGATCACTATAACAGTACTGATGGGGCGCCCCGTGGAATCGTTTATGATTTTCTTCGCGACAGGAAGGGATTCCTTTGGGTAAGGACAGAATCGAATGTGGCTCGATTTGATGGTACAAACTTTAAAAATTATTCGCTCCCTATACAGGAGGGTAGTATTAGGAAATATATAATGGAAGATAAAAACGGAAACCTATGGGTAACCGATGGCTTATACCTGTACAGATACAACCACTCCGCTGATCAGTTTGAAAGATATTCGAATTTAGAACAGGGCAAAAATATCCTTATTCTCCTTCAGGATGAATATAATGACGGGCAACTGTGGTTTTTAAGCAAGACTAGTTTATGTCGAATTGATCCCTATACCTTAAACCTGCATGTTCAAAAGACTGGCCTGCCTCCCAAAATTTTCAAGTGCCTCAGAGATAAATACGGGATGTTCTGGATGTCGGATGGCTTGTCACTCTATAAATATACACTGACGCCCGATCTGCTTTCAGATATTTCGATCTCCGAATTTTATAATGATGATACCCCGCTATTCCATGGATGTTATATGATGGAAATGATATATGACATTTGGGCATTCATGAAATATCCGGAAAATTTATCGCTGCCGTACAAAAATATTAACGTGCCCGATGAAATGACCTTATGGCCTGAAATGACCGGCGATTCACTTGTATGGGCATTTCAGAAGACCTATCCCGGAATCAAACTGCTATCCAGACAAAACCTTGATTGCCGGGCCCATTTTATATCATCCAGATGGAATGATCAAAGTCTGGTAAATAACAAAGTCACTTGTTTGACTGCTGATTGGGAAGGCATTTTGTGGATAGGTCATCCTTCCGGAATCAGTATGGTTCATCCTGACCGACAAGGCATTATAAGACATGAAATATCTGTGGCGAATACTCTTATCTCCGGGAGCAGGCAATTCATCAACAATAGTCATTCAAATTTGCTTGAAGACAACATCTTGTTCGTTGATGAGCCTGAAATATCATATTGGTACAACGGTGAAATGCGCACACTTTTATTGAAAAATTACAAAAGTGGCAAGTTGACTGAAAAGTTGCCATTGAGTGCATGCTATGACCGGCACGGCGCACTTTGGATTACATCGACCTTCGGAATTCATAGGATTAACAAACTCAGGAATACAATAGATTACTCATATATATTGAATCCAACAGGAGGGGCTTTGATCAGTAACTTGCAGTGTGATAGCGCCAATAATCTCCATTTTATCTGGAACGGGAAATTGATATTCTGGAATGTAGACAAATTAGGCAAACATAGATTATTGGATACGAAAACAGGTATGGACGAATATTTGATGGATAAAATTATGGGTAAAGATGGCAAGATTTGGGCCTGCGATAAAAAAAGTATGTATGTATATTCGGTGAATTCCGGTTTAGGTAAAATTATGCGCCGATATAATATTTCCGAGTATACCAAGCCTTATTCTCCCATAGGAAGTAATATTATAGATATGCATCTAGATCATTCAGGTAATTTATGGCTGACACTACCTTATGGGATATTAAAAATGGATACACTGACAGGAAAGTGTATCTCTCGTTCATTGATAAACGTTTTTGTACCACACAAAAAACCCGAATCTCTGAACAACTCTGTTTTTGATGAAAAGGGAAATATTTGGTCGGCTTCTTCTTTATGTCTCTACTGTTATCAACCTGCCCAGGACCGTTTGATGTTGTTTTCTGACAATGACGGGCTGTCATTGTCAGCAGGTTCTATGCTTTATTCAATAGGAAAGTATTTGTATTGTTCATATCCGGATAACACCTTCGATCAAATCGATCCGGACAATGTACTGCGGCCCAAGCCCAGCCCCAAAGTATATATCGACGGATTTTCAATAGGTAACAAGGCGATTAATATGAATTGGGATAGTGTGGCGTTCACTCCTTTTACCTTGAATTATTATGATAACGTCATCACGTTTAAATACACTTCAATTGATTTTGAAGCACAGCATACAATAAAATTCAGGTATCGCCTCGATGGATTTGACCGGGATTGGCAGGATGCCGGGAAGAGAACAGAAGCTACTTATATGAACCTCAAGAGTGGGTTTTATACATTTAGAGTACAAGCGATCAATAAAAATGGAAGTATCAGCGCGTCCGATGCTACCATGCAAATTTATACAAAACCGGCTTACTGGGAAACATGGTGGTTTCGGAGTTTGATTGCAATCGCGATTGCCTTTATTCTGAATGTCATTTATAATTATCGAAAAATGCAACGATTGAAGCAGGAGAGCATTCGCCTTCGTATCGCTCGCGACTTGCATGACGAAGTCGGCAGCACCCTGAGCAGCATCTCAATTTTAAGTGAACTGGCATTGCGAAATATGCAGGCAGATATTGATAGAGTGCGATTTAGTGCAATTGGCGACCGCGCCAAACAGGTTATGGAAACCATGAGTGATATTATCTGGAGTGTAAACCCGGGTAATGACTCTATGGAAAAAGTAATCTATCGGATGAGAGAATTTGCAGTTGAAATTCTGGAAACGAAAGGGATGTCCCTTCATTTCGAGGTAAGTGAGCAGACGCTTATACAATCCATTTCAATTGAGGTGCGCAAGGATTTTTATTTGATTTTTAAAGAAGCCATCAATAACGTGGCCAAATATAGCGACGCGAAAGATGTTTGGGTTCTATTGCATATAAAAAATAACTATATAAATTTGGAGATTCGCGATAATGGAAATGGATTTGACCTTTCTAAAGATACACAGGGCAATGGGCTGCGAAATATGCAGCACAGGGCGTCCATACTCAAAGGGGAATTGAATATTCAAAGTCAGATCGGTGTAGGAACAACAATTGTTTTAGTGATACAAAAGTGACTTTCCCTCCTGTCACATGTTCATGGTATTGTAGAATCTTTTATATCAGACAAAATTTGCAGTCTATAAAAGCATAATCGCGGGACAGATTCCCGGAGGCTTTATTGCTCATATTCAAATTCGATGCAATGATTCAACTGCAAACCAGAACGGTGATTTTTACTACATTTTTCATTGGGATTTGTAGTTTTTTATCAACCGCTCAGCAACTCACCCCCACCGTCGCAGGCAGTGCCGGTGCTACTTTGCAAGCCGCTTCCAACACTGCACACCTGAGTTTTACCACAGGAGAAGCCTTAATACAAACTCTGGTTGTGACCGGCGAAGCTTCACTAGGCGAGGGATTCCACAACGCGGCGTCAGATGGCTTAGTAAAAAACCGTGAGGTTCTCGCCGACGTAGACATCCTGTTGTATCCCAACCCTGCCTCCGAATACTTGTATGCCGTTTTCAGCACATGGAATAACTCGCCGGTACAGCTACAAGCTTGCGTGTTCGATGCGACGGGCCGGGAAATTGTAGCAGGGCTTTCGTTTTCTGCTTCCGGCCGTTATACCATTCCGGTGCACAGCCTGACCGATGGCATCTACACCCTGCGATTTTCCAATGCGCAAGGGCAATCCAGTACATTTCACTTCATAAAAATCAAATAAACCTTTAATTCTATCTGCCATGAAATACTTGTACGCTACGCTGCTGGCGCTGCTGTGCAGTGCCGGCCTATTGGCCCAAACGATCACACCGGGCATCAATTATCAGGCTGTGCTGAGAGATAATTCCTTTCAGGCAATTGCCAGCCAAAATGGTACGGCAACCATTTCCATTCTGAATACCGACAATACGGAGTTGTACCGGGAAATACATACCATCCAAACCAATCCGCTAGGCTTGTTCAATGTAGTGGTGGGCGCCGGAACTCCCCTGAACGGAAATTTCTCTACGCTCGACTGGGGCAGTGGAGGCCGTGCCATGCAGGTAACGGTGGCTGTCGGAACCAATAATTACACGTTCCCTGCCACCACTTTACAAGCCGTTCCATATGCCAAGGTAGCCGAACGTGCCCTGCAGGGCGACGACGACAGCGACCCCGACAACGAAATTCAGTTTCTATCCATCTCCGGCAATCAGATTAACCTGTCGGGTGGCGGTGGCACCGTGACGCTGCCAACTGCTACTGACAATCAGCAACTCAGCCTCAGTGGCGCGCAACTGACCATCAGCAACGGCAATACCGTGACGTTGCCGACCGGAACCACGTACACCGCCGGTTCGGGTATCGGCATCGCGGGCAACCAGATCAGCAACACAGGCGACGTAAATGCGGCCGACGACCTGACGCTGGCGACCAATTTCGCCGGCGATGTGACGGGCACATCCGCCAATCTCCAGATCGCGCCGGGCGCGGTGGGCACTTCCGAAATTGCCGACGGCTCTATCGGCGCCGCCGACCTGCAGCCGGGGGCCGTGCAACCTTCGGGCATCGGGCAAAACGGCGCTTCCGCCGGGCAGGTGCTGCAATGGAACGGTTCGGCCTGGGCGCCGGCCACGCCTGCTGCCGGCACCGATAATCAGCAACTCAGTCTGAGCGGCGCGCAACTGACCATCAGCAACGGCAATACCGTTACGCTTCCGACGGGTACCACTTATACCGCCGGTTCGGGTATCGGCATCGCGGGCAACCAGATCAGCAACACAGGCGACGGGAATGCGGCCGACGACCTGACGCTGGCAACCAATTTCGCCGGCGATGTGACGGGCACTTCCGCCAATCTCCAGATCGCGCCGGGCGCGGTAGGCACTTCCGAAATTGCCGACGGCTCTATCGGCGCCGCCGACCTGCAGCCGGGGGCCGTGCAGCCTTCGGGCATCGCGCAAAACGGCGCTTCCGCGGGGCAGGTGCTGCAATGGAACGGTTCGGCCTGGTCGCCGGCCACACCTGCCGCAGGCACCGATAATCAGCAACTCAGTCTGAGCGGCGCGCAACTGACCATCAGCAACGGCAATACCGTTACGCTTCCGACGGGTACCACTTATACCGCCGGTTCGGGTATCGGCATCGCGGGCAACCAGA
>Ga0209097_10002122_pt1 | contig 16276 bp, 16 predicted proteins | sample AD_UKC052_MetaG_FD_184419 | JGI IMG/M metagenome (GOLD analysis project Ga0209097, IMG submission 184419) | Active sludge microbial communities of municipal wastewater-treating anaerobic digesters from USA - AD_UKC052_MetaG (SPAdes) (version 2) | ecosystem: Engineered > Bioreactor > Anaerobic >... | reverse complement strand
TATACCCAGCCGCAGGACGTGGCCTATGCCTATGAACAACTGAAAAAAGTCAGCAATCAGTTTACTATTGCCGCATCCTTTGGTAATGTCCACGGGGTATACAAACCGGGCAATGTAAAACTGGAACCTGTCATCCTTAAAAATTCTCAGCAATATATTCAGGAAAAATTCGGCACCCCGGCCAATCCCGTGAACTTTGTTTTCCATGGCGGATCCGGCTCCGAACCTGAAAAAATTCGCGAAGCCATTTCCTATGGTGTCGTTAAAATGAACATCGATACCGATACACAGTGGGCTTATTGGGAAGGCGTGTTAAACTATTACAAGAAAAATGAAGCCTACCTTCAGGGCCAACTTGGGAACCCCGAAGGGCCTGAAAAACCCAACAAAAAATTCTACGACCCGCGGGCCTGGTTGCGTAATGGCGAAAAATCTGTTGTGGAACGGCTTAAGGTTGCGTTTACCGATCTGAATGCTATAAACAGAAACTAATCGACAATTTTTTTCCTGAATCTTCCTATATTATTTTTTTAATTTTAATTTTTTAATTCCGTCTCCATGAAAAAATTCTTAACTTCAATGGTATTGCTATTACCTGTCATTTTTGTAATGGCACAAAATGATGTAAAATGGACACGCATTGACAGCCCCAAAGAAAAATACGATTTTAAATATTTCATCAGCACGACCCAGGAGTCCAGCAAAGCTGTTTTTACCATTCCTCAGAACAAACCCTTTCAGCAGACCAAACACAATATTTTTGTACGCAGTTACAACAGTGATCTGAGTAACTTTACGGAAACGGGCATACCGCCTGATTCTCCGGTTACCTTGTTTCTTGCCGGATTTCGCAATTATACCGTTATCAGCGGCTCCATGGACGAAAACAAAAACCCCATGGCGCAATACGCTAAGGAAAACATGATAATTATTGCCGACAACAATATGAACCCGCTGGTGGTAAAGACATTTCCGCTTCATGGCAAAAAAAACAAATTTACCGGTTCGCCGGTATTGTATACGTCGCACGATACCTCTCACCTGATAGTGGTAAACAATGAAATACTATCTTTTGACAAACCCAGCCTGAAAGAACCGCCCAAAATGACCTATATTGATGTGTATGATAAAAACCTTAATCATGTCTGGACTGACTCCGTTAACTTCAACACTATTTTCGGCGAAAAAAACAACATCAATAGGTTCTCGATGGATTTTGTCGACGGCAAACTCCTCCTTACTGCCTCGTGTCCTGCCGATGGTATGAAAAAAATCAAAGCCACGATTTATCTGGTATCTTTTGATAAACCGCAATCCTATAAGATTATCTGGAGTGAAATTTTCCCATATGAAAATCTGGCATACCGCACACTGGTGGGTCCCCAGGGCAACATGATTATCAGCGGCGCCAATATGATGGGTACCAGCGCTCCTTTTGGCCAGACAAAAAAACAATTGTTTTTTCTGAATAAGGATTTGAAAAATTCAGATGCAGAACCGGTTTTTAAAAGCTATGAATTAGATAAAACATTCGTTGCCAAATATCCTGAATATAAGATGTTTCTGGCAGAAAGCCTTTTCGGGCCTTTTGACCTGTTTCTGTTAGGTGATAGAGTGGTTTATGCTTCAGAACACCGTTATTACTCCACAAGCACCTCTTCATCGGGCAGCAGTTCCACTACCTATTATTTTAAACATATTACTCTGCTGTGTTTCGATAACGAAGGGCAAATCGAATGGCTGAATATGATCAATAAGTCGGTAGCCAGCAAACAATCCTTTGATGACCATTTTTGCAACGGTTTCGTTAGCGGAAATAATCTTTGCTTTTTTTACTATGATTATGCCGATAATATTGCCGCCGCCAAATTCATCGAAAAGCCGCGGTTTGTTGGTGAAGATAAATTGTGGGTAACACAGGCCATCGTCAGCCCGGATGGCGACATTAAAAAAACGATGATAACCAATATCGGCGCCCATGATATTAGGGCAAATCTGTCAGCAACACAACAAGTAAACGACCATCGTTTTATTCTGGTTGGCACCGGCACTTCATTGTCATCCCTGGGAGGCTATTTCGGGATTTACGAGTTGGATAAGTAACAAAGAAAAAAACTATAACTCGGGAAAATTTATCTCATCTTTTACCACAAATGAGTCGGGAAAATCATTGATGATTTTTTGTTTAAAACCTTCTGCATCCATCCTCGAACGAAAATCACCCACCCGGACTTTATAATACGGTGACTGAAACATCAGGTAAACACCCGTACCGGGAAAAAGCGTCATAAACAATCCTTTTTTGGCGTGAGCACGGCTTTTTGAATTATTTCCAGACTCGAAAAAAATCTGAACCCGCCAACCGGTAATTTTTTGTTTTTCATTCAGGTAAATATGTTTCTGAACCAGCGAAACAATCTGCGGATCCTCTATCACCGAAATCTTTTGCCTCAACACATTATCCTGCGCAAAAACAGCCCTGGATGCTAATAAAAATGCACCCAGAAAAAGTATTCTGATAAATCTGATTCTCATTTTTTTATTACTACTTCGCGAGGTAATCCAGTTCTTTGGGGTGGATGCTCATCACGGGAATCGGGGAGTTGTTTACCATCTGCTGTGCATAAGGGCCGAGCCAGATGTTGGACAGTTCCTGCTCTTGTTCGGTCATGATGATAATCAGATCGGCTTTAACTTCTTCGGCATACTTGATGGTGGCGTTGGTAATATTGTCCGCCTCAATAGTTTTTACAATAAATTTTACTTTATTTTCGGTAAGATAATCCGACACCTGGGCAGCATAACTCGATACTTTGTTTCGCACTGCTTTTAGTTTGGTGGACTGCAACTCCAGCACATGAATTTCGGAGCCAAAGCATTTGGCAAAATCCATGGCAAAGGGAACTTTTTGCCTGGTGGAAGTGGAATTGTCAATAGGCAGCACCACTTTTTGTATGCTTTTCTTTAACGGGTACGACTCTCTGAGGGTGATAACCGGACAGGGCGAATAGGTGACAATTTTGCTGGCATTGCTTCCTATCCAGAACGATTCAAAACCCGACACACCGTGCGATCCGGCAATAATAAGGTACGCATCGTTATATTTTGCCTGATTGGCAATCTCTTTGTATATCTTGCCCTTCCTGAGCTTGTAGGTGAGTTTTCCTTTTTTCAGTTGTTTTGAATACTTTGTTACCATATCCTCAAGCCGCTGTTTGGCCTCCTGCCGGTGTTCATGGTCTGCATTATCAAAAATGGAATCATCACTATCGGGTTTGTCAACCCACACCATCATAATATGAGCGCGTATCACATTGGCAATGGTGATGGCTAATTCCAACGCATGGATGGAATGCTTTGAAAAGTCTATAGCAACTACAATCTGTTTCATATGGATATCTTTTGTGTTTTTTTTGCTAAATTAAATAAAAAAATCATTAGTGGGCACTTAAAACCCACTGATTTTTAATTGATTATTATTTTGTTCTTTGACATTTTTGTAATCGCATTTTGTAAGTATCTCTTTAACAGGTGTTTTATCCAGTAGGGATATGCTGAGAATTTGTAATATTTCGTAAATTGGACGATTGACCTTTAATTTATTTCCAATCGTTGCAACTAAACAATATGCTATAATAGCGCAATAAATTTGAATTTTAACTGCATTAATTGTTGTTCCCCAAAATGATTTGATTTTTAAATGTTGCTTTAACCATTTAAAGAAGATCTCAACTTCCCAGCGTTTCTTGTAAAGTAAAGCAATTTCCTTGGCTTTTAGGCTCATGTTATTGGTAAGAAAAACAAGGTTCTTTTGACGCTCTTCGTCATAATACTTGATTCTACGAAGTTTTTCAGGATAATCTTTTTTTGAATAGAACCCTTCTAATTTGCCAATCTGATCGCTTTGAATACCGGTAGTTTTATCCACAGGCCTGGAATACATTCTTAAAAAACGAAGATTATCTTTGGCTCTTGTTACAAAGAATGATTCATGAAGGTGAACTTTATACAACCGTTCAAAATCAATATATCCCTTATCCACAACATAAAAACCTCCAACTTCAAATGGAATGAGGTCAAGGATATTGACATCATGAACACTTGCCTTGGTAATATGCAAATAAGAAGGAATGGACGTTTTCACATCATACAACGTATGAAGTTTGATGCCTCCTTTATGCTTGCGGAATTCGGCCCACCAGAAAACGCTAAGGCATAGGTCAATGGTTGTTGAGTCTAATGCATATACATTGCCATCAACCTCAACTTCAAAGTCTTTTTTATAACAACTTCTACGAGCCTCATCAATCAAAATGTAAGCAAACTCTTCAAAGATTTTACAATTTCGCTTCTGGTTTGCTTTCCCAAGATTTCTACGAGTAACTGTGTGCCCAAAGCCAAGGTGATAATATTTGTTCTGGTGCGCTTCAAGGCTCAACATAAGATCACGCATGCTATCCCGTGAAGTTAACTGCCCAAAAACCATGCACAGCATTTGATTCCAACAGGAAAACGATCGGATGTATTTATTGCCTTCATATTTATTTACAATGCCATCAAAAGCTCTGTGAGGAAGAAATTCCGTCAGTTGCGAGAAAATGTACTTGCCTTGGTTCATGGTTGTTTGCTTGTTTTAAGCAAAATTCTATGTTTCATTTCAAATCGTCACGCATTAAAAAAGCGCTACAAGTGCGATTAACAAATAATTTCAAAGAACGATTATTATTTTTTAGTACCCATTAATGTAAAAAAATACATTTAGCAAATGTCTTTTTTAAAAATAAATTTCAGAAACCATAAAAACAACGAAAATGGCCTTTGGAAAATAAACGGGTTATTCCCTTTATGGTGATGTAAAATAAAATAATGAATCTTTATTTCGCGCCGCTTCCTGCCCAAATGTGATGCGTCGGTCATGCGGCCGGGAAATCATCATCTAATTGGCAGGAAGTTTTACTCATCAGCCAAATAATAAAATAAAACTACTTCTCCGGCATCTTAAAAAAGATTTATCCAATAAACAGATGCCTGGGTTTTTTGTGCGGGATTTTTGGTAACTTTGCACCTATAAAAGGTTATGCGATGGCTAAAGGCTTACTAGATCCCACCAAAGACAATCTGACTTCAAACGAAATAGAATTTGAAAAATTCCTGCGTCCAAATTCTTTCAGCGCTTTTTCCGGTCAGGGACAGGTGGTGGAAAATCTTAAAATTTTCGTGGAAGCAGCCAAACTGCGCGGCGAATCGCTCGACCATGTGCTGTTGCATGGCCCTCCGGGACTGGGCAAAACCACACTCAGCTATATCATTGCTAACGAACTCGGGGTAGGCATTAAAGTTACTTCAGGGCCTGTGCTCGACAAACCCGGCGACCTGGCCGGCCTGCTGACCAACCTCGAACCCAACGACGTGCTGTTTATCGACGAAATTCACCGCCTGTCGCCTATCATTGAAGAGTACCTGTATTCCGCCATGGAAGATTACAAGATTGACATCATGATAGAAAGCGGCCCCAATGCACGCAGCGTACAAATCACCCTCAATCCCTTTACCCTTATCGGCGCTACCACCCGTTCGGGCCTGCTCACGGCACCGTTGCGTTCACGCTTCGGAATAAACACACGTCTCTCGTATTATGATGCCGAAATTTTGCAAACCATTATTGAACGATCAGCGCGCATTCTTAACGTGGCTATCGAAAAAAATGCTGCCTTTGAAATTGCCCGCCGAAGCCGGGGCACCCCCCGTATCGCCAACCTGCTGTTACGCCGCATCCGCGACTTTGCCCAGATCAAAGGCTCGGGAACCATCGACCTGAATATTACCAACATTGCGCTGACAGCGCTGAATGTGGACAAAAACGGCCTCGACGAAATGGATATCAAAATCCTGACAACCATCATTGATAAATTCAAAGGAGGGCCCGTAGGCCTTACTACTATTGCCACTGCGGTCAGCGAAGACGCCGGAACCATCGAAGAGGTTTATGAGCCGTTCCTGATTATGGAGGGCTACCTGATGCGGACACCGCGGGGACGCGAAGCTACCGAAAAAGCATACACCCACCTGGGACGCATCAACCCGGCACGGCAAAACACTCTTTTCGAATAGCCCCCTATGGACACCCGGGAACTTTCATTTGAGATAAAGAAAAAAATTTTCGATACAGGTGCAGCTGAATGTGGATTTGCCAGGGCGGAAACACTTCAACGGGAATATGATTTTTTAGTACAGTGGACATCCCAAGGCTTGCACGCCGGAAAGACTTATCTGGAAAGAAATCCCGAAGTGCGTGCCAATCCGGCGTTGCTCGTCCCCGGCGCAAAAACCGTTATCGCCGTGCTTTATAATTATTATACGGACGAAAAGCTCCCGCAACACCTGCCTTACAGGATTTCACGCTATGCTTATGGAAAAGATTACCACAAGGTGATAAACGATAAACTGGCTGGTGTGGCAGCCTTCATCAAACAACAATACCAAAGCCAAAATACCCGGGTTTGTGTGGATACCGCTCCAATATTCGAAAAAGCATGGGCGCAGCGGGCGGGACTGGGATGGATAGGTAAAAACAGCCTTCTCGTCAGCGAAAAAACAGGCACTTTTCATTTTATTGGTATAATAATTACCGATGTTGAATTACACTACGACACACCCGTTGAAGAAAAATGCGGATCCTGCACCCTGTGTCTTGAGGCCTGTCCCACCGACGCCCTGCTGGCTCCGCACCAACTCGATGTCCGTAAATGCATTTCACACCTGACGATGGAACAAAAAAATCCTTTACCGGAAAGCCTCAGGGAAAATTTCAGCGGTTTTATCTATGGCTGCGATTGCTGCCAGGAAGTCTGTCCGTGGAATCACCACCTGAAGCCAACCGAGATCCGCGAATTTCAGCTTTGCGTCCCGCTAAAAAAAATGACTGCGGCAGATTGGGAAACACTGACAGAGGAAGAATTTTTGAACATTACCGAAGGCTCGGCTATACGGCGAATTGGCTTTCAATCACTACAAAGAAATATCAGGTTCATAAACGAAAAAAATGATCAGCATTAAACCATCACAGATACCCGGCTCGGGACTTGGGCTGTGGGCAACCAAAGATTTTAAAAAAGGCGATGTTATCGTGAAATACGACGGCGATAAAATTTCCCTGAAAGAATGCGAACGCCGCAATCAAAACCAGGACGGGTACGGCGGATACTATTTAACCCTTAGCAAAAACAGAATCATCGATGCCCAGCACACCCTGTGGGCCATGGGACGCTATGCCAATGATGCCGCGGGATTGAACCGCATTAAAGGTTTACGCAACAACGCCAAATATCAGCTGATCAAAAGGGAAGCATTTATTGTTGCCTCACGCAATATCAAAGCCGGTGAAGAAATTTTGGTTTCGTATGGCAGAAGCTACTGGAATATCTTAAGAAAAGTATTGAATAAATGACAACCAACGTCATAGGCTATTTTAGTACACTAATTTAAAAAAATGAGCGACAACAAAAAATACAGGAAATGGTTTTATTTTAGTCTGGGAGGGATACAGGTTTTCATCGCTATAGGTACCCTGCCTGCTTTTACTATTAAGAATTTGACTATGGAGTACAGACCCGTCAAAAAAAAGTTTTTGTCAATCGCACGTTATGAAATTTTCAAATTCACACAAACCGGGCATAAGAAAACCCGCATCCAGCGGGTTGGAAATGTGACTCAAATAAGCAATTTTCAGGTCCCTGTGCTATAGTTATCCTATAGCCGGCATAAAGTCAAACCGGTAATAATAGGTCTTTCCTTTATAAAGGCATGGGTCTTTAACCAGAATTCCTTTCAGCTTTTCTTCAACATAAATCTGAAAATCAACAGAACTGGAGTTGAGATCAATGATGTCAATTTTCCCACAATCATCGATCCTGAAGGCCAAAACAACAAAACCCCAAAGTTGGTTTTCTTCGGCAAAGTCAGGATACGTAATCGTAGTTCTTAAGGCATAATCCAAATTTGTCACTACCTTACCGGGACCGGATAATGCACAACAAATGGAGTCAGGACAAGTTACCATGTTTTTACTCATGGGTTTTAATACCGGGTTTTTTTCGGAGAGCATGGGCTGAGCAAAACTTGCCGTAACCGCCCACATCAAAATCGCAAATGCGAAAATTGATGTTAGAATTGCATTTTTTGTTTTCATGGCAATTAATTTTTAAAGGTTCTTTTTTAATTTTATTTGGTTTTACAAATAGGAAAACAAATGGTGTTCCGAAAAAATTCAGGCATAAAAAGGTAGCAACAAAATCAAGTTAAAATGCAGATTATCTGTAATATGCAATAATACCACGAGTGGCATTAATATCAATCCCGCAACGATGTTGTATTAAAAAATAATACAGAGTGGTATTAATAAATGATACAAATAGTTCCTGGCTAGTGTTTGGATTAGGAACAACGTATCATTTCTCCCTTATGAGTTAAATATCAATAAAAAAGAAATACAAAAAACATTTATTCTGCATCAGAAGATTAACGTTTTTAATTCTATTTGCAGTTGCCGCATGCCGGATTAGGGCCTTTAAAAAGTCTTTTTGTCTAAAAAACTCTGCAGCACGATAAGCTGCCATAGCCTGGTGTTTAAATAATCTTGGCCTTTTTCAAAAAAACAATACTTAAGTTGTGCCACCTGTTTGTAATCTATTAAATTGTATCGGCGTATGTTTTCTTCCGAAAGGTTCTCATCAATAAGGTATTTGAGATCGCTTTGCAGCCATTTTCTTAAGGGCAGGGCAAAGCCCCATTTCGGCCTGTCGAAGAAATGGGCAGGAATATATTCGTACAACACTTCTTTCAGCAGGTGTTTTTGGATGTTCCCTTTTAATTTTAGATGTTCCGGAAGGTTATAGGCAAATTCAACAATACGGTAATCCAGTATGGGCACACGGGTTTCAAGCGAATAGTTCATCGAAGCACGGTCAACCTTTACCAGCAGGTCGTCTTTCAGGTAATAATGCAGGTCAAAAAGCGACTGCGCCTCCGCCGGCGTCAGGGGAAGGTGACTGAAATCATCTTTTAGTATTATCTCCCGCCGTAAATCAGGATGTAATAACGCGGATACCTCCCGGGTGGCAAAAAGTAAGTTTTCCTGCGAGAAAATATGGCTTTTTATCTTGTCGAAACCGGTATAGTCAAACAGGTATCCTACGCGCTGAAAGCGGTTTCCGAGCCTCGAAAAACAGGAATGAACAGGCTTGTGAAAGGCCTTCAGCAGCGGGTTGTTCAGCCTGTTGGCCCATTTGTAGGCGCCGTATCCCAAAAAAAGTTCGTCACCGCCATCTCCCGATAAGGTCATGGTAACATGTTTGCGGGCCAGGGCCGAAACTATCATGGTGGGGATGGCCGACGAATCGGCATAAGGTTCGTCGTAGATGTCCGTAAGCTCCGGTATCAGCGCCATGGCGTCTTGTTCGGTAACCACAAACTCGTGATGCCGGGTGCCTAAAAATTCCGAAACGGCTTTTGCATAGTTGCTTTCGTTGTATTTCGATTCTTTGAAACCGATACTAAAGGTATTTACCGGCTCATGGCTCAAACTTTGGGCAACGGCTGTGATCAGGCTGGAGTCCACGCCGCCGCTCAAAAACGTACCGAAAGGCACATCGCAGATCATGCGGTATTTTACCGAACTTACAAGCAGTTCTTTTAATCTTATCCTGGCTTCTTCTTCGCTAATGTTGCTTTCTTTTCTGATTTTTGATGTGATGTCCCAGTATTTGGTAAATGTCAGATTGCTATTGTTGAGCACCGCATAGTTGCCGGCAGGAAACTTATAAATTTTATCATAAATGGAATGCGGTTCGGGAATATAGCCCAGATGCAAAAATTCATTTACGGCCGTGTAGTTCAGTAGCACATTTTTTCTGATGACATCGACTTTTGTCAACGATTTCAGTTCCGAAGCAAAAGCAAAGTTTTTACCGTCCCAAAAATAATAAATGGGTTTTATCCCAATTCTGTCGCGGAAGAGGTACAAGGTTTTCCTGGCTTTATCATAAATGGCAATGGCAAACATGCCGTTGAGCTTCTGCACAAAATCCACACCCCAGTGTATAAAGGCCTCCAGCACCACCTCAGTGTCCGAAACGGTTCTGAAGGCAATTGATTTTTCTGCCAGCAGTTCTTTTTTTATTTCCTGGAAGTTGTATACCTCCCCATTGAACACAATCACAAAGTTGTTATCCTGCGAGAACATTGGCAGGTTGGCAGCTTCCGACAGGTCGATGATGCTCAGCCGCCGGTGTCCAAGACCTGCATTTTCTTCATAAAAATATCCTGAGGCATCGGGCCCGCGGTGAGCCAGGACGTCTGTCATGGCCGTCAGATGGTCGTATGAAAAAATTTTATCCGCCGAATAAAAACCTGCAATGCCGCACATAGTATGAATTTCCCCCGGATAGTCGTTGTTTAGAATAATTTATTGATTACGATACCTAATCGCGAACTTATTTTAGCCATAATGTGCTGTTTCTTGCTGAATTTTGCCAGCAGTAGCATGATTTCTTCGCTGTTGGGGTCTTCCCGTTGCAACACCTTGATTTGCTCGTGTATCTCCATCATCTCCCGTCCTATAATCTTCAGATTGATAGTGTTGATGGTGTTCGAAATGTCATTGATGAGGATAGTCCGGTCGTTGTCTTCATGCCTGGGTGTGTAAATTTTATATTTATCGCGCCAGTACTTACTGAGTTCATACTTTTGACTTAATATCTCTATTATCGTTTTTGAAATGTTCTCCGAGGCATGCTGGATGAAAAATTGTATGCTGGCGTCTTCCGGCGTTTTGGCAAGGTACTCCTGGTATTCGTCATAAATTTGCTGGTGGATGGCCGTGCTGAATTTAAAATCATCCACCGAAAGTATGTCGGCAATGTAAGAGGCGGCGCTCACGGGCGCTGTTTCGGTGTGCTCCGGGCTTTCGGGAATTTCTTTTTCTATCAGCAGTTCTATTGTGCCATAGTTTAATAATATCCACAGCAGGTATTTTTCAAATGACTTTAGATCAAAAGGCTCTTCGATAATTTGTTTTTCGGCCTCATAAATCAAAGGTTCGGGAAACGCGTTGTCATCTTCTGTTTTTTCTCCTGCCTGAGAAACATCTTTCTTGAGCTTCCGCCTGAGCAGTTTATTAAGCTCGTTGATGAGCGTCTGCTCCTGGATTTTCATCACTTCGCCGCATTCTTTGATGAAGATATTGCGGTGTATGGGCTCCGGAATCAGCGAGATGGTCCTGACGATTTCTTTGATGAGTTCTGCTTTTTTGATAGGGTCGTTCTTCGTTTCAGCAAGCAACAGCTTGGTCTTAAAAATTATGAAATCGGTGGCATTATCCTGAACAAATCTTTTTATTTCGATGGCGTCGTGTTTGCGTGCATAGGAATCCGGATCTTCGTTTTCGGGAAAGATTACCACTTTTACATTCAGGCCTTCTTCCAGTATCATATCTACACCGCGCAGCGAAGCTTTCAACCCGGCAGCATCGCCATCGTATAAAATGGTGATGTTGTTGGTGAATTTCCGTATCATCCTGATCTGCTCGGTTGTCAGCGCTGTACCCGACGAAGCTACCACATTTTCGATGCCCGCCTGGTATAACGATATCACATCGGTGTTGCCCTCCACCAGGTAGCAGTTTTCATTGGCACTAATGGCCGCCTTGGCCAGAAAAATACCATAGAGGCTTTTGCTCTTGTTGTAAATTTCCGATTCCGGCGAATTTACATACTTGGGTTTGTTTTTGTCCGAAGTGAGTATCCTGCTGGTAAACCCTATGATTCTTCCGCTCAGATTGTGAAAAGGAAAAATAACGCGGTCGCGGAAACGGTCATACAGGCTGCCGTCTTCCCGTTGTATCGAAAGGCCTGTTTTTAGCAGGTATTCTTTTTTATAGCCGTTTTCCAACGCCGTTTTGGTAAAATAATCCCAGGCTGCCGGCGAATAGCCAAGCTGGAATTTTTTTATTACCGTAGGCCCGAAACCTCGTTCGTTAAAATAGGTTAACCCGATAGCACGACCATCTTCGGTTTCGTGCAGATTATTTGTAAAGTGCTTTTGTGCAAACGTCAGCAGGTTGTACAAGGCTTCCAGCTCTGATTGCATGGCCTTTTCCTCTTCGGTCTGCACTTCATCGGTAATCTCGATATTGTATTTGCCGGCCAGGTAACGCAAGGCATCGGGATAACTCATGTGCTCGTGCTCCATGATAAAATCTACAGGCCCGCCGCCTTTGCCACAGCCAAAACAATGATAAAACCCTTTCGCCGGCGATACCGTAAAAGACGGCGTTTTTTCGTTATGAAACGGACACAACCCAATCAGGTTGACTCCGCGTTTTTTCAGCGATACAAATTCCCCGACCACCTCGTCAATTCTGGCAGCATCCAGGATATTCTGTATTGTTTCTTTGCGTATCATGGTCGGTTGAAAACAAGACGGCTAAGTTACAAAAAAATCTCTTGCTGCCGGGCAAAAAACTCTTAGTGGCTTGCCCGAAGCATATTTAGGGCAAATTCCTATAAGTTGTTTTTAGTTGGCTATTATGACCACCATTCAGAACACGCGCTTTTGGAACGCATGCAATAAAACAAATACCCTCAAAAAATGTAGTTTTACAAACAATTTTGACAAACTCATTAATAATCTTCTTCCGAAAAAAACAAACCATTTACCCCGGCACTGGCAAAAAAGTACTAATTTTAAACCGTAATAAAAAACACCCCGACCATGCGCCCAGCCGCCACTTGTATCATAATCCTGTTCCTGCTTGGAGTCTTGACATACTCCTGTGCCGTTTTTGATGTGTCTTATTCGAAAAAGCCGGAAAAAGTTGCCAAAAAGTTTTTAGAGAGTTTGTATAACGGCGACTACGAAAAAGCAAGAAAATACGGAACCACCCATACCCGGCAAATTATCGACCTGATGGATCAACTGGTTACAATAAGCGGAGAAAAAACGTTGCCCGTTAATTCAAAAGTGCAGATGCTCGATAGCGAAATAAGAGGCGATAGCGCAATATGCAACTATTTTGTCAACGACGCGAAAAGCGAACTCCTGCTGCTGAAAACCGACGGAAAATGGCTGGTCGAAATGAAAAAAGAAACCTCCGGAAAATCAGGAGGCAAAGATTTCCTGAAAATTCAAAAATAACTAAATGAGAACAGTACTCCGCATTAGTATTTTCATCAGTTTTGCAATTATTGTTTTTGCCTGTAAAACAAGCCAAAATCAAAAACTCTCTCCCGAAAAAACCTGCGACCTTTTTTTTGGTTACCTCAACAACTACGAGTACGAAAAAGCCAAAGAGCTGGGTACAGAGCAAACGGTGAAAAAGGTTAGTCTGGTGGAATCATTGTCAAAACTGGGAGGTGGAGATAAAATAATCCTGAAAGACAACAAATCACAGTTTCTTTATTGCGAGACCTCCGGCAAAGAGGCCGTATGTAACTTCAAGACATATTCGGGCGATATACAACGGGTGTATTTGTTGCGGCAAAAAGGCCGTTGGCTGGTGGACCTGCGCAAGGATGCCGAAAAGCCGGCTAATAAAGAGGAATAAAGCATTCCTTCGTCAGGACAAACCTTTTATTAACCTTCCCTTGTGAGTAACTCACGGCTCAACAAAGTTTTTTTTTATCGTAATCCGGTTATTTTTATCCAACGTTAAAAAACGAGGAAAAAACTATGCCCAAAAAACACACAGTAAAAGAAAAAAAAATCTTTGTACTCGACACCTCTGTGATACTCTATAATCACAATGCCATCAGAAGTTTTGAGGACAACGACATCGCAATTCCCATTACCGTTCTCGAAGAATTGGACAACTTCAAAAAAGGAAACGAAATTAAGAATTTTGAAGCGCGTGAATTTATCCGGATCATCGATACACTTTCCGATGATATTTCGTTGCAGGAATGGATACCCATCGACGGCCCCAAATTCGGAAAGTTCATGGTGGTATATAATGGCAAAATCGACCTTGATGCCTGTAAGGTTTTTGGCGAGGACAAACCCGACCACCGCATTCTCAATGCGGCTCTTTCCATGATGAAGCGCTATCCCGAAAAAAGAGTGGTGCTGGTTACCAAGGATATCAACTTGCGGCTGAAGGCAAAAGCGCTGAATATTCACGCCGAGGATTTTGAAACTGGAAAGATTAAAGACATTGATACGCTCTATACCGGTAAAACACTCATAAACGACCTTCCGGGAACCGTCATCGACAAAATATATGAAACAGGCTATTGCCTTCCCGAAGATATCGGAATAAAAAAACCTGTTCCTAATCATTATTTTATTCTTAAAAATACCAAGAGTTCAGTACTTGCCTTTTTCAATCCCGTTAACGGATTGATAGAACGTGTGGAAAAAAGACAGGCTTTCAGGATAACACCACGCAACGCCGAACAGGTGTTCGCCATGCACGCCATTATGAATCCCGCCGTAAAATTGGTCACCTTGCAGGGTGTGGCCGGTACAGGCAAAACATTACTGGCGCTGGCAGGAGCCCTGGAACAAAAAAGGGAATTCAAACAGATATACCTGGCCCGGCCCGTGGTACCGCTGAGCAACAAAGATATAGGATACCTGCCCGGCGATATCAACTCAAAACTTAACCCATATATGGAGCCGTTGTTTGATAATCTCAAAATGATCAAACATCAATACGATGAACGCGATAAGGAATTTAAAAATATCACAGAAGCCCTTGAAAAAGATAAGCTCGTTATTACTCCTCTGGCATACATAAGAGGAAGGAGCCTGTCGAATATTTTTTTCATTGTGGACGAAGCCCAGAACCTGACGCCTCACGAGGTAAAAACCATTATTACCAGGGCGGGGGAGAACACCAAAATAATCTTTACCGGCGACGTATTTCAAATTGATACCCCTTACCTTGACTCCGAGAGTAATGGACTGTCGGTGCTGATTGATAAGATAAAACACCATCCTATCTATGCCCATGTGCAGCTCGAAAAGGGCGAACGTTCCGAATTAGCCAACCTGGCGGGAGAGTTGTTGTAACGTATGGATCTTTTTTACCGCGAATCAGGCAACGGTGAACCGGTGATAATGATTCACGGGCTGATGGGGATGTCCGACAACTGGATACCGGTGGCCAGGGGCATGGCCGGAAATTACCGCATGGTGATGCCCGATCTGCGCAATCACGGAAACTCACCGCACCATAATGATTTTAATTTGAATGTGCTCACGGAGGATATCTATGCCTTGTGCCAAAAACTTAAAATTAACTCAGCCGTGTTTATAGGACACTCGTTGGGTGGGCGTATCGCCATGGCTGTCGCCTTGCAAAAACCGCAAATGGTAAGGCGGCTGATAGTGGAAGATATTGCGCCCCGCAGGTATTTCGGCAACAAAAGCATCGCGCGCCTGTTCCGGATTATGTCCGGCCTCGACCTGAAAGGCATAAAGTCCTTTAATGAAATCAATGAAGCATTGATATCTTCATTGCCGGATGACAAAAACCGGCAATTGGTATTAAAAAATATCCGCAAAAAAGGCAGGTGCGGCTATGAGTGGAAGCTGAACCTGAGAGTGCTCGCGGATAACCTCGAATCCCTTATGGCACCTGTCTATGGTGATGCAATATATTCAGGACCCACCCTCTTTTTTAAAGGCGGTTTGTCGAACCTGGTCACCGAAGAGGATCAAAAATTTATACACAAGCATTTTCCTTCGGCCTCAATCCAGGTAATACCCAATGCGGGCCATTGGGTGCATGCTGATCAGCCGCAATTGTTTCTGGAAAAAGTTACCTTGTTTTTAAAACAAACATAAGACAAACAATAGCTTGCGAGAAATATTTGTCAGAAAATGTCTGTAAAGAATCAGCGTTATTCCACCTAACTTAATAGAACTAGCAGTATTTCAATAATTCAAAGCTTCATGAAATATTCGCATTTTTCAAAACATTTTATTTTTTCGAAGAAAAAAGTGCATGGGCCTGCCCAGACGGCGGGCCACCTCAGGCGTGAATCAGAAAATATTTGAAAATCTTCAAAGGCCCCGCAGATTGCGGGGTTTCCCGACGCACAGCGTCGGGCCTACTTTGATTAGATTTTCAATATTTTCTGAGAGCGGGCAGAAGCATTGTCTGGGCTGTCTTTTTCTTTGGTTCATTTCTTTTGGACAAGCAAAAGAAATGAACACACAAATCAAAACACAATCATTCTAAAAGTTAGATGTTTTATTCTACTTTTTAAAGTCTTGA
>Ga0209097_10002120_pt1 | contig 16283 bp, 14 predicted proteins | sample AD_UKC052_MetaG_FD_184419 | JGI IMG/M metagenome (GOLD analysis project Ga0209097, IMG submission 184419) | Active sludge microbial communities of municipal wastewater-treating anaerobic digesters from USA - AD_UKC052_MetaG (SPAdes) (version 2) | ecosystem: Engineered > Bioreactor > Anaerobic >... | reverse complement strand
GCTGCGCAGCCGGGGGCCGCTGACGAATGTCCGTATTGACTCTCGGGGATTTATCTGCGATATGAGGGACACTTTGCGCAACCCGGGCGTCCAGTCCTGCCTTTTCGCGGGGATTTATGTTCTGGAAACCGCCTTTCTGCGGCGGCTGACGTTGGGAAAAATCGAATCGATTGTGCTTCCGCTCATCGAGAGCATCCGGCAAAATCCCCGGTCCGTCGGCGGAATCGTCATCGATGAAGGCTTCTGGCACGATCTGGGCACGATGGAAGAATACGCTACACTACGCGATCAGACCTTATGAACCGGGATATTCGACAATTTGTAAATCATCATCTGGGCGCGGTGGAGTTTCAGTACGATCCGATCCTCAAGGGCGGCTCCGACCGCACCTTTTACCGCGTGCGTGTGCCCGGAGGCTCCACCTTCATCTTCATGGAATACGGAACCGACGTGGAGGAAAACGCCTACTGGGCGGAGATCAACCGCTTCATGACCGAGATCGGCATGCCGGTTCCCCGCATCATCGCCTTTGACTTCCGAAAGCGGTTCATGCTGCTCGAGGATCTGGGCGATGCTGATCTGTATTCCCTGCGCGCCACTCCCTGGCGAAAACGAAGGCGCCACTATCTGACGGCTCTTTCCGGGATCCACAGGCTTCACCGGACTCCGCTATCCGACGTTCCGGCTTCCTTAAAGCTGTGCCGGGGGTATGACCGGTCGCTCTACGCCTGGGAGCACGCCTATTTCAAAGAAAATTTCGTCGAGGCCGTCTGCGGGCTTTCGCTTTCCGGACTTCAGGAGCGGGACTGGGCGGAAGAGATGGAGGCGCTGATCGACCGTCTGCAAAGCATCCCGGAATGTTTGGTCCACCGGGATTTCCAGTCCCAGAACATCATGATCCGAAATGACCGGCCGGTATTTCTCGATTTCCAGGGCATGCGGAAGGGCAATCTTTTTTACGACCTGGGCTCTCTGATCTGCGACCCCTACGTTCCTTTCTCTCCATCCGAACGAAACGAACTTGTCGCTTTTTATTACCGGATCATGGAGCCGGATTACAGCTTTGAAAAGTTCACCGACTATTTCTGGGAAGGAGCGGCCCAGCGGTTAATGCAGGCGCTGGGCGCCTACGGTTTTCTGGGGCTTAAGAAAAACAAGCCGGACTTTCTCCGGCACACCGCGGGCGGCATCCGGAACCTGGCCAACGCCGCGTCCCGGGCCGGCAGTCTGCCGGTATTGCACGAACTGGCCCGGACCTGCGCAAACATACTTTCAGCCTGATTTGACGACCGTCCGGAAAGCGCGGAGGTACCGGTCTTGCAGAGAAAAGAATGATCCCGGAGCAACCCGAACTTTCACCCGCGGGGCTTTTGAAACTCGCGGGATTCGCCATGGGCCTTTTCGCGGTCCAGACCTTCTGGGGATTCACCTGGGCGACGCTGCCCCTCTACCTGAAAGACCTCACAGGTTCCAACGCGGGAACCGGAATCATTTTGTCCACCACCGGCATCACCGGTCTGCTGTTTCCCGTATTGGCGGGCGCGCTGTCCGACCGGATCCGCACGCCGCTGGGACGGCGCCGGCCGCTGATCGTCGCCGGATGGCTTCTGGCCTGGAGCATGGTTCTCCTGCTGACGCAGATTCACTCCCTTCCCGCCGCGATCCCGGTCATCTTCCTGGCATATGCCGGATTCTTCTTCGCCATCGGCCCCTATTTCGCGCTGCTGCCCGACATCATTCCCGCGGCGCAGCGAAGCTTCGCTTCGGGCGTCATGTTTCTGATCGGGGGAACCGGCATCCTGAGCTATCTGCTGTTTGCCGCGCGGTGGTGGGAAGTCTCGCCCACCCGCCCGTTTGCGTGGGTGCTGATTGCGGTGCCGGCCGCCGTCGCCGTGATGTGCCTTTCCGTGAAGGAATCCGTCCCGCCGCAAGGCAAAACACGCCTGCGCCTTTTCCGGGAGCTTGCCGGCCGGAACAATCTTCTGCGTTTCCTTTCCGGCATGACGCTGCAGTGGATCAGTTTGTGGATGGTGAGCGCTTTTTTCGTCATTACCTGCATGGCGCTCTTCAGCCTGTCCGTTGAGCAGGCGGTCAAGGCGTTTTTCGTGTTCAATGCTTCCTTTGTCGGCTTCGCCCTGCCCGCCGGACTGATCGCCGTGAAGCTGGGGCTGAAACAGACCACGATCGGCGGAGTCGCTACGCTGATCGTCTGTTTTTGCGTGATCCCCTTCATCCAAGACTATTCGTCACTGCTTTTTATGGTGATCATCGCCGGCGCCGCCTATGGAACGGTGCTTGCCGTCTCCTACCCTTTCTTTCTCAGCATGATCCCGAAAGACCACACGGCGGGATTCGTCGGCCTTTACCAGGCCTGCCAGAACGGGACGCTGCTTGCGGGTCCGGCCGTCGCCGGATTGCTGATCGATTCCTGCGGTTACACCACCCTTTTCTTCGGAGCAGCCGCGGTCATGCTGGCCGGCATGATCCTTTACATCACCGTCAGCCGGTCCGAAGAGCAGGAGCATTAGTTTCCCGCAGGAGAAATCCGTCTTCGACGCCCGACAAAGCCGTTGCGCTGCCCCATCCAATATGTTAAGCAAATCCCCGATTATTGAACTCTTTTGGGAGAAAACCACCGTTATGAAGTACGATCCGATCGCCATTGAAGAAAAATGGCAAAAGAAATGGGAAGAAGAAAAAACCTTTAAAGTCACGGAAGATCCGCAGAAAAAGAAATACTACCTCCTGGAAATGTTTCCCTATCCGTCGGGGAAAATCCATATCGGCCATGTCCGCAATTACACCATCGGCGACGTGGTAGCCCGCTACAAGCGTATGAAAGGATTCAATGTCCTGCATCCGATCGGCTGGGACGCTTTCGGCATGCCCGCGGAAAACGCGGCGATCGAACACAAGATTCACCCGTCCAAGTGGACGCATGAAAATATCGGACACATGAAGAAGCAGCTCAAGCGGATGGGCTTCAGCTACGACTGGGACCGCGAAGTGGCCACGTGCGAGCCGAAATATTACCGCTGGGAACAGCTCTTTTTCATCTGGATGGTCGAAAAGGGCCTGGCTTACAAGAAGCGCTCCAGCGTCAATTTCTGCGCCAAGTGCGACACGGTGCTCGCCAACGAACAAGTCGAAGGCGGCCTGTGCTGGCGTTGCGGCACGGAAGTCACGGAAAAAACACTCGATCAGTGGTTTTTCAAAATCACGGCTTACACCGAAGAACTCCTGGAATACTGCGACAAGCTTCCCGGCTGGCCGGAGCGCGTCATGACGATGCAGAAAAACTGGATCGGCAAAAGCTACGGCTGCCTGGTCGATTTTCCGATGGCGGAAGGCGACGGCGTCATTCAGGTTTTCACCACACGCCAGGACACACTTTTCGGCGCAACCTTCATGCTGGTGGCGGCCGAGCATCCGCTGGTCACCGAGCTGGCCAAGGGAAAGCCCTGCGAAAAAGACGTGCGGGCGTTTGTGGAAAAAGTGAAAAAGCAGGATAAGCTCATGCGGACCTCCGAGTATTACGAGAAAGAAGGCCTCTTTCTGGATTCTTACTGCCTCAATCCGCTCACCGGCTACAAAATGCCGATTTACGCAGCGAACTTCGTTCTGGCCGACTACGGCACCGGCTGCGTCATGGCCGTGCCCACGCACGATCAGCGCGACTTCGAATTTGCCAAAAAATTCAATCTGGAGCTGGTCGTCGTCATTTCTCCCAAAGACCGGACTCTCGACGCGGCGACCATGACGGAAGCCTACGTCAATGAAGGGATCCTGGTCAACTCCGGCCCCTTCAACGGTATGGAAAACACAAAAGTGCTGGAAGCGATCGCCGATTATCTGGAAGCCGAAGGCAAGGGCAAGCGCACCATCCAGTACCGCCTGCGCGACTGGGGCATCTCCCGCCAGCGCTACTGGGGCGCGCCCATTCCCATGATCAACTGCGAAAATTGCGGCATCGTGCCGGTGCCGGAAAAAGATCTGCCGGTCATTCTGCCCGAAAACGTCGTCTTCAGTCCCGAAGGCGGCTCGCCGCTTGCCGCGCTGCCGGACTTCGTGAACACCATCTGCCCCAAATGCGGCGGCCCCGCCGCGCGCGAAACCGACACGATGGACACATTCGTTGAATCATCCTGGTACTTCGACCGCTACTGCTCGCCTTACTGCGACGTGAAACCCGGCCTGGACCGCAAGGCGCTCGACTACTGGATGCCGGTGGATCAGTACATCGGCGGCATCGAACATGCCATTCTGCACCTGCTCTACGCGAGGTTCTACACCAAAGTCCTGCGCGACTTCGGCGTGATCGGCGTCGATGAGCCCTTCACCAATCTCCTCACGCAAGGCATGGTCTGCAAGGAAACGATGAAGTGCCCCGAGCACGGCTACCTCTTCCCCGAACAGGCCCAGGACGGCAAGTGCTCGCTCTGCGGCAAAGACGTCATCATCGGCAAGACCGAAAAAATGTCCAAGTCGCTCAAGAACGTCATCGATCCGGATTTTCTGGTGAAAACCTACGGCGCCGATACGGCGCGCATCTTCTGCCTGTTCGCATCGCCGCCGGAAAAAGATCTGGAATGGAGCGAGCAGGGCGTGGAAGGATCCTTCCGCTTCCTCGGCCGTCTGTGGCGGATCTTTGACGAATATGTCGAAGACATCCGGGCGGTCGCACCCGCTGCCGGTCCGCTGGAACTGACGGGCGACGTCAAGGTGCTCAGGCGAAAAACGCATCAGACGATCCGTAAGGTTGCGCAGGATATCGAAGACCGCTTCCACTTCAACACGGCCATCAGCGCGGTCATGGAACTGGTCAATGTCTTATACAGCGTCAAACATCCGGTCAAAGAAGACCAGGCGGCCCTATCCGTCGTCCGCGAAGCCCTGGAGACGGCGATCCTGCTGCTGACGCCGATCGTTCCGCACATCTCGGAGGAACTCTGGGAGAGGCTGGGCAAGGACAAAGCCGCGGCCGACATGCCCTGGCCCGAATTCGATCCCGCTGTCGCCAGCGAGGAAGAAATGACGATTGTCATCCAGATCAACGGGAAACTGCGCAGCCGGATGACCGTGCCGGTCGATTGCGACGCGGAAAAAATCAAGACCGATGCGCAGGCGGATGAAAAAATCGTCTCGTTCATCGGGGGAAATAAAATTCAGAAAGTAATTTACGTTCCCAAAAAGCTGGTCAACATTGTCGTCGCTCCCTAAAGGAAACGGCTCCATGAAAAAACAAAGAGGATTGTCCGCAATCAAACTATTGCTTTTGGGCCTGTCCTGCGCTTTGCTGCTCAGTTGCGGCTACGGTTTCGCGCCGCAGGGCGAACATATCGACAAACGAATCGTCAACATTTACGTCGCGCCTTTCGTCAACAAAACCTCGGAGGCGGAAGCGGAAAATATTCTGCGGACGGCTTTCATCGACCAGATCCTCCAGGGCAACCGTTTCAAAAGCGTGCCCACCCTCGAGCAGGCGGATGCCATCATCAACGTCAACATTATCAGCATCACCACGGGAGTGCTTGCCTACCGCAACAACATTCTGGCCGCGGAAGAGAGAATGTCTCTCACCCTGGAGGCCGGCTTGCGTGAAAAGGACAGCGGGAAAACCATCTGGTCTTCGCAGAACGTTGTCGGAACGTCAGATTACAAGCTGCAGGACAACGTCAATCCAAAGCCGGCCAGACAGCAGGCCCTGATCAAACTGGCGAAGGACACGGCAGAAAATACCTTTAATCTGATGATGTCCGACTTCTGACGGCGCCCGGGAAATCATGAAAACTTCAGTGTATCAATGGGGACAGCTTTTGCTCTGGAGCGCTGCGGATGAAATAGAGGCGGAAGAGCACTGGCCTTCCGGCCGCAGGCCTTTCCGGCCGGTGAAACGGCCGTCAACATTCTTCAAAAACCTGCCGGCGGATTATCTGCTGGCGTTGGACGCGCAACAAGATGTGCTTTGCGGTCTCCCGGAGCTCAAAAGACTGCTGGCCGTTGCCCGCGACACGGGTGCAGGGATGGTCTATTCGGACTACGTCGAAAAAATCAACGGCCGGTTTAACGAACACCCCGTCAACGACTACCAGCCCGGCTCCCTGCGCGACGATTTTCATTTCGGGCCCTTTTTCATTTTATCGGTCAGGGCTGCCTTGTCCGCGATGGAGAAATACGGCGCCCTGCCTGCCGATCCGGACATGGCTTTCTACGATTTGCGCCTGAGAATTTCGCTGGAGCATGATCTGATCCGCGTGCCCGAATCCTTATACACCGTATCCACAAAGGAAAGGATGCCGTCAAAAAAACCCGGCGGAAAATCCGAAGCGCATTTTTCCTACGTTGCCGGGGAAAATCTCCTCCGGCAAAAAAAACTGGAAAAAATCGCCATCCGCCATTTGCAGCGTCTGAACGCCTGCCTGCCCGCGTGGCCCGTCATTGCGGACCGGAAAGCGGAGGATTTGCTCTGGAAGGCCAGCGTCATCATCCCCGTATTCAATCGCCGGAAAACCATTGCCGACGCAATCAAAAGCGCGCTGGCGCAAAAGACGGACTTTCCCTTCAATATTCTGGTGGTGGACAACTTTTCCACGGACGGCACGACGGAGCTTTTAAAAGACTTTGCCGCGCGTTATCCCCATGTTCATCATCTTGTGCCGTCCCGCCGCGATCTGGGCATCGGCGGATGCTGGAACGAGGCGATCAACTCGCCCAACTGCGGCCGCTACGCCGTTCAACTGGATTCCGACGATCTTTACGCATCGTCCGGCACACTCCAAACCATGGTTGACGCCTTGCGCCAGGGACCCTGCGCCATGGCCGTGGGCTCCTATACCCTGGTGAACGAACGCGGGAAAAAGATTCCGCCGGGGCTCATCGATCATCGCGAATGGACTGCGCGAAACGGTCACAACAATCTTCTGCGTGTGGGCGGCATCGGCGCGCCGCGCGCTTTTGACACCGCCATTTTGCGCCGGATCGGCTTTCCCAATGTGAGCTACGGGGAAGACTATGCCGTGGCGCTGAGGCTCTCCCGAGAGTACCGCATCGGCCGGGTTTACCAAAGCGTTTATCTTTGCCGCCGCTGGAAGGACAACACCGACGCGGGCTTGTCCGTGGAAAAACAAAACCGTAATGATGATTACAAAGACAAACTGCGCACGCTGGAAATCAAAGCCCGGCAACGTCTCTGCAGGGAACGGTCTTGCCGCCCGCAAGGGTGGTCGCGACCGTTCCCTACGAAATCGAATCAAATCTTTGCTGAATTTCCCGGAGAGGGAAACAAAGCACTGCCCACCCTGTGCCGCGCGCTTGTTGAGTCGCAAAAGAAAAGCTGGCCCGCCTATGCTACGGCCTGCAGCGGCCTGGCATCGGCGCAAACCCGAAAACTCTCCTGCGGCAACTACAGCGTTACCCTGCAGTACAACCCCGCCCGCGCCAAAAGCAGCGGCGCGGCGGTCGATGCGGAATCGATCCGGAAACGACCCTGTTTCCTCTGCTCCGAAAACCGTCCGAAGGAGCAGTCCGGCATCCTCTACCGCGGCGATTATCAGATCCTCTGCAACCCGGCACCTATTTTCGGCAGCCACTTCACCGTGGCGGCGCTTGCACATCTCCCGCAGGACATCCGATCATCACTGGACGCGCTTCTGGATATCGCCTATGACGCATCGCCCGGCTATACCGTGTCTTACAACGGCCCCGCCTGCGGGGCCTCCGCGCCGGACCACCTGCACTTTCAGATGCTTCCTTCCCGCGCGCTTCCCTTTTTGAACGAACTGGAGAGAGGATCTTCCTCGATTGCGTCATCCGCCGTTTTGCACCGCCCGGACAAAAGCTGCGATCGCAGTGTCCTGCTTTTCAAGTCGAACCAACCCCTGCTCCTCATAGAGGATCTGTTGCGATTTCTCGGCGCCGCCCGGAAGTCGCAGGCGGCGCAGGAAGAGCCTCTGTTGAACGTTTTTTGCGCTTACGGGAAGCGCGGTTGGACGATCACCGTGTTTCTGAGGCGCAAACACCGGCCCGCCGCCTATTTTGCTCCGGGGAAAAGCGGCATCTTCGTCTCGCCCGGCGCCATTGACATGGCCGGCGTTGTCATTACGCCAAGGCTTTCCGATTTCCAGCGGCTCACCGCCGATACCGTCCGCGACATCTACCGGGAAGTCTCGCTGGAGGAGGATGACCTGAGTTCAATCATCAACGCACTGCGGTAGGGCGCGGACACCCGCTTCAGCGCGATGGTTGCCGTAAAAAAGGATCCCTTATGAACGACCAAAACCAAGTCATCATCGACAGCGACATGAGCTTCGCGGAAGCGATGGAAGGCACCACCGCGCCCATGGAAGTGATCGATTCCCTGTCCATGATCGACGTCCTGTATTATTCCTTTGACGGACAGCGCCACCAGGGCCAGATGATCGTGGACGCGCGTCTCGAAGACGACATCTATGAAATCTTTCTCCTGATCGAGAAACTGAAATTTCCCGTCGGCAAGGTGATCCCCATTGTCGCCTACAAATGGGACGACGAAGCCTCGATGGCGGACAACAATTCCTCTTCTTTCAATTTCCGCGTCATCGCCGACACCAACAAACTGTCTCTGCATTCTTTCGGCCGCGCCGTGGACATTAATCCCATCCAGAATCCGGTGATTTATCCCGCCGGCCTGATCGCGCCCGAAGGCGCGGTTTACCGTCCGCAAAATAAAGGAGTCTTTACCGGCGACCACCCCGTGGTTCAGGAATTCCTCAGCCGTGGCTGGCACTGGGGCGGAAATTTCGAACAACCCAAGGACTATCATCACTTTGAGAAACCGTAAGAACCGGAGGAAGATATGAAAAAGAACCTTCTTTTTTTAACGGCGGTATTTGTTTGTCTGGTGTTTTCAGCGTCAGGTTGGGCGGCAGAATCGACCATTGTCGGAATCTGGTCCGTCCCGATTGCAACAGGAAAGGATAAGGGCAAGGAAAGGTCGCATATTGAAATCTTTGAGAAGAAAGGTCTTTATTACGGAAAAAACGTCAAACTGAACAATGCCCCCGCCAATCTCCTGTGCAGAAAATGCAAGGACGAAAAAAAAGATCAGCCGATCCTGGGAATGGTGGTTATCCGGGACCTTAAAAAGAAATCAGACCGCTACACCGGAGGAAAAGTTCTGGCCGTAGAGAATGGTGAAGAGTACGATTGTACGGTTTCGCTGGTTACGCCGGATAAAATGAAGCTGACGACTTACTGGTTTTGGGGAAGCGAGGACCATTATCTGACGCGGGTGAAATGATGAGAACGCCCCTGTTTGCCTGCCTCACGCGGGCTTCAAGCCGGTCGTTCGGTCGTTCAGATACTGTACCGATTCATAAACGGCGCCCGCAAAGGAAATGAAGATCAGCGCCAGGAGCACGAAATAGTAAAAGGTGAAGCCGGCAGCCAGCGCAATCAGCTTCAGCGCGACAAAAAACGCAATCGCCGCCTTCGGATACGGATAAACCAGGCGATGGCTCAGCCACAGGCATGCGGGAATGATGATGATCGCCATCAGCACAATTTTTACCATCGACGGGACAGCCACGTTCAGAAAAGTATATTGCAGGATAAGAACTGGAGTATAATGAAGAACATACACATTGATGGAATGTTTTGAGCAAAAGGTCGTTGCCGCATTGGGTTGATTGAAAAACCTTTTGGCGAAAGAAAGAAAAAACATCAGCAGAAAAACACAGACCGGCGGCAATAAAATCCAGGTCAACAAAAATGCACGTCGAATGGAATCCGCCACGACCGGCATTTCCATCTTATCATCTGATTGCATGTTGTGGTCAACCGCTTTGAATATTTCTTCAAGCGCCGGCAGAATGCCGAAATGGTAAATCAATAGGTAGATGGCCAGAAGAAGGAACGCCAACCCTCCCCACATCTTCCAGCTTCCGATATTGCTCCGGGTCAGCCAGTCTTTTTTATACACATACAGGCCAAACAAAAACAGAGGCAGGAGCACCCATATTTTATTCAGTTGAAACTGCATCACTTTACCGACCAGCAACCAGGCGCTGAAATTAATTTGATGGCCGACATAATAAATATGGACCGCAGCATAAACCAAGCCCAGCGCTGCAGCAAAAATAATCGTTTTCGATATCACTTTATTTCTGCCGTCCACTTTTTTGGGCGCATCGTTATTTTTCTTAAAAAACAGACTCCATAAAACGACAAACAGAGTGATGAAAAAGAGCAGCGTCAGAAACCAGACGTGCTGCATATTGAACGAAACTGCATTCAATGTTTTTTCGGAGCCGGAAACGCTGATGACGGGCATATGGAAGTAGAAGCGCCAAAAGTTGAGAAATGTTTCCAGATAGGATGGTGCAACACGGTTGAGCCTCGTTAAGAGGAGCTGAAAGTAGATATCGCCGGCGCAAAAGAGGAAAACAACGGCCGGAACACAGAGGCGGAAAAATCTTTTTTTGATGTATTCCAGGGGTGTGTCTTTATTGAGGGATGGTAAAATGAAAAGTGCGGCAATAAACAACAGGCAGGGCATCAAATAAATTTCCATGCCGATCAGGCCTGTCTCATAAAATCTGGACGATCCCTTTTGATCGGTTACGGCCCACCAGAAAAGCAACGGATAGCCGAACATTTGAACAACGTGCAGTACAACCACATTATAAACCAGGACATTCCGAAGATTGTCCAGATACACGATGCGATGGGGGCTGATCGCCATGGGGTCCTTCTGTGGCACGTTAAGATTTTGAGTTCGCGCACTTTCTGCCAAGAGCGTCCAATCCGGAAATGAACACAACGTCAGCGCAGGTCATTGACGCACCAGCCGGGCCAGCTCCAGCGCTCGTTGCATAATCAGCCGCGCTGATTGCAGACCGGCTTCGTCTTTTTCAATTCCGAGCTTGACGTTCGGATCGAACTTGCCGCAGCCGTTGGGGCTTGCACAGGCAGACGCGCCCAGTGGGCTTATGCCCTGATGGACGCTGGCCGGAATCATTTCCAGCGTCAGGAAAGTGGTGATGTGCGACAGGTGCGCAAGCTCCAAGCCGCCCTGGCGCAGCCAGGAGACGGCCATGCTCACGCCGATTTTGTTTTTCATCTTTCCGCCCGTCAGGTTTCCGAAGACAAACACGCGGAACCGGTCGAGCAGCGCGGCCATCCGCGCGGACGAGCGCATGAAATACACGGGGCTGGCCAGGACGAGGATGTCCGCCGCTTCAGCCTTTTTAAAAATCGGCTGAGCATCATCTTTGAGGGAACAATATTTTCCCGGTGTTTGCCTTGTCAGGCAGAAATTACAGTGGATGCAATCCTGAATTGTCAAACCGGAAAGATGAACGATGTCGAGCTGAATATTCTCCGGGGGCAGCCCTTCCATCGCATGCGTTAACAATGTTTCCACGTTGCCCTTTTTCACCGGCGAACCGGAAATGCCAAGAACTTTAAAGATCATATTGCCATCCTTTGATGAACTCGTAAAATATCGAAAAATAACTTTTTTATCATTCCGGGCTTGACCCGGAATCCAGTAATAAAGGAACTGGTTCCCCGCCTCCGCGGGGATGACAGAGAAGGTGGAAATGACGGCAATTGGAGCTTTTTACGAAACCGTCAAATTCTTCAATCATGCCTGACATAAATCAATTTGTCCGTCTCAAATCCCAGCGCGGCGGCTTTGGCGATCAGGCGATTCTTCGTTTCTTCCTCCAGCGTCGTGCTGCGCGCAAGAATCCACAGATAGGAGCGGTTGGGGCCGCACACCAGCGCCCAGCCATAGTTCTTCCGATCCAGCTCCATAATCACGTAAGAGCCGTAAAACGGGCCGAAGAAGGAAACTTTCAGAAACCCCTGATCGGGACGGTTCACAAAAACCGCCCGGCCCTTTGCTTCTTTCCACCTGCCTTCGCCTGCTACATAGCCCCGGTTCACCACCCGCACGCCGCCGTCAGGCCTCAGGCTGTATTCGGCCGATACTGACGAAAGCCCCCGTTCAAAGGAATGATCGAGCCGCGCGATTTCATACCACTTGCCCAGGTATCTCTCCAGTTGAAACCCGTCCACGGGTGTCACGCCCGGGGGCAAACCCGCGCACCCGACCAGCAGCACGACAAGAATCGAAAACCATTTTTTCATCTTCTTACCTTTACATTCCGCCTCTGATGGCTTAATTTACTTGAAAACCGGATAAAATCAAAGGAGGAATCATGCGGCTCGACGAATATTTTGAAAATGCCCGGGGGGTCGGCGTTCTTTCCACGTCCGATGCCGGGGGAAAGGTGAACGCTGCCATTTACGGGCGTCCTCACTTCATGGACGACCGGACCGTGGCGTTTATCGCCCGCAACCGGCTCACCCGCGCCAACCTGCTCGCCAACCCTTCCGCGGTCTATCTTTTCAAGGAAGACGGCGCCTACGAAGGCAAGCGGTTGTATCTGACCAAAATCAGGGAAGAGAAGGACTCGCCGCTCAGCGGCGAAATCCGCCGCAGGCACAGGGACGTGGCAGGAAAGAATCCGGCCGAAGAGAAATTTCTGATTTACTTTACCGTCGACAAGGTGCTGCCGTTGATTGGCGACGGAAAGTGACGACTTGCCGTCTCTTTGGGGCCGGATGGGTTAGCGGAGATCGGTCCGGGAAATGCCGGTTTCTGTGAGAGAGAGGAATGAAAACAGAAGCCCCCTCACCCTGACCTTCTCCCACAGGGGGAGAGGGAAAATAGAGTCCTCCCCTCCCTTGATGGGAGGGGCCGGGGGAGGGTGAGAATATCTAAGCCAAAATATTGATCAAACAGATGATCATAAACGGAGGGGTGAATCATGAAAGTCTTCATGACAGGAGGAACAGGCTTTGTCGGAACCTATCTGACCAAAAAATTCATCGACCAGGGAAACGCCGTGACCATCCTCACGCAGGCGCCGACCGGCCGGGAATTGAAAATTCCGGGGCTGTCCTATCTGACAGGAGATCCCAACGTCCGGGGAAAATGGCAGGATGCCGTGAAGGATCATGAGATCATCGTCAACCTGGCCGGCGCGTCCATCTTCAGCCGCTGGACGGACGAGCAGAAAAAAATCCTCCGCGAAAGCCGCATCAACACCACCCGGCATCTGGTGGAAGCGCTTCGCGCGGAAGCCTCCCGCGTTTTGTTTTTCAGCACCTCGGCGGTCGGGTATTACGGGTTTCATGAAGACGAGGAGCTCACCGAATCCTCGCCGGCCGGCGGCGATTTTCTGGCCGGGCTGGCCGCGGACTGGGAAGCCGAGGCCCTGCGTGCCAAAGAAAAGGGCGCGCGTGTGGTCATCACCCGCTTCGGCATCGTGCTGGGACAAAACGGCGGCGCGCTGGGACAGATGATACCGCTCTTCAAATTTTTCCTGGGAGGGCCGCTGGGTTCGGGGCGTCAATGGTTTTCCTGGATCCATATGCAGGACCTCGCGGACGCGTTTCTCTTTCTGGTTCAACATCCGGAAATTTCCGGAGCCGTGAACGTCTGTTCACCGCAGCCCGTCAGAAACAAAGAACTGGGAAGCGCCATCGGCCGCGTTCTGCGCCGCCCCTCCTTCCTGCCCGCGCCCGGTTTCATGATTGAACTCCTATTGGGCGAGTTCGGTTCAGTGCTGCTCAAAGGCCAGCGGGTCATTCCCCGTCGCCTGCTGGACGCGGGGTTTCGCTTTTCCTATCCGGAAATCGAACATGCGCTCCGCAGCATCATTCAACCGTAGCTGATCCGCCGCACAGCGCTGCAGAAGCAGCCTGATTTTGATTGACAGGCCCTGCGGTGCTTCATATACTGGCCCCAACAGCGAAGAATCCAAAGGCGTTTCGCATGAAGTTTTTGTCGGCTATTATCAGCACCATCTCCGGAAGCAAAATCGTCAAGGCCAATATCGGCCTCTTGGCAAAGTACCTTCTGGTCATCATCGCCCTGATCACCGCCTACAGCATCGTCTTTCACTATCTCATGGATCTGGAGGGCCAGCAGCATTCCTGGATGACAGGCTTCTACTGGACGATGGTGGTCATGTCCACACTGGGATTCGGAGACATCACGTTCACCAGCGACATCGGCCGGGCCTTTTCCGTTTTGGTGCTTCTTTCCGGCGTGATCCTGCTGCTGATTCTTCTTCCCTTTGTTTTCATCAAGTTCTTTTTCGCCCCCTGGATGGAGGCGCAGGCCAGGAGCCGCGCGCCCCGGGAGCTTCCGCCGGATACCCGCAACCACGTGATCATAACGCATTATGACCCGGTGACCGCCGACCTGATCGAAAAGCTGGCAAGCTACAAAAAGGACTATGTCGTTGTCGTGGATGAACTGCAGCGGGCGCTTCAGCTCTACGACAAAAATATCCGCGTTGCCGTCGGCAATATCGACGATCCCAAAACCTACGCAAGACTGCGCGCCCAAAACGCCGCGCTGGTCGTCGCCACCAACAGCGACCAGATGAACACCAACATCACGCTCACACTGCGGGAGGACTTCGAGCATCTGCCGATTGTCACCACGGCGGAGTCTCCCCATTCCGTGGACATCCTTGAACTGGCGGGAAGTTCACGTGTTCTGCAGCTTCACGATCTGCTGGGGGGATCACTGGCCGCCTGGACTATCGCGGGAGACTGCAAATCCAACATTATCGGCCGTTACGAGCAGCTGGTGATCGCGCAGGCACCGGTGATCGGAACGCCGCTGGTCGGCAAAAAGCTGGCCGAAAGCGGCATCCGCGAAACCTTCGGCCTGACGGTGGCAGGCATCTGGGAGCGGGGCACTTTCATGATTCCCGGACCGGACACGACGATCGACCGCACCAGCGTTCTGGTGTTCGCCGGCACGGAAGCGGCCGTGGCGGCTTACGACGAGGTGTATTCCTTCTACCAGATCTGCAAGGTGGCGGGCGATCCGGTCATCATTGTCGGCGGAGGACGCGTCGGCCATGCCATCGCCTTGCGTTTTCAAAAGGCGGATATTCCATACCTGATTATCGAACGGGCCAAAAAGCGCAGTGAGGAGGACGAGCATTTTGTTTTCGGGGACGCGGCGGATATTCACACCCTGCAGAAGGCCTGGTTTGAAAAAGCTCCCGCGGCGCTCATCACTTCGCACGACGACGCCACCAATATTTACCTCACCAAATACCTGAGAAGCCTTCGGCCGGAAATGCAGATCCTGAGCCGCGCCAGCGAGGACCGCAACGTCTCCACGCTGCACCGCGCGGGGGCAGATTTCGTTATGTCCTACGCTTCGCTCGGCGCCAACGCCATCTTCAATTTTCTGATGAATGAGGAAACGATGTTTCTGGCGGAGGGGCTGAATTTCTTCCACCTGCCGGCGCCCAGGTCCCTGGTCGGGAAGGCGCTGGCGCTCTCCGGCATCCGGGAAAAAACCGGGTGCACCGTTGTCGCCATTCAGCACAGGGGTGAAACCATCATCAATCCGCAGCCGTCGCACCCCATCGACAAGGACGATGAACTTATCCTCATCGGCACCTACGACGCGGAAAGCTCTTTCCTTTCGAAATTTACCGTCTGATTCACCAAAAAAACCCCCAGCGGCCAGGCAATGACGTTTGAGGGTTTTTCAGGACTTTCTGGAAAATCTTATTGGTTTACATCAAACCGTCCATCATTTTCAGAACGTTGTCGATGTCCGCTTTGGTCCAGGGATTGCTCTTGTCGGTGTAGCGGATGTATTTGAGCTTCTTGTCCTTGCCGACCAAAATAAAGACGGATTTGCCTTTGCAGTTGCCGAGGTTCCATGCTTTGGGAAGCAGATGATCGTCATCGGTCAGGATGACGCTTTTATATTTTTCAATTTTACCCCGGACGATTTTTCGAATCACAAAATTGGGCACGGCGGAATCCTTCATGTTGGCAACGCCGATTCCACGGTAAGACGCCTTGCTGTAATTTTTTGCCTTCGTCGCGTCGTTCATGGGGTCTCCATAGTCACCCGCGCTCGAGTCGGCATAGGTCACCGTAATCACATGCGTTCCAAAATCCGGGATGGTCGCCGGCTTGTCATTCGCATCCTTCAACTGAGGATTGGACAATTCCTGGCCGACCGTAGCGGCAAGACCCAATCCCGTACTGAGAACCAAAGCAATCACTGCACATCCGGCTACAACAAGACTCTTGCGTAAAAAAGACCGATTCATACCTAACCCTCCTTTAAATTGAATAGAAACTGTTTTTTTCTGGCGACGACTATAGGAGAGCCTTTTGCATCTGTCAATCGAAATTTGGCGAAATCAGACGCCCCTCGCTCCGCTTCAAATCTCCCCGCACACACA
>Ga0209097_10002117_pt1 | contig 16292 bp, 11 predicted proteins | sample AD_UKC052_MetaG_FD_184419 | JGI IMG/M metagenome (GOLD analysis project Ga0209097, IMG submission 184419) | Active sludge microbial communities of municipal wastewater-treating anaerobic digesters from USA - AD_UKC052_MetaG (SPAdes) (version 2) | ecosystem: Engineered > Bioreactor > Anaerobic >... | reverse complement strand
AAATAAATTAATTTTCAATGACTGCTTTGAAAATTAAGTGCTTACGTTCACTCCATGCAGATTTAGTACATACTAATTCCCCTACCTAATGCAGGATAGGCAAGTTGCCGAGATTTGTCAGACAAATAGATAAATCTTAATAAAAATTAATCTTGAGTGCTCAAAATGGGTCAATTTAAGTGCTGCTAAAGCCACGCATATCTTAAACACACCCCTTGCCGCGAGGCTTACCCCAGCATTTGATGTGGCTGATACATCAACCACCATTTAAAAGTATTTAATACCGATTTTAATAACGAAAATCGCAGTTCATTTGTTAAGCGCCTTGTATAGTCAGCGTCTATTTCCTTTCAAGTATTAAAGCACATCGCATTTGCACGCTAACGCCGCCTAAGAACGCAACGCATAGCTTCGGTTGAAGTGGCTAACAAGGGTACGGCTTCGCCCGCCCTATCAAACGGTTTCTTTTCACTATGCTCGAGAACTGCGTTTTCAGTTGCGCTCTTGCTAGTTCCATCAACCTACGCTTGTTATGCGCTACGGCGGCTCCAGAGAGCAAATACAACAACACTTGAAAAGAAAAGGATCAATATGCTTACTACTCCAGAACAAACTAACAACAACCAAACCGCGAGTTTCCCCCGCACCGCCACGGCTCACCAAAGAGCAATCAATACGACATTAAAAGTACTCATTAATACAAGCTTTTTAAAGCAAACCCCGCGCGTGGATGAGTTATTACAAGTAGCGTTAAAGGCAGCCCAATATATTGATGATAATGGTATTAGAAACGAACTTTTAATGGTGTTGCAAGCGTTCACAACTGAAAGAACCGTATGTGCTTTTCACTTAGTTACCGTGATGCTAGAAGCCGAACAAATGGGGTTAAACATTACGACTGAAGAAGCTTTGCAAGTAATGAACAGTGCGATAGCTGATGTTAAAAATAACTACGCCAGTGAGGCGATAAATTATCACTTAACACAACTTTTAGAATCGAAAGAGGCTTAATCATGACGACATTTGGAAATCACAAAATTGAGCTTGATTTAGATGAAGCAGTAGCGACGTTTGATTGCGTGGCTGGGGTTTTGTATCAAGACACCGAAGACGAAAACGTCTTACTAATGCCACATTTCACCATGGCTAAATGTTGGCTTGTAGACTGCACGCCTTACGATAAAAAGACGTGTGAAACAACTGGTGATTATTATCCGTACCGCACAGAGCGATTAGGTGAGCCAGTTGAATATATGTGCTAAGTGAATGCGAAAAACCAATTGAATACACTCAAAAAAGCGAGGCAGTGATGGATTTATTAAATAGTTACACTAAAAGCGACTTAACGCAGGTAGATAAAGCCATTGAGCTCAGGGAAAAATTAGCGCTATTATCTGAGCAAAGGCGGAATAAAGAAGCGTCGCGTAAAGAAGTGGCTTTTTTGAGTACTAGAGCCGCAGAGACATTCGAGTTAGGGCAAACGGCAATAGAAAATCTAATGTGCCAAGCTAGGTTATTTTAAGCACACTATTTTGACAAAATTCAAGATGCCCTCCAGCTTGATTTTCTGACATGCTGCAAGAGATTTTAGAAAGCTTCTAAATTAAGATGAAATAAACCCATTTAATGTTTTATTAACAGCCACCGCATCATGTGGAATCAGTAAATACTTCCAAGGTTTTCCACCATGCTTATGAGAGTAATCTGACGCATGTTTGCACCATTCGATGGCAGCCGCAGCTTTTGCTTTTACTTCAGCCGAGTTTATATCCATGGCTTTTTTTGTTTCAATAATAAGATTATGGGTTGTTGTGGCAGCCACAAAATCTGGTACGTACTCGGGCTGATTTACGCCATCTCGATAGTAGATATTAAACTGGCCAGATAATGGCCTAAACCATAGCAATGAGTCACGCTCAAGAATTGATGCAAAAATACGCTCCGTATCAGAATGAAATTTTTGGTAAGTGTAGGCACATTTTTCAAAACTGCCATACACCACTTGTGCGATTTTTCTTTTTTCTGGCGGCGCTTGATGTAATGTCAGCACTTCACCCTCGGTGGTAATTGCACTCGGTTTTAATGGCGTGAATCCTTGGTTGATAACCACTTCAGACTCTGAAACATCTTCAAAGTAGTGCTGAAACATTTGAAAATGAATGTTATCGGCAATCGACTTGCATTGATTCGCCAACACATTATGAAGTTCTTCTGTTGTTTTGAGATATGACTTAAAGTGAGTCACGGCTTGACCAGCTAGGTTATAGATGAGATTAGCATGCTCGTCATATGAAATATCATCAAAATTAATTAATTCGCGGACAATATAATCCTCAAGCCTTACCTCCGTAACGTTAGAAGCCTGACCGTAAAGTACATCTTTACCAGTTTGTAGGCCGCGGCCAACTAATTGCTGGTCTTGCGGCTGATAATGTATTTTTGATACATCTAAGGCAAAAGGTTTATAGCCACTTTTAACCGCACCTTTTGGCACAACTGAAATTCTAGGAATATCAATCGTATGTTGCGTCACTAACTCAACGGTTTTCTTCACAATATCAGCAATGCTTGAGCCAGTACTTGGTAATAACTCAGCTTGTTGAGGCGTTACCATAGCCTCAACACGTCTGACGATTTCTTGCTGTACTTCATGTGTTGACAATGATGCGCTGGTAGGCGCAAAGCTTTGCATTCTACTCATGTCATTAATCACATCCATCGCTACTTGTGCTACTTTCGATTGTTCACCTGTATAAAGCCGAGTGGCTGGTGCAGCAGGAATATAAACTCCAGCAGATGCAGTGAATTGATGAGTGCTTCCTGTATCTAATCCAAGTAAGGTATCAATGGTTGAATTAACAAGTACAGTTCGCGCTGTGCTAGAAGCCATCCCTTCAGGGTCTAGTTTAAGTTGACGCATACGGATAGGCGAATCACCACGACCTGCTTCATCTACCACTTCTTGAAAGCGGTCATGCGCGATGATGTTTAATCTGTCTACTGCCTCATCGCCCGTTTTTCGGCCATAAGGTAAACGCAAACCACGTCCAATGGATTGTTCAATCAGCGTGCGTGCATTGGCGGCGCGTAGCGGCACAATCGTATAAAGATTGGTAACATCCCAACCCTCTTTCAGCATATTTACATGAATAACAATCTCGGTAGGCTCATCGTAACTTTCAACAGCGAGTAGCTTTTGAATCACTTCGTCACCTTCAGCACCGCTAGTTGTAACACTATCCACCTGAATAACCTTACCCGAATAACGTCCACCAAAGAAATCATTAGATTGCATCAATGTCATCAACTGGCTTGCATGCGTAGTATCGCGTGCAATAACCAATATAAAAGGCTTAACCAGTTTTTCACCTTTTTGTTGCGAATACGTTAATAAGTGCACTTTGGTTTCTTCATGCACGCGCACGCCATCCATGAGTTTTATGCGCTCAAGCTGCTCGGCACTATGGTCAGCAGGATTAAAATTCTGCTGTGTCACCACCGCTGGCTCTTTAACAAAGCCATCCTCAATCGCTCGTGCCAATGGGTAATCCATCACCACGTTTTTAAAAGGCACAGTTTTACCACTACCAGCCTCAACAAATGGCGTAGCTGTTAATTCCAAACCCATGAGAGGTTTGAGGTCGTTCAGTGCTTTCACGCCAGCACTGGCGCGGTAACGGTGAGATTCATCCATCAATAAGATTAAATCTGGCAAACTCGCTAAATACTCAAAATAACTTTGCCCTAAGTATTCTGAAAGTCGCTTAATACGTGGCGATTTACCACCTCGCACCTCTGAATTGATTTTCGAGATATTGAAAATGTTAATCTCAATGCCTCCCAACAAACTCTTAGTACCGCGCTGCTCATAGTTATCGCCCGTAATCACTTCTGGTGGCGTCACCGCAAATTCTGCAATGCCTTTAAACACATACTTAGGTGTATTAGGTGTAAAGTCACTAATCAACTTGTTATAAATGGTGAGATTAGGGGCGAGAACGAAAAAGTGCCTATATCCATATGCCGCATGCAAATAACTAATGAATGCACCCATTAAACGGGTTTTACCTACGCCAGTTGCCAGCGCAAAACAAAACGAGGGAAAGTCGCGTTCAAAGTCAGTAAGCGTATCAAATTGTGCTTTTAGCGCCTCAATCATTGCAGCCAATTCTTCAGGTGAGCGCGCTTGATGCTCTCGCAGACTAGGCACAGCATCTATTGCAGCAGCGAGTTTTTGCAGGCTTTCAGTTTGCGGCTCTCGTAAACTTAAGCGACCGGAGATAGAGCGGGCAATATTCTCTAAGCTCATGCTACATCCCCTGAATTATTAGTCTCATCATCACCAAATAGGCCTGCTTGTGAAGCTGAGTCTGCACTTTTAGGTGCTTGTGGTAGGTTTTCAACATTCAAGCTGTAATCGTCATGCCCCCATTCGCACTTTTGCAATACCATCTTGGGAATTTTTTTAACCGTAAGATTGAGGAAGCGGTTGGCATCACCACGAAAAGCTGCGCAGCACACCAACAACGTACGCTCATGCCCCACTTCATCAGATAGAGCATGTAATTGCTCTGCGTTCAGGCTTTGCGTCGTTACGTAGATAAAATCATTTTCCGTGCTGTAGCCATGCTGCCAGTAATGGTCAGCACTTGGTGCGTAAGTAAATCCTTCAAGTTTACTGATTGCCGCCGTCAGCATGTCCGGGTTGTACTCTTTATTAATAACCCACTGCCCATAAGTATCTTGCAGTAACAAGCTAGGCGCAAGGCGGTAATGACGGAATCCACCACCACCTTGCCAATTAACGGCTTGGCTAATACCGCCTTGATCTTCACTATCAATCACTTTTTGTAAGCGCGGGATAATATGCGTGTGGCAATGGTCACCTAACTCGACCATAATCCAGCGGCGACCCATTTTATGGGCTACTGCGCCTGTGGTGCCTGAACCAGCAAATGAGTCTAGTACAAGATCATTTGGTTTAGTTGCCATTTTGATAATTCTTGCGACTAGTGCTTCAGGTTTTTTTCCATTTTTAAAATCTACTCCACCTTCACCATCCAAACCAGTCGTTTTAAAATCTGTCCACATGTCCCCAGGATGTACGGAAAGATTCTCATCAGCAAATATTAGTTGGACACGTGGCTTGGCAGATTCATCAGAAAATCCTGACCTCACCATATAAAGTATTCCACGAACAGACTTTACAAAGAATACAGAATTTTGGTTTTTCAGCCTTTTTTCTTTTGCAAGTGTTAAAACACTTGCTGAAGTAGCACATTGGCATATGCGCCAGGAATTCTCGTAGAGCCAAGCATCTTTAGTCTCCTTATCAATGCCATGTTCCTTGATCGCCACAGCAACAGAACCGAGCACAACTTTAGCTGCAATGTCATCAAGCTCCTCAATATCCACATCTGTTGCATCTTCTTTTGAAGATAGTTCTGAAATTCTGTCGCGGTCTTCCTTAGTAATACCATTTAAGAAAATATTGTATTCAGTATCCCAAGATCCTTTAGGTATACGATCAAGAACTATATTTCGAACACCGTCTCTTTTACATAAAATTATGTACTCTTTTAATTTGGGGATTGTCCCCATTCGTTTAACTGAACCCATTTTCAATCCACTCGGTTCACTCATTTTTACACATATTACTTTTAGGCTTGCCTCGCCACATATTTCAGCAAGAAGTAAGAATAATCTAGCAAACTCATTGTCATCAATTTGAACCGCCATTAGGCCATCATTCGCTAATAAACGCCAAAGTATTTCAAGGCGATCACGCATCAAACCAAGCCAAATTGAATGCTCAAGGCCATCATCGTAATGCTCAAAAGCATTACCAGTGTTGTAAGGTGGGTCAATGTAAATACATTTAACTTTACCGGCAAACTCAGCTTCTAGAGCCTTCAAAGCTAACAAGTTGTCACCAAAAATCAAACGATTATCAAAAATATCGCTTTCACTCACCCGATGTTTCGCGTGATAACTCTTGCTAGGATCCTCCAATAAAATGCGCGGCTCCAATTTAGGCCGCACATCTTTACCTATCCACGTTAATTCTAATTTTTGTTTTTTCATATTTATGTTATTAATTTTTTTCGAGATCGAATTATGGTGATCAACTGCTTTGAGCTGCTAATGTCTTGCAACAATTGATTAGGATCTGGAATTGTGGTCGTTGAGGGCGCATGAGCATCAGTTAAATTATGGCAAATTTGAAGAAGTCTCTTTACTTCGTCACATTCAGATTGCGGGATACCAACCAATTTTTTGACATTTCCTGCCTTAATCTGAGACTCAAACCTGCAAACAATTCCATCAAGCAGCTCAACTTCAACAATTCTCTCTAAAGTTGAGCGTAGCCGCGAATAGGCATGGCGCATTGCTTCAATATTTGCAGCATTAGGCTGTGGATTCCACTTGGCACTGATGACTTTATGACTTTGCTCTAGCTCGGACAAACAATCGAGAGGTTTCTTGCTATCCCACGGAAGTCCTTCCACATATTGCCCTGGTGCTCCATTGTTCCATTCCAGTGTTAGGACTTTTGGCTGAATTGCTGCTTTATCAGCGAAAGCTAGAAGATCATTCAAAAAAACAACATCATGGGTAAAAACTATGACTTGTCTCTGTTTAGCTTCGACGACAAGACGATCTGCGATTTTTTCGCGATGGAAATGATCAAGGGAGGACACAGGATCATCAAACACCAAAGCAGATTGGTGAGACGCTTGCGAAAGCTCAGACAAGAACGCTGCCAGCGCAATGCAGCGCTGCTCGCCTTCGCTGGCAACATCTACGACTTTTTGGCTGCTTGCTGAAATAAAACGAAGGCCAAACTTGGTTTCACCTTTTTTACCTTTTACGGGTTCCAAGGCTACTTCCAAGGTTTTAAGCCCAAGCAACTTCAATTCGTCCTTAAAGCGCTTCTGAAAGGCATCCGTCACGAATTGTTTGGTCAGATCGGAGCTTTTTGTTGTGATCTGTGCAGTAGCAACATCCTTTCGACAGCGGTCTAATTTGGCAACTACCTTATAGGTCTCGATTTGCGTCAGCACAATCTCCTTGACGCCAGATAGCCACTCGCGCGCCTCCAGCTCACTACGTTCGGCTATAAGCTTCTTGCGTGTTTCAGGGTCGTGCGCAGACTCCTCCGTTTTGGCACGAGCTTCAAGAGACACTTGCAATGTTCCGATGACAGCTTCTGGTGAGGGGGGAATGCCGGAAGAAGAGACCCATGTCCGATTTGATAAGCTCTGTTTTACCGACAGTAGTCGCTCATCCACTTTAGCCACAAACTGGGAAATCAACGAGCATTGCTCCGCCGTCAGCCCCGCAAGGTCTGCATCTACCTTTCCCAGCTCAGCAGTAAGCGTTGTAATCAAGGCAATCTTGTTCGCAGCTGCCACCACTTCCTTTTCTGCTTTCGCGGCCAACTGTTGACTTGTGTCCTTTGCAAATGCTTCGAACGAGGCAAGTCGTTTTGCGGTTTCGTCATCAACTTCCTGCTGGCAAAGGACACAGCGAGCCTCACCAGTCGTAACAGGAAATGCCTGGTCCGTGTAGGCTGCTGAAATAGAATATTCCCGTGCGGCGTCCCACAACGTACGCCATAGGTCTGCCCCAGTTCCGATTAAGAAACTAGAATCAAACTTCCCAGAAGCAAAAGCCTTGGCTGCACTATCGGCATTCTTTGCATCATCTAGCAGTTTCTTCAGAGCAGCAGTTTTATCATCAGCTAAATCAACTGCCACGTTAGCCATTTTCTTAGCAAACGAATCGAGTCTTGCCGCCGCTGCGCGTGTTTCTTTGGCCTTTTGTAGTGGGTCAGCTTTAAGTGCTTCTCGGAGATCTTGAAGCCTTTGAGTTTGTTTTTCGTCTAACCCTGCGTAAGTATTTATATCGTCTTCTTTTGTAGTGGCAGAAAGACCATGAATCAGCTTGCCAACTTGCGTGTTGGGATCATACTTCCAATTGGCTATCGCGCCTGTAATCGACGACTGTTTCTGAATAATGCTGTTCTTTAGTGACTCGTCAATCGCATCGCACACCTTTGATAAGGTCGGAAGTACATCAAGACCATATGGAGTGAATGCAGCGGCACTATCCTCGCTAACATAGTGTCCCGCAGAAGAAGAGTCAAAGACGAATACATTTGCCAATCGTGGGTCTGCGCTAACGCCATCGATCCATTTCACTGGAACTTCAGCTCCTCCAACTTTAAATACGATTTCCGCTGAAGCCTTGGCCGCGACCGCTGATGCAAACGCATTGGGCCGAATGATTGGTTGCACGCCTCGTGCACGACAGGCTTTTTTGATTACCCGTGCATAACCTGACTTGCCTGCCCCATTTTCGCCATAGATCACGGTGAGCCCAATTTCCGCACCCAAAGGTATCGTCTGTCCCGGTGGAAGTCGGTTTACGTTCTTGAAGTCACCAACGGAGACGAGTGAAACAGACTCAGCGGCACCCGGTGCTGGAGGCAAATGCAATTGCGTGAGATGAACACACTGAATTGCTGATAAATTGCTGGTATCAACCTGATGCTTGGCTCGGCAAATGCGCTCTAATTCCAGCAAGTCTGACTCTACAAGGCTGCCTTTTTCCAAAATGCGCCGTAGTGCATCGCGCTGCCAATCAGGCCGCCCAGTAGACCAGTTCAGAATTTCATGCATTGCTGATGTCTGCTTTTGGGTATTTGTGCCTGCACTCATGCTTGCTCCGCCGTCGAATCATCGACCCCAAGAGCCGTCAACTCCAACCCTTCAATCTCCTGCAACGATTTCCCCGCAATCCCTTGTAGGTCACCATACATTCCAACTGTCGCTCCCATTACACGCTCGATCTGCTCTTCGCGCTTAGCCCATTGCTTCATAATAACTTTACGCTCTCGGTCTAAGTCCTCTTGCATTGTAGAAAATGCTTCTACAATGGCTTCAACACGCTGGCGAAATCTTGGACCAGTCAGATACTGGTAAACCATCTCAGTTTTTGTTTGCTGACCTTCTGAAACCTGCCTAGCCATATTTACCTGAAGAAGTGTATGACGCAGTATGGTCGCCACTGGAATAAGAGCTCGTGGATGAGCCACCCAAACACCGTCAACAATGTCAAATGCTTCAACACCTTTCGGCAACGCTTGGCTAACAATAACAGCGACTTCGGCTTTTGCCGTTCTCTGATCTTCGCGTAATTTAACCAACCAGCCATCACTCCAGTTTTTGGTTCGTTTAGATTCCCAAAGTATAGATCCACTGGCTTGACCACCCTGACTTACAACCCGTTGCAAAACATCGCCACCAAACTCACCTTTTGCCACAGGCTCTATGGAATCAAACGGAAACTTTGCACGGAGTAAGTTCTCAAGCTCTAGCTCCAGCACTTCACCCTGCAATTGCTGTGAGCCTTGCTCCGCCCTTCGTTTGAGGTCTTCGATCTGTTTCTGCATCGCGGCAATAGTCTGTTCCTTTTCCATTACCTTGAACTTCTGTTCTTCTTCAGCTTGGATTTTTGCCTGCATACGCACTTCATTTAACCCATCCTGAACTCGCTTTTCCACCGTAAGCTCTAGCTCACGTTTGGCATCATCAAGTTCGCGTTGTTTTTTGATGAGTTCAGCCTGTGCCTTTTGAGCTTCGGCAAGTTTTTCATCGCGGACTTTGAGGATTTCTTGCATCTCAGATAATTCACGCACTTTGGCATCTAGTTCTGCAGCACCGGCAAGCTTGGCTTTTTTGGATTCTTCGGCAATTACCTGAACACGTTCAGCTTTTAGCTGTGCAGCAACTTGATCGGCGACCTGTTCATCAAGATTCCGCTTAGCTTCTATAATTTGCTTTTCTTTCTCACGAATACCTTCTTCGCGCTTGGCAACTTCAGCATCCTTTTGTGATAGTTGCTCTTCAAATTGCTTGCGCGTAGCAGCTATTAGTGGCGCAGCTAATGATTCTGTAAGCCGAATTTCAGTTTTACAGTTTGGGCAGGTTATGGTTGGCTCAGTCATAAGTTTCCTTATTTCCTAATTATTCAGAATGTCCACTCTTGCAGTCGCATAAAGCCTTCAAGATCAACACAGGGCACATTGAAGTGCGCGCAAACATTAGGAATTTTCGCTGCATTTGGCTTAGGGGTAAGTGTATCATTTGGTCTAAGCCAACCCTCTTCAGTCACTACTGTTGCATTTGCCACCTTAGCTTTTGCGATGACAAAAGGATCTGCAACAGGTGTACCTTTTAGTTGTTGTTGTTTACCAATCAATGCCTGAAAGTGTTTTACTTGAAAAATAGTCGCGACAAATTGAAGTTCGCTATTAGTCGGTGTGGTAAAAATTTGCTTATTATCTTTTGACCACTGCAATACTTCCGCACTGATTGCCTGTCTTTCTAATTCATTAAAAACTTCACGCGTAGATGTTAGCAGCTCTTTCTGAACAAGTATGTCTAGATCACCCCAAATACTTTTGAAAACACTTGGGTAAAAGTGTTGTAGGGCATGAATTGAGCTAGTATCAAATACATAAATCATGTGCCAGCCCCTTGTAGGACTTTTTCTTCAAACCCAGCAAAGCTTTTAGGCTTGATGCCTAAATATTCCGCCGCTTGTTCTAAGCTAATCTGGTGTTTATAGTGCCTACTAACTACTTCTTTTGTAAAACGGTCACTTAAATATGCACCTTGGTTTAAGTAGTAATTACCTCTTCCACCAGCTTTTTTTTGCGATGCCCAAAATTTTGCTTTTTGCTCGTAAAAACCTCGTGTTACCCGTCCTTGATCCAAAAATCGCCGTAATATCGCTTCTCGACTAACGGCATAGCGATTAGCAAGGTCAGAAAACTGCTCCTCTTTAGCCTGTTCAATATTGTCAGGAAACGATTTTATCTGCTGGTAAAAGTCGGTACTTGGAATTAGTATCTCAGCAGCCATGGCATTACAAAATTGCTCCATTCGCTTTTCGGCTGGGGGCAAATATTCAATATATCCAGTATCAAACTTACTTAATCCATTAATACCTAAAAGGATATGAGCTAGTTCATGTAATAAACTAAAAATTTGCCGAGTCTTAGTCGTACTATTGTTTAAATAAATGATTGGTAAATAGCTGTCTATAAGACAAAACCCAGATATATCGCTTTGCTTAAAAGCTGCTTTAAATACAAAGACTCCTGAATACTCAATCGACTGACGCCATTTTTTTAGCGCAATTTCATCACTTTTCCACGACAATTGCTCGGTCAAAGATACATTTAAAAAGTCACGAATACGTTTCGCTTGCTCAACAATATCATTTGAGGGATTTAATGGAGTTGTTTGCCAAATACACTCTCGTACAGGGTTTCTGTTGTCGAAGAGTTCTTTAAGTGCTAATTGATAAGCATGAGCGCGACGAATCTGCACGTAAGTATCACGATGCAATGATTGCAAATCGGAACTAGGTAAAGTTCTAAATTCATGCTGAGGTAGCACCTCATCAGGAGGGGCAGGTAAAAAGAATAGCGCTAGTGGTCTTTTATAAATTTGATATGCTAGTTTTTCTAATTGGGGATATGTAGGAGCATCATCACCCGATTCCCATGCTTCAATTTCTTCTGAAGGGCGTTTAAGCATTGATGCAACATCTGCAACAGACAATCCAACCGTTGTTCTCGCCCAGCGGAACATCTCAGGCTGAATACCCTGAACAGTCTCTTTCGTCATACTATTATTTTCCTGTATTTCATCAATCACCTGTTTTAAATTGCGTTTTTCTGAACTGATACGCTCGAAAATCGGCTAGTCTAATTATAATCTTTAATAAGAACGTCAAAAATGCTAATGCACTAATTTATTGATCATATTGCCGACGTCGGCAAAGTGATAATCTCCAATACAATTAACGCGTTATCAAAAATTAACTTAGCACCCATTCACAACTTAGTATCGTTCTATGCGTAATTTGCTGTTGCAACTGCGCTTCTAGCTCATCAATCAGACTGTCTCGCCTTACTTGAATTTCATCCTGACGGTCAAATAATTCACGACGTTTTTTATCACGGCTCGCTTCTAAGGTACGCTGTTCTTTTTGATGACCCAGTTTTTCGGCCAACGTAGCCGCGCCTTTGCTTTTGGTTCGGCTTTCTTTAATTGCGCGATCTAACTCCTTAATCTCACGCTCTAGCCCTACTTTGAGATCATCAGCCCAAGCATCAAGTTTTTCACTTTCTTGCGTAAAGAGTATTAAATTTCTTTGTTCAATATTCCCAATGATACGACTTTTTTGCCGTGTAATTTCATCTTTGACACTTGATGGTACAGCGATATGTGCCGCAGAAAAGTTCAAAGCATTTTGTTCGGTTTCTGCCATTTCCGGTGATAACGATGGTCGCATTGGGCTGGCAGCTACATTCGCAATGTTCTCAGCATGCCCAGGCAAAGCTAAAAGCTTTTCTATGATTTCAGAATCAAGGACTTCTGTATCAAGCAATCCACTGTCTGCAAGACCTGCGCCCAATAGGTACTCTTCGGCTGTACCTAGAGATTCTACTCGCAACAGCTCAACTACTGCGACCCCAGCTTGCCCTTTTAAAGGCTCTAATACCGAGACTTTTGAGCCATAGGCTTCATAGTTTAAATGCAGTTTCACAGGCTCTAACTTTGCAGACTGTGCAATGCGAAGTAGACTTTGCGCTAACGGATGCTGCATGCGGTATACATGGGCATCATCACTGCGACGTGGTAATTCATAACGCCCTAATGGAACACTTCCATCGGTATGCTCAACCACAGATTGCGGTAACGATTGTAAGGTAAAACCGAAAGCATCATCATCAAAAGTAGCATGGCCGTCCAACATTGACCTAGTAAAACGGATTAAAAGGCGCTCAAGCCGATCAAGACTGACTTCGGCATCTTTTTTAGCGATCTTAAGTCGCTCTTGCACTTCCTCATCAAAATTCTCTAGCAAAGATTTACGGGCGCTAAGCATGGCATCACTGATTTCACCTGCAAGATCTAGCTGAAGCTGCTCAAATGCAGAATGAATTTCATTTGGGTGTCTACAGTTTTGGTAAATATCGGCAATACGTCGCTCAAAATCAACACCCGACTCTACCGCTCCCAGTACTTCATCACTGGCACCGAAAACACCTTCAAATAACTGAAATTTTTGATCGAGCAGCTGATAAACACGTCGGTCAGCGTCATTATCTCGATTTAAGAAATTCACCACCACTACATCATGTTTTTGGCCATAGCGATGGCAGCGGCCGATGCGCTGCTCAATACGTTGTGGGTTCCATGGCAAGTCATAGTTAATTACCAATGAGCAAAATTGTAGGTTGATGCCCTCAGCGCCCGCTTCCGTGGCAATCATAATCGTACCCGCAGGTTCTTGACTTAATCGAAAATAATCGACTAAAGCGGCGCGTGTATCTGCGCTGCGTGATCCACTTATACGATCTGACCCTTTGTGCTGTGCTATCCAGTCTGTGTAAATTTTCTTGGCTTTCTGGTCAGTATTACTGCCGTTGAATAGCACAACCCCTTCCGCGTACTCCGTTGTAGCAAGTAATGAAAGTAAGTAATTTTGAGTTCGGCGAGACTCAGTAAAAATAATGGCTTTTCTCGAAGCGCCTAATTCATGAAGTCGCTCAAAAGCCACTTTCAAAGCTTGCAGTAGCGCTGTACCTTTGGCATTTTCTGTAATTGAAATGGCTAGCGAACGAAAACCTTCAAGATCTGCAATCTCGTCACGAATAGCGGCTATTTCGTGCTCAGTTTTGCTTCGGCTATCATCACTGCCTTCTGAAGTCAGTTCATCTGCTGTTTCATCCAAGGCTTCATAATCTTGATCAAGCTCTTCGGTCAACTCTATTGCTGGTAGCTTTTCATCTAACGCTAGATTCAACCGACGAATGAGCGACTCTAGCGCTCCCGCAATGGCGGATGTACTAGATGCCAGCAGTTTACGCAGTACGAGCGTAATAAGTTGTCGCTGGCTGTTTGGTAAGGCGAAAAGTTTGTCGCGTTGAAGGTATTCCGATACCAAACTGTAGAGGCGTTTTTCATCATCGCTAGGCACAAATTCACGCAAAAGTGGAATTCGTTTAGTGTATTTAACGTAGGCCTCAACTTGACGACGCAAAGTACGCTTGCAAATACTGCTAATGCGATGCTTCAGTTCATCGAAACTACCTGGCTCTCGCAACTGTGCAAACTGTGTACGGAAGCTATCTAAATCACCAAACACCCGATCATCAATGAAACTTACCAAACCATACAGTTCTAGCAGTGAATTTTGCAGTGGAGTAGCAGTTAAGAACACTTTGCGAGTATGAGCCAAGGCATCACGAAGAATACGAGCGGTTTTGTTATCTGGTTTATAGACATTGCGCAGGCGATGCGCCTCGTCTACAACAACTAAGTCCCAAGCTACATTTTGAACACTATCAGCCTTTGATGCGGCAAACTGATATGAGCATATGACAATTTTGCTAGATTCAAAAGGGTTAGCTTCCTCATTCTTGATCGCTTGTTTAAATGATTTTGCTTCGAGAATTGTTGCTGTAAGGCCAAACTTATCAGCAAGCTCTTGATGCCACTGCTTACGCAAATTGGCTGGAGCAATAATCAAGAGCTTCCTCTTACGCTCAGCCCATCGTTGCGCCAAAAGTAAGCCTGCTTCAATTGTTTTACCCAGCCCCACTTCATCAGCAAGAATGACTCCTTTGGATAAAGGATTACTTGTAGCAAAAAGAGCTGCATCTATTTGATGTGGATTCAAATCAACTTGCGCATCAAGTAATGCTCCAGCCATTCTATCCATAGAATCGGCAGCAGCGCGACGCGTAAGTTGATGTGCAAAGTATGCTAGTTGATGAGGGCTATATTGCATTATTTAATATCATTTTATGTACTTATTTTTATTGAATAAGATTATCAATCTACATTAGAAAAAATACTAATGTTAAATCCACTTATTAAGGTAAATTTCACCTTAAATTTCCTAAAAATATCCCCTGCTTTGCTATTTACCTAGTAACAGCAATCACTCTTTAGCTTCGCCGAAGCACCGAAAATCCCACGGTGTGAAACCCAAGCAAGCATAAACACTTCGTGACCCCCTGCAATCGGTTCGCTCAACTTCCTTGCGACTGCGATTTTGTCTGGTTGCTGGCTTCGCTTTCTTAGCCCCCATGAGCCTTATCGGCAGGCGAAACAACTCAAGAGCGATGCAGGTCGAGTTGATAAGTCTGCAAATTCGGGGCAAGTCTTTAATTCAAAAGCGGCTCTTCAATCTAAGAACGATACAGTGAGGCAAAAGATTATGACAACACTACACGCAACACCCTATAACAGAGACGCAACAGGTTTTTATTTTACCGATGCACACGACTATGAGGCCAAGTCAACCGTGCATGCTGACCGTTACGGCAATTTGGTTGAAGAATTTGAGATACAGTTTATTGATGGTGACGACGCGCAGCTATTTGAAGCTTGTGGCATTAACCAAGCTAACCTGAATATATGGTTTGATGATATTGAATTTTTACAAGACCATGAAAAAGTAAATCTATATTATCTGGTTGGGGTGGCGGGGTACACATTAAGCCAAGCTCTTGAAAAACTGGATGAACCTAGCATCACAGAGTCTAGCTTACGTGATGCAGCCGAAGAGCTATTTGATGAATGTTGGTTGTCTAGCGTTCCTGAAAGTGTTCGTTTTTATGTGGACTATGACAAATTTGCCAGAGATTGCGAACTGAGTGGCGATATGACGGAGTTTGAATACAACAACAAAACCTACACTTGTACTAATTCTAGTGCTTTGTAATTGCTAAAAGCTACATGCCTTATGATTTAGGTCAGAAGGCATGATTTTGGCATACCGCTAAATACCGCGGCTTGTTCGCACCTTTTTCATTTTGACAATTGTTCCTGCCGTTTTTTTAGTTTAATTCCAGTAGACAATTGTTCAGTTGGGATTGATATGTCGTCGTTGCTTTTTTGAACTGATATATTACCCACCTGCCGAATAGGTTGCTCAGCCATAAAAGCAACAACCTCTTTAGCCAAAGCTCTATCACTTAGGTCTTCAGATTTTGCTAGTACATTAGCGATATTTGCCCAAGCGTGAATTTCTTTGGTATGCGCTTCAACGTTTGTTTTTGCGGATTTTCTGGAAATTGGGTGCTGCTGCCTAGCGGATTGATGCAGTTGATATTGATGTAAGGGTTGCTGTGTCACGCCGCGCGTTTTACGCGGTGTGGCGTTGGCCGCAATGCCATATTTACGCAGGCTTTGTGCAAA